>JADMIO011127050.1_pt1 | contig 10638 bp, 10 predicted proteins | sample 8958161 | NCBI WGS metagenome assembly JADMIO01 (sample SAMN16585339, study PRJNA669376) | soil metagenome | isolation source: Crop rotation soil | place: USA: Cullars Rotation, Alabama | collected 2011
TCCGAAGACAGACGACAAAAAAGAATCCGAAAAAGACGCTAATCCCCTGACTCCCGACGATAATAAGACCGTTGAGATCTAGTCCAAAGGTGATTTTCTCGCCTGAATTCTATTGAATTGCGTCTGTCATTATCGGATCTTGGCTGCATGAAAAAATATACCGTCTTCTTCGCGCTCGGCGCGGCCGTCTGCGGATACGTGTGGTATCTCTACGAGTCCCCTTATTTAACAGTCAAATGGATGGCGGAAGCCGCTGCCGCGAAGGACACGGCAAAGGTGGCGCAGTACATAGATTTTCCAGCGCTGCGCGAAAGCGTCCGGCCGCAAGTCGAGCACGCGGCTTCCGAAATCGGCGCGTCGCGGGGTCCCCAAGGAAATGATCCGTTCGCGAATTTCGCCAGAGGACTCGCGAGCTCCGTCGCAACCCGCATGGCCTTCGATATGGTCGATCAATACGTTTCCCCGGAGGGTTTGGACAATATTATACAGGGTCGTGTGGGGGCTCGGCTTGGGTCCGGCGATCCAAATGCGATTCCTGCAATGTTTCAGAGAGCCGTCTTTTCGCGCCCGGATCTGTCGCACACCGTAATTACATTGCAGCCGAATCCGAGCATCTCCGAATATCTCCGCCTCATTCTTACGAGAACCGGATTATCGTGGAAGCTTACCGGGGCTTCAATTCCACCTTCAATGATGAAGCTCGATGAACAAGACAGCGGGCGGCCGACTCGGCAGCCGTCATATAATTATCGCAACAATAATTCCTATCGTGCGATGCCGTCCCAAGGCGTATATCGACGAGGCTTCGTAAAGCGATAACAGGATGAACCTCCTTATTTTTATCGGCACGACTTTTGGAAGCTGGATCGGCTGGGAGATCGGTGATCGAATCTTCGGCGATCTATTTGCAGATTTATTCTTGAGTACAATTTTTGCCGCTGTCGGTATTTACCTCGGCTGGCGATTGGCGCAAAACCTCGATCTCTAACTTCAAATCACACCGGACTTGTTCGACCATTCCTTTTGGACGGAATACGATCCGACTTTTTCATAGACCTCTTTTATCGGCATTCCCATTGTGATCGGAATGTCCGCCACTTCCCCATATAAATCGTCATACCAGCCGAGCTTGCCATTATTTACGTCCGGATCGGTGACCGCCTCTGTCCACTCGTGAGACGCTGCGATGGAGATATTGTCCAGTGGCTTCCCGGTAAATTCGATTCCGTTCGTTCCTTTCGAATACACGATCGCGGCGTAGTATGCTCGCTTCGACCCCACGTCGACACTCGAATGATATCCGCCGAGACCGTTTAGTGAATTCGCATCATCAGATGGAGCAAAAAGTATCGCTCCGGGCGGAAGAAAGAATGTGTATACGGTTTCTCCGTCGGGTTTCGGGATCGATAGATTTTTGACAAGATCCGGAATTCCATCCTTGAAATAGGAATCATGAATCGAGCGACCGAGTTTCTTGTCTGACATAATGGTGGAACCCGTGAACTTACCCGGTCCTGAGCCGTATTCCTTCCAAAGATCGGTATAAGGTCCGCTTACTATGCTCTTCGCCGCTTTGTCATTTGCCGCTCGCTCGGCAGTGCCCTTTTTCGTGCTCCAATAATCACCCAGATAGATAGAATAAAAACTGGGCTTCTTTAGAATTTTTCCCCCTCTGTATGTCAGATGCGGGCCTCTGGTCGCCTCATATCTTGCCGTCTGCGAAACATCCGAAATCTCCATATATATCCTCCTCCTCTGTTTGAGCCGGAAGGTAATCGTCTCGGGTCAATAAATGTTTCTTATAATGATGCCGATCGCTTGCTAGAAAATTTGAACTAGCTAAAATATGCGCGTTTTGGGATTTATCGGCTCAATGAACAGATTTGCATTAATAATAGCGGCTGCTGCCGCGCTTGCTTCGAATGTAAGCTTTGCTTGCCCCCCGGTTCATAACCTCGAGGACGTGAATTGCGACGGGCATATAAAATTTTCGGTGATCGGAGACAGTATCGGCCGAGGAAGCCGCGGTAATCTCAGAGCCGCGGGCAGTTTCGTTAAACGCATCGGCAAATCGTTTCGATTCGCAATCATTAAGAATCTCAGCATCCCCGGCCTGGATACCCCGCATGCGATTCGTGATTTGCAGCGAGAATTTCCGTCAAATGATTACGGGGTTCGAAAGTCGATGCTCGATAAATCGGATTTTGTTCTCATCGAAGTCGGATTGAATGATTATTTTTCTTCGACCAATCCCAACTTCACCATTAGGAATCTTAAGACAATCGTATCGCTCATCCGATCATATGTTCACGCGCATGGCGGAGCTACTCCGGTTGTCGCGATTTCTCTGATCACACCAGTTGCCCCCGTTAACGAATTCCGTCGAGCAGAGGCCGCATACGTTCAACAATTAAACGAGGCTATTATCGATGCGAGATCGGATGACCTCCCCGCATACGTTCGGTTTAATACGATTCCGGTTAGCGAAATCTTCCGAGATGGAATTCACCCCGATACGAACGGTCATGCTAGAATGACGAAAATTCTCACCGCTTATATTCGTACGGCGCTTGCTCCAGTGACGCCTACTCCGACTCCTACCGAAACTCCTACGCCTACTCCAACCTCCTAAAATTTACGGGAGGCCGCGATGCAGCCATCACAAAGCACATCTCGGTTCGAACCTATTTCGCGAAGCCCTTTCGGTCGTACCCCCGATGGAGAACTAGTCGAACTATTCACACTAAGAAACCGTTCGGGACTTTCCGTTGACATCACAAATTACGGAGCCCGAATAGTTAAGGTTCTAGCGCCCGGGTCGAACGGTAAATTCGAGAACATCACATTGGGATACGATAGCTTCAACGAGTACGCTAATAGTGACCCTGGTTATTTCGGCGCAACAATCGGCCGGGTGGCGAATCGGATCGGTTCCGCTCGATTTACTATCAACGGGGATGAATTTCATCTCAACGCGAACAATGGCGCCAATTGCCTTCACGGAGGACTGAAAGGATTCGATAAGAAAGTTTGGTCTTCATCCGCCGGGCCCGATTCGATTGCCTTTAATTATTTGAGCCCCGATGGTGAAGAGGGGTTTCCCGGAAACTTAAGAACGAGTGTCATCTATCAGCTTACGGGTGCTAACAGGCTTCGGATTCATTTTGAATATGAGTCCGATGCAGCCACCCCGGTTATGCTTACCAACCACTCCTATTGGAACTTAAGAGGTGCGGGCAAAGGAGATATTCTCGATCAAATACTCGCAATCAGATCTTCCATGTACACTCCGGTGAATTCCGATCTGATTCCTACTGGGTCGGTAGCTGGGGTTGAGGGCACTCCCGTGGATTTCAGAACCCCCAAAACGATCGGACGGGATATAAAGGAGCTTCTGACGGCCGCAACTGACGGTTACGATCATAATTTCATCATCGATTCGCAATCGAAAGATCTCCATCAGTGCGCGCGAATGTTCGATCCAGGGTCCGGCAGAGTTCTCGACGTCTCGAGTACGTACATGAATATGCAGTTCTACTCGGGGGGCTTTATGAATGGGTTAGAAGGCAGCGGCGGCATCTATATAAAGCACGCGGGCGGAGCTTTTGAGCCTCAGATCTGCCCCCCTGATTCGATTAACAATTCCAATTTTGATTCTCCGGTAATTCCTTCGAATCAGCCGCAAAGAGGCATAATCGAATTCAAATTTGGAACTGCGACTTACGATACCGCTTTTTCTGATTGGTAAAAGAAACGCGGTTAAGAAATAAGATAAAATTTTTGGGCGATACAGATCATCCATCGCCGTATAAGTCGCGAATTTCACGAACGGAGAACTGAGCTTGATCATCTCCGCGTTTTCAAACCCCTCGTGCATCCGCTCGGAACTTGCTAACGATAAAGAGTAACCACTAATTAAGTAAATCTGTAAGGAGGAGGTTATGAACTATTCATTCGAAGGCTTTTTTGAAACTTATTCTTATCGTCGAGATACAAAACATGTAGAGATCGAGGATATGAAGCCTGCAATCGCGAACGCGCTTGCGGCTATAGGCGAAGGCGGAGCTTTCCTCTCGGACGTTTTCGGTATCGAATCGAGAAAGCCGACATCGGTGGCTGATGCCGGAGCTGACCGGGGTCTTAATGAAGTTGAAGCCGAAGAGTATTACGCAGATGCCCTTCGCCAATTGATGCGCCGAGGGCGTTCCTAGACGATTAGATTGCCGGGGGTTGCTGCCGACCCCGGCCCCAAAAAAATCCCCTTTGCTAGATTCAAAATCTGAGTAATCTGTATTAAGGAGGTCACCGAATTTTCTTTCGGAGATCAGAATGCAGTTTATAAAACAACTTGCTTGTGTAGCTCTGGCTGGCACCAGCCCTGCTACAGACCTTGCTTTCGCCAGTTTCGCAGCGGCTAGTTCGCCCGAGCCTTCATATTCTCGTGTCGGCGGTGCCGACGACCTCTGCCAAAGTCCGCAATTCAGAGCAGCTCTCGGAGAATACGTGAAGTCGATCGGCACAAAAGACCATCCGTATTTTCATAAGCAACCCGGCGGAGCCGCATTCAAAGGTGACACAGTCAATGTCACAGGCGGATCTATTCGAGTCATCATTCCCGAAGCACCGCTTCAGACCTCGTATTGGACCTACAAGGGCCTAGTGCAGCATCCCGTCGATCATCCCGGACGGACCGTGCGATCTGATATCGGCATTTCGCTTGAAAATGGACATAAACGCGCGTCAATTTTCATCACGACCGAAGATCGAAGTCTTCGAATGCGAGAGGCAACTATCTCAATTCAGGACAAACTCGATCCCTCGCACAAAGTTCTTCATTCGAGATTTACCGGCGCGAAATTCTATCGAATCGCTGAGCACTCACCTCATCCATCAGAAGCTACATTCGCCCCCGACGAACGAGTGACCGTGTCCGTGACTCTTCGAAAACAAAATGAACGTGAATCGCTGATCATTCTTTCGGCTGAGTCGGACACGAAGCGAGTAACGGCCACTATTCCGCGAAGCGATCGAATGATCTGTAATCGGAATTCGCTCGAGCTGCACGACGTCTGCGGCGCGACCGAAGCGAAGTTAAGTAAACATGGCCAAAGAAAACACGACGAACTTGCGCTCGTGTCGCTTAACATGCTTGACCCGAACGATTACACGAGGTTCCCGGTGGTACTGAAACTCATGAATGAGCTTGAATCCGCCAGTGCCCAGGCAGCTCGGAGTGAATCCGAGCCCTAATCCAAGCGTTCGAAATTATTAATATTGCTCCATTTTTCGGGCCGGCGAGCACCGGCCGAACTGATTCTTATTATTCCCGGTCAAACTCAAGATTACCTTAAATAGTGCCGATTATTCGAGGGTATAGCTATTTCGAAAACCGATGGAAGAGGCTGGACAGAGACAAGAACAGAACTGGCTCGAGCTCATGACTGGCTATCTCAATTGGCGCATCATTCCGCCCGATGTCATCAGTCCTTTCGCCCCGGTTATCTCTTATCCGATCATGTGCCAGCTTGCAGAGGATAAGGAAGCTCTCCTACATCTTTGTCACGTAAAGTGTTTCTGCGACGGATTTGAAGTCCTCCACATAAAGGACTTGCGAAGTCCAATGTTCTGCACGGATCATCCCTCTCTCACTACGCTGGCTCCGGAAGCAATCTTCGAATATATGCGGGTGCAAGGAGTCCTTGACCGAGTAGCGTTAGAGCTCGAAGAACTTCAGACGATGATCAAAGAAAAGGTCAAGGAACTCGATGAGCTCATGAAAAAAGAGCCGGCGAAGTTCGTTGATAGGCTTCTAAACCAGGCTAGGAATAAAGATCTAAAACCCAAGACTGGGGCCGGGGTCTTTAAATATCGTCGGTTGAACCGATGATCGAATCTCAACAAAAGACCCAAACGAACGTCCATGACGGAACAGCTGTTGCCTCCTCCGGGGCGTCGGCCGATGCGGCGTATTACGATGACGCGGCATTGGCTCCACAGTCAGCCGTAATCCCCATCGGAGCGCTCGGGGAATTACTAACCGAGAATAGCGGTAATCCGGCAAGAGCTGCTGTCATTGAATCGCTAGTAGATAACATAAACAGAGGCGAACTTCTCACGGACAACTCGATAATTGACGAGGTAAATCGGCTGCAGTCTGCGGCAAAAGCGCCGTGGACATCCTTGTCCTATATCGAACATCTTAATTTGGTTATCGACGCAGCATCCGATCTGGCGAAGGCTGTCGATTGCGGAATTGATGTCGATACTCTTGAAGCGGCGAGAATAGAAATCGGACGGCGCGCAATTAATAGCTGTGTTTACTCCGGGGATGCCGAGAGGGCGCGCGGAAATCGGCCCCGTGCAGTAGCGGAATATGAAGATGCTCTTAGCGCCGCAATGCTTCTCCACAGAACTCCCCATCCGGACCTGATTGCGATAAACCAAAGGATAGCGCACACAAGTCCCAATGAGCTGCGTGTTCATACCGCCGGAGAGGCTGCATCAATCGCAGCGCGTGATTTGGGCAGAGCCGTAGAATCCGAACGCGAAGAAACAGCGGGGATTCTCACCTTAACCCAAAGCACCATTTCCAAAATTCAGTCCCTCCTCGGTGGACTTGGGCTTTCCATAGCCTCTTAACGCGATCACCGAAAATCTTGGGAATTTTAGGCGAATCGTGTTAGGTTCCTCCGAAATATTTTCGGATGGCCAATGAAATCGATATCCTTTCTCACTCCACTCTCCTCGATATTGATCCTCACTAATTTTGCATACGCCGATTGTGTTTCCGGGGACTGCAACAATGGAACCGGGAAGTTCGAGTATGCGGACGGCGGCGTTTACGAAGGCTCCTTCAAGGACGGCTGGCGAGAAGGTCACGGGAAATATACTTGGGCCGGAAAGGATCGATATGAAGGGAATTGGACGCATGGCAACCAAGATGGAGATGGTTCCTATTTTAACGCGGACGGTTCGATTGAATTCACAGGCAGGTGGCAAAACGGACAAAGACTCGCCGCCGAGAACGCAGAAAATAAAAACGTTTCCGATAATCCTGACACGAACAACGGGTGCATCTCAGGGAACTGTGTTGATGGCACCGGAGTTTATCTCCTCCCGACCGGTGATCGCTATGAAGGATCTTTCAAGGATGGTAAGCGCGGCGGGCCTGGAACTTATTTATGGAAGGACGGCAGCAAATACACAGGCAACTGGGAAAACGATCGGCAAGAGGGACAAGGATCCTATTTTCTAGCCGATGGAACTTTAGGTTATGAAGGTCTTTGGAAGAGCGGAGCAGAGTCGCCGGCCGATTCAGTAAAAGCATCGCTGGATGAAAAGGCAGTAGCCGCCGGGGGATCAAATTGTGTCAGCGGCAACTGCACGGAGGGAAGCGGGCGATATAAATACGAAGGATTCGGAATCTACGAAGGACAATTTGCCGGCGGCGTCCGAAACGGTCATGGGACCTTCACCTGGGACGACGGTACGGTTTACACGGGCGCTTGGGTCAATGACAACATGACCGGATTCGGAACTTTGTCCTTCCCCGACAAACGAAAATTCGAAGGCGCCTTCGACAATGGGAATAAAGTAGCAGGCACATTTACCTGGCCCGACGGATCGAAGTATATCGGAACGTTCAAGGACAATAAGATAAACGGTTACGGTACCACCATTTATGCTGACGGGTCATTTTATGTCGGCAACTTTGAAAATGAAATGAAGAGCGGCAAGGGATCTTACCTTAACGCAAACGGCGGAGTGGTATATTCCGGAACTTGGAAAGACGATAAAGCCGGCTGATTTACAGCTGTGTATCCAAGGGGCTGGCGCAAACCTTCGGAAAATATAGGTCGCGAGCAATTCCTCGAACCCAATCATTCATCTGACGAACCAAATTAGGACTTAGAAGCGCCGGGCAGCCCGTCCGGCTTGGATTCGTGCCATACGCTCCAATCAAGGCTTTGATCGAATTAGATTTGATTCCCAATTTTTGGCCCTGGCTGTCGGATACTCCAAAGTGCCGCGCATCAAGAATTGGTTCGGGTTCACCTCGACCGTTTCCAAGCGCCTTGGTTAACTTTAGGAATACATCGAGCTTCGTCGAGGAGAGGTATTGCACAAATTTTAAGCCATCATCCAATAAGTCTTCGAGCGCACCCGGGGAACTCGGCGCTGGCGCAACCTGAGCCGAAACCTTCATCATGCTGAATGTCACATATACAGCCGTTCGAAATCCCGATACGAGATGTTTTTCCGGATCCCCTTTTGGATCGAGGTATGACATTCCGAAACAGGACTGATAGCGGTCGAAGATATGCTGCCGTCCTGATTCATTTATGGCCCGAGCCGAGAAGACCTCTCGCACGGCTTCTTTCGTCAAAATTAAAGCTGAATCTCTCAAATCATCCGCGTAGTCGACATCACCGAAATTTCCTGATTCGGTGATTTTTAGTCCATGGGTCGTCGGACTGGACGATATTCGATCCGCAACATAAGACCAGAGATCCTCCATGAATAAGGCGGAATATGCGCGCGCAATTACAAAAGTATCGACGTTGCCGATACGGTCTCCATTTCGAATTTTATCGACTATTGGAGCAAGATGAAGTTTTTCAAACGCGAGATCTGAATGTACTAACTCGAGAATCGGGGGTAACTCGGAGACAGGCGTAAGGTCGGCGAGACCATGGATTACGCGTTCAAAGTCTGAAGAAGTTTTAATTAGCGGAGCCTGCATACTACTCAATGCTAGCGAAATCCTGGAGTTAAGCAAAAATAGTTTTGACTTGGCATCCCAATAAATCGGCTATTCAACTGGGCCTTCGTAGGCGAAAATTCCTAATGCAATGCCCCTGTCGAATCCATCAATGCCCGAAACCGCTAAGAGACCTTCCCCCCTCGGTTTTGGGAAGGCCATGTTTTATGGCTCGATTGCTATATACGTGCTAACCCGGACATTCTGGCTCGACCGATTTCCCTACACTTTCGTCGCGGACGAAGCCGTTCATTCGATTCACGCCCGGGAACTTCTTGCAAACAACTTTCACTCGGCTTCGGGCCAGTTCCTGCCCGTATATTTTCAAAACTCGTGGTTTTGGAATCTATCGCTGAGTGTTTATATCCATATCTTCACCGTCCTTGTCGGAGACGGCTCGATCTATGCTGTTCGCCTCACGGCCGCAGCGATAAGCGTTCTTCTTCCCCTTGGCATCGCCCTCTCCCTAAAGAATCATTTCAATTTGAAATCTTTCTGGCTTGGGGTCGCCGTGGTCGGCTCATTCCCCGTTTGGCTGCTCCATTCTCGCACCGGATTCGAAACTGTTCTCGCTGCGAGCTTTTACTCGATGTTCATCTATTATTATATCGACTACAGGGTAAATGACCCTAGGAACATCGATAGATCGATCTTCTTTGCTGCCCTCACCTTTTATTCGTACACAAATGGCCAGGGATGGATCTTAGCGACATCGGCGATTCTCTTAGTCGTCGATTTTAAATATCACTTAGAGAACAAGAATGTCGTTCTTCGCGGGATTGCATTGGCGGCACTGCTTTCAATACCCCGGTTTTTATTCCAACGTTCGCATCCGGGTGCAGTCTCCGAACAGCTGCATCTGCTGAATTCCTACTGGCTCGCGAGCGATTTAACGACGGTCGACAAAGTCCTTAAGTTTGCGCACGAGTATCTCTACGCCTTTAGTCCTCGGTTCCTCTTCGGATCCTCTTCGCAGATTCCGCGCCACTACATCGGCTCCGTGGGAAACTTTCAATTGTGGATGGCCCCGTTCTTTTTTTGGGGGGCAGCGCGCTGCTTGATTGAAATTCGAGATCCGCGATACCGCGTAATAGTCATATCAGCGGCGGCAATCCCCATGAGCGCCGCAATTGTTTCCGTAAATAACCTTCGGGTAATGGCGCTAGTGGTGCCGCTTGGATTTTTAGGGGCACTCGGAGTTTCATCCCTCATAAACTCGTTAAAAATCGCGGCGCCGGTAATGTTTTCAGTCTTAAACGCATTTCCCGCCTATCTTTTATTTCAAGCCGTATACTCCGATCGCTTTTGGCCCGCAGACTTCGGATTTTATGGTCTTCAATGGGGTGCACGGGAGATTTTCCAGGAGAAACTGCCGAAGAGACTTAGGATAAATCCTGCAGAGAGATATTTTGTGACACCGAATTTAGGAAATACGAGTGAGTATCTTTCCCAGTTTTTCGCCCCGAACCTCGCCGAGATTCGAGAGCCCAATTATTTTATCACTGACGCAAAGCCGATTCCCCCGAACGCCGTCTTTGTCGTCACGAATGATGAATTTGTGCCTCTAGCGAATAACAAGGCCCTGGAGATCACAACCCTGGACACTTTGCCGTTTCCGAACGGTGCGCCCGGATTTTTCCTAGTACGAGTCGGTTACTCTAGATTCGCAGCCGAGTATTTCGAGCAGCAGCGTTCGTTGAGAAATGAAACCGTTCAGGAGATCGTGCCCTTCATGGGACAACAAGCCAAGGTTGTTCACTCGAAACTTGATGCCGGCAAGATACAAAATGTCTTCGATGGCTCTGAGGACACCCTCGCTCGCGGCGCGGGAGCCAATCCCTTTATCCTCGAGATTTATCCGACATCGGCTGTTGCAG
>JADMIO011711217.1_pt1 | contig 10637 bp, 6 predicted proteins | sample 8958161 | NCBI WGS metagenome assembly JADMIO01 (sample SAMN16585339, study PRJNA669376) | soil metagenome | isolation source: Crop rotation soil | place: USA: Cullars Rotation, Alabama | collected 2011
GACAACTTGTCCACGTGGAATTCTAAGCTTAGGATCCCAATGTGCTGGAAAGTCGCCGGAAAGCAGCCCTGGCAATGGCAGGACCTGCGCGGAAACGCCAGCCTGGTCACCGATGGGACCATCGGTCCCGAAGGCACGCAATGGGACGCGCCCATCGGTGTCACGTTCGACACGCCGGCGGGATCCCTGACCTACGACCTCGGGGCGCCGACCCCGATCGCGGGCGTGTATCTGCAGGCCGACGCGAACGACACCTACAAGATCATGGGGTCGCTCGACGGGACTCCGGGCAGCTTCAAGCTGCTCGTCGAGATCGACAACGCCTCCGATCGGGGCCATGGGCTCCGCGGCAGGTCCATGCAGTTCGCGCCGGTGACCGTGCGTTACCTCCGCGCCGGCGAGGGGGTGGGCGACGGCTTCTATTCGATCTCCGAGTTCGCGGCGTACTGCCAGCCGCCGTATCCGTTCCCGCCCTCGATGAAGGTGACCGACGCGCCCCAGGCGCAGGTGAACGAGCCACCCTGGTACACGTTCGAGTGGTGGCAGGACAAGCCCAGCGCTCGGTTCGAGATGTGCCTGGCCGCCGTGGCGGCGCTGCTGCTGTACTGGGGCTGGCGGGTCGCCAAGGCCGGCAAGGAGACGAAAATCCCGCCGTGGGCGGAGACGGCCATCACGGCTGCCTCGCTCATCATCCACGTGGGCCTGTTCTACATGGCAGGGCCGCGCTTCTTGCCGGGCGAGACCGTCCACAAGGTGTCGGACACGACCCTGATCATCGTCGGCATCCTGACCTGGAGCCTCAGCCTGCTGGTGAGGGGCGTGCGCGATCGCCTGCTCGTGCTGGTGGGCGTGCTGTCGTTCTTCGCCTACTTCAACTTCGGCAAGTTCCACTTCGGCAATTACATCCACTTCTGGGACACGTACCACTACTACGTCGGGACGAAGTACTTCAAAGAGCTGTCGTACGACCGGCTCTACGAGTGCGCGTCGGTGGCCGACTCCGAGGATCCGTCGCTGCGCCGGCGGGTCGAGCTGCGCAAGATCATGAATCTGCGCACCAACGTGCTCGGCAGCACCACCGAGATCCTGGCGCACCCCGAGAACTGCAAGGGCCACTTCACGCCGGAGCGCTGGGAGAAGTTCAAGAAGGACATCGAGTTCTTCCGCGTGAAGCAGGGGGTCAAGCGGTGGGAGGAGGCGCAGACCGACCACGGCTACAACGCCACGCCGGTCTGGAACATCCTCGGGACCACGCTGGCCAACATGGCGCCCGCCAGCATGGGACAGATCTGGGCGCTGACCCTGATCGATCCGATCTTCATCTTCGGGATGGCGGGGATGATCTGGTGGGCGTTCGGTTGGCGAACCCTATGCGTGGCGCTGGCCGTCTTCGCGACGAACTTCCCGTCGCGCTTCTACTGGACGGGCGGGGCGTACCTGCGGTGGGACTGGCTGTTCCACATGACGGCAGGCGTGTGCCTGGTCAAGAAGAAGCGCTACGTGCTGGGCGGCTTCTTGATGGCCTATTCGGGCCTGCTGCGCGTGTTCCCGATGTTCCTTCTGGCCGGCCCGGTCTTCGTGATCATCCAGCAGATCCTCGACCACACGAAGGACGTGAAGTACCCGACCGGCGAGAAGCTGGCGCTGCTGCGGTACGTATGGCGGCGCCTGCCGTCCAGGCGCGAGATCCCGATGGTGATCCGGAAGGTCGACCGCGGGCACCGCATGGTGGTGCTGGGCGGCGTGCTGGCCGTGATCACGCTGGTGCCGATCAGCATCGTCGTGGGCGGCGGCCCCAGCTGTTACTCGGCGTTCATGCAAAACTCCAAGAAGCACACATCGACCGCGCTGACGAACTACATGGGCTGGCGCACGGTCGCGACCTTCAAGTTCGACGAGGCGACCTATTTGCTCCGCACGGATCGCCTCGAGGATCCTTGGAAGGATTGGAAGGACGCGCGGCTGCGCACGTACCACCAGCGCAAGTGGTTTTACTTGCTGGGGGTCGCCGCCTTCACGGCGCTGCTCTACGGGGCTTGCCGGAAGCGGACGCCGTGGGAGGCCTGCGCGCTGTCGGCGCTGCTCATCGCCGTCATCCCCGAGCTCACCTGCTACTACTACTCGTTCCTCATCGTCATGGCGCTGCTGTGGTCGAAGCGTGCAGAGGCAGGCATCGCCCTGCTCGCGATTACCGCGGGGACCGGCTTCGCCGACATGGCTCCGACGCAATACTTGCCGTCGCACGGGGTGTTCTGGAACCGGCTCAACCACCTGATGCCGACGTGGTTGGCCGAACAGTACACGTTGATGTCCGGAATCACCCTGGCCGGGCTGGTTTACATCATGTGGGAGTTTGGTTTCTCGCCGCGGGCGGCCCTGGCGAACGAGCCCGTGTGGCCGGCCGAGCCGCTCGAGGCGGCGGAAGGGGATTCGTCTTCCCAGAAGGCGAAGGAGAGCGCGAAGGCCGAATCCGAGAAGCCAGCCTCGTCGAGCCATCACCGGTCGACGGCGGGCAAGCCCGGCAAGAAAAAGCGGAAGTGAGCGACGGGAACGGCTCGCCTCGGTCGGGGGCGAGCCGGCCAGCGCCGCCACGGCCTGGAACCCTTCGCCCTCCGGGCGAGATCAGGTCCGCGCGGCCCGCACCGCCCATGGGACACTGAAGGAGGCGTCTTGCCGGGCCGGCGGAGGGCGCCGCCCGGCGAACACGCTCGAAACCGAGACGGATGCCGCTCGCGAGAGGGTGGCGCCTTCGCGAGCGGCCGGGAGCCTTACCGCTTGCCTTTTTTCTTCATCGCCTTGGCCATCTTCTTGGCGGGCTTCTTTGCGGCTGCCTTCTTGGCCGGCTTCTTGGCTGCCCTGGCTGGCTTCTTGGCCGCCCTGGCGGGCTTCCTCGCCGACGCCGCCCGGCTGGCCTTGGGGGCCTTGGCCGCCGGCTTCTTGGCCTTGGCGTTCTTACGTTTTTGGCCACCGACGGCGCGCTTGGCCCGAGAGACGTCTCCGTCCTTGTCGACGAAGTAGATGAAGTCGGTGTCCATCTGGAAGTTTCCGTCGGCCACCTTCTCCGACTTCCCCTTGGGGACACCAGGCTGCTTTCGCTGGACTTTCCATACTGCGCCATCCTTGACGTAGTACATGAAGTCTTTTTCCCGAGTCACACCAAGCTTCGCCACTTTCTCAGCCATTCGGCAGCCCTCCGTCGGAAAGTTTCGTGCGAAAAGACAGCCGAAATCGTAACGACGACCAAATTCGTGTCAAGCGAATTCCCCCGCGCAATCCGACAATAACGGCTTCGCAAGTGGCGGATTGCGCGGCAAATCTCCGACGAATCGCGCCCTGCGGCGCGCCCCGATCACGACCCAAGCTTCCATTTCCCCCATCGGACCTCCAGAAACTAAAACGCATTTCCTGCGCGATCCCTGAATTGCCTACCTACATTGTCGTGGACCACGATCACCCCCGTCGCTGGCGCGATTTCCCTCAACAGCTCAGGGAAAGGTGGAGCAAAAAGAATTCAATCAGCAATGAGCCCGAGGCCCGATTTTCCAACGCGAATAGAAGGTCTTCGCTCCGCTCCTTCACCTTCCCGCATCGGCCGGCGCAGCCAGCGGGCCGGCTTGTCGGCCGCCGCCCCAATCGAAGCACCGACTCCGCTTACGTCGAGAAAAGGGCGAGGAGCTCGCCTAGGGGACAGTTGGTACTCTTCACGCGCAGCCGCTGATCGGGCGTCAGGCTGTTCATGGCGTTGTCGACGGCCGCGGTCACCGACGTCCAGAGTGGCCAGAACTTCGCGGCGCGGCTCTTTGGATTGCAAAGGTAACTGAAGGCGCCGGGCGCGGGATGACCGAGCGTGATGAGCAGGCGCCCTCCAGGGCCATCGGTCCAGAGCATGGACGGGGTGGTGTCCCGCCACTTGAGGCGACGCCGGACCAGCTCGATCCACCATTCCCGGATGGTGACGCTCGGCGCGGGCGCGTCGACGGTGATGGCCGAGGCGCGGCCGGCGCCCCCCGCCTTCACCGCCTGATCGCAGGCCGAACACAACGTCCGCAACGCGTATCCCAGGGCCGCCGCCGAATCGTCGAAGGCGGCGTGCAGCCCGGTCGCCGGCTGATCCAGCCAGGCCGGTTGGGCCGCGAGGCCGCCCGCGAAGGCCGGGGGCGGGGGTAGGGCGCGCGCCTTGGCGATCAACTCGGATCCGCCGAGGCCGCCATCGCCCGCCACGAACGTCAGGGCGCCAGCCGCCTGGATGAACGGCACATGGGCCGTCACCGCCGCCGCTGGATCGTCGACCAAGCTCGCGGCCGGCACCTTCGCGAAGACCGTCAGCGGGAACGACCGACCGGCGGAGTCCTTGCTCGGAGAGAGGGCGCCCACGAAGCTGAGGGGGCCGGCCGGCGCGAACAGGAACGCGGTGGGTGGCTCGGGCAGCGTCGCTCCGTCCGTCCGCATCGCCTCCATCGCGTCCTGCAGCAGGCGATCGAGCCCGCACTGCGAGAACTCGCCCGCGTTCGAGCGAAGGAAGTCAGGCTGGCTGGCCACCTTGCCGTAAACGCCGATGGGCGTGCTGTCGTCGCGTCCTTCGGTGGTCATCGCGGCCTCTCTCGTGCGCTTACTTCGAACATGAGCCTCCTCCCGCCACGATGCTTCGCGGGAATTCCAGCCCGTGGAACGCCCGCAGCAGCGCCGCCGGCTTCACGTCGGCGTGAATGACCCCGTCGCCGAGCGGCGGGGTCCACGTCCCGGCGACGTAGTCCTCGCCCTCGCTCGATGTGGCGAACTTGCCGTTCTCGAGAAAACGAAAGAGGGCCCATTCACCGTCCGTGTAGCCGAGCTCGCCCTCGCCGGACTTTTGATAGAAGTGAAAGAGGGCGCCCCGCGCGGGCCAGGTCAGATCCTCCCAGCGCTCTTTGCTGTTGATGTAGCTGACCTTCTTGCCGCCCATCTCGAACACGATGCGGGTGTACGGCGCCGAGGCTCGGATGCGAATCGAGACGTTCACCCCGATCTTGCCGCCCTCCTTGCCGTAGAGCAGGTCGGTCAGCTCCTGCGCTCGCTTCAAGAACGCGGGCAGATTCGAGCGGTATGGCACGCTCGGCTGCTCGCGGACATGGAACACGCTCGTCCCCGCCGGGTGCTCGAAGTCGGCGGCCAGCGTGTCGTTGTAGTACTGCCACAACGTCCCCGTCTTCGGCTGGAAGAACTTGTCGACGTCGGCCACGCGGGCGTCGCGGGTGTTCTTCGAGCCGGTGAAGGGATATTTGCCGGCCAGCAGCTGGTCGTAGACCACCACGATGCTGTCACACCACTTGCGGTTGGCCGAGTCGCCGGTGGCGCCGCTCACCGCCACCTCCGCCCCGCGCAGGGGCGGCATCAAGATCTTCTCGAGGAGCGGCCCCTCCCAGTTGTTGTCGTTGTAGTGGGCGATGAGGTTGGTCAGCTTCTTCCGCTGATCGCGGACGGCGGTGGCGAAGGCTCTGGTGTCGGGCGAGCCCGACTCGCCGACCGCGCTGGCGATCTCCGACAGGATCTCCCCGTAGGTGTCGAGCCCGGTCGGCTTGGTGAGGCCGAAGCTCAGAAAGGTCGAGAACTCCCGTCCCACGTCCTCCGGGCTCTGCGGCTCGTCAGACGTGCCCTTCGGCCCCCCGAGGCGGTTGTTGACCTCGTCGAGCGCCTTGCCCGGGATTTTCTTCTTCTTGTCGGCCAGCTTCTTGCCAAGAGCGGTGTTGCCGAGCATGCCGAGGGCGTCGTCGAGGGGCGACTCCTCCTTCCACACCAGGTTCCGGCTCGCGTTGCGCCAGATGGCGTCCAGGGGCTTGTCGCTGCCGAAGGCCTTCAGCAGGTGCCGGACCTCCTGGATGGAGTTCGGCTCCTTGACCGACAGGGTCAGCAAGAACGCCTTCCAGACGTCGATGTAGCGGCGGAAGTACGCCGACTTCAGGGCGGAGACGTCGATGGTGTCGTCCTTGCGTGACGCGCCGAGGACCCACGAGTTCTCGTCGTGAGCCCGGGACGCCGCCAGGCGCTGGATGCGGTGCTTGGCCACCTCCCAGCCCTGAGGCGTGAAGGCGCCCGGCACCGACGGCCCACTCTTCCGCTCGCCGCCGTTCTCGAACACGGTCACGGCGCCCCCCACGATGTCGGCCAGCCGCACGTCGCGGGGCATGTTCGGATCGCGCAGCAGATCCGTCAGGGGGTCGCCGTCGTTGGAGCCGATGAGGGCGCGTCGCACCACGGAGACGACCTTCGGGCGGCGCTCGATCAGCTCGGAGGACGTGTCGATGTCCAGCGCGTAGAAGCGGATGGCGTCCTCGAGCGCGTTGCGCGCGTGGTTCGACGCGCCGTCGCCGGCCATGGCGCTCCAGCGGTCGCCGGCCTTCTGGGCCGCCACCCCGACCCACTTGCTGTTCCAGCCGTCCCCGTCCGGCGACGGCTCGTCGGCCGACTTGGGCTGGGTCAAGAGCAGGTGCAGCACCAGGCTGCCCATCGCGCCGGTGGCGTCCGTTTCGCCCTGGCCCCTCGTGAACGCCACCATCCGATCGATGTCGAAGTCCAGCAGCGGCCGCACCACCAGGCGCTCGACCGCCAGGTGCAGGGGGATCATGAGGCGATCACCGGGATACAGGGCCGAGAACTGCAGCGCGACGTCGGGACCCTTCTCGGCGAACTTGGCCAGCCGGGCCGCCGTCGCCTCGGTGGTCTCCATGATCCGCCCCGACAGGGGGCCGCCCGTCGACTTCTCCTCACGCGCGTGGATGAGCCGGTCGACGTACAGCGCCGCCTCGTCCACGAACTGCTTGTTGGCCAGGTACGACGAGACCGGCAGCACCAGCAGGGCGGCCGAGATCCCGAGCGCGCCCGCCGCCACGGCCCAGCGCAGGTAGCGCTCGCGCTTCAGCACGCGGGCTTTGCGGACAGCCACGTCCTTGTCCGGGAAGATGACCCGCTGGAACACGTCGCGGACGAAGTAGCTCTTGGGCTTGGTGGGCGGCTGGACGGCGTGGCGCGCCTTCACGCCGAACGCGTTGGCCATCTTGTCCATGATGCGGTCGATGGGGCGGCCCTCCTGCGTGCCGCTGCTGAAGAACACGCCGCGCATGATGGGCGCCTCGTGATACACGCTGGCGTCGAACAGGTTCGCCACCAGATCGATGAGGCCCTGGCGCAGGGAATCGAACTGCTGCGGGAACGCGTAGATCTTGTCGCGCGCCTCGAGGCGCCGCTCCTCGCCCATGCGGATCAGCGCGTTCCGCTCCAGGACGTCGCCCAGCTCGTCGAAGTGCTGCGCGAACGTCTCGACGTGGTCATGGTGCTCCTTGATGAGCGGCAGCGTGAAGCCCCAGATCTGTCCCCGCTCGCGATCCTTCAGCTCACCAAAGGTCTCGACGAACCCGGCTACCAGGTCGCACTTCGTGACGATCACATACACGGGGACGATGGTCTCCAGGTGGGCCACGACCTCGTCCACGCGCTCGCGCAACGTGCGCGCCAGCTCGCCGATCTCCTCCTCGGTCTTCTGAAGATCCGTGACGGGAACCGCCAGCAAGATGCCGTTGATCGGCTTCTTGGGGCGGGTCTGCTTGAGCAGGCTCAGGAACGCCAGCCACTCGTCGCGATCGTCCTCTTCGGTGGACCACCGCCCGGCGGTGTCGAGCAGGATGGCCTCGTTCGTCATCCACCAGTCGCAGTTGCGGGTGCCGCCCACGCCGCGGACTTTTCCGCCCTTGGCGTAGGGCAGCTTGAGGCCCGAGCTGCGGATGGCGGTGGTCTTCCCCGACGCCGAGGGCCCGATCATCACGTACCAGGGCAAGAGCCCCAGCGCGTCGCGGCCGTTGGCGCCCAGCTTGGACGACTTCAGCGCGCCCACCGCGCGGTTGAACTCGGCCTGCATCGCCGCGATCTCGACCTGCAGGTCGGGGCGGATGCCCTCGTTCTGCCTCTCGGCGTCGTCCTTCAGGCCCTTCTCGATGGCCGACGCGGTCTTCTTCGAGTCGAGCTTCTTCCACAGCACGTAAGCCGCGAGGCCCAGCAGGATCAGGACGGTGACCAAGATGGCCGGCCACAGCGGCAGCACATCGTGGAACACGAGCACCGCGGCCCACGCCAGGACCACGAAGATTGCGGCGAAGATGTACTTCAACAAGTGATTACCTCGATCCCCGACTTCACCGGTTGATCTGCTCGACCCGGTCGCGGATCTCGTTGACCTGGTGATCGAGCGACACGCGCAGGAGAATGAAGACGGTGATGGCCACCGCGAACACGCCGAGCGCGATCCACAGGAACGGGTTGCGGCGGCTCGACCTGACGAGCGGCTCGTCGGGGGGCTCGCCGTTCGGCGACAGGATGTCGGGCACCTCGATCTGCTTCTCGACCTCGGGCCGCAGCGAGTCGATCAGGCGCAGGAGCTCGATCTCGCCGCCCCGGATGGCGTACTGCCCCTGAAAGCCCAGCAACAGGCACTGATAGTAGACGCGCACCACGTCGGCGCGCCGGGCGTCGCGCCGCATCTCTTGCAGCTTCTGAAAGAAGCCCTCGCCGGCCAGGTTCTCGTGGAAGAAGTGGAGCTGCAGCGGACGCGACATCCAGAAGCCGCGGACCGGCTCCCCGCGATCGATGGCCACCTCGTCGAGCAGGGCCACGATGGCGTAGGCGATGTCGTCGATGTCCCGCTGGGCCATGCCCAGCTCGCGGGCCTTGTCGCGCATGGCGTCCACGAAGCCAATCAAGCGCTCGTGGATCAGCTCGGGCGAGCTGCCGGCGCCGTCCACCTCGCGCAGCCGGGTGATGGCGTTGAAGCACTCCGACGTGACTTGATTGACGAGGTCCATGATGAGCCGATGGTCAGGCCGACGCCCGCGGGACCGCCAGGAGCTCGATCTTGACGTGATTGGGATCGAAGGGCGGCGGCAGGTAGATCGACACCAGACGGTCCTGCAGGATCTGCTTCCAGTAGTCGTTCTGCAGCTGCAGCGTGAAATAGGTGACGCCGGCCTGGATCGGGATCTCGGCGGGCGGGCGGTGCGTGAACTGGATGGGCACGCCGGGGGTGGCGGCCGAGCGGATCACGTGCGGCATCTGCGAGCGCGACGAGATCTTCGACAGCCCCGGCAGGCGCCGCTCCAGCTGCGCCTCCGGCGTGTCGGAGCGCACCGTGAGGACATATTGAGGCGCGGTCAACAGCCGGTCGTCGTCGAGCTTGCCCAGGTAGACGTTGTCGACGATCTCGAGCGGCACGGTCATGTAGGCCTGGCGCACCGAAGACTGCAGCAGCTGGGTGACGCGCGCGAACAGCTCCTCGAAGGTCCCCCGCAGGTCGGTGTATGCGTAGAGCGGCAGCTTCGAGGGATCGACCTCCGTCGAGAACGTGGCCAGCTGTCCGGCCACCTGGACCAGCAGCAGGTACAGCTGGTGCGGCGTGATCTCTCCGTTGGACGTGCAATAGGTCAGGAGCGGGATGGCCGAGTTGATCGTGCTGAGCTGGAGGAAGCGCGTGACGTCGCCCGAGTTGAACTCGATGCTGGCCCCGTCGCGCTGGCGGCGATCACCGGCCAGCAGCCGCTGCTTCGTGACCATCAACGACAGCAGCCGGCGCACGCCGCCCATCAGGAAGGGGGCGCTGTCGATGCGCATGGTGGGCGGAATGTACGTTTCGTTGACAAGCATGGCGCCGCGGCCGTCCCGCACGATCTCGGCGATCTTGATGCTGTCGAAGTCCTCGCGGTTCTCGTCGTCGAACAGCACGACCGTGTTGCGGTGGGCGAAGGCCATCATCATGTCCTCGGCCGTGCCGGTCAGGTCCGCGGTGTTGCGGCTGACCGCCCGGTAGCGAGCCCGCGCGGCCCGGGTCGACAGCGCCGACGTCGTGGCGACGTCCTCGGCCGAGATGCTGGGCACGCCCTCCCGCTCCTTGGGAAGGGCCAGGTAGACCTCGCAGTACGGCCGCGTCGGATCGAAGTGCGTCCCGACGGGGCGCATGGGCGGACACTCCGGATCGCCGCTCTCGAAGGCGAGGAATGTCCCGTCGGGCAGGATGCCCACGAACTTGGTCACGCGCAGCTGATCGGTCCCGAGCGCGCCGGGGTCGACCTCGGCGGTCACCACGCCCCAGCGATAAGGCGCCAGCGCGCTCACCCGCTCGTCGAGCAGCTTCTCGTGATACAGGTCCTGCTGCTGCAGGTGTTGAGGAGACACCAACATCCCCTCGGACCAGACGACTCTCTGTGGCGGTTTCATGCGGGCATCCTCGTCGTCATCGAAGCTCGATGCGGTTCTCGTCGAGCGCCAGGCGCACGACACCCTCGTTGTTGTTGCAGAACTGCGGATCGGGTGGGCTCAATCGCTTGGAGGCCTTCCAGGTCGTACCGGCAGGCTGGCGGAACAGCGCCACGGCCAGCAAGTAGTTGGCGGCCTGATTTCGGGTGACGGCCGGCTCGAGCCGCTCGCCCGGGTTCAGGGTCACCTCTTGCACCGCGACGAAATCGTCGCCCAGGGTGTCCTTGTCGTGATCCAGGAGATCGTCGAATCCAACGCCCACCAGCTTGTTGACGTCCTTCAGTTGATAGAGGCGGATGACCGTCGCCAGCGCCTCTCCCTTCTCGCCCGGGTTCAGGCGGGCCGTCGCGGTCAGGACGACCCGC
>JADMIO011419631.1_pt1 | contig 10636 bp, 2 predicted proteins | sample 8958161 | NCBI WGS metagenome assembly JADMIO01 (sample SAMN16585339, study PRJNA669376) | soil metagenome | isolation source: Crop rotation soil | place: USA: Cullars Rotation, Alabama | collected 2011
GACAACTTGTCCACGTGGAATTCTAAGCTTAGGATCCCAATGTGCTGGAAAGAATTTTGGCGGCGATACGGCCCTCGCTTACATACCCAACGCCGCCTACCTGGCCCCGGGTGAAAGCTATAACAGTTCCGCCTTGGTCACTCTGCCGCGCGGCATCGAGGGCACGCGGCACTTCTTCGTCCAGGTGGATGGCTTCAACAACGTTTTTGAATACACCAACGAGAACGACAACGTCACGCGGAGCGATCCCATGTTTGTGCATTTGACTCCGGTGCCGGATTTGCAGGTGGACCTGGTCAATCCGCCCTTCAGCGCCTTCTCGGCTCAATCGGTCCAATTGTCGTGGGGCGTGACGAATCACGGCTTGGGCCAGACCTTGGAAACCACCTGGTATGATCGCGTTTACCTCTCCACGAACACCTTCCTTGACGCGAGTGACGTCGTGCTCGGCACCTTTCCGCATACGGGCGGCTTGGAACCGACGGAGGGCTATTTCGTCACGAATACGGTGACTTTGCCGATCGGACGTTATGGCAGTTGGTATTTTATCGTCCAAAGCGACCTTTATAATCAAGTGTACGAAACGCCCTTTGATTTTAACAATGACACCCCGGCAAATTTTGCCACCACCATTGCACTGACGCCACCGCCGGATTTGGAAACCACGTTGCTGGACGTGCCCACCAACGCGCTGGCCAGTCACAATTTCTCGATCCGTTACCGGGTGGCAAACGAAGGCCTCACCATCACCCCCAATTCCTATTGGAGTGACGCCTTGTATATCCTGGCGGACACGAATGTGAACCTTGGTTCGTACGTTCAAATCGCCAGCGCGTATCATTATGGGCCGCTGTCACCGGGGCAGGCTTATACGAACACCATCACGGCCACGCTGCCGGACACCTTGACCGGGCGTTTCTTCGTCGCCATCAATTCGGACTCGGGCAACCAGGTGTTTGAACTGGTCAAGACCAACAATTTGAACCGGACGGCGGGCCTCACCACGGTGATCTCGCAACCGGCGGATCTCGTGGTGAGCGCGCTGAGTGCGCCGCCGTCCGTGGAGTCCGGCACCGGCCTCGTGCTGTCTTACACCGTCACCAACCGGAGCTTGGGAGATTCGGCCGTCAATCGTTGGTACGACCGGGTGGTGCTCTCCTCGGATGATTTCGTGAACGATTCCGATGACCGCAACCTAGTGGACGTGACGCATAACGGCGTGCTGGCCGGCTTCGGACAATACACCGAGAACAGCGTGGCTCTTTCCATTCCCATTGACACGCCGCCGGGCCAATACCGCTTGTTCGTCCTGGCCGACCGGTTCGGGGATGTTTATGAAGGCACCAATGAAAACAACAATGCGTCCGTGCCGCTGCCCATCACGGTCACGCGGAACACCGCGGATTTGGTGATTCCGGATGCGCAGGTCCCGGCTTCGGCCGTCGCCGGATCCTCCCTCACCGTCAAATGGGTCGTGCGGAACCAAGGCAATCGCCCGCCCAACAATAATTCCTGGGCCGACACGGTTTATTTATCGGCGGATTCGATCCTCAGCCCGAGCGATGTGTTCCTGGGCTGGCGGCCCAATCCCATGACATTGAGCCCCGGGGCCATTTACACGAATACGTTCACGGTGATTCTGCCTTTTGATCTCCACAGTGATTATCACCTGATCATCAACGCGGACGCGAACAATCAGGTATTGGAACCCGGCCTGGATCTCAACAACCAGTATGTCTCTCCTCCGATCACCATTTTCCCCGGACCGGTGCCGGATTTGGTGGTGAGCACCGTGGATGCGCCGGCGGATGCGTACAGCGGCCAGACCTTTGACCTGACTTACACGGTGACGAACGCCGGCACCGCCAAAGCCAGCGGCACCTGGTATGACGCGGTTTATCTCTCCCTCGACAAGTTTCTGGATCCCCTCGTGGATACGTATGTGGGATTCGTGGCTCATTCCGGCGATTTTACGCCCGGCCAGAGCTATACGAATCAGGCGGCGTTCCCCATTCCGCAAGGCTTTACCGGACCGTATTACGTGATCGTCAATGCCGATTCGGGCGGCAATGTGTTTGAAGCCGGCGCGGTGCTCAATAACAAGGGCAACGACCCGGTGCCGATGCAGGTGCATATCACCCCGCCGGTGGATCTCGTGGCCGGGCCCATCACCGTTCCCGCCAACGCGAAGCCCGGCGTCAACGCCACCATCAGCTATACGGTGTACAACGGCGGCTCGAACACGGCCCTCGGCTCCTGGGCCGATGACATTTTCATCTCAGCGGACACGAACTTCGACCTGGGCGACACCTTTTTCGGACGGGTTATCCACAAGGGGAATGTCCTGCCCGGCGGGAGCTATACCACCAATCTGACGGCGGCTTTGCCCGGAATCCTGCCCGGTGATTATCACGTGCTGGTGCGTAGCGACATCCTCAATCATCTGGTCGAACAAAATCGAACCAACAATCTGGGCGCATCGCTGAACTCGGTGGATATCGACATTGACCCGCTTTTGATGGGCACCCCGGACCATGGCATGATTGCCCAAGGGCAGTCGGTGTATTACCGCTTTGAAGCCACCGCCGGCACGACGGTGCGGCTCCGGTTCAACACCGGCGTGCCCCTGGCGGGTAACGAGGTCTATGTCAGCTACGGCCAGATGCCCACGCGGGCCCACTCCGATTTTGCGGCCAACGAACCCTTCGTCTCCGACCCGGATCTGTTCATTCCCGTCGCGCATACGGGGACGCATTACGTCCTGATTTATAGCAGCGCCATGCCCGTGCCGACGCCGTACACCATTCTGGGCGAAATCCTTCCCTTCACGGTCGCCACGGTGCAACCGGCGATTGCCGGGGACAAGGGCGAAACCACCTTCAAGATTCGTGGCGCTTTGTTTGATGACACGACCGTCTTCACGCTGTCGAACGGCACCAATGTCATCAGGGCTTCCAGCGTGTTCCTGGAGGATTCCACCACCGCGTACCTCACCTTCCAACTGTTTGCCGCCACCAATGGCGTCTGGGATTTGGGCGGGGCGATCAGCAATCAACTGACTCAGGTAAGTTCTGTTTTGAGCAACTCGGTCACCGTGGTTTCCGGTCAGGGGCCCCTCGTGCAACTGGGCATGGATGGGCCGTTGCAGGTCTGGGCTGCCTTCCGGCAAACCATCACGCTGGGCTACGGCAACAGCGGCGATTCCGATACGCCTTCGCCCCTGATCCTGGCTTATGGCCGGGACGGCACCCGCGTGGGCACGCAGCCCGATGCGCTGCAACTGGAACCGCTCCAGATTCTGGGCCGCAGTCTGGAAGGTCCGCCCGAAAAATTGCGCCCGCAATTGTCCCACACCATCCAATTAACCTACCTGGGTGGTGGCCTGAACGTGGACGTGCGGGCGATCACCGCGGATGATCGCCGGATCATCACGGAGGATCAGTGGCTGGAATTGGAATCCGGCCTCCGACCGCCCGGCTCTTCTGATGCCACCTGGTCCGCCTTCTGGTCGAACATCCGGCCCCGGATCGGCACCGCTTGGGGCGACTACGTTCAGTTCCTGGATCAAATGGCGGCCCGGTTCCCGGCGGAACAGCGGAATGTGCGGGAAATGTTTGGCCTGATCTATACCAATGATCCGGCCTTCCGGGCCTCGTCCGTCTTCGCCGGCGTATTGCTGGATGCGGTGGACGGATCGCCCCGGGCCAATGTGGAAATCGGCGTTTATCGCGAAAGCACCAACGGCCCCGCTCAATTGGGCGGCACGGCCGTCAGCGATGGCACCGGCCATTTTGTGATTTCCCATCTGGCGGAAGGCCGCTACTCGACCTTCCTGACGGACAGCGGCTTTGATATGGACCGCAACCGGCATATTGACGACGCCTCGCCCAGCATCACGATTTCCAACCACACTGACCTTTTGAACCAGCAATACTACCTGGCGTCAACCACGCCGCCCAAACCCGACCAGCATGAGTCCAGTCCCTCGCTGGTTCTGGATGGCAACGGCGAGTTACAGGCCTTTTGGCGGCGGAGTCAACAGCTCTGGCACGCGCGCCGTGTTGGGGGCCAATGGGTGGACGCGCAGGCGCTGACCACCAACGGCATTGGCGGCTTCACGGCCGGCTCCGGAGGCCACTTGCTGGACGGCAGCGCCGCGGGCTTGATTGCCGTGTGGGATAATGGCTCGGGCGACCAGGCAAAATTGTTTTACTCCGTGGGCCGCGTTAACGGCGGGCATTATGAATGGTCCGTGCCGGTGCGCCTGACCTCCGACGCCGCCCGCGACAGCAGCGCCAGCGTGGTGGTGCGCGATGACGGCCTGGCCGTGGTGACTTATCTCAAGCGCGCGACCACGGTTTTGGATGACACGGATTTGTATTATTCGTTGATCAATGTGGCCTCTGGTGAGTTGATCTGGAATGCCCCGGCGAAAGATTCGCCGTCATTCCTCGGTGGAAAGCCCTCGCCGGAGTCAGCCAAAATTGCGTTCGGCTGGGCCAAGGAATTTCCGCCCGTGGAAGCCTTGGGCGCCCGGTTCAAGGGCGGCTTCGAATTCAATGCCGAGGGCAGCATCACCGATTGTGAGGCCGAGGCCAAGGGTGAAGGCAAAGGCACGGTCGCCTTCGAGATAGGTTACGTCACGGCGGCGCCGTACGGCGCCCTCAACATGGCTTCCGCCTGGGGGGCCAATCCGAGCACTTGCGTCTGGGATTTCAGCAAGATGACCGTGGGCGCCACCGCTGGAATCAAGATCGCGATTCCGGATTTTGCCTTGGTGGCGATGCAATTCATCCCCGTCACCGCGCCTTACGCGGGAAAACTGCAACGGGCCCTGAATTGGATGCGCAACCGCACGGGGATCCGCATCGAACACGAGGTTGGCCTGGATGCGGCGCTGGATTTCAAAAACCTCCAATGGACCAAGGATCCCGCGCCCACCAGTGGGTTTCGCGCGCCGGATACTTTGGAAGCCATCGAGGCGAAAATTGCCTTTACCCTGGATTTTCGCGCGGTCCTGCCGTCCAAGGATGACTCCTTCGTCTTTGACAAGAACAACACCCTCGTCCCGGCGGACACCGATCCTGTGGCGGTGGCTACAGCGGGCGGGAAAATCGAATATGTCGCTGAGATTTATCCGAAGCCCCATAGCAAAACGGCAAATGGCACGGTGTCCTTTAATTGCACCATTGGTCGTTGGAAGATTGGCGCGGAAACACTGGCCATTGGCTACACCTGGCCGGAACTACCTCGCCCCGAGGGGACCGCGGTGCCTTTGCCGCCTCCGCCTCCTCCGCCGGCCGATTCCTTCCTGCCGGAAGGGTTTACCTTTACATATTATCCTGCCGGTTCCGTGGGTACCAGCCGGGTTTTTGGCACCAATTCTGTTCTGGCGAATGTCGACGCCGATTTATACCGCGATGGCGCTCCGGCCACCGCCCGGGATGACGCCAACCAGATTTTTGTGGTTTGGTACAAGGAACTGGATCCCTATTCACCGGATTTTGGCAGCGATGTTTATGCCGCTGACTTTAACGGCGGAAATTGGAACGCCCCGTCCGTGATCCCCGGCTCCCGTGGTTTCAATAGTCAGGTGAGTGCCGTGGGGGGACCGCTCGGCCAACGCCTGGCCGTCTGGGTCCATGCGGATAGCAGCACTGTGACCTCCAATTCAACGGCCGAGCAGTTCTTCGGCGCGCGCGACGCCGGGGATGTGGTTTACTCGGTTTGGAACGGGTCGGCCTGGACGACACCCCAAACGGTGGCGGCGACGTTGGGTCGCGATACAGATGTGCAACTCAGCCGCCTGGGCAACGGGCAGGTGCTGGCCGTCTGGACGGCGGTGGAAACGAATGATGTGGTCCGCCTGTTGACGTCGCGCTGGAATGGTACGACTTGGACGGTTCCAGAGCAGGTTGCCGTGGGTGACTTGAGCCTGCCCTCCGCCCAACAGGCGGGTGGCGTCACTTATCTCGTCTGGGCCAAGGTCACCGGCACGAACGAAAGCGGCACCGTTTCGGAAAGCCTGTATGAGAGTCACAGCAGCGGCGGCCCGTGGAGTGCCCCGGAACTGTTCGCTCCCGCTGAACTGCCCGCCCGGCCCGTCTTCACCCGGTACGAACCGATTCTGGCGAAGGTCGGCGATCTGTTGCCGTTTGACATCGTTCCGGAGAAGTGCTGCAAATGCAAAGGCCGTCCTTTGGAAATCAAAAAAATCGGCGAAGGAAACTGCCGCATTGGCATCAAGTTCGACAACACCAACTGTATCGAGTACGTCGAATACAAGGCTTGCCCGCGCTTCTCCAGTGATCCCAACGACATCGTGGGTCCGGATGGGTTCGGCGTGGAGAAATGGATCTCGCGCGGCGCCCAACTCAATTACACGATTCATTTTGAGAATGATCCCAGCGTCGCCGATGCGCCGGCCAAGGAAGTCGTCATTACGTTGCCGCTCGATCCCAATGTGGATCCGCGCACCTTCCGGCTGGGCAGTTTCGGTTTCGGCGATATCACGATCCCGGTGCCGGATAACAGTCCCTTTTACCAGACCACCGTCGATTTCACTGACACGAAAGGGTTTTACCTGAATTTCATCGCGGGCGTGGATGTGGCCAACCGCCAGGCCTTCTGGCGCATCAGTACCATCGATCCCAAGACCGGCTTCCTGCCGCTCAATCCTTTGTTGGGCTTCCTGCCGCCGAACATCACCTCGCCGGAAGGCGAAGGCTTCGTCACCTACAGCGTGTTGCCGTCAGGCACGGCGACCAACGGCGCCCGGGCGAACGCCAAGGCCACGATCATCTTCGATACGCAGCCGCCGATTGACACCCCGAGCATCTTTAATTCGATTGAAGCCGGCCTCCCGTCCAGCGCGGTGACCGCTTTGCCCGCGACGACCCACGCCACCAACTTTGTGGTTTCCTGGTCCGGTGCGGATGGCGCCGGGGAATCGGGCCTCGCCACCTACGATATCTACGTGGCCGAGGACAATGGCGCTTATCAACTGTGGTTGCAGAATACCACCCTGACCGAGTCTCCGTTTGCGGGGCAATATGAAGTGCGCTACTCCTTCTACAGCGTCGCCAAGGATAATGCCGGCAATGTCGAAGCCGCGCCTCCCGTCGCGGATGCCACCATCCTGGTCGTGTCGCCCAACACGCCGCCGGTCCTGGCGGCCGTGGCGAACCGGCAGATTTTTGAGACCGTGCCGTTCACGCTGCAAATCAGCGCCACGGACACCGACACGCCGCCGAACACGCTGACTTACACGCTGCTGGCCAATCCCTCGGGCCTGACCATCGCGTCCACCACGGGTCTGATCTCCTGGACGCCGGATGAAACCCAAGGCTCGACCACGAATCAAGTCACCGTCAAGGTGACCGACGACGGTCTGCCGCCGTTGAGCGCGACGAACAGTTTCTCCATCATCGTGCTGGAGACGAACGCCCCGCCGCAGTTCAGCAACACCAACCTGTACTTTGTGACGGAACTCACCACGTTGCGCCTGACCAACACGGTCGTGGATTCAGACGTGCCCACCAACGCCGTCACGATGACCCTGATTTCCATGCCGACCAATGCCACGTATGACGCGCTCAGCGGCGTGGTGACGTGGACGCCCGCCGAGGACCAGGGACCGTCCACCAATCGGGTGGTGATGAAGGCAACGGATGACGGCAACCCGCCTGCCTCGACCTTCCGTACGAACACCATCATCGTGCTCGAATCCAACACGCCGCCGGTGTTCGTCGCGACCACGAATCATCTGTCACCCGTGCTGAATGTGGTCCGGACCACGCTCCGCGCCACGGATGCGGATCTGCCCACCAACACGATCACTTACAGCCTGGGAGCGAACAACCCTGCTGCGGCGACGGTCAATGCGCAATCGGGTGATTTCCGTTGGTCTCCGCCGTATGAAGCGGCGGGCTTGAGCAATGTCATCACCATTATTGCCACCGATAACGGCGTGCCGCCGCTCAGCGCCACACAGCAGTTCTCGATCTTTGTGCCCCACTATGTGAGCCTCGGCATCGGGGAAACCAGCCTGTTCAGCGGCCAGACCGGCAGCGTGCCGGTGCAGGTGCAATCCTCCGCGCCCTGGCAGTTGTTGAGCTTCCACCTCGATCTGCCGTCCGGCGCCTTGGGCAGCCTGGCCTTGAGCAATGTGGTTTCGCCATTTACCGCCGCCTCGCTCACGCCGGTGAATGCGACGCGCTCGCTGCTCACCTTCAGCAATGCCGCCGGCCACGGTTTGCAGGGGACGCAACAGGTGGCCCGCCTCGCGTTCATCGCCACTTCGCCGACGTCGCGTTCCGTGCTGCTGACCCCGCTGGACTTCGCGGCGGCGCTGACCAACGGTTCGCCGTACCTGACACTCCTCACGGATCAAGGCCGCGTGGTCATCGTGGCCGAACAACCGGTGCTCGATGCGCTCACGATTGTGTCCAATCGCCATCTGCTGCGGCTCTTCGGCAATCCGGGCGAGTCGTATGAAATCCAGACCGCCACGAACATCGCGCCGCCGGTCACCTGGCTGCCGTTCCTGGACCTGACCCTGTCGAACATCATGCAGACGGTGGACGGCAGCACCAACGACGCGCCCTTCCGCATCTATCGCGCCTTGAAACTGGACGCGCCCTGATCCGGCGGCGGGAGCACAAGTTTTCTTTGTGTTCTTTGCGGGGCCGGGTGGCTAGACTCTGCCGATGTTACGAGCCGGAATCGTCGGTCTGCCCAACGTGGGCAAGTCCACTTTGTTTAACGCTGTCACCCGCACCCGCAAGGCGGAGGCGGCAAATTATCCCTTTTGCACGATTGATCCGAATGTCGGCATCGTCACCGTGCCGGACGCGCGGCTCTACGAACTCCAGAAGATCGCGAAAACCAATGTCGTGATCCCGGCGGCCGTGGAATTCGTGGACATCGCCGGATTGGTGAAGGGCGCGTCCCAAGGGGAGGGCTTGGGTAACAAATTCCTCACGCACATCCGCGAAGTGGATTCCATCGTCCAGGTCGTGCGCTGTTTTGAAGACGCGGACATTCATCACGTCACCGGCAGCGTGGATCCTGTGCGCGACATTGAAGTCATCAACACGGAACTGGTGCTCGCCGATCTCGAAACCGTAAAGAAGCGCCTGGAAAAGGGCGCCAAGGACGCCAAGCGCGGCGACAAGGTGGCCGTGGCCGAAGAGGCCGTGTTGAAAAAGCTCGAACCCATCCTGAATTCCGGCAAACCCGCGCTCACCGTTTCGCTGACCCCGGAGGAGAAGGCCATTTCCAAGGCGTTTTTCCTGCTCACCGACAAGCCCACGATTTTTGCCTGCAACGTCAAGGAGTCGGAACTGGCCCAAGGCACCAAAAATCCTTTCGTGCAAAAAGTCATCGAATACGTGGGGACGCATCTCGCCTGCGAGGCCGTGGTCATCAGCGCGCAAATCGAGAGCGATCTCGTGGACTTGAGCGCGGATGAGGCCAAACAATTCCTGAAGGAACTGGGCGTGGACGAAAGCGGCGTGGGCCAGCTCATCCGCGCGACGTATCATCTGCTCGGCCTGCGAACCTATTTCACGGCGGGCGAAAAGGAAGTGCGCGCGTGGACGATCCATGCCGGCGACACCGCGCCCAAGGCGGCGGGAGTGATCCATTCCGATTTCGAGCGCGGCTTCATCAAGGCCGAGACCGTGGCCTATGAAGATTTGATCAAATGCGGCTCCGTCGCGAACGCGCGGGAAAAAGGCCTCTACCGCATGGAAGGCAAGGAATACGTCGTCGCCGATGGCGACGTGTTGCTCTTCAAGTTTAATGTATGACCCGGAGCGCGGACAGCTTTGTCCGCGAGTTCCTGCGAAGATCGGTTCGCGCGGACCAAGCTTGCCGCGCTCTCAGCCAACGTCAGGCGGACTTCGCTCTGATTCCCCTCGACAAACCGATTGGCCGGGCAGAGAGTCAAACTCATAACACCTGCCGCCAATATTTTTACCACCTGTCGTCTGTGGGCGGCATTAACGAGCGCGGCACGCCATGTTTCGAAACGAGAGATGCAACTCGCTGGAAGCAGCGGAAGCACACGCCGGCACGATTCGGCGGTTATGGCTGCTCGGGAACAGCGTTTCCTTCGTGGCCTTTTCCCGCCTGCTGCGCCGGCTGACGGCGGTGCAGGAAATTCGCCTCGGCTGGCAGTCCTGGATGGCGTTGCCCAAAGAACTGGCCTACTTGACGGAGCTTCGCTCATTGACGGTGCTCAACATTCCGGTGCAAAACTTCCCGGCGTTTCTGGCCACCTGTCCCAAGCTGACCGAATTGGTGTTGCGCGACACGGACATCACCACCATTCCCGCCTCAATCCGGGAGTTTCGGGGCTTGCGCCAATTGGACGTTTCCAACAATCCGTTGACGCAGCTTCCGTCTGAGCTTGGTCTTTTGCCCGAATTGCAGGAGTTGATTGTGACGGAAGCCGGGTTGACGACATTACCGGACGCTTTGTCCGCGCTGAAACACCTGCGCCGGCTGATGTTGACCGGCAACAGGTTGACGCAGGCTGAGGCTCTGCGCATCCGGAGTTGGTTCGCCGATGGCGTGGTATCAGCGTCGGGCACAGATGAAGTGGCGGTTTGAAGGGGTGTCCCTCGGAGCG
>JADMIO011736257.1_pt1 | contig 10636 bp, 4 predicted proteins | sample 8958161 | NCBI WGS metagenome assembly JADMIO01 (sample SAMN16585339, study PRJNA669376) | soil metagenome | isolation source: Crop rotation soil | place: USA: Cullars Rotation, Alabama | collected 2011
CCCCCCGGCCGCCGCCACCTTGGGGAGGAGCGCCGGCAGGTTGCTGGGCAATTGCGGCAAACGTAACAAGGATTCCCGCCGCGACTGCGGCGTAAATCGGGAGTCTTTGGCCCATCGAATTCATTGGGGAAGTTACCGGCGGCCGACGCCGAACGTGAACGTGCTGCTCAACCGGAAGTTGATCGGTTCGTTAAAGCGGCCAATGACGTCAGGCATCGGTGAGCGGTTCGGTTTTGTCAGGTCGCCTTCCCGATTGCGGTTGACGGTACCGAAGGCCATGTTCGCCTCCCCGTATACGACATCGCGGTTGTCGGTGAGGTTATCGATGACGAGGTTGAGCGCGACCACCGTGCCATTCTTCAGGTTGAAGTTATAGCCGATGCTCCCCGTCGTCCGGTACGAGCCCTTCAGCCGGAGGAAGTTGTTCGCGTTGACTGTTGGATCGTCGATCGCCGTCAATGGATTCGTTGGGTCGACGATCGTCTGGCTGCCGAGGTTGGCCTCCGTCATCCGGCCCTGCCATTGCCAGCCGGCCCCGAAGCGGAGCCCCCGGAGCTTGCCGCTTTGGATCGTATAGTCGGTGAAGAAGTTGATCGTCGGGGTATCGCGGGTCAGCGTGCCGTCGCCCTGGTCGAGGAGCTGCTGGTATTGAATCCAGATGTTGTTGTAGGCATCCACCGCCTGCTGCTGGTCAATCTGGGAGCTGCCGGCTGGCACGGTCCCGAGGACAGCGAGGCCGGGCGAGTTTGGCGCACCGGTCGGGTGGGCGGACGTGTCTAGCCGGCCGCCGGCGTCCTCGAGGATCTGCTTGAAGACGTCCGCGGTCTGCGGGACGTACGCCTTGATCACCTCTCCGCGCTCGGTTTGCTTCCTCGCGCCATCGCTGGCGTTCAGGGTCATGCGCCAGCCGGGGGTGATGTTGTTGGCGGCGATCTCCGCCTCATAGCCATAGGTGTAGAGGTTCTGGTAGTCGCCGTTGGCGGGCAAATCAGCGACTCCGCGCGAATTGCGGCCCTGGTCGACGTCCGTCTCGAGATTGTTCACCGCGTTCGACTGGTACAGCGTGTTGACCGGCGCGCGCACCGTGCTGTCGAAGTTCGAGTGCTCCCGGACGTTGATGTATTTTGTCAGCTTCGCGGAGAAGTTGTTGTTGAAGAAGCTAAAGGTCGGGCCGAAGTCCCAGCCGTATGCTGTCACCGGCGATTTTTGATTCCCGAAGTAGTCGAAGCTTATCGCGGTGGGCGGGGTGTAGGTGTCGCTCCAGTTGACGCCAAGCGAGGCCCAGCGCAGCGCGTGGTAGGTCAAACCGGAGGTGTAGGTATTGCCATATTGCTTTACGACGGGCGCATTATAGTCGTCGCGGAACCGGTCATTCGCAAAAAGCGGATTCCGGACGCTGATGCCGCCAATCGTCGTGCGGGGACGAGTGAGGGCGGGGACCGGGAGTCCCGTGCCGATCACGGCCCCTGTCGTGGCATTCCGCTTGATATAAGTCAGCTGGAAGTAGTCCGCCGGGGCATCCGGGCGGTAAATCTCCGAATTTCCATCCCACCCAACCGGGAGTTCGCCCGTGGCGAGGGCGTTGCCATTGAGCGGGTTGTTGTGCGTCACGGCCTTCGAATAATCCCGGCGCGCTGCACCGATGAAGATGACCCTGTTGTCCCAATACCGGCCGGTGACCTGGAAAAGGCCGTATCGATTCTGGATCAGGCTCTTGTTCCAGGTGGTGGCGACGTAGGCCGGCTTGACATGGACGGGAGCAACAAGCACCGGGTTGTTCGCGCTCGTCCAATCGGTGTTGATGAAGGTGGCGCCAACTTCGCTTGGGTCCGTGTACGCTTTCACGGGGTCGCTCCACCAGGAGTTGATTTTAACGGATTCGCCGGACCAGAGCCGCGAGTCCGCATTGAGCTTCATGCTCATAGTGTAGTTCTTGTTGTACTGCGAGCGCTGCGAGGCGTTGCCGTTCAGGTTGAACACGTAGTTGCCCCAGCGGCCGAGATCCTTGTTGTAACCGAAGTTGAGGCGAAGGGTGGAATCCTTGGTCTCGCGGTCGTTGTGGCTGAGCGTTGCCTGGTTGATAACGTCGAGAAAATGCGGGTTCGGGGCCCCGTTGGGGAGCAGGGCGTTGAGGTCGATTTCGCCCGTGCGATGGCCGAGGCCGGCATCCGCCCCATTCGCTTGGTTGCCCTGGCTGTCCTCGTTCCAGTTCCAGTTCTTGTTCTTGTTCGTGTCGGCCCCGAGCTCGGCGTACAGCGAAGGCGTTATCCGCTGCGTGATCGTCAGGGTGAGCGACTTCGAGTGTTGCTCGAAGACCGGCTTGTCCAGCGTCGAGGTGAAACTGAAATCGGGAATCCGGAATCTCGAGTTTGCAATCGCGCGGTCGAACATGTCCTGCGGCACGGCCTGCTTCGCGTGGAAGGAGCGTCCGAGCCCGAAGGACGGCCACGGCGACCCGTTCGCCATGTTCCCATTGATCCCCATGTTGGCGCGGACGAAAGACACCCCGTCCGGCGCCGTCTTGGTCCAGACCGGCACCCGGCTCGTGCGGTCGGCGCCGCGCGAATAGAGCATGTTCTGGTAGTTCATGATCGTCCCCGTGTACGGGTCGAAAGTGTACTGGGCGCCGGGCAGGCGGCCGACGCCGTTAGGCTGGCCGCTGAAGGTGAGTCCGGTCGACGTGCCGAGCACGGCGAGCCCGCCATAACTTGCGTTCGCAACCGTGAGCTGGCCGGGCGTCGCAGTCGTGCTCAGCATCGAATCTGTGATCGCTCCGCGCGCGTAGGTCTTCCCGTCCCATCCGGAGACTCCGTCGTCCCACCCCGTGCCCACGTTGTGGCTGAAGCTGTGCTCCTGGGTGCCCTCGAGCCGGATCTCCGTCGTGGCGGTCGGCTTGAAGGTGTTGGTGATGTCGATGTTCTTGCGCTGCTGCATCTCGCGCTCGCGATAAGCATCCTGGTCGTGGTAGACCGTGTTGAGCCTGATGCTCCACTTGTCGTTCACCGGGCGGTTGATATCGAGGGAGCCGCGCTTGTAATGGTACATGCCCCACTCGAGCCCGAGGGAGACGATCGTGCGGTCGAAGCGGGCCTTCTTGGTTTGCGCGCTGCTCACGCCGCCGAGCCCACCGGTGCCGCCGTTGGGCGTGCCGAACAGGGAGGCGTTTGGCCCGCGGCCGAAGTCAAAGCTCTCAACCGAGTAGCTGTCGCTGGAGAGATTCGCGTTCTGGTAGAAATTGCGCTGGTTGCCCATGCTCGCGATGTCGGCGGAAGTGTTCTCCTTGTTGCCGCGCGCAATGTATTGCTGGGGCGTTCCGCCGGCGTCCTGGCCGTTGTCGGTGCTGATCCAGGTCTGGCCGGTGGCCCAGGACGCGGCTTGGAGCAGATTGTTGATGCCAAGCGCGTCGATCATTTCGCGATTGATCACGGAGTACGGAACGGGCGCGTCGCGGAGGTCGATCGCGAGTCGGCTGCCCATGGACGCATTCGCGCTCTGGAATCCGTTGTTCTTCTCCGTCGTCACTTCGAACGGATTCATCTTGATCGCGGGATCGTTCGCTCCCGACGTCGTCGCGGTGCCGGTTGACTGGGCATTTAGGCAGCACGGGGCAGCGACGAGGGCCGCAACCGGCAACCAGCGCAATAGCTTGAATGTGGTCATCATGGGGTGGGTTTTCAGTGGGAAGACGCGGCTGCCTCGGGTTTCCGTGATTCCCTTCTTGTAATCGCAGTGGGAACGTCGTTTCCCTGTATCCGGTCCCCCTCCCCCACGGCCTCCGCAGATAACAGCCCCCTCCGCGACGAAACGGTTCGCTGGTTTCATGATGAGATATATCCTCATGAGCCGGCCCTGCGCGGCTATGTCCGCCGCAACGTGCCCTCGGCGACGGACGCCGACGATGTCGTCCAGGACATTTACGTGCGGATGCTTCACGCGCAGAAGACCAGATCCATCCGCTCCGGCAAGGCTCTCCTTTTCGCGGTGGCACGCAACGTCGTCACCGACTTCTTCCGCCGGCGGAAACGGGTGCATTTTGAGGAGATCACGGAAACCTCCTCCCTCGCCGTCTTAGAGAGCGAGGCAGGGCTCACCGAAAAGCTTTGCCAGCTTGATGAACTCGCTCTCCTCACGGCCGCCGTCAACGCGCTGCCACCCCGCTGCCGGCAGGTGATCCTCTTGCGCAAGATCAATGGCATGTCCCAGCGCGATATAGCGGCAAAGCTCGGCATCTCCGAGAACACCGTGGAATCCCTCGCGTCAAAGGGCGTGCGCCGCGTCACGGAATTCATGCGGGCACATGGCGCGATCCCGACGGAGCCACCGCATGTCCGAAAATAGGGCGAAAGAAGCGGGAGACTGGATCGCCCGCCGCGATCGAGGGTTAAGCCAGGCAGAGTCCGCCGAACTGCAGGCTTGGCTCGACGCGGATCCGCGCAATGCCTCGGAGTTCCAGCAAATGTCCGGCGCGTGGGGTAAGCTCGATGGCCTGCTTGCGCAGGCCAAAGCGGAGCGAATCGCCCTGGTTGAGGAAGTTCCAATCCGCAACGGGTTGGTCAGGATCGGCGCTCCGCTGCTAGCAGCTGCTGCGATCGCCGTTGCCTTTGTCCTGCTCCGTGAGCCGAAGTTGCCTCCTTCTCCTCCCGTCGCGGGGATCGCAGCGCCGGCTCAGATTGGCTCGCGGCAATCCTATAAGGTTGAACGCACGGCAGGCCTTGAGGTGCTGCCCGACGGCACCGTGGTCGACCTGCGCGGCGACAGCCGCGTTGAAACCGATTTCAGCAACGGGATCCGCCGCGTAAACCTTACCGGTGAAGCCTTTTTCTCGGTCGCCAAGGACCCGTCCCGCCCGTTTCTCGTCTCGGCCGGCGGCTTCACCGTCCGCGCTGTCGGCACCGCATTCGACGTCCGGGTCGGGCCCGACCAATCCCAGGTCATCCTCACCGAAGGCAAGGTGCGCATCGAATCATCGACTCCCGGCGCAACTGCGGCCGAGGGTACAGGCAGTCTTCTCGCCCCCGGTCAACGCGCCACCTTTGATCGTGGCCACGCCGGTGCAGCCGTCGACACGCCGACATCCGCCGAAATCGCCCAGGCGCTCGCCTGGCGAGCGACCATGCTGACCTTCGACGATACGCCTTGGAATGAGGTCGTCGCCGCCTTCAACCGATTCAATTCGCGCAAGCTGAAGCTCGCTGACGACTCGCTTAAAGGGCAGTCATTCGGCGGCCCGGTGCGCGCCGACAATCTCGATGGTTTCCTCCGCCTCCTGCGCCAAGGCAAAGATATCGACTACGAAGACAACGGCACCGATCTGATCCTGATCAAGTCGGCGCGTTGACCCGCCGCCGTTTCCAAGCCAAGGAGCAGCTCCTGCCCGCGCAGGATGCCTCCCCACCCCCAATCCCGATGCGCCCACTAGCCCTGGCTCTCGCCGCCGTGCTTTGGGCTGCTTCATTGGAGAGCGCCTTCGCGGCGGCATCGGGGGTGGCGCGGCATTTCGACATTCCCGCGGGAAGCGCGCGCACGACGCTGAATGAATTCGCGCGCCAGTCCGGCGAGCAGCTCATCTTCGTCTCGCGGAAGGTGAGCGGCATCAGTACGCGCGCCATCCGGGGCGAGTACACGCCGATGGATGCCCTTTCCCGGATGCTCGAGGGCACGATGCTCGAGCCGGCGCTGGACGAAGAAAGCGGACTTTTCTCGGTCAATCGCGTCGCGGCCGCGCCCGGGTCGAAATCTTCGCCGTCAAGGGAGCTGGAGACCACGGTCCTCGATCCGTTCTCGGTGTCGGCCGCGAAAATGAACCCGTTCGAGACCACCATTGAGCGGAACAATGGCTTCCAATCGGCCAATGCCGGCATGGGCAGCCGGCTTTCGTTGGATTTGCGCGAAACCCCGGTCCCCTATTCCATCATCAATCGGGACCTGATCGACGCCCTCCAGATAACCGACCTTCGAGAGGCGGCCGGCTGGGCCACGGGTCAGACGTTCGTGAGCACCGACAACGGCCAGGATTCGTTCGGGACGCCGCAGCAGTACATCGCGCGCGGGATAAAGATAAATAACCAGGACAACGCCGCGAATTTTGGGAATCAGCGTAATTTCTATCAGGACGCGAACTTCTCCAGCGATTCCTACGCGGTGGAAAGCTTCGATTTCGGCCGCGGGCCCAACGCCGCGCTCTTTGGCAGTCCCAACAGCAATACCGGGGGGCTGGGCGGCGTATCGAGCAGCCAGACCAAGCGCGTGCGGTTTGACCGCTCCCAGGTCGCGCTCGGCCTCGAGCTCGGCCAATGGGGATACCGGCGCGCAACGGTCGATATCAACGAGCCTGTCACCGAGCGTTTCGGAATTCGGGCGAACGCCGTGATCCATGACCAGGCGGGCTGGCGATATTCCGAGCTTTCGAGGCGAAAGGGCCTCACGGTGACGTCGACCTACCGGATTACGCCGACGATCGATGTCCGGATCGAGGCATCCAGCGAGACGAGCGCCAGCCACAACGTCGGCTCGGGGTTCGACGAACTCGTCTCGGGGTGGGACGGAATGACCGTCTTCCGCGGCCCCGTCACAAACGCGATGCTGTCGAGCACGGGAACGCCCGGGCTGTCGTCGCTTTCAAACCCAAGTTTTGGGACAATCCAGGTCGTCGGGCCCGGCGGCCTTACCTTTAATGGCGAGCCCCAGGGCGTGGTCCGCGTGCCCGGGGCGATGCTGGTCTTCGATCAATACTCGGGACAGGTGATGAACTACCAGAATACCGCGTACACCCGGCGGGCGAACGCGACCAGCCGTGTCCCGCTGTGGTCGCGAAGCGCCCCAAACGGACAGTTTTTTCTGCAGGGCACGAACATCAGCCCCCTTGGCTCGCGCTTCGGCACTGACGTGCCCTTTGGCGTCGGGCGCTCCGTCTACAGCAAGCAGGCGATGCCCGCCGACATGTTCGATCGCGCGATCGGGAACTCACGATTCCGGATTCCCGACCGGCGGTTTGAGGCTACGATCGACACCCCGGCGTTTGTGCAGAACTCAAAGGACCTCCAGGTCACGCTCGGTCATCAACTCCGTCCCGACCTGTACTTCGAGATCGGGGGCGACGCCAACCGGAACCACAACGTCACGCGTGGATTCGACAATTTCAACAACCAGGGCGCGCTCGGATTTCGCAACGCCACCATCGACCTGAACCTGCTCAAACCCGACGGCTCGCCGAACCCGCACTTTCTCGACGTCGTCAACCAGGCCCCGTTTGTCATCTCCCCCGATCGGCGCACCAGCGACCAGACGCTTCGGGTCAATCTTGGCTACATCCATGACGCCGGGGACTGGGGAGATTATGATTTCAACCTCAACATCGGGATATCGCAGCGCGAATCGACCAGTCGCAGCTGGCTGATGAGCGCCCGCCAGAACGCCGACCCGCGCGCCTGGGGTCTTGGGCCGGAATCGATCAGCCTTCGCGCCTACTGGTCGGACCCGGTCCGCGCCTTCACGCTGCCGCCAAAAAGCACGACGCTCACAAACACCAATTGGGACAACCCCGAGAACCCGGTCATCGAGGGGCCGCGCTCCATCTCCCCTGCGTATGTCCTGACCAGCTGGGATACGAGCTTCGTCCGGAACCGATACGCCCTCCTGCAGACCACCGCCCGCTATTTCAAGGGTTTCGTTGTGTTCACCGGCGCCTTCCGGCGCGATTTCTCCACCGGCACATCCGTCGCGTCCGTGCCCGCCGGCGACCTGCCAACGAATTGGGACGGGCAGACAATCGTTTACCGGCCGGATGCACCGGCCGACTATTGGCAGCTCACCTATGTAAGCCGGAACCCCACCACCGGGGCGGTTACCAGCCCTTCCCCGGTTCCGGCCGTCAACCGGCCTCGCACCACGGTCGCGGGCCTGGGCGTTCGCAACCCGATCTTCGCCGCCGACCGGTTCCGAACCGACTTCAACCCTCCTTCCGCTCGTGAATATGGCAGCACCTACACCGCGGGAATCGTCCTGAACGCCGGCGCGAAATTCGCGCCGTTTTTCAACTACAGCAATACCTACACCCCAGGTGTCGCGGAATCCGTCGACCTGCTCGGCAGTCTCCGCAAGCCCGTCACGGCTTTCGGCATGGATTTCGGTGGGACGCTCAATTTCTTCAACGGACGGTTCTCGGCCAAGATCGGTCAGTTTATCAATGTGCGCCAGCGCGAGGCGTTCACTCCCGCGACGACCGCGCCGATAAACGCGCTGTTCGCCGCCAACACCGCCGCAGATCCCGACCTCACCGGCCGAAATGCGCGCGGCGCCCTCGATCTCGCCAGCAACAATGATTATCAGTCCACCTACTCGCGCGGGTTCGAGACGGAAATCTCCGCCAACAACATTGTCCCCGGGTGGCGTCTCACCCTCAATGGCGGCGATGGCTGGCGGAACACGACGAACCGCGCCCCGCTTTCCCGCGCCTTTATCCAGGCCAACGCCGAGCTGTTCCGACAAATCCTGGAGGATGCCGGCGGCAGCCTCGACACCTCGACGCGACCGACCGACGCCCCGTCGGCCCCGGGCACCGCCGTATTCGGCGCTGTTCCGGCCGGGGCGCCTGCGATCGACCAGACAAATGCGATCAACGCTTACAACAACCTGTGGGTGGCCTACCACCAGCTCGCGTCGACGGCGAACTCGGCGAAATTGCGCGACACCCCGACAATAAATTTTTTCAGCGACTACACCATCCAGTCGGGCCCGCTCAGAAACCTGCGGCTCGGCGCCGGCATCCAGTGGCAGGGGCGGATCAGGTATGTCGACTACGGCAACCAGACGATTCTCGACCCGAACGCCCCGGTGCCCACGGCGATCGACGACCCACGCGTCGGTCCCGGGGATTTCTTCTACCTCAAGGGATCCTATTCAACCCAGGGAAGCCTCGGCTATGCGATCCGGCTCAAGAGCGGTTCCACCCTGGTCGTGGGCCTCCGAATAAACAATCTGCTCAACAACACCGAACCGGTTTTCGGCGAGGCCAACACCCAGTTCGGCTCCGTTTATCGCCAGCCAAACGGAGACCTAACCAAGCCAAATCGCGTCCCCATGCCCGATGTGATCACCCGGTTCCCTGAGCCAATCAATTTCCGGCTATCTACGACCCTGACTTTCGGCGGTCGAAATTAGTGACGTTAGTGATTCGGGTCCCGCATCTTCGCCACGCTGTGGTTCGTGGTGTAATGGAAACTGCATCGAATCGCGTCGTCGATGATTGCGGATTCTCCCGCAACTTACCCTACAATGAAACAAATCCTGTTTACTGTCTTCGCCTTGGCGCTCGCGTCTGCCGCAAGGGGCGCGCTAGCCGAGCTCAATGTCGCCGAGGGCACAATCACCACTCCCGACGGAAGCTTTACGGGGCGCAATTTCACGATCGCGAACGGATTCAAGCTCGAGCTGCTCTATAAGCCCGTCAACCAGGGCAGTTGGGTTGCGATTGGGTGGGACAACAAGGGCCGGCTGATCGTCCCCTCATACAATTCGGACCAGATGTTCCGGGTGACGATCCCGAAGCTTGGCACCAATGACCCGGTCAAGGTGGAGCCGATCGACACCACCCCGGTCGGCGCGGCGGAGGGCATCCTTTATGCGTTCGACTCGATTTACATGAACGTGAATCGGAGCACGACGCTTCGCGCCGGCCTTTACCGGCTCAAGGACACCAACGGAGACGATAAATACGACGAGACGCGGGTGATTCGCAACCGGCAGGGCGATGCGTCGGACCACGGCACGCACACGCTCCAGTTGTCGCCGGACAAGAAGTGGATCACGATGATCAGCGGAAATGCCACGCGCATGACGGAACACGACATGAGCCGCGTCCCGGAATTCTGGGGCGAGGACAACCTCATCATGCGCCCCGATCTCAGCCCGCCCGGATTCCACCGCGCCCCGGAGGCCCACATCCTCAATTTCAACGAGGACGGGTCGCACATCGAGGTCTGGAGCATCGGCATGCGGAACCCCGTCTCGTTCGCCTACAACAAGGACAACGAGATCTTCGTCTATGACGCCGACGAGGAGCCGAACATGGGGTTCACCTCCGGCTATCGTCCCACCAACATCATTCACGCGATCAGCGGCGGCGATGCCGGCTGGCGCGCGGGCTCAAAGGTCCACCCCACCTACTACTTCGATTACTTTGGGTCGATCGCGCCGGTTGGGTCCGGCTCGCCGGTCGGGTCCACCTTTGGCACCGGCGCAAAGTTCCCCGCGCGATACCAGGACGCATTCTACGCGGGCGACTGGTCGTTCGGCAATCTCTGGGCCGTCCTCCTCACGCCGCAGGGGAGCTCCTACAAGGCGGACGTGCTGCCGTTTATCAGCGGCAGCCCGTTTGCGAACTCCGGGATCATCGTGAATCCCGCCGACGGATCGATGCTCATCGAGACCACCGGCACCGAGCTTTATCGAGTGACGTACGTGGGGAACGAGTCAACCGAGGCGACCAAGCCGGACACGTTATATGCGCCCCTGCGCGAGATCCGGCACAACTTGGAGAAATTCCACGGCAACAAGCCGAGCCCGTCTGCGGTTTCAACCGCCTGGCCATACCTCTCCGACCCGGACCGCGCCATCCGCTATGCGGCGCGCGTGGCGG
>JADMIO011057214.1_pt1 | contig 10634 bp, 2 predicted proteins | sample 8958161 | NCBI WGS metagenome assembly JADMIO01 (sample SAMN16585339, study PRJNA669376) | soil metagenome | isolation source: Crop rotation soil | place: USA: Cullars Rotation, Alabama | collected 2011
GCGTTCGCGCATCCCCGCGATTCCGAAATGTCCGTCGGATGCCGCCGCGGTACAGGGCGGCTCGAAGCCTGCGCCGTCATCTTTCACCCGCAGGTATACGAAGCTGCCGTCGCTGCCCAGTTCCACCCGAACCATTTTGGGATGGGCATGTTTTACCGCGTTCGCCACAGCTTCCTGAGCGATGCGTAAGACGTTTTGCTCGATCTCCTGCGGCAGGGGCTTCTTCACCTCCGCCGCCTCGCAGAGTAATTCTACCGACGTTCCGGCCACAAGCCGTCGAGCGGATGCCCTCAAAGCAGTGGGCAGGTCCTGCTCCTGGAGATCTGTCGCGCGCAGGTCCATAACGGACCGTCGAGCTTCGGTCAAACTGTGCTGAGCCATCTTCTGGGCCAGGTTCAAATGCCGGCGAGCGCTTTCCATATCTTCATCGAGCCGAATCGCCAGCGCATCCAATTGCGCGGAGATCCCGACGAATCCCTGCGCCAGGGTATCGTGAATTTCGCGGGCCAGGCGGGCGCGCTCCTCGACGACTAAGGCGAAGCCCGCATGAATCCGCTTCAGGCGCAGCCGGTACAGACCGTAGACTATCGCCGCAAGCAAGGTACCGCATGCCAATAAAAACACGTTCGTCTCGAAGAAGCGTGGCAACACTTCAAACGGGTACGCGGTCTCGCTCGATCCGCCGCCGGCGACCATGGCACGTACCCCGAACCGATAGCGCCCATGCGGCAGCGGGTTGTAATCGATCACCCGGCGGCTGCCGGCGGGAATCCAATCCTGATCCAGACCTTCGAGTTTGTAGAAATACCGGACGCGCTCCGGAGCGCTCAGATAGACTCCTGCGTAGCGAAACTGGACTCTTCCCTGCCCGGGCTGCCAGCGCGAACCCTGCTGGAGGTCGACCGCGTGTCCGTTCAACGCTACTTCCAGAATGTGAATGAGTGGCGCCGATGATTTGGAAATCGGACCAGACGCTGGGGCAGCAGGATCAATGGTCGCTAACCCGCGACCGGTGGGAAACCAAAGACGCCCGTCTCGTGTCCGTGTTCCTCCTCCGCCCGCGGGAACCCCGGGAGCGCACTGGGCGCTTCGCAGTCCGTCCTCGATTCCGAAGTTCTCGGGGGTCACAGCCCGCACTCTGCCTGCGGCGAAGTCCCAGAGCTGCCGTTTCTGAATTCGGCAGATGCCGCGGGGCGTGCTCAGCCAAAGGTTGCCGTTGCCGTCATCTTCAATGTGGGCGATGGTGTCGCTGAGTAGACCGTCGCGTGCGCCGAATTTGTAGAACTTCCCGTCGCGAAATGCGGAGAGCCCGCAATCCATAGTGCCGATCCACAAAGTCCCTTCGCCATCCATGAACAACGAGCGGATTTGGTTGCAGCTAAGGCCGTCCTTGGTAGTGTAGGGATGCGCCTGATCCTGGCCGGGAACCAGGTGCCGGAGTCCATTACTCAACGTGCCGGCCCAAATGCTTCCATCGCTCGCCTGCGCCAACGTCACGCCGAACCCGCCGGCTGAACCTCCAGACCGCGCCGCTCGCCACTGGGTTCCATCAAACTCGTAAACCCCGCCCGGTGACGCCGCCCACAAGTGGCCGCGCGCATCTTCGAGCGCGTCGTAGACCACCGTACGACCCACAGGGTCGGGAACCGAATAGTTCATGAATCGCCCGTCATGCAGACGGCTAACGCCGCCCCGACTGGCGATCAGCAGGTCGCCATCGCGAGTGTCCCGCAGCGCAAAGATCTCGTTACTGGGAAGTCCGTCGCGCGTTGTATAGATTCGCGATCGGCCATCCGACATCGCCAGCAAACCGCTATCGTGATACCCCACCCAAATCTGGCCGCGCACATCCTGATGCACCACGATCGGCTCATCGCTAGGGAGACCCTCCGACCGTCCGTACATGGTGAATCGATCATCCCTGAAACGATTCAGCGCACTGTTCATGCCGACCCATAGATTGCCCTCGCGGTCTTCGAACAGCGACCAGACCCAATCGCCGTTCTCTTTGTTATCGTGCGCGGGGCTGATGAAGCGGTCTTTTTCGAGGCGGCTCAGGCCTCCGTAGGTTCCCACCCACAAGTTACCGGCTCGATCCTCGCGCAGCGCGAGGATGAAGGGGTTGGGTAAACCGTCCTTGATCCCGAAGTGCCGGAGGCTGCCGTCCGGTCGAAGCAGCAGCATCCCGTTGATCCCGGCCATCCAAGTTCCGCGAGCATCTTGCAGGATGGATGTGATCATGTTGCCCGCCAGGTCCTCAGGGCCCAGCACGCGGGTGACGTGATCTCCTTTAATCTTGACTACCCCACCGATTCCGCCGGCCCACAATTGTCCGTCGTGGTCCGCATAAACCACGTGTAGGGATCGAAGAGGCACCAGATCCGCGCGCTCCCGCGCTATGAATTTCCCGCTCTCGTATCGCGTCAGCCGGTTGCCCGCGGACAACCACAGCACGCCCGCGGAATCTTCAGCGAATGAAGAAACTCCTCCGGCGGGAAGACCATCGTTCTCGTCGAAGGTCTTGAAGACCCCGCCAGAGTAACGCGCCAAGCCTGAGCTGGTACCGATCCACAGGTTGCCGCTTCGGTCCGAAAAGAGCGTCGTGATAGAGTTGCTCGGGAGCGAGACGCGATCCTTGGTGTAGGTGAGAAATTCGTATCCGTCGAAGCGCGCCAGCCCTTCGCTGGTACCGAGCCAGAGATAACCATCGGGCGTTTGCGCGATGGCGCGCACGGTATCTTGAGGAAGACCTTGCGCCTGGGTCCAGACCGTACGCGTGTATTGCGTGAGCGACTTCGAAGGATCGAGCGCAAACATCTGCGCGGGCAAAGCGAGGGCGGCCAACCACACCTTTAACTGCACGGCTCGGTCACTCTATCACATAAACGGAAAGTGAGCCATCGACCGAAGCGCATATGCCGGAGCGCAGACTTATTGCGTCCTTCGAGGCGGCCTTTCGCTCATCATCTTCTGGAGCAACGCGACGGTCTTCTCTTCGCGGCGGGGTGGCTGTCCCTCGAAGTAGACGCCCTCAGCCCACTCGAGCGGTGTGCGCCCGCTTCCGCGCGCGCCTCCGTCCGTGCTGCCGGTATCGAGCGCGTAGATGTTGGCGCCATGGTCCACCAGGAATTGCACGCCTTCGGGTACACCTTTGAATGCGGCGCCGTGGAGGGCGCTTAAGCCCGAAGGCCCACCCGAATTCGGCTTGCCGTCGTTGACAGCGTCAATATCGTTGCCAAGCTCCAGGCAGAGACGAAGGGATTCGATCAGATTCTCGTTGCGGGTGTACACCAGACTCGGAAGCCAGCCGACACCAGCGGCGGCCATCAGCGGAGTGGTTTTATCGGACGCATTGATTCCCGGATCGGCGCCGTAGCCAAGCAACAGCCGCATCACCACCACGTCGTTCGAGTAGGCCGCGCGGAGAAAGGGTGTCGCGCCGACCTCGGACTGCCACGTGGGATTGGTGCCGCCGCGGTACGGCAGTTTCGCAGTCAGGCGCGCGTTCACGTCGGCGCCTTTCGCCAGGAGCGCTTTGATCAAATCGAGCGGATCGAAATTGTCGGGCTTGGCCTGAGGCACGTCCGTGGTCATGACGTTGCGCATATCGACCGCGCCATAGAGAGCCGCCATGCCCTTGCCATCGGGAATGTTGGGGTCCGCGCCGCGGTTCAGCAGATAAGACGCCAGCGCGAAATGAGCATTGATGATCGCGATCACCAGTGCGTCGGTTCCATCGAACATCGTCAGGTTGATATCGGCGCCGCCGTCGAGCAGGGTGCGCACGGTTTCCTGGTCGTTCTGACGAGTCGCCAGGATCAGAGAACTGATGCAGCCGCCGCCCGTGGCTTTGGTGCGATTGGCGGGTCCAGCAACTCCAAAGACCGGCGCAGGCCCGGGCGCCCGCGTAGACGGGGGGCAGGTGCGGGGAGCAGGCGGCGCAGCCGCGGCACCTTGGCGACCCCCGCCTCCTCGTCCTCCAGCGGGAGGCGCTTCGGGATTGGAGCGAGCATTCGCATCCGCGCCGCGCGCCAGCAGCAGCTTCACGACAGCAGTGTGACCCTCACCGGCGGCCCACAGGAGCGCCGTGTCGCCGCGGGTGTTCTCCTTGGCGTTCACGTTCACCCCGTGATCCAGGAGCAACTTCACCGCTTCGGGATTCCCAGTGCGGGAGGCCATCATGAGCGGTGTTTCGCCGAGGTCCGATAAGGGCGCCTGGGGATCTGCGCCCGCCTTCAGCAGCCGCTCCATCATCCGCGCGCTGCCGTTGATGCAGGCGATCCCCAGTGGCGTAACGCCGAACCGGTTCTGCGCCTTGACATTCGCGCCCGCGGTCAGGAGAAGATCGGCGGCTTCAAGATTATCCGTCTGCACAGCCCAGTGGAGCGCAGTCGCGCCGTCGGGTTGCGGAGCGTTCACGTCCGCCTTTTGCTTCAGCAGGGAGCGCAAGGCCTGCAGGTCTCTGTTCATGGCGGCGTCGGCGACGGCACTCGCCGCGCGAACGCCCCCAGAGAGCAGCACCATCATGCATACAGATTTCGCAAGCGATCGAGCGTTCATATTCGTTCTTCCGGTTTCAAAATTGGAAGCGGGCCACGATGGTGCCCTGCCGTGGTAAACCCGTGGTGGTTGCCGTGTTGATGTACCCGAAACCCGCCGTAGTTTGACCGGCGGTGTTCCGGGTCTGCGTCGCAAAGGCGTTGGTCGCGGTCGGGTCGTTCGGCTGCGTCCGGTTGAAGACGTTGGTGAACTCGGCGCGGACTTGAAAATTCGCCTTTTCCTTGATTCGGAAGTTGCGGCCCAGACTGAAGCTCTCCGATGGGCGGCGCTGATACCGGTAATCGTCGTAATAGACGGCCGAAGTGCCAAACACGCCTGCTGGCGGATTACTCCACGCTGCCGGATTCAGCACGAAGTTCTTGTTGGGATCGAAACAGTGACAGTTGAGATCCTGTGTAAACTTCGGCACACCGGGCACAGGGTTCACCCAAGCGTTTTGGAAGACATAGCTTTGGAGGTTCGTCGTGGCGGTGGGAACATGGATCGGGCGGCCGCTGGAGTAGCGCAGGTTGGTGCCCAGCGCCCAGTCCCCCGTGACCATGGACAGCACTTTGCTCGCGAAACCGTTCCCCAGGTGCAATTTGGGTGTCGTGTAATTCCCGGTGACAATCAGGACCTGAGGCTGATCGTAAGAGCTGAGCGCCTTGTTTATGCCTCGATTGAATACGTCCGTGGGATAGGCGTTAAAGTAGGCGTTATTGTCTTCCGCGCCCAGACTCAGATTCTTGGACCAGGTGTAACTCACCACGGCAGTCAGGCCCTGTGAGAACCGCTTGGTGACCTTCGTTTGTAGCGAATCGTACCAGGTGTTCCCCAGCGGGTTCCAGTGGTTCACCACCATGGTGTATTCCGGCATGGGACGCAAGGCCTGCGCCACCGTAAGCCCTCGCGGGAAACCGTCGTATGGTGCGCCGCCGAAGCCGCGCTGAGCGGCCAACGCCGAGTTTACGGGAGAATTGAGCAGTTGCAAATCAGCAGGATTGTTGAGGCTCAGTCCAATCGATGCCAACCTCGCTAGGGGTATGGCATCGTTACTGATCGGCGACAGTGTGTAAGCGGGCCACCAAACTCCGCGGTTCCCCACATAGGCGGCTTCCACCACCACATCCTTTGTAATTTCGCGTTGCAGTCCGATGCTCCATTGAAATACTCTCGCCGGCCACCCGGAATGAGAATCCTGGTAATTGGTCGGTGCGCTCACCGTCCCTGGCAAGGGCTGCTGACCTGCATAAAAATCGGGGAACGTGACCTTGTAAGGCATACCGTTCCGCAAATAGAAGGGAGGAGTGACCCCGTAGGTAGGGGCGCTGAAGGTCTTGTTGGAGCCCATATTGCCGGCAGTCGACTGCTCATCACTGTTTTGCGAGAACGAGATACCGCTGCCGAGGCGTAACACAGTCTTGGAATTAATCTGGTAGGCCAGACCGAATCGCGGCGCGAAGCCCCAAGGATAGTTCTGCGAAAACCTGCAGTTGCACGTATGTTCAAAAATGATGCCGCCCGGTTGGCCTCCCGCCGCAGGGTTCGGTGTCAAGGGGTCGACATTCAGCGCCTCGCCGTTATGCTCTCTGATATAGGTTTGGAAATCGTAGCGCAGGCCGTAGTCGATGGTGAGTTTGCGAGTCACCTTCCAGTTGTCCTGGATAAACCAGGACAGCGAATGGCTACCCAGCCGTAGCGGAGTCGGAACGGAAATGTACCCGTTGTCGGGCGAGCCGAGGAGGAAACTGGCATAGGAGTATCCCACGCTGCCTCCGCCGATCTGCGTAATCGTTCGCGACACACCGCCGAGCGAAGGAAGTCCCGTTTCCGTGGGGAGGAAGCTGATAGAACCATTCGCGAATCCCTGCCCGAAGGTCTTAGATCCGTTGACGATGACTTCCCCACCGGCCTTGAAGGTGTGATTGTTGTGAACCCAGGTGAGGTTGAGAGTGGAGGTCGGCTTAAGGTTCCGCACGACGAGCGGGCCGCCGACGCCTGCGTTTACGCTCAGGCCTCCCTGTGCCCCACTCAGTCCGCCGAACAGCGGGAAGAGAGCGGGGGAGGCGTAGGTTCCGGTGAAGCCCAGTCCGGCCACCGGATCGTAAGGATTTACCGTCGGATCGATGTGAACATCCACGAGGCCGCCGCCCCAATGCATCAGCAGCGTCGGTGTGATCGTGTAATCGACGTTGATGCGAGTGGTCCGCGACCGGATATTCGTATGACCAAGGCTCCCGATGGGAAGAGGCAACGCATTGTTGCCGGTAGCATCCGTTTTTGTGTCCGACCAGTATCCGGACAGCTTCAGCTTGGCGCTGATCGAATGATCGATCTTGACCGAAGGAATTGCGGAGACTCGGGTATTGCTGTAAACGGGTAAATAATTGTTGATCAACCCGGAACTCGTCGCCGCGGGGATGTAGGACTGGACTTTCAACGCGACCGGGTCGAATTGGCCCGACGGAATCGCGTTGCCCACGTACGGATCCGTGTACGTCACACCGTTTACGAGCCGGGCAGTGCTGGGATCGTAAATCGTGTTTTCCAGGATCGAGCGGCCTAGCCCGTCGGTTCCAAGACCGCGGCCCGTCAGCACCTGGCTGAAGTTGCCCTGCCGCATCAACGTTGTGGGAACCGAGATAGGGACGTTGTTCGTGACGGCAGTCTCGCGGAACTGTTCCCAGTTGACAAAGAAAAACGTCTTATCGCGGCCGTTGTACACCTTGGGAATCCAAACAGGACCGCCTATGGTAAAGCCGTAGTCGTTCCGCCGGGCGCGGGGCCGCAACAGGTGGCCGTGGCCCGAATTCGTGAACGGCACGCCTGCGTTAAGGTCCTCATTGACCAGATAGTCGTAGGCGCTTCCATGAAACTGGTTGGTTCCGGATTTCATGGTGAGATTGAAGAGACCGGCGCCCGCCTGCCCGAATTCCGCCGCATAATTGCTGGTTTGAATCGCAAACTCCTGGATCGCCTCAACGCTGGGTTGATTTTGGGAGGTAATGGAGCGGCTATATACATTCGTTGAGTCTTGGCCTTCGACACGGAGCGCACCCATATTACTGACCGTTCCGTTTATGCGAACCGCACTATCCGGCGTCCAGTATGCTCCTGGAAGCACGCTCATCACGGACCATGCGCTGCGGATGCCCGTAGATCCCACGGCCGCCGACCCGATCCCCAGCACAGGCAGGTTGTTCAGGCTGTCCCCAGAGACGTTGTGGCTCAACTCACCGCTCTCCGTTTTGAGCAACGGAGCCGCTTCCGTGACCGTCACGGACTCGCTGTTGGAGCCTACCTCCAAGACCGCGTCGATGCGGATGGTCTGCTCCACCGGAACAGCGATGTTTTGCCGGATATACTTCTTGAACCCGGGAACCGTCACCGATAGTTCATAGGAGCCCGTCGGTATCTGGACCACGTAGTTTCCCGTAGCCGAACTTCCCACTTGGTATGTAGCTCCGGTCTGGATGTTACGCACTTCGATTGGGGCGGCGGCGACCACGGCTCCCGCTGGATCGGCGATGGTGCCCGTAATGGTGCCGCGATCGCTCTGAGCGAGCATCGCGATTGAAGATAGGACCAGACAGACCCCCAGTTTGCATCGCATAGAATTCCCTCCCCTTGCGGAAAAAGCCTCGCGGCAAAGTATACGGCTGCCTTGTTACGTGGTCAATTGACCAATTCGGGTCATGGCTGAATACATCCAAAACAACAGCCCGAATTGGCCATTTACTCTTTAGAACACAACTGTTACGATTTTGCGCGTGTTTAGTTTACGCCTGATCCTCCTGCTTGTGGCTACTTTTGCGCTCGCTCAGGTGCGCACGGCGCCTGTGAGCCCCCCGCTCGCGCCCCGCGCGTTCCTTGACCAATACTGCGTCGGCTGCCACAACGATAAAGCCAAAGTCGCGGGACTCACGCTGGATAAGCTGGACGTCACCCAGGTAGGCGAACATCCGGAAATCTGGGAAAAGGTGGTGCGTAAACTGCGTGCCGGAATGATGCCTCCGTCCGGAGCCCGTCGTCCAGAGAAGGCGGCCATCGTGGCCTTTGCATCTGGCCTGGAGACAGATTTGGACCGTTTTGCCGCAACGCGGCCGAATCCAGGTGCGCCGGCGCTGCACCGCATGAATCGCAACGAGTACGCGAACGCGATTCGGGACCTGCTGGCTCTCGAAATCGACGCCGCCACGTTCCTGCCGCCGGACGATTCGAGTGAAGGATTCGACAATAACGCCGATTCGCTCGGCGTCTCACCGGCGCTCATGGAGCGATATCTCTCCGCGGCTTCGAAAATCAGCCGCATGGCAGTGGGCGACGCGGCGGCTGGAATCAGCGAAAAGACGTACGCGGTTGCGAACGATCAGACGCAAAATTATCACGTAGAAGGGTTACCGTTCGGAACTCGTGGAGGAATTCTCCTCCGGCACCATTTCCCCGTCGATGGCGAGTATGCCATCGTGGTCACGCTTTCGAGAGGCGGGGGCGGCGTGTTTGCCGGCGCGGCCAGCACGAAGGGCGAGGAGCTCGAGGTCAGCGTAGATAGCGAACGGGCGCGCCTGTTCAACCTTCAAGGTGGCCAAGCCAAGCAGGAAGATGACGATGCCGATGGGGGAGGCGGCCTTACGGCGCGTGTTCCCGTCAAGGCAGGGGCTCACGCCGTTGGCGTCACCTTTATCGCGAAGAATTACGCTCCCGCCGAAGACACGCTCCAGCCTTATTTGAGAAGCATGTTCCCAGGGGCGGTCTGGACGGTAGCGCCGCATGTGGGCAGCGTAACGATCAAAGGCCCATACAAAGCCGCTGGTGTGGGCGATACGGTCACCCGCCGCAAGATTTTCGTGTGCCGTCCCGCGAGTCAGCAAGCGGAACTGCCGTGCGCGAAGCAGATCATCGCGGCGCTGGCCCGCGGAGCTTTCCGGCGTCCCGTAGCGGATGCAGACCTGGAAACCCTCACAACCTTCTATCAGGCGGGCCGGAACAAGGGCAGCTTTGACGACGGGATCGAAATGGTTCTCCGGCGGATTCTAGCGAGTCCCGAATTCATGTTCCGCTTTGAGCGCGATTCCGGGAAGCCGGGGCAGTCGTATCGCATCAGCGATCTGGAACTGGCCTCCCGTTTGTCGTTCTTCCTCTGGAGCAGCATCCCCGACGAGGAACTTCTCAAGCAAGCGAGCCTCGGGAAGTTGAAAGATCCTGTGGTTCTGGAGCAGCAAGTGCGAAGAATGCTGGCAGACCCACGGTCCAAGGAACTGATCGGCAACTTTGCAGGCCAGTGGCTCTACCTGCGCAACCTCCAGAGTCTGGCGCCCGCGATGGAGGAGTTCCCGGATTTCGACGACAATCTTCGCCAAGCTCTCCGCCGCGAAACAGAGTTGTTCTTCGAAAGCGTCGTGCGCGAGGATCGCAGCGTGCTGGATCTGCTGACTGCGAACTACACGTTCGTAAACGAGCGTCTGGCGAAGCACTATGGCATCCCCGGCATTTATGGGAGCCAGTTCCGCCGCGTATCGCTCGACGCCGATAGCCCACGCCGGGGATTGCTCGGTAAGGGAAGTATCTTGATGGTGACTTCGTTGGCTACCCGAACCTCTCCTGTTCTTCGGGGAAAGTGGATCCTCGAAAACCTGCTGGGGACTCCGCCACCGGAACCGCCTCCGAATGTTCCGGCCCTCAAGGAAAACGAGAAGCCCACGGATCGGAGCACGGAAACGATCGCGTTTCCCTCGGTCCGGCAGCGGCTGGAAGAACACCGTGTCAATCAGCCCTGCGCGGGTTGTCACAAAATGATGGACCCGATCGGATTCGCGCTGGAGAATTTCGACGCGGTAGGCCAGTGGCGCACCCAGGATGGCCGAACGCCTGTGGATGCGGCCGGGCAGTTAGTCGACGGCACCAAGGTCGACGGTCCCGCGCAGTTGCGCCAGGCGCTCCTGGGGTATTCCGAGCAATACTATCGAACGGTCGCCGAGAAGCTTTTGACTTACGCGATCGGCCGGGGTGTCGGTTACTACGACATGCCCGCGGTCCGGTCTATCGTCCGCGACGCCGGTCGCAACAACTACAAATTCTCTTCGCTCATTGTCGGC
>JADMIO011606117.1_pt1 | contig 10634 bp, 7 predicted proteins | sample 8958161 | NCBI WGS metagenome assembly JADMIO01 (sample SAMN16585339, study PRJNA669376) | soil metagenome | isolation source: Crop rotation soil | place: USA: Cullars Rotation, Alabama | collected 2011
TGCAGGAATGCAACTGCCGAGTTTGATTTACGGTCATCAAACCCATAAGTCAGGAACTCGGTGTAAGGTGCATCAACAGCCGTAACATCGGCTTTCAAAGCAACGTCCTTCGGATCGTAGAAATAGCTTCCCCAGCTGGTGCTGTTTTTCGAGAACACCCATGTCCACGGACCTTTCTCGGCGACGGCGAGAAAGAGGCCATACTTGCCTGCCGCCAGGTCTTGTCCGCCGATCTTGACAGCGTGCGAAAAGGTTATCGTGGTATTTTCATTCGCTCCCGCTCTCCACGGTGCTGCGATACCCGCGCCAAAGCCCTGATCGATATAACCATAGTGCGCCACGTTTGTCCCCCAGATCTTGCCGGTGCGATCTTGTCCCTGGGCGTCGTGAACATCCGGGCTGCTGTAGTCGATGGTTACTTCGACGGGGCCAATCCATTGTGTTACTCTCGCTTTCTGATTGTCGCCGCTTGGCGGACCGCTGAGTTGCTGTGCTGCGAGTGTTCCGCAAAACACCATGCATGCGATTAGAAGTAAAAGTTTATTCATAGTTGGGTTGTTTTTGAACCTGAACGCAATTTCAGTAAGGAAGTTAGGCGTCGAGGGATGTAAACATGTGCCAGTTATGTAAATCAGCGTGATGATGCCGATTTGGATTGCAACGATGTTTCTGGAGTGACGGACAGTTGTCAGAAATCACTCAGCATGGGTGAGTGGGGTTGCCTTTCCGGGAAATTTCCCCGCAGATCTCGCTCATCAGGGACGGAGATCCACCAGTTGCCACCGTTGGTGTTCTTCACCAACGGTTCCTTTGCAGCTACTTCAAGTCGTTGGTGAAGAACACCAACGACGGCGTCGGAATTCTTACAGGATTTGTGTCCAGGATTGGAGCAAAAAGGCATTTCACGCAAAGATCCGCCGCGAAGAAAAAGCCAATAGTTTCATCACCTAACAATCGAAAGCGTCCCCTTTATTACAGTACTCAAACACTTGCTGCGCACCTCATAGTAGTAAACCCCCGCCGGTAGGTTATCACCCTCCCAGGTATTCGTGTACTTTTCGCTGGCATAAACTTCTTTGCCCCACCGGTTAAAGATGACAAGTGCAGGTGAATCCAGCCTGCTATCGACTGCAAATCGCTGATTGAAGGCATCACCATCAGGTGTTATCACATTAGGCAATTCCAAATCTGCCGCATCGGGTAATTCAAATGATACCGTGTCGCTGATCAGTGGCCCGCAAGCGTCGCCGACGGCTGCGTAGTAGGTCCCTGTCTCGTTTGGTCTAATTGAAGTAGCGAGACTATCATACATTTCGATGCGTTCGTTGTTGAAATACCAGTCCACCGTGATGTTTGCTTCCGGTTCGACAATTGAAATTTCTGTGCAGCTAACTTTGAGTGCAGGCGGCGCTTTGGGTGCTTCGGCAACAAAGGTTACCTCATTGCTCATCACCGGCCCACAGCCCTTGTCTACCACGGCCTTGTAAGTTCCTCCTTCTTTTGGAGCAATTGATGTATTCGATCGACCATATTCTTGAGCGAGCGCGCCGTTAAAGTACCAGTCAACAGTTTTGACCGCTTCAGGTTTCTTCACAGAAATTTTTCCACAGTTGGTGAGTAGGGTTGGAGGCTGCTCTTCAGCGAATATGAGCACGTTGCTGGTCACCGGCCCGCAAATGTCGTGGACTATTACGTTGTACATTCCCTCCTTAGTCGGAGTAATGGATGAGCTTGTTCGGCCATACTCTTCCGCTAGTCTGTTATCGAAGTACCAGTCCACTGCAGTGATCCCTTCGGGATTCTGAATTACAATGTCTCCACACCTGAGCAAAAGGGTTGGCGCCGTGGGTTGTTCCAGTTTTACGGTTGTCTCAGCAGAGTAATCCCCTGTGCCGACAACAGTCTTCCCCCTCACTCTGATCGTGAAGTCGTGATCGAGTTTATATACTGAAGGCCTGAAGTGCAATTCGGGAAGGTAAGTTTCGATGATGAAGCGTGTGCCGCCCCCTTGATCTGATCCGGGGTTGATCTCCCACTGATAGATCGCAGCATATTCGATGGCACTGGTTGCAATCGAGATAAAGTTGTCCGAAGGGCAAATCGCAATCGGTCCGGTAACGACACTGGCTGCACCTGGAACGTGCGTTGCCGTCCCGTAATTCAAAACAAATCCCTGCAATCGGCCAGCCCCATATGCAATGCGTCCCGAGAGATAAACTTGATGATCGGAATCAACGGACAGGCCGCCGGGAAAACTGGCGGGAAAGTTTGTTATACCACCCGACTTGGTCCAGCTTCCATCGGTATTGTAAACTGAAAAATAGTACGCACCAGGTCGATTACCGGAAACATACACCTTTCCTTCGCTCACCACGAGATTTCCAATCGTACTTCGAGGAGCCGACTCGCCTAGGTTAACCCAGACCGCTCGGCCTGTTAGGTCGAACTTTATTATGCACGTACCTTCTTCCGACAAGGAAAGAGATCCCACTTTAATTCCAGTCCAGGAATAACCACCCAGGTAGACGTTGCCATCTTCGTCAACGTCCAGCCCACCGCGTTCAACCATCAAATTGCCGGGAGGGCTATCGGTTTCATTGACTGCCAGCACTTTTCTGTCGACAGCAGTGATCCATTCGCAAGTGCTTTGTGCATTGACCTTCGCGACGAAGAAATTGTGGTTGCCGCCGGTGCTTATCACCTGACGGCCGTCCACCGCCAGTGTTCCGCTGAATATCCCGTGGAAGTAGGCGTTTCCATTATCGTCGATGGCGCACGCGCGCGGCCACGTAGTGTAACTGTTCAGACTGCCAAGTGGCTTTGCCCACAACAATGCGCCTTCCGAATTCAGCATCACGCCAGTTGAGTTAACACCTGTCGCAAAACTGGAAGTGCTAACAGTAATCAGACTGGTTTGCATGGAGTAAAGCAATATTTGTCCACCAGCATTCACCTTCATGTCCAGGAACTCCTGCACGTTGCCTACTGCTTTCGTCCATTGAACTTGACCTTGAGGGTTGAATTTGGCGACGAAGCCATTATAGGTGTAGCCACCAGCCAGGCTGACTCCGTCCAGCGTTAAAGCCTGCGAAAAATTTCCTGCGATGTAGGCATTTCCACTCGCGTCAGTATCTACTTTTCTAAGACTATGAACTTCACCTGCTCCATACCGGACGACCTTGTGCCATAGCGTCGTTCCCTCTTTTGAGACCTTTATCAGAAACGAGCCGGATCCGTCATAGGCTGTGCCTCCCAGGTTCATACCATTTTCGAAGTCACCGACTGTAAAAACACTGAGGTCCGGGGCAACGCTTACACTTTGAGCACTTACCAGATTGGGGCCATTGATTACATACAACCATTGGTTCTGAGCAAGTGATGAAACACTGAAGCAAAGGAAGACAGCAATGGTTCGCATGGAATTCAGCCCGATTTCCTGAAAAAATGAGTATGGAAGTTACGCGGTTTTAGCGCAGCTAGATAATTATATCGATGTCGGCGTCGTCCACTCATTGGCCGCATCATTCCGCTTATGGGAATGTACCTATCCGCTCCATGTATACCTTCATGTTTGCCCAAACCTCTCCAACCAGTTTTTCTCCACCCTCTTCAACTTTCCCGTCACCTTGTCAATCAAAATCCACTGAGTCCTGGAATCCACAACGAGCTCATCATCCCGGTAGAACTCCACCTTCCTGGGCTGCTTGACGCCATCGGGGTTCTCTGGATAGGTCTTGATTGTGATGACTTCCCCCAGGAACACCTGCTTCCTGTATTGAATATGGTGATCGAGCAAAACCCAATAGTCATCCGCATACGGAGTAAGACCCTTTAGCAATTCCCAGTGTTCTGCGGCGATTTCCTCCACCCAGCGAACGTACTGTACGTTGTTGACATGACTGTTTTGGTCAAGGTGCTCCGATGAAACAGTTACTTGCTTTTGGTGGATTCTCATGAATGTCTATTATACACAAATATCATAAGGAGGTTATTTCGCTTCAAGTATCAGTTGAAGGTTTCACACCTTATTGAAACTATCATCTGTTCATCCCCACTATCATTCACTTGACAGGCGTTTCTAGCATTTCGCAGCGTCAATTTCGGCATATCAAAGAAGGAAATCGTCGCAACTCGCCGTAACTGCATCTGGTCTGAACCATACATTCATTCCTCGCTCATATCCGCTCTTCGTGGGTATTTACCCCGCCTGTTCAGTGAAGTGTCCGTATGAACACTAACTGAAAATTTGTCCAAAAACCAAAAACTATAAATCATGGAAACCATGCCAAGTGAAGTGCGAGAGCCTAGTGTAAAGGTGATCCACCAACCGGACCGCGTCAACCTGTATGACTTCGGTTATGAAAAGTCCGGTAATGTAAAAGGTGATCCCGATGTGTATGCATCGTACCTAAACCGGATCGTAAACGGCGACCTGGTTGAAGAACCTTACAAGGGCTTTACAGACGAAGAGAAAAACGAGCGACTGAAAGAGATCAAGAAACTGGAGAAAAAAGTAAAAGAGCAGGAGCAGCTCAACGCCAAAGTGGAGGAAGAGATCTCTGACAAGGAGCAGAAGATCGACAAATACCGCAAGGATCTGCTCCAGGTGCGCGAAGCCCGGTCAAAAGACAAAGAGAAGTTGAAGGAGGAAAGCTTCAGTCCCCTGAAGTTTTCAATCAACCTTTTCATTCTTTCGATGCTGTCGGTTTACCTGTTCTTCTTCTACGTCTCGGCTACTTACAAAGCCCTGTATGTGGATTTTGAAAGTATCGCCGAAAGCCTGGCTGCCGGCGAGGGTACGGGAAGTATCATGCCCGGCCCGGCAGAGCTGGCCGAAGCGTTGCAGTACAATTACCTGTTGTTTGTTGTGCCTTTTGTGTTCTATGCATTCGGGTGGGCATTCCACATACTGCTGGAATCGAAACACAAAATGAGAATTGGGTTTCTTGCAGCGTTGATCGGCGTGACTTTCGCTGTGGACTTTCTGCTCGCGATGATCATCAACAACAATACAGAGAATGCAAAAGCGCTCATGGGTCTCGCTGCCATCCACTGGAGTGTAAGCCCATCATTCTACATCATCCTGTTCCTGGGATTCCTGGTGTACATCATCTGGAGTATACTGCTCGACTCGCTGCTGCGCGAATGGAGTAAACGCGAGATCACCGACAACCTCAGGAAGATAATCGCCCATATGAATGGCGATATCAAAATGCTGAAGACGAAGTTGCTTGACGTGGCCGCCCTGAAGAAGCAGATTGCGGACTACCGCGAGGACATCAGCACCGTGATGTATGGTAATCTCAAGAAATATATCGATCAGTTTTCGTCGGGCTGGATCACGTATCTCTCGCCGTTGACCACGAAGGACACAAAGGAGAAGTGTCTCATGCTAAAGAAGGAGTTTGAGGACCGTCACGACATCCGGCCGGGTTTGGTGAAAGTGGTTAGTAAAAGAGGTTGAGCCTGCTGCGCAAATACCAAATGCCAGGGGAAATACCAAATTCCAAACGCCAACTTCCAAGGGAATAAAAAATATCAAAGGATAAAGTATTAAAGAAGGACAAGAGTCGAACCGCCTTTAATCTTTAATCATTCGGCATTAATTATTTCCTTGGCTGTTGGAATTTGTGATTTGGTGTTTGTTCTAAAAACTTAACTAAAAACGAATCACATGAAAACTAAAAAATATAGTCTCACTCGCGTGTTGGTCCTGCTTGCTGCATTCACCGTTGGTGTTGTGTCGTGCAACGTGCCTGCACCCGACAAGAAGAAGCAGGTCGCGCGCACGAAGCACAACTACATCATTCTGCTCGATTTGTCCGACAGGTTGATCGTGCAGGAAAATCAACCCGAACGCGACAAGCAGATTATTCAAAACCTCTACACGGCGTTCGAGGAGAAGGTAAAGAAGGATCTGTACATCAAATCCCGGGATGAGTTCAAGGTGGTGATCGCGCCTCAACTGGGTGCCGGTTTGCGCAGAGATGTATTCGAAGACCGCTTGTACGTGAACATGGACAACATCAAGAATGTGTACCGTAAGACGAAGGAGGAGGAGCGGCGTGAGAATTTCTTCGCTAACCTGGACACGCTGTATAGCAATGCGGTGTTTAGCCAGGTCCCGGAAGAGTACCACGGCGCCGACATCTGGAAGTATTTTTACGAAGATCTCCGGGTAGATTACTCCAACGACCAGGATACGGAAAACTTCCTGTTCATCCTCACCGATGGTTACCCGATTGTGGGCAAGGACAGGAACAAGTTGCTGGAAGTGAAGAATGAGTTCCCGGACCTGAAGGTGATCCTGGTGGAAGCTGCACCTCGCGAACGCGACATGGAGTGGGACAGGATCATGGCTGTGTGGGAGGAGTGGTTCGAGAAGATCGGCGTCCAGGAGTACACGCTCATCAAGCGCGGGTCGATTACCAAAGAGATCGAACAGGTGAAGGATGTGGTGATGACGAAGCCCGCGATGGCGAGTAGGTAGGATAAAATACCAACCGCCAACTTCCAAGGGAATAGAAAATATCAAAGGATAAAGTATTAAAGGAAGACGATGGTCGACCCGCCTTTAATCTTTAATCATTTGGCATTGATTATTCCCTTGGAAGTTGGCGGTTGGAATTTGGTTATTCCCTTGACAGTTGGTATTTGTGATTTGGTATTTCTGAAGTACGTTCCGCGGGAAGTCACCCGCAAGGGCGGAGCGGATCAAAGGACGCAGATTTACGCAGATCGATTCATGTCAAACGAAATCTGCGTTGATCTGCGTGTATTCAATCTGCGAGATCTGCGGGAAAAATGCCGCCGGAGGCACCGGGTACCGGGAACCGGAAACTTTCTCCTAAGCGATCTTCATCGCCGCCTCGCTTCTCGCTCCGCGGAATTGGGCGGGCGTCATTTTGTTTATTCTCTTGAAGGCGGTGTAATAAGCTGAAAGACTGTTGAACCCGCTTTCATAAGCAATGCCCTCAATGCTTAATACCTGGCTCCTGGATAAAAGGAGTTGCTCTGACTTTCTGATCCTGTAACCAATAATAAGTTCCGAAAAACTCTTCTTGAAATAATGATTTATCGCCCTGGAAACCAAATAGGGTGGTGACTTCAGGCGTTCTGCCAGTTTGGAAAGATTCAGATTGGGATCAATAAATATTTCTTCTTCGTCAAGCAACGAACGGATTCGCACACCCAACTCATCATACCCATCGGATGAACCGGCTTTTCTTTTCGGGTCGGCGGTAAACAGTTTCGCCCGGCTGACAGCGTACAGGGAAAGCGCCAGGACCACGATGCAGGCAACTACGACGTTAATCGTGTATGTGATGAGCTCATAGAAGGACATCTGGACCACGAAACTTACCCAAATAAAAGCATGACCAGCAACGATGGCCCAGGCCCACTTCCATCGCAAATCATCAACCACATAGACCTGGCGATTCGCTAACAGGTGAATCGCAGACCACCCGATGTAAAAAAGTAAATGCGCAGTGAAGAAGTAGTAAAGCACAGTCATCCACGTCCAGTTCCAGCTGACAAACAAAATCATTGTAGACAGGCTCGGGACCAGGTGAGCATAGTTTCTTTTGCTAGACCTGGCTTCAGTGGCGAAAAGCCCCACCGTATAGAGAAGAACCAACGGTCCGAGCAACGCCATCGCCATCAGACCCCATACACTTATCCAATAAGAAGTCTCCGGAAAGGCCAGGGTGACAACGGATTTGCCTGTGCGGACGGCCAGTACCAGGAGGAGGCAGGCCAATATCCTGTTGGAATGCTTCGAATTCAGGAGAAGCAGGCTCCCGGCAAGGTAAAGGCAATGGCTGATGGCCACCGCCGCGAGGACTAAAAGGACTGTCAGATAGCTCATGCTTATGATATCCGGATCAAAGCACGGAAAATTCCGGACAAAGTAATTCTGATTCGCAATTCAGGAGCGCTTTTTGGCAGCGAGATGCGTATTTGGAGAGGAAACCTAAGCCGCGCTGTCGTTGGTGTTCGCCGGGCACAAACTTTATCGAAGCAGATCACTAAGTTCCGGAGGGTCACCAACGACTTCCCCACGGCGCCAAATGCAGATCACCGAAAACCGATTCCAATCATGCCCCACTTCATCAAACACTACCTGCGGGACTTCAAAAGGAACTTCCTGAGCCTATCGATTGGCATCGGAGGTTTTGCCCTCGGCATAGCAGCCTTTGTGGTGTCGCTCCTCTTTATTAATAATGAATTGACCTTTGACGGTTTTCACGGCAACAAGAAATCTATTTACAGGATCGTTCTGGGCAATGGTGATGAAACAGGCTCGGCTTACAGTTCGGCAATCATCGGGCAAACATTAAAAGAAAATTTCCCGGAAATCAAGCTCGCAAGCTTCAGCAATGCCGGGGGCTCGAGGATCTCCCTTCGATATGAAGACAAGAAGTTCGTAGAAACGCGTTTCTACTTTACCGACCCCGAAGTTTTTGAAGTATTCTCCTTTACGTTAAAAGAGGGTGACTCTCATGAATGCCTTACGGCACCATTTTCACTCGTACTTACTTCCGCGGCCGCAAGAAAGTACTTTGGGGAAAGTGAACCCATCGGCAAAATGTTGAAACTGGATTGGGCAGGTACCATGTATGACCTGGCTGTCACGGGTGTCCTTGACGAGATACCACCCAGCTCTCATTTGCAATTTGACTTCCTGATCTCAAACGCTACTGCGGAACTGATATTCGCGCCAAAGTCTTTGTTCACAGATTGGACGGCAAACTTCTGGTATAACTACATCCTCATACCAAAAGGCGTCGACGCCGGGGTCGTCCATGAAAAACTATTGAAGATGTATCACGACGCAGTGCCCGGAGACCAGCGGAGCTTTGACGTGCGGCTGCAACCCCTGGAAAGAATTCATTTGCATTCCAAGCTTGCCTCGGAGCATTCCAAAAACAATGACATCATGTATGTGTATGTGGCCGGAAGCCTGAGCGTGCTCATCATCACCATCTCTTTCATCAACTATATAAACATCCTGTTTGCACTCTATTCCAAAAGGACCAAGGAACTTGGCATACGGCGCGTACTGGGCGCCAGTAGCCTCCAGGTCGGATTGCAATTTGTTGCGGAGTCGTTATGCAACTTGTTCATCGCCATTTCCCTTTCCGTGATCGTCATTTTTTACAGCGCTCCGTTCTTCAGCCAATTGTTCAGCACCGATCTTTCCCTGAGTGCTCTCCTGAATAATAAGGCCATCCTCTTGTATTCGGCTGTTGGATTGGCCATCGCTCTTTCCCTTTACATCGTCCAGGCTTTCTCCCGCCTCAGAGCTGTGCCACTGATAGAAAGCAACCAATCATTGTTGGCAGCTGGCCCTCCCAAGTCGATCATGGTAGGTTTTCAAATTGCTATTTCATTGATCCTCATCGTCGGCAGCATTGCCATCAATCGCCAGGTCCGGTTTTTGGAAGACCGGGATCTTGGGTTTGACAAAAACGACATTGTCGTCGTGCCCTATGGCCGGGTAATTACCGATAAAATTGTGGGGGCCAGGTCACAACTGGTGGATGGCATGGATGTCCTGGAAATGGCACTCTCGTCGCAGATCCCTCCAACAAATCTGAATTTCAAGGCGCCTTGCGTGACAGAGGGTGGCAATCCTGACGGTACCCTGGATCAATGGAATGTATCGCTGGTAGCTGTCGATCATGGTTTCTTGAGCACGTATGGCGTTGACATAGCCCAGGGCCGCGCCTTCTCGGATGAATTCAGGAGCGACTCAACCGAAGCCTTTGTCGTAAACAAAGCTTTTGTCGATGCGCTGGGCTGGACGGATGCTCTGGGCCGGAGCCTTGAAGTAACTTTCAATCCCGGCACGGGTCCCTTGCAGCATAAAAAAGGAACCATCGTCGGTGTTACCGGCAATTTCCATTTTGAATCCCTGCACAAGGCAATCGTTCCGATTGTTTTTATGTATAAACCCAGCGCCTTTTTCTATGCCTCGTTCCGGCTAACCCAGGGAAACACTCAATCCAAAGTGGAGCAGCTGAAAGCAAAATGGAACAGCATATTTCCTGACACGCCTTTTGAATACGTTTTTCTTACACAGCGCCTGGAGTTCGCGTACAAAACCGAGCAGTCGTGGGCGAGCAGTATTGGAATTTTTTCAGGGGCCGCCATCCTCATCGCCTGCCTGGGTATCTATGGACTGATTTCATTCATGATCCACGACCGGCAAAAAGAGATCAGCATCAGAAAGGTTCTGGGTGCATCCGCCGGATCCATTATGTTTTTGCTCTCATGGCGCATGCTGAAAATTGTTCTCATCGCTTTTATCCTGACGATTTTACCCTGCTACTTTCTTGTCAGCCACTGGCTAAGTGGCTTCGCCTACCGCGTCACCCTCGGGGTGAGTATATTTATTGCGGCCCTCGCGGCGTTCGTCGTTATTACTCTGCTCGTCATTTCAGGCAACCTGATAAAGGGTGCGAAGGTTAGTGTGGTGGAGACGTTGAGAAAGAATTGAAAGAGATCGAACAAGTGAAGGATGTGGGATGACGAAGCCCGCGATGGCGAGCATGTAGGATAAATACCAACCGCCAACTCCAAGGGATAAAAAATATCAAAGGATAAAGTATTAAAGGAAGACAATGGTC
>JADMIO011276664.1_pt1 | contig 10633 bp, 5 predicted proteins | sample 8958161 | NCBI WGS metagenome assembly JADMIO01 (sample SAMN16585339, study PRJNA669376) | soil metagenome | isolation source: Crop rotation soil | place: USA: Cullars Rotation, Alabama | collected 2011
CCTGCCAGTTGTCGAAGCCGACCACCGCGATATCGTCGGGCACGCGCACACCGCGGTCGCGCAGCGCATCGACCGCGCCACGGGCGATCTGGTCGCTGCCGCAGAAGATCGCATCGATCTTCGGATCCTGCGCGAGCAGTTCGGCGACTGCCTTCCCGCCGCCCGCCTCGCTCCATGGAACGCTCTTCACGTTGGCGGCACCGCAATGCAGCCCATGCCGGCGCAGCGCCTTCCGGAAGCCGGCGGCGCGATGCCGGACCGCCTCGAAGTCGCGTGGACCGCTGATGTGCGCAATGCGCCTGCGCCCGACGGCGATCAGGTGCTCGCCGGCCAGCGTGCCGCCGCCCATGTCATCGGGAAGGAGGCATAACGCCTTCGCATCGCGAACCTGCGCGAACGCGTACAGCACCGGCACCGAGTGGGCCGGCAGCGCGAGCGGCGCCCGCGGATCGGCGCGGCGCGCGGTGACGATGATGCCGTCGACCTGCTTCATCAGCAGCTGCTCCAGGTGTCCACGCTCGCGCTTCGGATCTTCGGCACCATTGCACAGGAACACCGACATCCGCGCGCTCTCGAGCGCGTCCTCGATCCCTTCCATCACCGGAATGCTGAAGCGGCCGTAACGGTCGGTGGAAATGAGCCCGACGGTAAAACTGCGGCCGCGCAACAGGCTTTGCGCCAGGTGGTTCGGACGGAAGTTCAGCTTTCGCGCGGCCTGGTGGACGCGCTCACGCGTTTCCTCGCGCAGTTGCCCGGTTCCGTTGAGACCTTTCGACACGGTGCCAAGACTGACGCCCGCCGCGGCCGCGACGTCGCGGATGGTCGAGGACACTCGTCGCGCCGAGGGTGGTTCGGGACTTTTCAACTGCGTCAACCTCCTGAGCACGGGAGTATGCCAGATTCGGAAAACGTTTTCCGTAGAATGCTTCAAATAATTGGGGCCAGGCTCGAATTAGAGAAAGAATGCGAGCCTGGCCCCGATTACGCGGATTGCGAGCCAGGAAACAATGCGAGCCTGGCCCCAATTACGCAATTGCGAGCCTGGCCCCTATTTCTCCGGTTTTGCGCGCCGTCCTGCGTCTTCCATGATCGACGCGAGCCGTTCGAGCCGCGGATCGCAGGCGATCTCGTCGAGCGTGCGCGACAGCTTGCGTCGCCAGTTCGGATACTCGCGATTCGTCCCCGGAATGTTGGCCGGCTCGGTCTCGCCGAGCACGTCGTCGAGCTGGACGACCGCCAGCATCGACGGCGTCCGGGCGACGGCCGCGTGCAGCGCTTCGGCGATCTGCTGCGTGTCCTCGGGATCCGCCGGCGCCAGGCCCAGGTCGTGCAGCAGTGCCAGCACCTTCCACCGCTCGTCGTGCCGCCGAGCGATCTCCTGCTCGCGCGCCGCATCGTCCTGGAACAGGCCGAGCGCGGCGCGCCGGGCGATGTCGCCGAAGCGCCAGAAATCGGCGATCGTCGGCATGTCGTGCGTCGCGACCGTCGCCAGCGCCTGCTGCGGATATTCGCCCGGCAGCCGGAACCGCCCGTCGCTCTCCCAATGCCGCTCGAAAAGCAGGACGCGATACGACAGCAACCCGAGGCCGTGAAGGCGCTCGCGCAAGCCGTCGGGCACCGAGCCCAGGTCCTCGCCGATGATCATGCAGCGATGACGCCGGCTCTCCTCCGCGAGCACGGCCGCCAGCGCGTCGAACGGCTGTCGCACGTAGGCCCCTTCCGAGCCCGCCATCCCGTCGGGAATCCAGAAGAGCCGCATCAGCGCCATCACGTGATCGATGCGCAGCGCGCCCGCGCCGGCCATGTTCGCCGCCAGCAGCGCCGCGAACGGCCGATAGTCGCGCGCGGCCAGCACGCGCGGATTCCACGGCGGCAATCCCCAGTTCTGCCCGCTGCGGCTGAACTGATCGGGCGGCGCGCCGACACTGATCCGCGTGGCGATCAATTCCTGGTCGCCCCACGCTTCGGCGCTGTCGCGCGCGGCGCCGACCGCGAGGTCGCGATACAGCGCGAGCTCCAGTCCGCCGGCGCGCGCGGCGGCCGCGGCATCGTCGAGCTGCCGCGCAGCTTCCCATTGCAGGTACATCTGGAACGCGATCTCGTCCGCCGCCTCGAGCCGAAACCGCGCCAGCGCCGCGCTGTCCGGATCGCGCCATCCGTCCGGCCACGCCTGCCAGTCGAGCGCCGGCAGTCCGTCCGCGGCGCGGGAGAGACGGAGCGCCTCGAATTCGGCAAAGCGCGCGAGGGGCTCGCCCTGCGCGAGCACGAACGCCGCGAGGTCGCGCCGGCGCGAATCGTCTGCGTGCGCATGCGTTGCGCGAAACGATGCGAACACCGTCCGCAGCACCTGCAGCTTGACTTCGCAGACGCTGCGGTGATCGACGAGCGGCGCATCGCGCAGGGTCTGCAGCCGCGCGCGAAACGCCGGCGCCGCGGCCATCGCGACCGCGGCATCGCATTCGCCGAAATCCGGCACGGCCTCGACATCGATGTACATCGGATCGATGCAGATGCGCGACGACGGCGAATACGGGCTTGCCTCGTCGGGCCGCGACAAGTGCCGCGCGTGCAGCGGGTTCAGCCCGACCAGCACTGCGCCGTGCCCGGCTGCGATCACCGCGATGCGCGCGAGATCGGTGAAGTCACCGATGCCCCAGTTCCGCGCCGAGCGCAGCGAATACAGCTGCACCGCGATGCCCCACGCGCGGCGTCCCGCGGCGAAGGACTCCGGAATGAAGCAATGCCCCGGCGCCGGCGTGGCCAGCGACCCTGCAGGCGACGGCGAACCAGCCGGCGAGGCCGCACCTGCCGGCGACGGCGAACCGGCCAGCGACAGCGCCTGCGCATCGAGATCGTCCGCCGCCCGGTCCGGATCGAATCCCAGCGCGCGCAAAACGGCCCGCGCAGTCGGCTCCGCCAGCTCGCGCCGCGTGCCGAGCGCATCCCAGTACTCCGGCTCGATCCCCGCTGCGGCAGCCAGCCGGGCGAGCGCGGCATTCACTCGCGACTCCGCATCGCCCCGGCATCGCGCAGCCGGGCGTCGCCGGCCGAGGCGAGGATCAGCAACGCGCGCGCCGGAACGGCGATCGCGGCCCCCGCGGGCACATTGGTCGCATCCGGACGGGCAGTGTCGACCCGCAGCACCCAGCCGCCCCCCGGGGCCGCGGGCAGCGTGAACCCGACATCCTCATCGCCGCGATTGAAGAGCGCCAGCATCGCGGCCTCGGCCGGATCGATGCGGCCGATCTGGAAGCCGAAGCAGCGGCTGTCCGGGCTCTCCCAGCGGGCCGGCGTCATTTCGGTGCCGTCGTGCCAGAGCCAGGCGAGATCGCGGTCGTCCGTTTCCGTCAGCGAGCCATCGAACCAGCGCCGGCGGCGAAACGCCGGATGCGCGCGCCGCAGCGCCATCACCTGCGCGACGAAGCGCGCCATTCCCGCATCGGCATTCTTCCAGTCGATCCACGACAGCGCATTGTCCTGGCAATAGGCATTGTTGTTGCCATTCTGGGTGCGGCCTTCGGCATCGCCCGCGGTCAGCATCGGCGTCCCCTGCGCGATCAGCACCGTGGCCAGCAGCGCGCGCTGCAGCCGGCCGCGCATCGCGGCGATCTGCGGATCGTCGCTCGGCCCTTCGACGCCGCAATTGATGCTGCGGTTGTCGTCCGTTCCGTCGCGGTTGTCCTGCCCGTTCGCCTCGTTGTGCTTCCGCGCATAGCGGACGAGGTCGGCCGCGGTGAAGCCGTCGTGCGCGGTGACGAAATTGACGCTCGCCTGCGGCATCCTGCCGTCGTGCCGGAACAGGTCGCTCGATGCCGCGAGCCGGCGCGCGAATTCTCCCGCGCCGGTCGTGCCGGTCAGCCAGAAGCCGCGCGCCGCGTCGCGAAACCGGTCGTTCCATTCGGCGATGCCGGCCGGAAAGCGGCCGGTCTCCCACGTCGCCACATCCCAGGGCTCGGCGATGAGCTTGACTTCGCGCAGCACCGGATCCTGGCGCAGCGCATCGAGGAATGCGCTGCCGGGATCGAAGCCGCCGCCGTCGCGCGCCAGCGCCGTCGCGAGGTCGAAGCGAAAGCCGTCGACGTGCATTTCGGTCACCCACCACCGCAGCGAGTCGAGCACCATCTGCAGCACCCGCGGATGCGCGACGTTCAGCGTGTTGCCGCAGCCGGTCACGTCGTCGTACCAGCGTCCGCTGTCGCGCTTCAGCCTGTAGTAGGTCGCGTTGTCGATGCCGCGGAACGAGAGCGTGGGACCCAGCTCGTCCGCTTCGGCGGTGTGGTTGTAGACGACGTCGAGAAGCACTTCGATCCCCGCGCGATGCAGCGTCCGCACCAGCGCGCGGAATTCGACCAGCGGCTCGCGCTGCTCGCGCGGATGCCCCGCATAGCGCGCGGCCGGCGCGAAGAATCCGATCGAGTTGTAACCCCAGTAGTTGACCAGGTCGTTCTGCACGAGCGCGCGCTCGTCGATGAACTCGTGGACCGGCAGCAGCTCGACCGCGGTGACGCCGAGGCGCAGCAGGCGCTCGATCGACGCCGGATGGGCAAAGCCCGCATACGTCCCGCGCAGCGCTTCCGGGACGTCCGGATTCAGCATCGTGAAGCCCTTGACGTGCGCTTCGAGGATCACCGTATCGGACCACGGCGTGCGCGGCGCGCGGTCGCCGGCCCAGCTCGCTGCCGTGTCGACGACCCGGCACTTCAGCATCGCCCACGCGTTGTCGCGGCGATCGAAGCCCAGGTCCGCGCGCCCCTGGCCCATCCGGTAGCCGCAGTGCGCGTCGGTCCAGCGGAAGCTGCCCGCGAAGCACTTCGCATACGGATCGACGAGCAGCTTGTTCGCGTTGAAGCGATGCCCGCGCTCGGGCTCGTACGGACCGTGGACGCGGTAGCCGTAGACGAGGCCGGGACGCGCATCGGGCAGGTAGCCGTGCCACAGGCCGTCGGTGCGCTCCGGCAGCGCGACGCGCGCGATCTCGTGGGTGCCGTCGGCGTCGAAGAGACAGAGCTCGACCTTCTCCGCGTGGGTCGAGAACAGCGCGAAGTTGACGCCGCCGCCATCCCACACAGCGCCGGGCCCGGTGGCATGGCCCGGTTCCAGCCGCGGCGCGGCGAGAGCGGCCGGCGTGCGCGGACTCAACCGCGCACCCACTCGAAGATCACACAGCCGAGCGGCGGCAGCGTCGCGGCGATCGAGCATGCGCGGTTGTGCCACGGCGCGCGCACCGCATCGACGCCGCCCTGGTTGCCGATGCCCGAGCCGCCATACACGTCGGCGTCGGTGTTGATGATCTCGCGGTAGCGGCCGGCCTCCGGCACGCCCAGACGGTAGCCATGGCGCGGCACCGGCGTGAAGTTGCACGCGGCGATGGCGATGCGGTCGTCCGCCTTGCCCCGGCGCACGAAGGCGATGACGCTCTGGTCGCTGTCGTTGAAGTCGATCCATTCGAAGCCGCGCGGCTCGCAGTCGCACTCGTGCAGCGCCGCGACTTCGCGATAGACGCGGTTGAGGTCGGCGACGAGGCGCTGCACGCCGCGATGGCGCGGATCGTCGAGCGCCGCCCAGTCGAGCTGACCGTCGTGGTCCCATTCGCCGCCCTGTCCGAATTCGCCGCCCATGAACAGCAGCTTCTTGCCCGGGTACGCCCACATGTAGCCGTACAGGAGGCGCAGGTTCGCGAAGCGCTGCCAGTCGTCGCCGGGCATGCGCGCAAGGAGCGAGCCTTTCCCGTGCACCACTTCGTCGTGCGAAAGCGGCAGCACGAAATTCTCGGTGAATGCATAGACGGGGCCGAACGTGAGCTCTGCGTGATGATGCCGCCGATGCACCGGATCGCGCTTCATGTATTCGAGCGTGTCGTGCATCCAGCCCATGTTCCACTTGTAGCTGAAGCCCAGCCCGCCCTCCTCCACGCGGCGCGACACGCCGCCCCATGCGGTCGACTCTTCGGCGATGGTCACAGCCTGCGGCAGGTCGCGGGCGATCAGGCTGTTGGTCTCGCGGATGAAGGCGATCGCCTCGAGGTTTTCGCGGCCGCCGTGGATGTTGGGGACCCATTCGCCGGCCGGGCGGCTGTAATCGAGATACAGCATCGAGGCGACCGCGTCGACGCGCAGGCCGTCCACGCCGTAGCGCTCGATCCAGAACAGCGCATTCGCCGCGAGGAAGTTGCGCACCTCATGGCGGCCGTAGTTGTAGATCAGCGTCTTCCAGTCGTGATGAAACCCCTGGCGCGGATCGGCATGCTCGTACAGCGGCGTCCCGTCGAATTGCGCCAGGCCATGCGGGTCGTTCGGGAAGTGTCCCGGAACCCAGTCGAGCAGCACGCCGATGCCCGCGGCGTGCAGCGTGCGCACCAGCGCCTCGAATTCGCCCGGCGGTCCGTGACGGGACGTCGGCGCATAGAGCCCCAGCGGCTGGTAACCCCACGATCCGTCGAACGGATGCTCCATCACCGGCAGCAGCTCGACATGCGTGAAGCCCATCCGGCGCACATACGGAATCAGCTCTTCGCCGAACTCGCGCCAGGTGAGCCAGCGCGCTCGCCCCTGATCATCGCGCCGGCGCCATGACCCGGCGTGGACTTCGTAGATCGACAGCGCGCGGTCGCGCGTGGCCACCGGCCCGCGGATCGCCGGCGACTGCGTTCCGATCGGCCATCCGTTCGCCGCGCCGCCCGCGGGCGCGGATGCGGTACGCGGTCGCGGCGCATGGCCGGCCGGCGGACGGGCCACGATCGACGCCGTCGCCGGCCGCAATTCGGCCGCGAACGCGAACGGGTCGGCCTTTTGCGGCAGCTGGACTCCGTCCGCGCCGAGCAGCGAAAACTTGTAGCGCGCGCCCTCGCCCGCCCCCGGAAGGAAGATCTCCCAGATGCCGCATTCCGGCCTCAACCGCAGCGGATGCCGGCGCTCATCCCAGTGATTGAAATCGCCGACCACCGACACCCGGCGCGCGTTGGGCGCCCACACCGCGAACGAGGTGCCGGTTACGCCATCGATCACCGCCCGGTGCGCTCCGAGCTTTTCGTACAGCCGCGCATGACGCCCTTCCGCCAGCAGCCACAGGTCGAGCTCCCCCAGCACCGGCGGAAAGCGGTAGGGATCCTCGATGTCGACCGGGTCGCCTGGGTGGATCGGGTCGCCTGGGTGGACGGAATCGCTCCGCCCTGCGCGGCCGGACGTCGTGATGCTCCACGTGACGCGCAGCCGGTAGGCGAACCGGTTCCTGCGCCGGGGCACCGGACCGTCGAAGAGCCCCGCCGGATCGACCTGCTCGAGCGTCGCCAGCGCGCGGCCGGTCGACGTCTCGATCACCTGGACCCGGTCGGCATTCGGCAACAGCGCGCGGACGAATAGTGCGTCAGCCGCTTCGTGCATGCCCAGCACGGAAAACGGATCGCCATGGCGCGCGCCGGCCAGTGCGGCAATATCGTCTTTGCTGAGCAGGCTCAAAATACGATCGGCTGCGTGCGCCAGGTGCCCTCGACGTATTCGCTGATCGTCCGATCGCTGGAGAACGGTCCCATCGCGCCGACATTGCGGATCGCCCGCGCCACCCATTCGCTGCTGTCGGCCCACAGCAGGTCGACCTGTTCCTGCATCGCGACGTACGCCGCGTAGTCGGCCAGCAGCAGGTAGTGGTCGCCATGATCGAGCAGCGACTGCACGATCGGCTGGAAGCGGCCCGGGTCGTCCGGCGAGAAATGCCCGGCGCCGATCTGGTCGAGCACGGCTTTGAGGGCCGGGTTCGCTTCGTACAGGTCGCGCGGGCGATAGCCGGACGCGCGCAGGTCGCGCACGCCCTTCGCGTCGAGGCCGAAGACGAACATGTTCTCCGCGCCGACCGCGTCCCGGATCTCGATGTTGGCGCCGTCTTCGGTGCCGATCGTCAACGCGCCGTTGAGCGCCAGCTTCATGTTGCCGGTCCCCGATGCTTCGGTGCCTGCCGTCGAGATCTGCTCCGACAGATCGGCCGCGGGAATGATCACGCTCGCGACCGAGACGCCGTAATTCGGGACGAAGACGACCTTGAGCCGGCCGTCGATCACCGGATCGGCGTTGATCACCGCTGCCACGTCGTTGATCAGCTCGATCACCAGCTTCGCCATGAAATACGCCGACGCCGACTTGCCCGCGAAGATCACCGTGCGCGGCACCCAGTCGCGCTCGGGCTCGGCCAGGATCGCGTTGTAGCGCGTGATCACGTGCAGCACGTTGAGCAACTGCCGCTTGTATTCGTGGATCCGCTTGATCTGCACGTCGAAGAGCGAGTCGGCGCTGACGGCGATGCCCGCCGCTTTCATGATGTGATCGGCCAGGCGGCGCTTATTCGCGATCTTGACGCCGCGGAACGACGCGGCGAATTCGGGATCGGTCGCGAGCGGCAGCACGCCGCGCAGGTCGTCGAGGCGCGTGCGCCAGCCGGGACCGATCGTCCGGTCGATCAGTTGCGACAACCCCGGATTCGACAGCGCGAGCCAGCGCCGCGGCGTGATGCCGTTGGTGCGGTTGACGAAGCGGCCCGGAAAGATCCGGTCGAAGTCGGCGAAGATCGTCTCGCGCAGCAGCTGCGAGTGCAGCGCGGATACGCCGTTGACCTTGTGGCTCGCCAGCACCGACAGGTTGGCCATCCGCACGCGCCGGCCGGAGCCTTCGTCGATCAGCGACACGCGCTTCAGCAGCTCGATGTCGTCGCCGTGCCTGCTCCGCACCTGGTCGAGGAACAGCTCGTTGATGTCGAAGATGATCTTCATGTGCCGCGGCAGCACGCGCTCGAGCAGCTCGACGGGCCACGTCTCCAGCGCTTCGGGCATCAGCGTGTGGTTGGTATAGGAGAAGACCCGGGTGGTGAGCCGCCAGGCCAGCGTCCACGGGATCTGCCGCACGTCGACCAGGAGTCGCATCAGCTCCGGGATCGCGATCGCCGGATGCGTGTCGTTGAGGTGGATCGAGATGCTGTCGGCGAGCTGCTCCACGCTCGGGTGCGTCTTGAAGTAGCGGCGGAGCAGGTCCTGCAGCGACGCGCTGACGAAGAAATATTCCTGGCGCAGGCGGAGCTCGCGGCCGTGCTCGGTGCTGTCGTCCGGATAAAGGACGCGCGAAACGTTCTCCGAGTGATTCTTCGCCTCGATCGCGGCGCTGTAGTTGCCCTGGTTGAAGAGCGACAGGTCGATCTCCTCGGTGGCCGTCGCCGACCACAGCCGCAAGGTGTTGCAGGCCAGCGTGCCGTAGCCGGGCACCAGCGTGTCGTAAGCCATTGCCTGCACGTCGTCGGTGTCGACCCAGCGGGCGCGGCGCTCGACCGTTCCGTCGGCGTCGGGCGTCTCGTCGGTCACGACGCGGCCGCCGAACCTGATCGTGTACTTCACTTCGGGCCTGACGAATTCCCATGGATTGCCGGCGACCAGCCAATGGTCCGGATACTCGACCTGGCGCCCGTCGTGAATGCGCTGCGCGAACATCCCGTACTCGTAGCGGATGCCGTAGCCGAAGCCCGGGATTCCGAGCGTCGCCATCGAGTCGAGAAAGCACGCGGCCAGCCGGCCGAGGCCGCCATTGCCCAGGGCCGGATCCGGTTCGAGCGACGCGAGGTCGTCGAAGTCGAGGCCCAGCTCGCGTAGCGCGTCGTGGCACTCGTCGAGCAGGCCGAGGGCGAGCAGCGCGTTCGAGAGCATCCGCCCGGGCAGGAACTCCATCGACAGGTAGTAGACCCGCTTGGCGTTCTGCGTGTACTGGCGCCGCGTGGTATCCATCCAGCGCTCGACCAGCATGTCGCGCACCGCCGCCGACAGGGCGTAGAGCCAGTCGCGCTTCGAGGCGGCGACGGTATCCTTGCCCACCGTGTACAGCAGGTGTCTGGACACGGCCTGGCGCAGCGACTCGACGTCGCCGGCCTGCGCGGCCAGCGCGAGGCCATTGGTTTTGGCTTGTGCGTCCATTATCGGATCAACCGCCCGCCGCGACAGGCCGAGGGCGAGTGCGAGATGCAGTGCGAAGTCGCAATAACCGTGCCATCGGCATTGCGGCCCGGGGTGCCATCGTGACGGCAAAGGTGACGAACCGCTCGCGCGCCCTTCCGGGTGCCATCGGCATCGCGCCCCTTGTACCCGTCGTGGCGGCTCAAGGTGCTGCCCTGCGTCGCGCCATTTTTCCTGTTCATGCTTCCTCCCTCATTGAAATTCGAACTGCTCGTTCATGCCTGCGGCCGCAATCCGCGATACAGCTCCAGATAACGCCGCGCCGACGGCTCCCAGCTGAAATCGCTGCGCATCGCGGCTTCCTTCAGTTGCGCCCAATGCCGCTGGTCCTTCCATCCGGCGATGACCCGGTCGATGCCCCGCGTCATCGCCTCGACGCTCGCCGGTTCGAACACGAATCCGGTACCGCCCGCAAGCGCCGCGTCGCGCACCGTATCGGCCAATCCGCCGACCTTGCGCACCAGGGGTAGCGTCGCATACGCCAGCCCGTACATCTGTGTCAGGCCGCACGGCTCGAACCGGGACGGCACCGCAATCACGTCCGCGCCGGCGACAATGCGGTGCGCCAGGCCCTCATCGTAACCAATGCGCACGGCGACCGCGCGGGGATGCGCGGCGGCCGCGGCGACGAAGCCGCGCTCGAGATCGAGGGCG
>JADMIO011472309.1_pt1 | contig 10633 bp, 13 predicted proteins | sample 8958161 | NCBI WGS metagenome assembly JADMIO01 (sample SAMN16585339, study PRJNA669376) | soil metagenome | isolation source: Crop rotation soil | place: USA: Cullars Rotation, Alabama | collected 2011
CCCCGCCTGCCAGTCGGCGACGAAGTAGCTCCCGGGCTCGAGGTGCATCGTCACGATGGCAGCGTCGGGCGTCGCCTGCTTCACCTCGAGCTGCGGCGCGACCGCGTAGTCGACGCCCCACTGCCCGGGCGAGGTCGGCGACATCCGATAGGCGCAGCCTTCGTCGTCGAGACGGAACGCGCGCCATCCCGACGACCCGTGATCGAGGAAGGGGTAGACGCCGGGCGGCCGTTGGTTCGCTTCGCTCAGCTTGGGCGCGAGGCAGTAGGCGCGCCAGGGCTCGAGCGTGGAGCCGCCCGTTCGGCGCTCGAGCCGCGCCGGCTTCATCGCGTGGTAGCCGTTGGCGTCGAACGCGAGGAAGCCGCGCTCCTCCGGGACGCGCACCAGCACGCGCTTGCCCACGTCGTAGACCTTCGGCTCGGCGGCGTCGAGATCGAGCCCGTCCGCGATGAAGCCGTCCGCTTCGATCGTCGCGGCGTAGTGCCCGGGTGCGCAGTGCACCGAGAACGCGCCGCTGGCGTCCGTCGAGCCCGCGCACTTCGCGGGTCCGAGCGCGACGCGCGCGCTCGGGATCCCCGCCCCGGTGGCATCGACGAGCCGCCCCTCGAACGCCATGTTGTGGCAGCTGCCGAGCGCTGCCGCCACGATCGCCCCGCGCACTACTCCTCCAGGACCAGCAGGTGATCGATCTTCGAGCTGGGGATCACGAGGACGACGGGCCCGCCCTCGAGCGGCTTGCCGTGGAGGTCGCGGTAGCCCGACGCCTCGATCACGAGACCCGCGCGATCGGTCTCGCGCAGGGTGCCGTCGAGGATGACCACACCCGCGGGAACGTGGGGTGGGGTGGCGCCCCGTGCCGCGGACACCGAGAAGAGCTCGGTGCGGAGAAAGACCCTGACGCGCTTCATCCCTGCCTCCGTGCGGCTGCGAGGGCAGATATATCCGACGCCGCCGAGGTGCCGGGATGCGCGTGTGGATGCTCTTGTTCGCGGTGGGGTGTAGCGGCGCACAGGACGTGCGGATCGAGCGGGACCAGCTGAAGGATCAGGTCAAGGACCTGCAGTCGAAGAACGAAAAGCTCGAGCACGAGGCCGCCGGCCTCAACGCGCAGGTGCGGCGCATGCAGCGCGATCTCGACGACGCGCACCGACAGGTCGCGTACGCCGGCCTGGGGATCGCGGCGGGCGACACGCTGTCCGCGCGGCTGACGACGACCAAGGGGACGATCACCTGCGAGCTCTGGCCCGACAAGTCCCCCGTCACGGTGCTCAACTTCGTGCAGCTCGCCGAGGGCAAGAAGGCCTGGACCGATCCCGTCACCAAGCAGGAGACGACGCGGCCGCTGTACGACGGCACCACGTTCCACCGCGTGATCCCCAACTTCATGATCCAGGGCGGCGACCCGCTCGGCAACGGCCTGGGCGGGCCCGGCTACGAGTTCGCCGACGAAGCGAACGGGCTGGCGTTCAAGGAGCCCGGCCTGCTCGCCATGGCGAACGCAGGCCCGAACACGAACGGCAGCCAGTTCTTCATCACCGATCGCAGCACGCCGCATCAGCTCGACGGCAAGCACACGATCTTCGGGAAGTGCGACCACCCGGACGTGGTCCAGGCGATCGCCGAGAGCGAGCGCGACGAGAACGACAAGCCGCTCAAGCCCGTCGTCCTCCAGTCCGTGCGGATCAGCCGCGCGAAGCCGCGGTAGCGTACCGACCGCCGCCGCGGCGGCGCGACCGCGACCGACCGGGCTTCGCGCGCGGCACGAGCTGGAGTCGCGGCGTCTCGGTCACGGCCTCGGAGCCGGCGAGCCGGTGACCGATCATCTTCTCGATCCCGCGCAAGAACGGGACCTCGAGCGCCGGATCGCAGAGCGAGATCGCCGTCCCGGACGCGCCGGCGCGCGCGGTGCGGCCGATGCGGTGGACGTAGACCTCGGGCTCGTTCGGCAGATCGAAGTTCACGACGTGGGTGACGCCCTCGACGTCGATGCCGCGCGCGGCGATGTCCGTCGCGACCAGCACCTCGAGCGCGCCCGACTTGAACCGCGCCAGGGCATCCTGCCGGGCGGTCTGCGACTTGTTGCCGTGGATCGCCGCGGCGCCGACGCCCTTGGCGATCAGCGCACGCGTCAGTCGGTCCGCGCGGTGCTTGGTCCGCGTGAACACGAGCGTCCGCCGCAGGTCCTTCTCGCGAAGGAGCGCGAGGATCGCGTCGGCCTTGCCGGTCGACGGCACGAGGATCACGCGCTCGTCGATCCGCTCGACGGTCGTCGCGGGCGGGTCGACCTCGACGCGCACCGGATCGCGCGTCAGCTCGTGGGCGAGCGAGAGGATCTTCGGCACGAGCGTCGCCGAGAACAGGAGCGTCTGGCGATCTCTCGGCAGCTGCCGCACGACGCGTTTCACGTCGGGGAGGAAGCCGAGATCGAGCATGCGGTCGGCTTCGTCGAGGACGAAGATCTCGACCGCGTCGAACCGGACGTGGCCCTGGCCGGCGAGATCGAGGAGGCGCCCGGGGGTCGCGACGAGGACGTCGACGCCCTGCTGGAGCGCTTGCTCCTGCGGACGCTGGCCGACGCCGCCGAAGACGACGGCGATGCGGAGACCGGTGTGCTTCCCGAGAGAGGCGAACGTCTCCTTCACCTGCAGCGCGAGCTCGCGCGTCGGCGCGAGCACGAGCGCGCGCGGGGCGCGCGGACGCGCGTGTTGGCCGCCGCGGAGGCGGTCGAGCATCGGCAGCGCGAACGCCGCCGTCTTGCCCGTGCCGGTGCGCGCACCGCCGAGGAGGTCTCGGCCCGCGAGAACGGGGCCGATCGCCTGCGCCTGGATTGGCGTGGGCGTGGTGTAGCCCTCCGCGGCAATGGCGCGGAGGAGAGGCTCGGACAGACCGAGCGGAACGAATGACATGAGTGGAACTGCTCCAACAGAGTCGCGACGGGGCCACACGAAATCGGTGGCGGGGCTCAGCGACTCGACGTGCCCCGGGCTGCGAGGATGCTCGGTACGCGTGACGACGAGCAAGAACCCGAAGTCGGCGGCCTGTTGTGAGGCGGCTCAGACGTGCGACGAATCAAACGCAACGCCGGGACAGTATCACGCGGCTCGGTCCCATGCGAATTGCCTCAGATCGCGACGGCGACCGCCGCGACGGCCGCGCCCATCGCGATCGCGCCCGCGAGGATCCCGATCGATCGCGTGCGCAGTCGCCGCTGCGCGGCCCGGTCGGCGACCGAGACCATCCCGTCCGTCGGCGCCTCGCGCACGTTCTGCGAGGCGAACAGCACGCACGTCTTCGTCCACGCCTGGAGGTAGCCGATCGACGCGAGCGTGACGGGCAAGAAGACCACCCATCGCGACGCGCGCGGTGCGTGGAGCGCGAACAGCGCGATCACGAGCGCGACGAAGACCGCCGAGTGGAAGTATCCCTGGCGCAGCCGGATCCGGATCCCCCGCGCTTCGAGGTTGCAGACCGGCGCGGTCATTTCGCCGCCAGCACGAGCGCCGCGTCCGTCGCGCCCATGTGGATCGGTCCCACCACGTCGCTCTGCGCGACGATGTCGTCCTTCGACATCACGTTCCCGTCCATGTCGATCCGCGCCTCGAGGTACACGTCGTCCGGCCACGTGCCGCCGAGCATCATGTTGGCCTCGCCGAGCGCGAACGTCGCGGGGAATGCGGGGGTCGGCATGCGCGTGACGGCGACGGGTGGACCGACCGCTTCCTTCGCGCGCCGCGCGATGACGAACAGGGTCCCGCCCGCGGGCGCGGCGGCGCCGCCGAGCGAGACCGTGCCGGAGACCTTCGGCGGGCCCGCGGCTGCCGGCGGCTCCGCCGGCGCGGGGGCCGCGCTGCTCCCGGCGGCGGGGATGTTCCCCGCAGCCATCTGCTGCTCGATCTCGGCCGTCATCGCCTTGAGGTCGGGCGGCGTGTTGGCGATCGCGAGCGCGCGATCGAACGACGCCTTCGCCGCCGTCTGGTCGCCCTTCTGGAGCGCGACCACGCCCTTCCACACGTGCGCCTCGCCGAGGTCGGGCTTCGACGCGAGCGCCTTGTCGAGCGAGGTCGCGGCGCGATCGCCCATGCCGACGGCGATCTGCAACACCGCCAGATGCGTCTGGACCTCGGCGTCGTTCGGGTCGATCGCGCGCGCACGGTCGAGCCAGCTCATCGCCGACTGCACGTCGCGCGTGCGCAGGGCCTCGTGGGTCATCGTGTTGAGCGCCGCGAGGTCGTTCGGATCCTGGGCGAGCGTCGCCTGCGCCGCGAGCGCCTCCGGCGACGGGCCCGCGGGCGCCGCCATCGGCGCCCCCGCCTCGTCCCCCATGTCCTTCCGCGGCGACGAGAACTTGCTGAGCCCGAGCCCGAGGAGCGCGAAGAACGCCACGGCGCCGACGAGCCAGCCCGCGATCGCCGTCCGCGAACGCGGGGCCGTTGCGCGCGCCGGCTCGGGCGCCGCGGGCGCGTCGGCTTCGCGCAGCACGTCCGCGGCCGACGCGATCAGCGCCTCGCGCTGCGCCGCGAGCGTGTCCGGGTCCAGCTTGTGCCGATCGGCCTCGAGCTCGCGCAGCTCGTCGAGGAGGATCTCCTTCCGCGCCGCGAGCTCGCGCACGCGATCCGCCGCCGGCATCGGCGACGCCGAGCCGCGTGCCTGGAAGAACAGGAGCGCCGCCAGCGCGACGACGAGCGCGAGCAGCAGGACGACGACGGGCGGACCCCAGACGTCCCAGCTCATTCGCCGAGCTCCTCGAGCACGCGGCGCCGATACGCGTCGTCCACCACCGTGGGCGCCGCGGGCGAGGACGGTGCCGTCGGCTTCGCGCGAGCGAGCATCCAGAAGACGATCCCCACGGCCGTCACGACCCCGGCCCACGGAAGGATCCAGAGGAGCTCGTGCCGCGCGGCGGGAGGCGCGAGCAGGATCCATTCCCCGTAGCGGTCGACGAAGTAGTCCGTGATCTGATCGTCGGTGTAGCCGGCGCGCACGAGCTCGTTGACGCGCGCCTTGATCCCTTCGCTCGCCTCGCTCGTCGAATCGGCGACGGACAGTCCTTGGCAGACGGGGCAGCGAAGCCGATGCGCGAGGTGCATCGTGCGATCGACGACCTGGGCTTCGTCGGTGACGGGCGTGCCGAAGGGTGGCGCGCCCACGCCGAGCTCGACCTGATCCGGTTTCTCCGCGACGAAGGCGCCGTCGGGATACTGCGCCAGCGCGATCGCGACCGCGAGGAGACCCGTCATCGAAGCGACCCGAGCAGGGCGACCATCTCGTCTCCGTCGATCGGCCCCACGTACTTCTTCACGATCCGTCCCTTGTCGACGACGAACGTCTCCGGCACCCCGGAGACGCCGTAGTCGATCGCCGTGCGGCCCGACGGATCGAGGAGCGTCGGGAACGCCTGACCGCGCTTCTGGAGGTAGGCGATCGCGTTGTCCTTCTCGTCCCCGTAGAGAACCCCGTAGAACGGGATCCGATCCCGGAACTGCTGCGCGACCGCGAGCATCGTCGGGTGCTCCTGGGCGCACGGCACGCACCAGGTCGCCCAGAAGTTGATCACGAACGGGTGGTCCTGGAGCGATCGCTCGTCGACGGTCTCGCCGGTCAGCGTCTCGAGCACGAACCCGGGCGCGGGTTTTCCGACGGTCGCTTTCGGGAGCGCATGCGGATCGGTGCCGAACGCGTGGGCGAACACCGCGAGCATCGGAACGACGACGACGAGCCCGGCGGCCAGCACCTTGTAGTTCACGATCCGGCGCCCTCTGCGATGGGCAACGCCGCCGGAGCGCGCGCGGCCTTGCGGCTCGGCCACGCCGCGACCAGCGTGCCGAGCACGAGGATGCCGGCACCGAGCCAGATCCAGATCACGAGCGGCTCGATGACGACGAGGAGCGAGGCGGTCCCCGCGTCCGGATCGAGGTTCACGAGCGAGAGGTAGAGATCCTCGCGGAGCGTCGAGCGCACCGCAGGCGTGCCGATCGCCTGGTCCATCGCGAGGTAGCGGTTGAGCCGCGGCTCCATCACGCCCGCATCGGCCCCGCGCGCGTCGACCGCGATGCGGGCGATCTCCGCCGTGCGGTGCGGCTCGTTCTTCGTCTCGGGCCCGAGGAACGTCAGCGTGTACGCGCCGACGGCCTGCGACGTCCCGGTCGCGAGCGTCACGTCGCGCTGGAAGCGGTAGCCGCTCGAGGCCGCGACGCCGACCGCGACGACGATCACGCCGACGTGCACCAGGTAGCCACCGTACCGTCGCCGCGCGCGCACGAAGACGGCGGCGATCGCCGCGGGCAGCGACTCCCCGGTCGACGCCGAGCGCGCCCGCGCCGGATCGACGAGCTCGCGGATCGTCACGACGAGCGCGAACGCGGCGAACGCGAAGGTGAGGTGCGCTTCGAGCTTCGTCGGCGCGATGGCCCACGTCGCGATCCCGACGGCGACGGCGACGGCCGTGGGGACGAGGGCGCGCCGCGACGCTGCGCGCAGGCTCGTCGCCCCCCAGGGGAGCGCCGGCCCGACGCCCATCAGGAAGACGAGCGCGAGTGCGATCGGCAGCGCGATCGTGTCGAAGTACGGCTCGCCGACGGAGATGCGCTCGCCCGTGATCGCTTCGTCGAGGAGCGGGTAGACCGTGCCGAGCAGCACGGTGAACGTGAACGCGCAGAAGAGGAGGTTGTTGATCAGGAACGCCGCCTCGCGCGACACGACGCCGCCGAGCTCCGTGTCGGGGGCCTCGAGCTTGTCCATCCGCGCGGCGAGCAGCACGATCGAGAAGACCAGCGCGAGCCCGAGGAAGACGAGGAACGTGGGCCCGATGTCCGACTGCGTGAAGCTGTGCACGGAGTTGAACACGCCCGAGCGCGTCATGAACGTGCCGAGGATCGTGAGCAGGAAGGTCGCGAGCACGAGCGACAGCGTCCAGACCTTGAGGTGGTCCTTGCGCTCGGTCACGAGCGAGCTGTGGAGGAACGCCGTCGAGGTGAGCCACGGGAGGAACGAGGCGTTCTCGACCGGGTCCCACGCCCAGTAGCCGCCCCACCCGAGCACCTCGTAGGACCACCAGCCGCCGAGCACGATCCCGACCGAGAGGAAGCCCCACGGCACGACGACCCAGTTGCGGAGCTCGCGCGCCCAGCTCTTGTCGAGCCGACCCGCGAGGAGGGAGGCGCACGCGATGCCGAACGGAATGCTCATCCCAACGAAGCCCAGGTAGAGGCACGGCGGGTGCACGACCATCAGGATGTGGTTCTGCAGCAGCGGGTTCGGACCCGGTCCGTCCGTCGGCACCGGCGAGACGAGCGCGAACGGGTTGGCGACGCCCGCGATCAGGAAGGCGAAGAACACGCCGACGCCATGGATCACCGCGAGCGCCCACGGCGCGCGATCCTTGAACCGGTCGCCGAGCCGCCAGGCGAACACGGCGCCGTAGAGGCCGAGGATGAAGCCCCAGAGGAGGATCGACCCTTCGAGCCGCGACCAGAGCGAGACGATCGTCACCCAGGTGGGCGTCTCGCGGCTCCCGACGTCCGCGACGTAGCCGACGCTGAAGTCGTGGCGCAGGAGCGCGGTCTCCATGAGCGCAATCGCGCCGACCATCGCGCCGAAGAACGCGAACGACATCGCCCGCGCGAACCGGAACGCGTCCTCGTTCCGCCGCGCTCCGGCGAAGATTCCGGTCACGAGCCCCAGCGTGCTCGCCGCCAGCGCGAGCAACACGGCCGCGCGTCCGAGGAGGGAGATCACTTCTGGTCGTCCTCGACCGTCTTGTACATGTCCTCGACCGAGGTGCCGGGCGTGGCGCCGGGCGTGCCGGGCGCCTTGTACTCGTTGTTGTGCTTCACCATGAGCCGATCGGTCTGGAACGCGCCGGCCGAGGTCATCGTCCCTTCGACGACCACGCCGATGCCTTCGCGGAACATCTGCGGCGGCGCGTGCGTCGCGTGCACGTCGACGTCGCTCGTTCCGTCGGTGACGACGAAGTCGAGGCGATTCTCGGTCGGCTTCCAGTCGACGGTGCCGGGTTTCACGAGCCCGCCGAGACGAATCGTCGCGCCCACGGCCTTGTCGCCGGCCTGCTTCATCTCGCTCGGGCTCCAGTAGTAGACGAGGTTCTTGCCCATGTTGCCCGTCGCGATCACGGCGAGCGCCGACCCCGAGACCGACAGCGCGGCGACGAGGAAGAGCGTCCGCTGCGTCTTGGGGCTCACGCGCGCTCCCGCACGGAGAGCGAGACGGCGTAGGCGACGAGCACCACCCAGGTGATCGCGTACGCGGCGATCACGTAGTCCCAGCCACCGGTGATCACGCCGCCCGTCATGCGCGCTCCTCGAGGTCGAGCGCGGGGGGAAGCGTGGGAAGCGCGGTCTCGGCGTCCTCCGCCTCGAGCCGCGCCAGCGCGATCCGTTTGCGCGCCATCGCGAAGCCCAGCCCGAGGAAGAGCATCCCGAAGGCGGAGATGCGCAACGGCAGAACCATCGAAGACGACACGGTCTCGGGCGAGCTGAAGCCCTGATGGAGCGTGCGCCACCACTTGATCGACATGTAGACGATCGGAACGTCGACGTAGGCGAGGATCGTCGCCACGGCGCTGACGGTGAGCCGCTTCGCCGGCGCATCGATGATGCCGCGCAGCACGAGCACCGCGGCGAACACGACGACCAGGATCGCGGCCGTGGTGAGGCGTGGATCCCACGTCCACCACACGCCCCACGTCGGCCGGGCCCAGATCGAGCCCTGGATCAGGAGGAGCACGTTGAGCAGGAGGCCCACCTCGACCGAGGCCTCGACCCACGCATCGGGTCCCTTCCGGCCGGTCCAGAGCGCGGCGATCGCGGCGCCGAACGCGATGGTGTACATCACCAGACAGACCCACGCCGTCGGCACGTGGACGTAGAGGATCCGGCCGACATCGCCCATCATCGCCTCGGCCGGCGCGACGAAGAGCCCCATCGCATGCCCGACGACGAGCAGCGCGAGCCCGAGGCCGCCGACGGCGAGGTCCTTTCGCATGCGGCTGTCTAACGCGCGGCACCATGGGCTTCGGAAGTAGTCATCAGTCGTCAGTCATCAGTCATCGTGTCCGTCGTTCCGTCGTCGCTCGAGCAAGGCGCCTGACCACTGATGACTGATGACTGATGACTTCACAGCTCCACGATCTTCGTGAACAGCACGCCCGCGAGCCCCCAGAACACGAGATCGAAGCACGCCAGCAACGCGACCCACGACGACGTCTGCCCCATCGGGTCGCCGAGGAGCACGAGGCTCGTCGCCTTCACAGCCGCGAGCACGGCCGGCACCACGAGCGGGAACAGTAGGAGCGGCAGCAGCACCTGGCCGCCGCGGATCCGCGCCGTCATGCCCGCGTAGAGCGTCCCGGGCGCGGCGAAGCCCGCCGTGCCGAGCACCGCGATCACCGGCAGCCAGCCGATCGGTCCGTTGACCTCGGTCCCGTACAGCACGACGACCAGCGGCAGGCTGGCGATCGCCAGCAACAGGAGCTGCAGCCAGTTCGCGATCGCCTTTCCGTAGAAGAGCGCGACCGGCGACGTCGGCACCATCAGGATCGCCTCGAGCGCGCCCGTCTCGGTTTCCGTCTGGAACGAGCGCTCGAGCTGGAGCGTGGAGGCGAGGAGCACGGACATCCAGAGGTACGCGGCAGCGTGCTCGCGCAGCACGTCGGTGTCCGAGCCGACGGCGAACGAGAACAACAGGAGGAGCGTGAAGCCGAAGCAGAAGAGCGTGAAGATCCGAGTCGCGACGCGCCACTCGATCCGCAGGTCCTTCGCGAGGACGATCTCGATCTGGCGCACGGGGCTCATGCGGCGTGGACTCTCGACCACGCGACCCGCACGTCCGAGGCCGCGCCGACCCAGCGCGGCACGCCCTGGTCGAGGAGGATCGCGCGGTCGCAGATCGCCGACACGCGCTCGAGCTGGTGCGAGGCCAGCACGACGGTCCCGCGGATCTCCCGGATGAGCCCCGTCATCTGATCCATCCCGCTCGGATCGAGCTGGCCGTAGGGCTCGTCGAGCAGCACGAGGTCGGGGTCCTGCAGCAGGAGGATCGCCATCGCCAGGCGCTTGCGCATCCCCGCCGAGAACGTGCGGACCGCGTCCTTGCGGGGCTCGAGCCCGACGCGCGACAGATGCCCCGCGGGCACCGGCTTGCCGGCGAGCCTGCCGTACACCGCGAGGTTCTCCGTCGCCGACAGATCCTCGTAGAGCCCGAGGTGGTGGCCGAGGAACCCGATGCGACGCCGGAGGATCCAGCGGTCGGCGTCGGGGGCGAGCCCGAACAGCCGCAGCTCGCCGCGCGACGGCTGCAGCGCGGTGGCGAGCGTGCGCAGGAAGGTCGTCTTGCCCGACCCGTTCGCGCCCGCGACGACCACGCGCTCGCCTTCGGCGACCTGCAGATCGACGTGCGCGTAGGCCCACCGCGCGCCGAACCGGCGGGCGAGCGAGCGGGCGTCGACGACCAGTTGGGCCACGGCCCCTGCTACCGCGCCGCTGGATAGACGTCCGGCCGTGGCTCTGCTCGTCCAGAAGTACGGCGGCACCTCGGTCGGCACGATCGAGCGGATCGAGGCGGTCGCGCGCCGCTGCCTGCGCGCGCAGGCAGAAGGCAATGACGTCGTCGTCGCAGT
>JADMIO011694218.1_pt1 | contig 10632 bp, 12 predicted proteins | sample 8958161 | NCBI WGS metagenome assembly JADMIO01 (sample SAMN16585339, study PRJNA669376) | soil metagenome | isolation source: Crop rotation soil | place: USA: Cullars Rotation, Alabama | collected 2011
GCCGCGACTTCAAGTCACGTGAATTCCAAGCTTCGGATCCCACTGTGCTGGAAAGGCGATGAACGTTGAATTGGTAGCGGGCGAGAATTTGTCGATCATTACCGCGGCGGCGGAGGATTCACAACAGGCAGTGCATCCACTCGTTGTCGAGTACGTCGGAAATGTTCCGAATCAAACCTGGATGGCGCAGATAGTTGTGCTGCTCCCTCAAAACCTCGCGAACGCCGGAGACGTGCTGGTGAGCATCAACGTGCGCGGGCTCCAAAGCAACAAGGTGCTTGTCAGCATCAGACCCCCACCATGACAGCCATCCACAGATTTCACAGATTACACAGATCATAAAATCTGTGTTATCTGTGTGATCTGTGGACAAAAATTCGACATTGCGACGTATCTTCCTTTGGCTACTGCTGGCGCTGTTTTGCGCGCCACTCGCTCTTCACATCTATCTGGGTTCGTACAGCCGTTTCATCGCCGACGACTTTTGCTCCTCTGCGGTGGCGCGTTCGCAGGGGATCTTCCGCGGCTCACTCTACTGGTACCTCAACTGGAACGGCCGCTATTCTGCAAACTTTCTCGACAGTTTGTTTGGTTATCTCGGTCCGGCGGCGACTCCGTTCGCGACGGGTTTGGTCATTGCAGCGTGGCTCATCGTGCTCGCGATAGCCGTGCGCCAGAGCAAACGCGACCTCGTCGAGAGCTGGATCATAGCCGCGATGGTCCTATTCGCCGTTCTGTATGTAATTCCGCAGGTGGGCCAATCTCTGTATTGGGGGCAGGGAATGAGGTCGGTAGTGCCGCCCCTCATTCTCGGCACTGCCTATATCGCATTGATTGCGAAACGAAGTAGGTCAACAGATAGAGTCACGCTGTGGTGGCTCATCTCGGCCGGTCTCCTGACGTTCATCGCAGTCGGTTTCGCGGAGACGTACTTCGCTGTACAAACTGCCGCGATCGCATTCGCGCTTGTTATTCCCGCGGTGTTCACGCGTTATGCGCCTGCGAACAGGAGAAACTATTTTCTTCTGTTGATTGCGGGACTCGTCGGCTCACTCGCAGGCGGATTACTGATGTTCGTCGCTCCGGGAAACAAGTTCAGACAGAGCGCGTTTCCGCCTCCTCCTGCAACACCCGAGCTGCTGAGTATCTCGTTGCGTGGCATGCGGGAGTTCTTCGAGTTAGCGGTTCTTGCGCCTGGCAAGTGGTATGTCTGGGTGGGATTGATTTGCTGCGGCTTCATCTTCGGCCTGCAAGTGTTTCAACCGCGCGATGGCGCCGGGCGTCGCGACCTTTGGTCATTGATTTGGCTGCCTGTCGTCGGTTTCGTATTGCTACTTGCATGTTGGGTGCCGATGGCATGGGGAACTTCTCTCACGCTCGCTTACCGCACCTTCATCATTCCCGCCTACGTCCTCGTATGTGTGGTAACTTGCTGGGCCTATATTGCCGGACAAGCATGCCGAAGCGCTTACGTTTCATTGACACCGGTAGTAGTAGCCGCAGTAATCGTTTTAATGGCGTTCGGCATTATTGCCGCTAACATCAGTCGCGAGATGTGGCGGCAGCAGCGACCACTCTTCATCGGTTATGCGCGGCGTTGGGATGAAAGGGATCAGATGATTCGACGCGCAAAGGCGCAGGGCCTGCCTTACGCGCAAGTGCTCCGGCAACACAACTGGGCCGGGTTGGAGGAAGTCGCAGTTGATCCGAAGATTACGTGGCTTACGAAGTGTGTGAGCGACTACTACGGCATAAACGTGATTCCCGAGCTCGGCGATTTATATAGCGAGCGTGATGGTGCAGCGAAGCAGGCAGCGTTGGTGCGGCAGTTTGATGCGATTCAGAAGCTGCCCGGATCGATTCCCACCGAGCTCAATCAGATCTACAAAACTGATCGCGGCAAGATCGGTTTTTATAACAGTGAGCAGAGTGACGAGCAGATCAAGTCGTATTACGACAAGGAGCTCGGCCGGCTCGGATGGAAATACATTGGGGAAAAGAAAGTGGAAAAGTTTGGAAAATTCAGTGGCGGATCGCAGTTTCTATTCTGCCATGGTGAAGTCGCAGCCACTCTATTTACGACCGCGACGGACAAAGCGTGGCTCGGATACACCTACTCGCTTGCTTTGAACTGGGGCATGTCGTCGGGTTACGTCTGGGGAAAGGATGATTGTCAGGCGGAACAGTAGATCGACCGGGAGCAGCGGGGCAAGCCTCCATTCCTGACTTGTTTGCTTACGCGGTTCCTGGAAAGAACAAGTCAGGAAGAGGAGCTTGCTCCCGCTGCTCGATGTAAGCTGATGTGCCCGCAGTTGGGGCACGTGTGTACTTCCTCGAGAACACCGTCGAACGCCGGATCGATTAGCGTGGAATCGTCGGTGCTGTAATCGATCTTCATCGCGTGATGGTTCATCTCCGCGCCGCAGTGGGGGCAAATCAGTTTATTCATGATCGAGATTCTCAATCCGTTTTCGAAAATATCCTCGCCAGCTCTCGGGCAATGCCTCGGTCGCGATCGCATGTCGCAGTAGCTCGACGTTTTCCCGATCGCTGCCATACAGTCGCGTGACATCCACAACCGTCACGCCCGAATCGTTTTTCTCGAGCAGCTCGAATTCATCACCGGCGCCGACTTCGCCTTCCTTCAAGACTGAAAAGTAAAACCCGGTGCGCTCACTGACGAGAAATCTCTTGATGATGTCTGCGCGGCCGAATCGAATACCCAGTTTGTAACAAGGCATGCGCGGCTGCGTGACCATCAATTCCGCCGATCCGATCCGAAACTTGTCGCCGATGTTTGTTTCTGTTTCAAAGAGTCCTTCGCTTGTGAAGTTCTCGCCAAACATTCCCCAGGGCAGGTCCATGTCTGGCAACTCTCGTTTCCAAAACTTGTAATGCTCCGACGGATAAAGATAGACCGCCTTGTATGGTCCACCATGAACAGAAAGATCAGACTGCCGATCGCCGTCGAGATTCAATGTTCGCAGCATTACGCGTCCGGCCACAGGCTCTTTGAAGATGCCGGTCGAGACTGGTTCATCGTTTCGCAACACGAGCCGCGGCAGGCTTACGTTTAATGAAATGATTTTCACTGACAACCCCTTAGATCGAAATGTTCTCGCGTCCGTAGCGTAGCACCTTGCTCATCCAGATCAACTCGCCGAGAAACTTGTCCATGCGCTTTTCGTGCGTGGCGCGGTCTTTCATATTTCCGGCTTCATCGAAGAGTTGTTGCGCGCCCGAGAAGTTTCCATCCCAAAAAATCGTAACGAGCCCGAGCTCGCGCATGACGGGCAGGAGATTTTCAATCACTCGAGTGCCGCCGAAGCCTCCGGCTGAGACGCCGCAGATGCCAACCGCTTTGTGAATGTATTCTTTGAGATTGGAATCGAGTACGTGTTTGAGCATGCCGGGATAGCCGCGGTTGTATTCGGGAGTCACGATGACCAGGCTGTCTGCGCGCTCGCAGGCAGCAGAGAAATTCGCGTCCTTGATCTGCTCGCCCGCGTCATTTGCCGGAAAGTTGAGTTCCCGGATATCGATCAGCTCAGTCTCGACGCTTTCACGTTTTTTCAGTTGCTCAAAAACAAACTTCGCAACGTTTTCACTGGCGCGGCCTTTCCGCACCGTGCCGAGAATCACTGGGATAAATAGTGGTCTATTCATAATTTTGTGTGTCACTATTTGATTAGTCGCTCAAAGCACCACGTAACTTACAACTCCCGGTGAAACAAAGCGAGCGTTTTTCTCTGCTGCGCAGAGTGATTAGGACACGACATTTCTAGAGTTTCGCGTAGTTGATAATGATACTCGTAAGACTGTCTGGTGTTCGGGTTGTACGAATGAGCTTGGCGTGATCGTGAATGGTAATGAGAGGCTCGCGTCTGAGTTGTTCGATGTTTACAAAGATGCGGGTGGCGATCCGTCTTATGCGGACGGAAGTGGAACAAATATCGTGCGCTACGAAATTCCCTTGAGTGGTTCGCAAACCAGTTTCTGCTCTGCGATCTCTGCGTTGAATATTTCTCGCGACTACAGTTACCGAGAGATCGCAGAGAAGACTAGGAGACCCATAAACCTTGCTCGTTGCAGACTACCCACTGGCCATTTACCTTGTTGAGCAAAACATATTCACCCGAACCGCATAGTCCGCCGCAAGATCTACCTACGTATACGAAAGCCTGATCGTGCCGATCGTTGAATCCGACTTTAGAGAAGAACGCCAGGCCGGAAGAATTCGGGTATTTTTTATAGAACTTTGCCCAGAAGTTTTCGACCGTGCCATCGGGGAGATCGCTATTCCTTATTAGCACGTAGTTGATGCCAAGATTCCAAACTTTCAACTCTTGTTGGGTCTTGTTGCTTAGCAGGTAGTTGTCGAGTGTCTGCAACTCGGCTTCGGGCATCCACTTGTTCATCAACTGGTGGAACGTCTCGGTAACCCCCCACTTCTCTCTTACAGATTCATCCTCATACATTGGACAACTGGACGTCTCGGCCTCTAAAACGATCAGCTTGATTTCATCATTGAAAATGAATTTGCGGTGAACGAGCAAACGGTAGATTTCATTTGCATCTTCATCTGAATTAATACGCGCCAGAGTGACGGGGCTTACATTGTTGATAATGAGGGAGTGGTCTACAAAAGTAGTTCCCGCCTGACGAATTAGCTGTGATGCCCGGAAAATTGAGATACCAAAAGTAAACGTCAAGACTGCGATGAGCAATCGCATCCTATAGCGTCGCATCGAGGTTTCCTCCGCAACAATAATTATCAGAATAGACGCTTAGCGGGGCTATTTGTTCCCTAATAGTACTCCCGAAGCGGGGTCACGTACTATCATCTAGCGATGCGAGTAATAGTCTTTGGGACAGGTGGCGTGGGTGGATACTTCGGTGGGCGGCTGGCGCGTGCCGGAGAGGAAGTTACGTTTATTGCTCGTGGAGCACATTTACAGGCGATTAGGACCACGGGGCTGAGGGTTGATAGTCGTGATGGCGATTTTGTGATCTATCCGGCGGGGGCTACGGATGATATCAGCGAAGTTGGCGAGACAGACCTCGTGATCCTTGGCGTCAAAGCGTGGCAGGTGCCGGACGCGGCGCGCGAGATCAAACCGATCGTTGACTCAAACACAACAGTGCTTCCTTTGCAGAATGGTGTTGAAGCGGTGCCGCAGCTCGTTGATGAGCTCGGTGTTCAGAACGTCATTGGTGGTCTTTGCAGGATCGTCAGTTTTGTCGTTGAGCCGGGCCACATTAGACAGGCTGGTTTTACTCCTTCGATTATCATCGGCGAGCTCGACAATCAACGGACCGATCGCATCGTCAGCATCGAGCAAATGTTCAACCGTGCAGGTCTGGAGATAACGATTGCCGCAGACATTCAAGTCGCGCTCTGGACGAAGTTTCTCTTTATCGCGTCGTTTAGTGGCGTGGGCGCGATTGCTAATGCGCCCGCAGGTGTTATTCGCAGTGATCCGAAGTGGCGGACGCAAATACTCAATGCGATGGAAGAAATCTACGCGTTGGCCCACGCACGCGGAATCAACCTGCCGCCGAATTCGATCGATACAGTGATGGCTGCGGTCGATGCTTTGCCTGAAGACGCAACCAGCTCAATGCAACGTGACATCGCTGCCGGAAAACCTTCGGAACTCGAGGCACAGAACGGCGCAGTCGTCCGCATGGCCCACGAAACCGGCATCAATGCTCCAACCCACACGCTGATTTACGAAACGCTGAAACTCCTGGAAGTCAAAGCTCGCGAAGCTCCGCGACAGCCCATAAAGGCGTAAGCAAAAGCTCGCAAAGCGAGCGACAGCATAAGCCTGGGGCGCAAGCCCCAGGATAGCGATTATAAAGAAACGAACGAGCCCGCGAAGCGGGCGACAGCATAAAGCCTGGGGCGTAAGCCCCAGGATACGATTATAAAGAAACAAATGAGCCCGCGAAGCGGGCGACAGCATAAAGCCTGGGGCGCAAGCCCCAGGATACGATTACAAAGAAACGAACGAGCCCGCGAAGCGGGCGACAGCACACGGGCCGAAACGCTGTCGCCCACTTCATGGGCTCGCACGCTTTTTTGTTTGGTGATCCTGGGGCTTGCGCCCCAGGCTTTATGCTGTCGCTCGCTTCGCGAGCTTTTGCTACGCCTTTATGGGCTGTCGCTCGCTTCGCGAGCTTTTGCTAGGCCTTTATAGGCGGTCGCTCGCTTCGCGAGCTTTTGCTTTACGCGTGAGTGCTTCACTCAACCGAGCGTTGGATAATCCGTGTAGCCGCGTTCGCCGGGTGAGTAGAAGGTGGCCCTATTCGGTTCGTTGAGTTGTGCGCCGCGCCGGAATCTTTCCGGAAGATCCGGATTCGCCAGGAATTTTGTGCCGTACGCGATCGCGTCTGCGCCGCCTTGCGCTAAGAGCTCTCCGCCACTCGCACCCGTGAAGCCCGCATTCGCGAAATAGACGCCGTTATAAAGCGGGCGCAACTTCGAATGCCAGCCTTTGCCCGTGCCATCAGTTACCTGAACGTAAGCAAGTCCGAGCTCGTTCAGGTGCTTAAAAATGAACGGATAGACCTCGTCCGCGTCGAGCTCTTCGATGTCGTTGAATACAATTTGAGGTGAGAACTTCACAGCGAGCCGCTCTGCGCCGATCTCATTCCTCATCGCGTCTAACACTGCGAACAGAAACCTCGTGCGGTTCTCAATCGAGCCGCCATGCTCGTCCCTGCGCAAGTTGACGTTCGTCGTCAGAAACTGCTGAACGAGATATCCGCTCGCCGAGTGCAACTCGACGCCATCAAAGCCTGCCGTGATTGCATTGCCGGCTGCGGTGGCAAAGTCTCTAACGGTCTGAGCGATCTCCTCTCGAGTGATCTCGCGCGGCGTGACAAACTCTTTCATCCCCTCGTCTGTGTAGTTCTTGCCATTAGCTCGCACCGCGCTCGGCGCAACCGGCTGTGCATTGCCCGGGAGAAAATCGGGCAGCGCGATGCGGCCCGTGTGAAAGATCTGCATGAAGATCTTGCCGCCACGCGCGTGCACCGATTCGGTAACTGATCGCCAGCTTTCAATCTGCGCGTCAGTGTAGATTCCGGGCGTGCGGACGTAGCCTTTCGCCATCGGCGATACGTTTGTCGCCTCGGTGATGATCAACCCGGCAGAAGCACGTTGCGCATAATAAGTGGCCGCGTATTCGGGCTGAACTCCTTCATCATCGGCGCGGCTGCGGGTCATTGGAGCCATGATGATGCGGTTGTCGAGTTCTATGTTTCCGATCCGCAATGGGTCAAATAGCGTCGGCATAAGTTTCTCCTGTAAACAAACTAACTCCTTTGAGGTATGCCCCGATTGATCGTTCTCGGGATGTGCTCCTGGTCCAAATCATCGATACTCGATCTAATCCTACATTTCCGAATAGATCAACAGGACAGAATTTTTGACAGGAGGCGTAAAGCCATGGCTGAAGTTGCACAACAAAAAGTTAGTGAGATTCGACCGTTTCGCGTAGACGTTCCGGAAGCGCAACTTACCGATTTGCGCAGACGCATCAACGCGACCATATGGCCCGAACAGGAAAACGATCCATCGCAAGGCGTGGCGTTGAAGACAATTCAGGCACTCGCGCGCTACTGGGGAACGAATTACGATTGGCGTAAGTGTGAAGCAAGCCTGAACGCTCTCCCAAACTTCATCACCGAGATCGATGGCCTCGACATTCACTTCATTCACGTTCGCTCGAAACATGAAGATGCATTGCCGCTCATCGTCACGCATGGTTGGCCCGGCTCGGTTGTAGAGCAGCTAAAAATTATCGATCCACTTACCAACCCAACGGCTCACGGCGCGAGCGAATCTGATGCGTTCCATCTGGTGATTCCGTCAATGCCAGGCTACGGGTTTTCAGGCAAGCCAAGCACGACCGGCTGGGATCCGGTTCGAATCGCACGTGCCTGGGTCACGTTGATGAAGCGTCTCGGTTACACGAAATTTGTCGCGCAAGGCGGTGACTGGGGCGCGTTAATTGTCGACATGATGGGGGTGGACGCGGCTCCTGAATTACTCGGCATTCACACTAACATGCCGTGCACGGTTCCAGCCGAAGTTGCGCAGGCCCTCGCAGTCGGTGGTCCAGCGCCGGCCGGGCTCTCAGCCGAGGAAAAGGAAGCCTGGGATCGGCTCGACTTCTTTTTTAAGAGGGACGTCGCATATGCGCAGGAAATGGGAACTCGCCCTCAGACGCTCTACGGAATTTCGGATTCACCCATCGGCCTTGCTGCCTGGATAATCGATCACGATATAAAAAGTTACGAGCTCATCGCGCGCGTGTTCGACGGTCAGACCGAGGGTCTTACGCGAGACGACATCCTCGACAACATCACGCTTTATTGGTTGACGAACACCGGCATCTCTTCGGCTCGTCTGTACTGGGAAAACAAGCTGGCCTTCTTTGTTCCGAAAGAGGTAAAGATTCCCGTCGCTGTCAGCGTTTTCCCCGATGACATACATGCGCCGCCGCGGAGTTGGGCCGAGAAAGCATACTCAAACCTGATTCATTACAACCGGCTCCCAAAAGGCGGGCACTTCGCAGCCTGGGAACAGCCGCAATTCTTAACTGAAGAGGTTCGCGTTTCGTTCCGTTCGCTCCGTTAGCTTTTCACTCGTGGCTCCACATTGATACTCGGAGGAGTTATGGCAACAGATCCCGTCGACATGAAGCTCGAAGTCGTGATGCTCACGGTATCCGACGTCGATCGCGCAAAGGCGTTTTACGAGAAACTTGGCTGGCGCGTTGACATCGACGTCACGGGGGGCGACTTCCGCGGCGTCCAGATCACGCCGCACAACTCAGAAGCCTCGATCATCTTTGGCAATGGACTTCCGTCCGGGAAAAACCTGGTCCTCGCAGTTGACGACATCGACGCCGCGCGCGCTGAATTGAGCGCTCGCGGCATCGATGTCAGCGAGGTCTTCCATTACGCGGGTGGACCATTCAACAACACCGTCGAGCCCGCGCGCGTAAGTGGGCGCGACCCGGAAGGTCGCTCTTACTTCTCGTTTGTCTCTTTCGACGATCCGGATGGGAACAGTTGGCTGGTCCAGGAGATCACGACGCGGCTTCCCGGACGCGAGTGGAAGCGAGCTACAGACACCGCAACTTTAGCAGAGCTCCTTCACGAGACGTCGGAGCATCACGATCACTACGAGAAGACGCATGCCAAACACGATTGGTATAACTGGTACGCGCCATATTTAAGCGCGCGTCAGAATGGAAGCAGCTCGGAGGAGGCAGCCGCGATCGCGGATCGCTACATGGACGAGGTCTTTCACATTCCAACGCTGTAGGTTTCAGGTCTCACTAAAATCTTTTCTGCCACAAAAGGCACAAACAGCTCAAACAGGTTCTGCTGATTTGAGCATTTGTGCCTCTTTGCGGCTAAAATCCTTTGAAGCTCGATCCGTCGTTGCGCGCAAGCTACCGCAAGTTCAACGAAGGCCGAATTTTATTGAACAGACAGTTCAATGATGTTGGCGTGTACCTTGTCATCAACAATGTGCAAATGAGCCACACTGACAGGCAAGGTGAACCTTCTCGGTCCAGCACTACCCGGGTTTAAGTAAATGACTCCTCGTCGCTCTTCAACAACGGGCATGTGCGAGTGACCACTCACCACAACTTGAAATGTATCCGCAGTTGGGCTGATGTCGATCTGTTTAAGATCGTGCAGCATGTATATCGATACGCTACCGATCTCCACGACCTCCCAATCAGGCAGAGACTGCGCCCATTCACCCTTATCATTATTACCGCGGACGGCAATAACAGGCGCGATTTGGTTTAAGGTGTCGAGCACTTCCTGGTTTCCGATGTCGCCCGCATGCAGGACCAGATCGACGCCCGCCAGCGCTTCAATCGCCTGCGTGCGCACCAGCCCGTGAGTATCCGAGATAACTCCGATCAGTTTGCGAGCAGCGTTAGTCATAAATCGACAATCCGGTCTGGAAGACCTGTGCTACAGGATAGCGTTAATCTGAAAACGTTGATTCGTAAAAGTGAACGTTGCGATCGTCGAGCTGCGATTGAAATCGTTCGTAAACGAGTTTTGCTTCATTCTTCATTCCGAACTTACGACAACATTGGAAGAACCGGAAGACAGGCGCCTGTGAATAGCGACTGAATTTGTAATTGGGCTGCTCAATGAAAGCCAAAAAACGCTTTGCGCATTTTTCTTTTTCGCCCTGACGATTCCATGTGCCCAACAACTCCGACATCGCGAAATCGTTCGTAGGATCCAGGGCAAGGACCTCCTCAGCCGTAGTTGCAGCCTCGGCGAGCTTGCCTTGGCGCTGATAAATCTTGGCCAGTTCGGTGCGCGGATGAAGCTGGTTGTCGTCGATCTCCAAGCTTTGCAGCAGTAGCGTTTCTGCTTCGGCGAGTTTGCCCTGGCGCTGATAAATCTTGGCCAGTTCGGTGCGCGCCTGTAAGTTATTTGGATCCAGTTGGAGCAAACCTGTCAAAACTACTTCTGCTTCGGCGAGCTTGCCTTGGCGCTGATAAATCTTGGCCAGTTCGGTGCGCGGATGAAGCTGCTTGTCATCGATCTCCAAGCTTTGCAGCAGTAGCGTTTCTGCTT
>JADMIO010785155.1_pt1 | contig 10631 bp, 10 predicted proteins | sample 8958161 | NCBI WGS metagenome assembly JADMIO01 (sample SAMN16585339, study PRJNA669376) | soil metagenome | isolation source: Crop rotation soil | place: USA: Cullars Rotation, Alabama | collected 2011
GAGTCGGAGCCCGGTCTCGCCCTCACCCGGGCCGAGCGCGGCTGGGGGCACTGGCGGCTCGCGGGCCTGCGCGATCCGTTGGCGCGCGACCCGAACGTGGTGCTGGCCGGCGCCTCCGTCGACAGCTCGGGGGTCGAGCAACGGTGGGAGCCGTATCTCTCGCTCGAGCCGGCCATGGTGGTGGCCCGGGCGCGCCGGGTGCTCGCGCCCCCGCCGGGTGTCTCGCTGGCGCTGGCGGGCGACACGGTCCGGCTCACTGGATCGGCGCCCCTTCCGTGGGTCATCACCGCGGGCCACGCGTCGGTTCCCCCCGGAGCGTCGGCGCTGGATCTGAGCGGTGTCCGGCCCGAGATCCCCGCCGACCTGGCGCAGCTGGTGCGCGAGATCGAGGGGGAGCGGGTGCTGTTCCCGATTGGCTCCGCGGTGCTCGATGGCCCGGCCCGGGTCGCCGTCGCGCGGGTGGCGACCGGCCTTCTGCGGCTCGATGCGGGCGTCGCGCTGATCGGCGCCCGCGCCGGGCTCGAGCTGATCGGCCGCACCGATCCGACTGGCTCCGACGCCGCCAACCAGGCCCTGAGTCAGCAGCGGGCCGAGGCGGTGGTGGCGGCGCTGGCGGCGCGCGGCATCCCGACCGGGACGGCTCGGGTGAGCGGCGTCGGTACCAGCCGCCCATTGAGCGAAAGCGATCCGGACCAGCAGGCGCGAGTCAACCGCAGCGTCTCTTTCGGAGTCGATATCCGATGATCCAGAAAAAGGTCTGCATGGTCGGCGTGTTCGGCACCGGCAAGACCAGCCTGGTGCAACGGTTCGTGCACTCGATGTTCTCGGAGCGCTACCTCTCGACGGTCGGGGTCAAGATCGACCGCAAGCCGATCCAGATCGACGGCACCGACCTCACCCTCGTGCTGTGGGACCTGGCGGGACGCGATGGGCACGAGGACATCACGACCAGCTACCTGCGCGGCAGCCATGCCGTGCTCTACGTGGCCGACGGCACCCGCCGGGAGACCTGCGACCAGCTGCCCGAACTGCGCGCGCTGGTGCGGGAGGCCGCGGGCGAGGTGCCGGAGGTGCTCGCGCTCAACAAGAGCGACCTCAAGGACCGCTGGGCGTTGGCCACCGGCGACGAGCAAGCCCTGACCCGCGCCTTCGACATGGTAAAGACCAGCGCCAAGAGTGGCGACGGCGTCGAGGAAATCTTTCGTCGGATCGGGCGGGCGATGCTCGCCACCAAGGAGGCGAAGTCATGACGGCGACGGCGGTGGCCACGGCAAGGGTGGACGCGAGCGGGCTCACGGACGTGGGCCGCAAGCGGAGGCAGAACGAGGATCATTTCGTCATCGTATCACTTCGGAAGGCAGCCGAGGTGCGGCAGACCAGCGTGGCCGATCCCCACGCGTTCGACCGGCTGCAGGGCCAGGAGGCGATGCTGTTCGTGGTGGCCGACGGGGTGGGGGGCCGGGCCGGCGGCGCGATCGCGAGCGAGACCGCGGTGACCAGCCTGGTGGAGTTTCTGGCCGACGCCGCCGGATCGGTCCACCAGCTCGACACCGACCGGGAGCACGAATTCCTCGAGCACCTGGAGCACGCGGTCCGCGAGACGCACCAGCGCATCTTCGTGCAGGGCGGCGGGCGAGGGCAGGGGATGGCCACTACGCTCACCATGGCGGTCCTGGTCGGGCCCCGTGCCTACCTGCTGCACGTGGGCGACAGCCGGGCGTTCTATCTCCACAAGGGTGCGCTCAAGCAGCTCACCCGCGACCAGACCACCGGCGAATACATGGTGGAGGCCGGGGCCTGGACCGAGGAGCAGGCCCGGAACGCGCCGACCGCGAGCGCGCTGGTGAGCGCGCTGGGCGGTGATGATCTGACCGTCGCGGTGGGGCTGGTCGACCTGCAGCCGGGCGACGTGCTGCTGCTCTGCACCGACGGCCTCACCCGGCACGTGTCCAACGAGCGCATCGCGGAGGTGCTGGGCCACGCGACGGCCGCGGAGTCGGCCTGCCGGGACCTGGTGGCCGACGCGCTCGCGGGAGGCGGGAGCGACAACATCACCGTGGTCGTGGCCCGGGTGGCGGCCTGAGTTGTCCGCCATCAGCGTCTTCGACATCTTCAAGATCGGCGTGGGTCCCTCTAGCTCACACACTCTGGGCCCTTGGCGCGCTGCGCAGGCGGTCGTGGAGCACTGGCGCCGGATCGGTGCGTTCGACGCGATCACCGGCCTCGAGGTCGACCTCTACGGCTCCCTCGCCAAGACCGGCCGCGGCCACATGACCGACATGGCCGTCATGCTCGGGCTGTCGAACGAGGACCCGGTCACCTGCGACACCCGGACGATCCCCGCCCGGATCGAGGCCATCCGCCGATCCCGAAGTCTCATGCTCGGCGGACAACGTCAGGTGCCGTTCGATCCCGCCGTCCAGCTCCGCTTCAACAGCCGCGTCAGCCTGCCGTACCACCCCAACGCCCTCACGTTCACCGCGCGCCTCGCCGATGGCGGCGTCATGGCCGAGACGTACTACTCGATCGGCGGCGGTTTCATCTGTACCGAGGGCGAGCCCGACCAGGGTGCCGCGACGGTCATGCTGCCGTTCCCGATCGCCTCGGCCAGGGACCTGCTGGTCTACTGCGGCGCGAACGAGCTTTCCATTCCCGAGGTGGTGTGGCGCAACGAGCTGACATGGCGAGCGCCCGACGCGATTCGCGAGCGCCTGCGGGCAATCTGGCAGGCGATGAAGGAATGCGTCTTCCGCGGCTGCCACACCGATGGCGTGCTTCCAGGCGGCCTGGGCGTGGTCCGCCGCGCGGCCGCCCTGAACCGTGCCATGCTCGGCTCGGCGCGCTATGACGACGCGGACTCGTGGCTCGCGGCCATCCAGGCGACCCGGCCGGCGTTCCAGCAGACGATCGCCTGGGTGAGCTGCTTTGCGCTGGCGGTGAACGAGGAGAACGCGGCGTTCGGCCGGGTGGTGACGGCGCCCACCAACGGCGCCGCCGGGGTCATTCCCGCCGTGCTGCTCCACTACCTGTGCTTCTGCAGCGGGGACGAGGCCAGCGGTGTGGAGCCCTTCCTGCTCACGGCCGGCGAGATCGGCAGCATCATCAAGAAGACGGCGACCATCTCCGCGGCGATGGGCGGCTGCCAGGCCGAGATCGGGGTGTCGAGCGCGATGGCGGCCGCGGGCCTGACGCAGTGCCTGGGCGGCTCGGCGGCGCAGGTGACGATGGCCGCCGAAATCGCGCTCGAGCATCACCTGGGGCTGACCTGCGATCCGGTCGCGGGGCTGGTGCAGATCCCGTGCATCGAGCGGAACACGATGGGGGCGGTCAAGGCGATCACCGCCGCTACGCTGGCGCTGGCCAGCGAGCCGAAGGATGCCAAGATCGCGCTCGATACGGTGATCGAGACGATGTGGCAGACGGCGCAGGATATGAGCGTCAAGTACAAAGAGACCGCGGAGGGAGGGCTGGCGCTGCAGATCGCGGTAAACGTGCCGGAGTGCTGAGCCGGCTCGACGGTGGCGCGTGGTGGCGCGTGGTGGTGCGTGGTGGTGCCACGCACCGCCACCAGGCTGCCTCAGCACTCCGGCACGTTCACCGGGATCTGCTACGCCAGCGGGAGCACGCGATGCTGGATTCCTGCTTCAGCCCCAGGGCGGGGCGAAACGCCCCAGGCTGAAGAAGTCGATGTCGTGGCCGCGCCGGTCCTGGGCCAGATCCGCCATTATTTCGCCGACCACGCTGCAGAACTTGTAGCCGTGGCCCGAGAAGCCGGCGGCAATCGACACCTCGGGATGGTGGGGGTGGCGGTCAAGGATGAAATGACGATCCGGGCTGTTGGTGAACAGGCACGACTTGAGCATGAGGGTGGGGCCGGCGCCATCGGGGAAGTAGCGCCGGGCGAAGTCGCGGAGCAGCCGTTCGTCTTCGGCGTCAGGCTCGCGACGCGCGGCGTCGGGATCTACCTGTTCGCCCCGGTGGTGGTACTTGCCGAACTTGAACCCAGGAATGAGGAAGCTCGGGAAGCCATAGTAGCGGCCCTCCTCGACTTCCAGGTTGAACACGGGAAAGGTGTCGAGCCGGAAGTGGTGGGGTTGGGAGGGCTGGAGCCAGGCGAGCACCTGGCGTTCCGCCACGGCCAGGCCGGCCAGCTCGGGGATCAGCTTGGCGGCCCAGGGGCCGGCGCAGATCGCCAGGCGGCCGGCCTCGTATCGGGCCCGCGCCGTTCGGACCCACACGCGTCCGCCGCCGGCGCCCCATTCCAGTACCGGCTCGCGGCAGTGCACTTCGGCGCGGAGGGCGAGCGCCTGCTCCACGTGCGCCACATCGCACCGCTCGGGGAGCAGGAAGCCGCCTTCGGGCTGGTAGAGACAGCGCAGCGCCTTGGGGAGTCGGTACCCGGGAAACCGGGCGTGCAGCTCGTCCCCGTCGAGGACTTCATGCGCGAGGTCGTGGAGCCGGCTCGATCGAAGCGCCCCCTGGAAGACGGCGCCGTTCTCGGGCCCCGCATCCACACTGCCGGTGATGTGGAGCAGCCGCTCGCCGGCAAGCTGCTCGAGCTCGCGCCAGAGCTCATATGAGCGTCGGAGCAGGGCCACGTAGGTCGGATGCTCCCAGTAGGCGAGGCGGATGATGCGGGTGAGCCCGTGGGAAGAGCCGTACTCGTGCACCAGATCGAAGCGCTCGAGGCCGAGCACCCGAAGGCCCCGCCGCGCCAGGTGATACAGCGTGGCGCTGCCCATACCGCCAAGGCCCAGGACGATCACGTCGTAGGTGGGCAGCCGGTACCTCCCTCAGCCCGAGCACAGCGAGGGACCTTGCCCGGGGCGGTTCGAGCCGTTCCCGAGCAGGGCCCCTCGCTGCGCCCGGGATGAGGACCAATCCCTCCAATATGCTCGCTCGATTGGGTAACGGCTGCATCACCTCGGCTTGACGCATCTCCCGCCGGCTGACACTCTAGATTCACCCGCTCCCTCCGTGCCTTCGGTCAGGAGACCCGACGCATCCGCCACCTTCTCGAGCTGCTCGGCGTCGCCGTGTTCGCCATCAGCGGTGCGCTCGCCGCGGGGCGGAAGAGTCTCGACTGGCTCGGTGTCGCCGTGATCGCGGTGGTCACGGCGCTGGGCGGCGGAACCGTGCGGGATGTGCTGCTCGAGCGCCACCCGATCGGGTGGATCGCGCACCCCGAACTCCTGATCGTGTGCCTGGCGGCCACGGCTCTCACACTGCTGTACGTGCATTTGAGAATTCCGGCCTTTCGCGCCCTGTTCATCGCGGACGCCCTGGGGCTGTCGTTCTTCACCATCGGCGGCGTGCAGATCGCGGAGATGTCGGGAGTGTCCGGCCTGCTGGCGCTGCTCATGGGGCTCATCACCGGCGTGGTCGGCGGGGTCGCGCGCGACGTGCTCCTGGCGGAGATCCCGCTCGTTCTCCGGCGCGGACAGCTCTATGCGAGTGCAGCCATCGTGGGGGCGGCGCTGTACCTGGTCCTGGAGCGCGCCGGTGTGCCGCGGGACCCGGCCGCGCTCGCCGGCATGGTAACCATTGCCGTGGTGCGATTCGCGGCGATCGTCTGGCGGCTCGAGCTGCCGGTGCTCACGGTGCGGGACGAACCCGAACCCGAGCCCGAGGGCCGACGGTAGCAAAGCAGCCGGCCACCGGGGGCGAGCCCCGCGCTCGGCCATGAGACTTTTGGGTACTTGACGCGCCGTTCCATGAACCCTATTTGAGGTACGGACCGCCCTGAACTAGGACTGCCGTGGCGCCAGGCCGCGCCGGCCCACCCCATTCAGGTGGTTGGAAGGAGGCCGCATGCCGGTTCTCATCAAGCGCAGTTTAGAACTCCCCCAAGATCATCCGCCGGCTCGATGGCCCCTTGCCGCGATGCTGGTAGCCGCACTGGCCGGCGCCGCGCTGCCGAGCGGAATGGCGAGCGCGCAGGCCGCGAGCGACGGCGAGTGGACCATGCCCGCCAAGGACTATGCCTCCACCCGCTACAGCACCCTGACCCAGATCACCGCGGCAAACGCCACCCGGCTCCGGCCGGTGTGGACCTTCTCCACCGGCGTGCTCGCCGGTCATCAGGGACAGCCGCTCGTCATCAAGAACACGATGTACGTCGTCACGCCGTGGCCCAACGTGCTCTACGCGTTCGACCTCACGCAGGACGGGTATCCGCTCAAGTGGAAGTACCGCCCCGATGTGAGCCCGAACGCGATCGGCGAGTCCTGCTGCGACGTGATCAACCGCGGCGCCTTCTACGCCGACGGGAAGATCATCTACAACCTGCTCGACGGGCACACGGTGGCGGTGGACGCGGAGACCGGCCAGGAGATCTGGAAGACCCAGATCGCCGATCTCGGCCAGGGCGAGACGACCCCGATGGCGCCGTTCGTCGTCAAGGACCGGGTGATCGTCGGCGCCTCCGGGGGCGAGTTCGGGATCTACGGCTTCGTGAAGGGGCTCGACCTCAAGACCGGCAAGGTCGTCTGGACCGGCCGCAACATCGGCCCCGACGCCGAGATGCTGATCAAGCCCGAGAACTTCAAGCCGTTCTACGACAAGGGCACCGATCTGGGCAAGACCTCCTGGCCCGATACCGCCTACAAGATCGGCGGGGCGCCGGTGTGGGGGTGGATGTCGTACGATCCGCAGCTCGACCTGGTGTACTACGGGGTGGGCAATCCCTCGCCCTACAACGCCGAGCAGCGGGTGGGCGACAACAAGTGGACGGCGAGCGTGCTGGCGCGGCACCCGGGTGACGGCTCGGTCGCGTGGGCCTACCAGTTCACGCCGCATGACAACTGGGACTACGACGCGGTCTCGTCGATGGTGCTGGTCGATCTCAAGGTCGGCGGCAGGATCCGGAAGGCGCTGGTCACCTTCAACAAGAACGGCTTCCAGTACACGCTCGACCGCGCCACCGGCGAGGTGCTCTCGGCGCCGCCGTTCGTGCAGGTGACCTGGGCCAAGAGCATCGACCTCAAGACCGGCAAGCCGGTGCTGGATTCCACCAAGCAGACCGGCGCCTCCAAGGGCAACGTCAAGGGAGTATGCCCCAGCCTCGAGGGCGGCGTGAGCCCGGCGTCGCCGCCGGCGTATTCCCCGAAGACCGGGTGGTTCTACACCTCCACCAACAACATGTGCATGGACTACGCGGCGGTGCCGGCGCAGCACTTCCGCGGCACGCCGTTCATCGGCGCGGGCACGCCCTACTACGCGGGCCCGGGGGGCAACCTAGGCGCGTTCATGGCCTGGGACGCCGCGACCGGGAAGAAGGTGTGGGAGGACAAGGAGCACTTCCCCAACTGGAGCGGGGCGCTGGTAACCGCGGGCGACGTCGCCTTCTACGGCACGCTCGACGGGTGGTTCAAGGCGGTGGACGCCAGGACCGGCAAGCTGCTCTCCAAGTTCAAGGTGGGGTCGGGGGTCGTCGGCAATCCGATCACCTATCGCGGACCCGACGGCAAGCAGTACGTCGCGGTGTATGCCGGCATCGGCGGCGACTGGTTCCTGCTCGCGGGCGACGTGCGCTCCGACGATCCGGCCGACGTGCGCCCACCCTCCGATCCCTACAAGGACATCGGGCGGCACACGAGCCAGGGTGGCATCGTCTGGATCTTCGGGCTCTGAGGGGGAGCACACCATGACTATCACGAGAGAGGTCATCGCGGTGCTCGCCGGTGTTGCCTTGGCCTCGACTGCCTGCAAGGGCGGGGAATCGACGCCCAGTGGAGGCCAGGAGTCCGGAGCCGCCGCGGTATCGGTGACGTCGGCGGTATCGGTGACGTCGGCGGAGCGGATCTTGGCCGGCGGCGTGCAGCCACCCCCGGGCGCGCTGAGCAAGGCGCGGCCCGCCAAGGTCGACGCTACCGCCGGCGGCAACCTGTTCGCTGCCTTGAACTGCGACGGGTGCCACGGCGGCGGCGCGGTCGGGTGGGTGGGCCCCAGCCTGGTGGACGGCCGCTGGCGCTACGGCGGAAGGGATGAGGACATCTTCACCTCGATCTACTACGGGCGGCCCAAGGGCATGCCCGCGTACGGCGGCGTCATCGGCACCGACGGCGTGTGGACGCTGGTGGCGTACATCAGATCGCAGAGCCCGCCATCGGTGGTGCCGACCACGAGTTGGCTGCCAGGGGGGAACGCCACCGCCACGCCGCCGGCCCCCAATCCGCCGGGCGGTCCCGCCGCGGAGGAGAAGGCGTCGCCCTCGGGCACCGAGCAGGCCAAGGCGAACGGGTCTGCTCCGGACAGCGGCCAAGCCCAGGCGACCGCCTCGGTGAAGCCTGAGGATATGCCGGCCAAGTACGGCTGCACCGCGTGTCACGCGGTGGACCACAAGGTCATCGGACCGGCGTTCAAGGACGTGGCGGCGAAGTACAAAGGGCAGGACGTGGAGGCCAAACTGGTCGCGAAGGTCCGGAACGGAGGAGCGGGCGTGTGGGGCCAGACGCCGATGGTACCCCACCCGCAGGTACCTGATGCCGACTTGCACGCGCTGGTGAAGTGGGTGCTGAGTCGCAAGTAGCCCGGCCGGGATGGGTGCACCGTGCGAGCGAGACGAGGGGTGACCCTTAGTCTCGCTCGCACCCGGATTCCCGCGCGGGACATCGGACTTCCTTCCTCAGGAGGGCTTGCCATGCGCATGACTTCGCAACTCACGCTGCTGGGGCTCGCCATGGCCGGTCTGGTTGGCTGCAGCCAGCAGCGGTCGCAGGCCGAAGAGCGGCAGTCTGTGCCTGCCGGCGGCGAGGTGGCCGCGGCGGACCCCGCGGCAGGGGACCTGACGGGCGAGTGGCGGGCGCAGCTTCAGTTCACGAGCGGCGCGTTTGCTTCCATCAAGGACCTCGAGTTCATGTACTCGTTCAATCAGGGTGGTACCATGACCGAGTCGTCGAATTACGACGCCTCCCCGCCCGTGCCGCCGGCGTACGGCATCTGGCGCAAGACGGGCCCGAACGAGTACGAGGCCAAGTACGAGTTCTACGTGACCAAGCCCCCGGCCAAATTCGAGGAGATCGTGAAGGGCGGCGGCTGGGGGCTGGGTGGGCGAGGCGTCTTTGTCGAGCACATCACCATCGGCGCGGACGGGAAGTCGTTCACCTCGAAGATCAAGTATGACCAGTTCGATACCGCGGGGAAGCCGGCCGAGGGTGGCGGGGAAGCGGATGGCAAGGGCGTGAAGCTGAGCTTCTGACCTCGACTCGGATGGCGAGGGCGTGAAGCTGAGCTTCTGACCTCGACTCGGCCCGTTGGCCAGATACAGCAGCGGCGGGCCGAGAGCAACGTGCATATGGCCGTGCAGGCTGCGCGTGACTCCCGGAAGTCGACGCTGAAAGGTGGACCAGGCTCCAGGCGAGACGACCATGAAGACGATTCCCGAAACCCGGCACGCCGCCGTGCTGCGGACCGATTTCTCCGACGACGAAACCTGGGATGAAGTGTGCCACGAGATCCAGGCCCCCTCGGGTGAGTTCGTCGCCTCGGTCGAGTGCATCAGCGACCGTGCCTTCGAAGGCGTAACGCCGGTCGAGGTGGCCGAGCTGGTCCGGCCCGACTCACGACATACGTTCCTCTTTCTGGTGGATCACGACACCCTGACCGATCCCGAGCATCCGGTGCTGGTGGTGGACCTGTACACCGACCCGGGTCGGAGCTTCCGGGTCATTCCGAGCGAGCTGTGGGGAGTGGAGAACAATCTCTCGCTCGCGAACATGGATTTCGAGGAGTTCGCCGACTCGGTGGACAGGGACGGAGTGTTTCGCGGGTTCGGGTGAGGGAGGGGCCGCTCACCGCTCAGTCGCCGTTTCCTCCACCGTGATGACCGCCCCCACCTCTCGTCGCCGTCACGGTGAAGCGCGTGCTCAGGGTCGGCGCGTCGGCCAGGACGGCGACGACCGTGTGCGCGCCGGGCTGATCGCCCAGCCGAACCATGGCGTCGGCGTGGCCTGCGGCGTCGGTGGTACTGGTGGCCGGCTCGATCGTACCGCCGCCACCGTCTTCGAAAGCGAACTGCACCTGGACCCCCGAAACGGGCTGGGCTGCCGCGTCGAGGACCTCGACCGTCAGCGGCTGATCGAGCGTCTGGCCCACACGGGCCCTCTGGTCGTCGCCGGCAACGGCGGTGAGGGTGGTCGGCGTGGACGTCTCCGGTCCCGACACGGGGCCGGACGGCCCGCCCGGCAGCGACAAGTCGCCGGAGCATCCAGCACCGGTCAGTAGGGCCAGCATGATGACGAACGGGCGTAGACCCGGCATGACGCCGCTCCGGGCAGGGGTACGAGTCACCTATATGGTACGAGTCACCTATATGGTACGAGTCACTCTACCTAAGGTACGGCGGATCGGGCTGTGAGATTTCTCACTCAACGCGCCCTAAGTCAACAATGTGCAACAAGTTGCAGCGGAGAATCAGAGGCCGATCGAGTCGCGGAGCGCCCGCGCGGCGACTGTGCGCGGATGGGTGGGCCCATTCCCCACGCCTGATGCCGCCAGGGCCCGCGCCGCGGCATCCCTGGCGCCGGCTCGATCGCCCTCGGCAAGACGCGCGCGGGCCAGGGTCAGCTCCGCCCAGGCCACCCACGCGCTGCGAGCGAGCGCCAGCGAATCAGTGGCGGCCGCGGGGAAAG
>JADMIO010897433.1_pt1 | contig 10631 bp, 7 predicted proteins | sample 8958161 | NCBI WGS metagenome assembly JADMIO01 (sample SAMN16585339, study PRJNA669376) | soil metagenome | isolation source: Crop rotation soil | place: USA: Cullars Rotation, Alabama | collected 2011
GCCGCGACTTCAAGTCACGTGAATTCCAAGCTTCGGATCCCACTGTGCTGGAAAGCGGCTTCCTCGATGCCTATAAGGTGACCACGGGCGAACGAGTATGGCGCTTTTGGACCGTGCCCAAACCAGGCGAACCGGGATCGGAAACTTGGCAGGGAACCGCCTTAGCCGAGTACGGTGGAGGCGGCGCCACGTGGATGACAGGCACCTTTGATTCCACGACCAATACGGTATTTTGGGGTGCTGGCAATCCCTACCCTGCGCTGAATGGAGACGAGCGCAAAGGCGACAATCTCTACTCGGATTCTTTGCTCGCGCTTGACGCGCCGACAGGAAAGTTGAAATGGCACTACCAGTTCACTCCACACGATCTCTACGACTGGGATGCCGGGCAGACGCCGATGATCGTCGATCGCCGGTACCGCGGGCAAGATCGCAAGCTGCTGATCCAGGCCAACCGCAACGGATTTTTCTATGTGTTCGATCGCACTGACGGCAAGCTTCTCCTTGCCGAGAAGTTTGTGGATCGTCTCAATTGGGCGAGCGGCATCGCCAAAGATGGCCGCCCGATTCTGATCCCAGGCATGGAGCCAACCCGCCAGGGTACAAAAGTGTGTCCGAATATCCTCGGTGCCACGAACTGGCCATCGATGGCATTGAGTCCCTCCACCGGGTTCTTCTATCTGATGGCGCGGGAGGCCTGCGGCATCTACGCCAAGCCGCCGAACTGGAACACAAAGCCGATTGCGCTCGAGCCCGGACAAATGTTCCTGCGCGCGCTGGACATCGAGACGGGGAAGCGGTTATGGGAAGTACCTCAGATAGGCGCTGCGGACAGTTGGGGCGGTGTCCTGTCCACGGGCGGAGTCATATTCTTTGGCGAAGACAGCGGCGCCTTGGGTGTGGTGGATGCAAAAACCGGCAAAGACCTGTGGCACATCCAGACCAACGCCTCTGCTGCACTTGGCGATGGCCATAGCTGGCGTTCGTCCCCGATGACCTTCGCGGCCGGAGGCCATCAGTACATTGCTTTTGCAGCCGGTCCAAATATCTTGTGTTTCGGACTGCCGTGAGGCTCTAGCGCAAGTGAGGCAGGACATTCCCGGCAATCGAGCGGAACTCGTCGTCTGAGAGTGGCAGGCTGAGGGATGCGTGCAGCTATCAGACTTGACTGCTCCGGCCGTTCCCTAAAGTGGGCTGCCTGAGGGCCGATCTCGCAGCGCCATTCGTTCATTTTTATCGGGGTCGTTGACGATTCCGCTCGTAGGCCCGTCGAAGATCATCGTTGCCCGCTGCGACAAGGTATAGGCGGGCCAAGGAAGAGTCTTCGTACTCGGATTGCCGGTCCTTGCGAACGCCGCCCACGCGCTGCCCAGTTGACGCGAGAGTTGTTCTGACTCAGGAAAGAGGACAAGCCGCATGCAAAGGGGGAGATCGCAAGTGTGGAATGACTTGATTTTTTTTCCGCCTTCGGCGAGCGGCGTGTTCCACTCGCAATACCACATGTAGACCTTGGCTTTGCCTTGTTCGAGTTTAAGTTCCGCCTGCTTTACCGCGTTTCGCCGCGCACCGCGGTCGGTTGAGATACGGAAGAATAGGTCAGTTGGATTATCATTCGGGTGATCCTTGCGATAGAGCGCCAGCAGCGAGCTCACTTCCGCTTCGGGTATTCCCGCTTTGACGATGCGTTCGCGCAGACCAGCATCATCCAGGCTGAACAAGGCGTCATCCCGGAGCGCGAACAAACTCCCTTCGTCCTTGTCGCCTCCGATTAACAGCGGCACGCTGGACGAGACTTCGGGCGCTTTGGGATCCCAGGTTTGGGTCGGAATCGAGTGGCCGTCGACCACAGCACCGGGCCCGCCGGGGCCTCGGCCTCGTCCGGCCTCGAGCAACTTCTCAGCAGGTATTTTCTGAAGCTCATCAACCTGGTTCTCGCGGAGCCCGAGATTGGCAAGCAATTTTCGCGCGGCCTCGGTTGCAGCCTCGGGAGTGCCCGCGCGAAGCGAAGAGCCGCTCTGTATGGAAGCCTTGTGAAACAGTCCTTTTGCCGCTGGCATGGCCATCAGCGCGCTGATCTTCGCTCCGCCGCCCGATTCGCCGAAAACTGTGACATTCGACGCATCGCCGCCGAACTGAGCAATGTTGTCGCGAACCCATTCGAGAGCGGCAATGAGGTCGAGCTGGCCGACGTTGCCGGTGGCGTACTTCGAACTGAGACCGCCCAGATAGGTATAGCCGAAGACATTTAGACGATGATTCACGCCCACGAGAACGACATCCTGCTCACGTACGAGACCGTCGCCGAAAAGCGTGAGAACCCCGGATCCGCCTGTGAAACCACCCCCATGAATGTAGACCATTACCGGACGCTTGCCGCGTAGATCCGGTGTGAGCACATTGAGTACCAGGCAGTTCTCACTATCGACCTGCTTCGCAAGCTCGACTCTGTCGGGCCGACCACCGGCGAAGTACTCGCCGATGATCGGGTGCAGGAAGATGTTTCCGGCGCCTTGAACGCAGCGAGGACCCGTAATGGTTGCGTCGCGGACTCCTGTCCACTTGGCGGGTTTCGATGGCGGTAGGAAGCGTCCCAAGCCTTCTGTGGGGCCGCCGTAGGGAATGCCACGGAAAATATGGACGCCTCGGACGGACGCACCACGAAGCTTTCCATACGCTGTCTCGGCGACGGCGGATGGTTCGGCTGTCAGGCGGGTTGTTCCGACAAGTGCCGCACCAGCCCCCACTATCGGAAAGATCGCGCGACGGGTTAGATCTTGCGAAACGGCTGTTTGAGAAATGGACATCTGAGATTCACCTTTCATGCTCCGCAGGCACAATAATATCGGAGCAGGTCACCCAGACGACGTCGACGGAAGTATCCTTAGGAATCTTTTTTGGAGAAGATCGCGAGTGTTCGCTGCGATTCCGGCAGCACACCCTGGCGACTGCGGGTTACGAAGCTAAACGAGGGAGTTGGCTCAGTTGAGTCTTGTCATTCAGGCCGGCCTTCAGAGGCCGGTTGGATGCCTTGGATTCGGCTCTTTGGGTCTTGAGGCCTGGCCTCGGAACGATCGCATTCACGTTGTTCGATCGCTCCCAAATGGGCCACATGGACAACAGCGTCATTACTCCAATTGCCGGGATCATGTTTCCACATCCTTCATCGCATTTCGTGAGCCGTAACTTTAGCGGTTCGATGCTGAGCCCATACAGTTGCGAAGTGGCTCGGACGAGCGACTACTGATCGCCATCACTGGTATAGTTGCTTGGCGTCAAGGGCGTCGTCAGCGGCGTCGCTACCGGCAGCCCGACGGGCATCCTCTGTGTAGTGCAAGATGGTTTCCCAACTCATACCCTTGGCTCTGTAGTTCATAATTACAAGCGCGTCGCTCATCGTGACGTTCGCGTTCTCGGGACGAGCGTAGAAAAGATACAAAGATCTCGCGATCTCATCAAAGGACATTTTGTAATCCTTAAACATTTCAATGCTCCTACGTTTTGAGTGATGTTATAACCTACTGCTACGCGGCTGAATTGTCTAAACATGGTCAGCGGCGTCGTTGCCGTCTGTACGGCAGCTTGTCAGGCCGGCTAAGCTTCCTTCGTTCGATGGCCCACGGAATAACAGACGAGCGAGACAGGGCAAGCGGGTCCGGTGCGTTTGCGTATGAACCATAACTCTTTTGTGGGGTATTGCAATCAACAGTTCATTCAGCCGCCTGGAATGCGGCTACGTGTGGAAAGACATGCTCACAACTTTCGAGGCGGTGAGCGTCAAGAGCCTTTAAATTGTTGAAAATGATATCTCTACAGGCTTGGACAGTCGTAATTCCAATCAAACCAATGTCTCACTGGGCGATTCGAGAATAGCAATGCGAGTACCTCCATCGAAGGCGGAGGTCGATGCTGGTAGGCCACACGAAGAGGTTCGTGACGATCGAGAGCACGCCGGCAGCGATCATCACGTCAGCCGAGCCTTTCTAATACCGCGCAGCCACAATCGAAAACTCTGGCATTAAATCCGAACGTTCACAACCCCACTCACGTTGATAGCAAAGGGCTTACAAAACAACCCTATCCGGCCGCATGCTACAACATAGCCGGGCTGGCAGAGCCCGCGAAGGAGAAATCAAATGGCATCCGCCCGGCAAATCGAAGCAAACCGCCGCAACGCACACAAATCTTCTGGACCCAAAACCGAGCAAGGGAAACAGGCCTCGCGCTTCAACAACCTCAAACACGGCCTGACGGCCGCGACAGTAGTCCTCCCGTACGAGGACAGCCTCCAATATCACGAGCTGCGCGCCCAAATTCTCGAAGATTTCACCCCTGAGAACGCCGCCGAATGGATGCTGGTCGACCAACTCGCATCCGCCTGGTGGCGTACCATCCGCGTTCGCAAAGTCGAAGGAGCCCTCCTCAACGCTCACACCGACACCTTGAAGAACAAACACGAAGTCACAGGCTGCAACAGCGAAGAGGAGAATATCCAAGCCTTGGGTGTAGCCTTTGCCGCCCACCCGGACATCACTTTTAATAACTACAATCGCTATGAGTCCTCCATCGAGCGCGCCTTCTACCGTGCCTACGACCGCCTGCAGAAGATCATCGAGCGTCGTAAGAGAGACGGTCAGCGTAAAGTAATTCAATTCCCGGTTCCTGACTCCGAGCCGGTACCAGACGAGTGTCCGAATATGGGATTGGCTTCGTTCCGTAAATCAGCCCCTGCCGCGCACGCTTCAGGCGGCGCATCCACCAAAGTCGTCGAGGTCTCACGGTCGGCAGCCGGTGATGATGTCTTCGTGCCTCGGCACCTGCAACTCGTGAGTGATCCTGGCTTTCGGGACAACGATAGAATTATCCCGCCACCGTCATGAATCGCACGGCCATCATCGATCGAAGAACATTTCTCAAGTCCGCTTCTGCTGCGGGGGGATCCGGGGACGCTCCGGTCACGATCCATGTCACTTTATCGATGTGCTTCCAACGCTGCTCAATATCGCCGGCGGAGGTGCTTCTTCGATCCGCGCAGCCCGATCGCGCCCGAAAGATGGGCCAACTCTGCAGGATCGAGACACCGAGTTCGTGAAAGTACGGGAAGCGGCCAGGCCGACAGACAAGCCCATCTGGAACGGCCAGAGGTCTAAACTAGCCGTGCCCGACTACATTCTTAGGGTGCCTAACGATACCGCCTAGACAGTAGGAACGATTCGATTGCGGCCCGCGCCGCTATCAGGGACGGTACCGTAGCTATGTTTAGGACCACGAATCCCGGTACCTCAAAACCAGGAGCAATTGCCCGTGTTTCACAGAAGTAGTAACTTCATGTACATTATTTTGCCGTTGTTGATACTGACTGCGATAGCTCAAACAGCGGCAAACAGGTACACTTTGATTCTCGAAGACCCTCCTGTTGTCCAAAGGTTCGAGTCATCAGCAGCTTCGCGGACGAAGGAGGCGGTTACTTATCGCGAACAGATCGCAGAAAAGCAGAAGGTGTTACGAGAGGAACTGAACCGAAGAAAGTTTCAAGTGACGGGGTCAGTGAACACTGTGCTAAACGCGGTGTTCGTGATCGCGCCGACCACCCGGGTGGATGAGTTGAAGGGCTTGCCCGGCGTTAAAGCGGTCATACCCGGCCGCCGGTTTCACCGAAATCTGAATCGGGCTACACAACTGCTGGACGCTCCGTCAGCGTGGAACTTGCTCGGTGGGATTCAGAAGGCCGGCAGCGGTGTGAAGATCGCCATGCTCGACAGTGGTATCGACCAGACGCACCCCGCTTTGCAAGACGACACATTGACAATGCCCGCGGGCTTCCCGATCTGTTCGGGCTCGGATTGCGCCTGGACGAGCAACAAAGTGATCGTCGCGAGAAGTTATGTGAAGCAACTCGCAGCCGGCAGTGCTGACAACCCTGCCGCAGACTCGCGTCCCGATGACTATTCCCCGCGGGATCGGGATGGGCACGGGACAGCTGTTGCCTCGTGTGCGGCGGGCAGCCTGAATACTGGATTAGTTACATTTTCGGGCTTTGCACCGAAGGCCTGGCTGGGCAACTACAAGATCTACGGATCACCAGGTGTGAACGACGGCACCACGGATGATGTCATCGTGAAGGCGCTGGAGGACGCGTACAACGATGGGATGGACGTGATCAACTTTTCGTCCGGAGGACCAGCGTTTTCCGGGCCGCTCGATAACGGCTCAGTGTGTGGGAACAACGCCGGAGTTCCGTGCGATCTGGTGGCTCAAACAGTCGAGGCGCTGGCTGGAAAGGGCATTATCATCGTCGTTGCGGCGGGCAACGAAGGAAACGACGGGGTAAGTTCTGCGCTGCCCGGTTACAACACAATTGGGTCACCCGCGGATGCTCCTTCGGTGATCGCCGTCGGCGCTGCGACGAACTCACATTCGTTCGCGGAAGTAGTCGGCGTCGCCGATCCGGCCGCACCTTCCAGTGTCCACAACATTGTGGCCGAGGCTGGGGACGCTCCACTACCAACAGGCGCGGTGACGGGCAATCTCGTAGATGTCACATCCCTCGGTAACGATGGCTACGCCTGTTCAACATTGCCGGCAGGCTCGTTAGTGGGCGCAATTGCACTCATCGAGCGAAACAACTGTACATTTTCTGCAAAAGTCTCGAACGCGGAAGACGCCGGAGCACTCGGGGTGATTCTATACATGGCGGACGCCTCCGCGCTGGTGGTACCAACAGGACTCTCGAACTCCGGCATACCCGCGGCGATGATCCCGAACAGTTCCGGACTCGCACTGAAGACCTATGCCAATGCGAATCCCGGAAGTGCGGCGACGCTCGATGCCGCCGGTCTGGAGCAGAGTGAACAGTCTGATGACGTGACTATTTTTTCGTCGCTGGGACCAACCGCCGGTGACGCCGCTCTGAAGCCAGACGTGCTCGGCATTGGACAAAGCGTCTACATGGCCGGCGAAAACTACGATAGGAACGGCGCGTTGTTCAGCGCGAACCGCTACGTGGTTGCCGATGGAACTAGTTTCTCGACACCGATGGTCGCAGGGGCGGCCGCGCTGGTGAAGCAGCAACATCCGAACTGGACTGCTGCGCAGGTGAAATCCGCGCTGGCAAACACAGCAGGCGCCGTTCAATCGGACGAAGCCGGGAACCCCGTGGATAGCAGGTCCTTCGGTGGCGGACTGCTGGATGCCGCCGGCGCGGTGAATGCTTCCGTCACTGCGAATCCCTCCAATCTCTCATTCGGTGCGATCGGCTCCGGGTCCCTACCGAAAACGCAGCAGCTTCAGCTGACTAACTCGGGTTCGGCGCGTGTGTCGCTGACGATTTCGGTTGCTGCAGCCGTCCCCAGTACGCGCGCCAGTATCGGAGTTGACCATACTTCACTTACACTGGACCCGAACGCAACAGGCACTATCAACGTGGCGCTGACCGGCTCTGTGCCTGCCGCCGGTGCCTACTCAGGAAACGTCGTAATTCAGGGATCGGGTGTATCGCTGCACATCCCGTACCTCTATCTTGTGCCTAGCGGAATCAGCGCAAATCTGATTCCTCTTACGGGTGATGCATTCGATGGTATCGTCGGCGGCGGTATTCCCGACGGCTTCCTATCATTCCGACTCGTCGACGCCAATGGCCTTCCCGTTGTGGGAGCACCTGTTTTGTTCGGCGCTCGCGGGGGCGCGATTCAAAGTGCGGATTCCGCGACCGATCGCTACGGGATTGCGACTGCTGTTCCGGTGCTTGGGTCACAACCCGGGAACGTCACATTTACGGCAACTGCAGGAGGGTTGCGTTATGTTTATTCAGGCTTTGCGCGGCCGCAGCCGACGATCGCAGCCGGAGGGATCACTAACGCGGCTTCTGGGCAGAGCGGTGCCGCGGCACCCGGATCGTATATTACTATCTATGGATCTGGATTAAGCGACTTCAGCGATTATGCCCAATCCGCCAATTTGCCGCTTGCAATCGATCAGGCATTCGTCAGCTTCGATGTTCCTTCCGCAGGCATCAGCGTTCCCGGCCACCTCACATACGTCAGTCCCGGACAGGTAAACGTCCAGGTCCCGTGGGAGTTGCAGGGTCAGACCTCAGCGCAGGTCAAGGTCACGATCGATTATTCGTATGGAAACGTTGTCACTCTACCTCTTACGCAGTCTGCCCCGGCCATTTTTCATGGGCCTGATGGAATCGCGGCCGCCCTGGATCAGCAGAATGCGGTAGTAACAACGGGCAATCCCGTGCGTCGAGGCCAGCTTGTGCAATTGTTTGCGAACGGGCTCGGACAGATTGCCAACCAACCCACTAGCGGCGAACCAGCGCCTGTCTCCCCACTTGCAACTACAACGACTGCGCCAATTGTGACTATAGGTGGGCAGACCGCTACCGTAATGTTCAGCGGGTTGGCTCCCGGGTTTGCCGGACTATACCAGATTAATGCGACCGTGCCAAACGGGTTATCGCCGGGCATGCAGTCTGTGTCGATCAGCATTGCCGGAGCCGCCTCGCCTTCAGTGAGCTTGCCTGTCCAGTGACAGGCTGGCCTGTGTGTGGTCAAAATACGATCGCGGCTGATACAGCGGGCACCTTCTTGCACGGTTATCGAAGGAGGCCCGGTGGGCGATGGCTGTGGATCGTGACCAGTTGGCTGCTGGCTACCACTCGTGCCCTGCCCGCCCAGATCCCGCAGCACCTGCCATCTGCGCAAGCCGATCTGCGTGTTGATGTCAACCTGGTGGTTCTCCCGGTGGCCGTTACCGACTCGCTGGGGCAGTCGATTACGGGGCTGCAGCGCGAGAACTTTCGTCTGTTCCAGGACGGCGTTGAACAGCAGATACGGTTTCTGACGGGCGAGGAAGTTCCCGTTTCCATTTGCCTGGTTGTGGATCTCAGTCTCAGTATGCGGCCCAAAATGGCGATGGCTACGCAGGCTGTGGCGAGTCTTCTAAAGTCGTTCGACCAAGAGCAAGACGAGTTTTGTCTTGTCGTTTTCAACGAACGCCCTCGATTGGCGGTGCAGTTCACACGGAGAGCGCAGCTTATCACCGGGGTCCTCGGTCACGCAAAACCAGTTGGCAGGACTTCGCTACTGGATGCCATTCATCTGGCGCGAACAGAGATTCGATCTGCGGGGAATCTGCGTAAGATCGTCGTAGTTATTTCAGATGGCGGAGATAATCACAGCCGTGCCACGCGGTTGGAGGTTCTCCGCGAAATGCGGGAAGCGGACGCTGAAGTCTATGCGATGAGCGTCGAACATGCCGGGCCGCGGCCGGTTCTGACCCTTGAGGAGCTGAACGGACCCGTTTTGCTGGAGGAGATTACGCATGAAACCGGAGGACGCCACGTCCGTTTGCGGGATGCAGCAGATCTGCAGAAAACCTGCACTGACATCGCACGTCAGATGCACAATCAGTATGTGATTGGCTATTCTCCATCGGTCCATGATGGAAAGCTGCACCGGTTGAACGTGTCCGTCACGGACAATGACGGGATTACCAGAAAGGTCTTTCACAGGCCGGAAGTCTATTTACCTGCAACTCAGAAATAAAGAAAGGGCAGTCCGGTCGGAGATCCGCCGGCACTGCCCTGACGTGGATGTTACCTACTTTGAACCGAAGGTGAACGTTATCCCAGCCGTATACCGAAAATTGTTCTGACTGGTGGCGGTGCTCCAAGGGTTCGTCACCTGCGTCAACAGATATTCCATTTGGAATGGTTTAACAATCAGGTGGTCCTTCACCCTGATATCCAACCCACCTCCGAATGCTGCGGCGAAGCCGTGCTGCGCAGTCGCGGGACCGAGAATCGGGTCATAGAACGAAGTCCACTGGCGAGCGCCACCGAACAGGGTCTGAACGTACGGGATCGCGCGCGATTTCCTGATGCTGAGCCTGGGACCGAACAGATAAGTAAATGTCGTCGGATTGAAGTTGAAGTCGCTTGTGTTATGGTAGCCGCCCAGATCCGCAACTGCTCCCAGATAGTTGTTGAAGTTGTAGACAAACGTTCCAGATCCACCCGGCGCGTTGAAGGACGCGGCGCCCGTGCCGGGGCGGATATTCAGAAACGAGAAGTTCATTCCTACTTCGGCTGCCGGAGTAGGCGCTGTTTCCTGGGCTAGCGCGACAACGCCGCCGAAAGCCAGGAAAGCGATGACCATGGTTCTTCCGCTCATAGATTTCTCCTTTACTCTGCAGAAGCCGCAATTCCTTTTTCAGCGGCCCTGATCCCGGCAGTGAATCTCACCGGGCCTATGCCTGAGCGACGGCGCCCACTCTGCCCTGGCTCCTACCAGCCAGAGAGTATCTTCGATACTCGTGATCCGGGCAGCTGGAATCGGAGCTTTTAGTACCAGAGCGCGACCATGCCAAATACCGCCCCGCAGGTAGTCACTCCCTCTCGTGCGTGATCGCCTGTTCTCGCAGGAACCGCGCATGATGTTTCAGGCCGCCCGGGCCCTCCTTAACTATCCGCAGAAGCCTCTCTCCAAATCGCATCCCACCTCTGTTTCTGCAACTCGTAACCTGCTTCATGCGCGGGTCACAGATTAAGACTTGCTTAGGTTCCCCTGCGTGCCTAGGCTCTTACCCGAAGGGATGAAAAACAAATTGTCGATGTTCAGGCGGCAATG
>JADMIO010634758.1_pt1 | contig 10630 bp, 7 predicted proteins | sample 8958161 | NCBI WGS metagenome assembly JADMIO01 (sample SAMN16585339, study PRJNA669376) | soil metagenome | isolation source: Crop rotation soil | place: USA: Cullars Rotation, Alabama | collected 2011
GAGCGAACCTCGACTGGTTTGCCTTGTTGATAGGACTCGCGGATGGCACAGCAAATTTCGACGACATGCGCCGCTTGCGCACCAGTCGCCCGCTGCGGGCGACCTTGCTCGATGGCTTCTTGCATTTCCACGACCGCACGTCCCCACTCGATCCCCTGAAACGGTTCGCGCACATAGGGGAAGGGCGCATAGGTTTTCCCAAACTCAGCAAACTCGACTGGCGCATGAAAATCCTGGAAGCTGCCGATCCAAAGCGAACCGACATCCCCGTGGAATTCTAGCCCTTTTTGTTTGCTATGATGGCCCACATAGAAATTCGTGGTCAGGCGAACGACGACGCCATTTGCTAATTCAACCGCCGCAACGACCCAATCCGGTGTGTCAATATGGAAGTTGACCCCTTCTTTGGTCACGCGATCGGGGAAGAGCACTTTGCCATAGGCCGTCACGCGACGGGCTGGGCCAAAAAATGTGGTGACTAATGTGAGCGGATAGACACCAACATCAAAAAGCGCACCCACATCGTAGAACGGACCAGGATTGGGGTGCCACGCCTCGATGCGTCCCCAGTTGACTTCGGCATGGACCACGCGCACGTTGCCCGCTTTTCCATCGCGAATGGCTTTCCAAATGGTCTGTTGGGCTTCGCCCATGAACGTGATTGGCGAACAACTAAGCCGCAAGTTTTTGACCGCCGCGAGCGCCACCAGCTTTTCGGCCTCTTCATAGCTCATCGCCAGCGGCTTCTCGCTGTGAACATGTTTGCCCGCATTCAGACATTGCGTGATGACGGCTGGGTGGGCGTGATGAATGGTCAAATTGACGATCAGGTCAATGCTTTCGTCGTCTAACATCGCTTCCAGTGATGGATAAACCGTGCCGCCATACTGATCGACCAAGGCTTGTGCACGTTCTGGCATGACATCGGTTGCCCCAGCCAGATCGATTTGCGCATACGGTTTCAGTGTTTTCGCATAGGGACCTGCGATATTGCCACAGCCAACGATGCCAACACGCAATTTTTCTGTCGCCATAATTTCCCCCAGGAGAGCTATCTTTGGTTATGTGAGTTTAGGTACGCCTACCATCAGCATACATTTATCTAGCTAACAATACCATTGATGGCTATGCACGTCAACCGAGCCAGCGGGTCAAGCAGGGTGTTACAAAGGCAAAACTGGTGGCAAGCGTGAGGTTGACGCGGCGTAAGGCAGGAACTGTTAGGTAAAGTAGACGACGGATGGCTACTTGGTAAAAGCACCCAGATGGCGAATCCTGGGTGCTTTTATTAGAATACTTCGTGGAGATTTGCTAGAAGACGAGCCATCCTCTATTCAGGTACACAGGTGTTGTTATGCCAAGTAGGTATTAAACAAACATGGATGACGCCTGTGGCATTGGTTGTCTAACGATTGACCATGGGCAGATAGAGCGTCCCCGTCACTTGCAGCGTGGCGAAGCCTAAATCTTCCGTCGTCTGATCTGCGTGAACCTCCTGAAGCCAGTATGTGTATTGAGTCCCAGTGACGGCGGTGGAATCTACATAGCGATAGGTAGCACCGTTCGTAGACGTACCTTGCCGGGCAATGAGATCGCTAATTTGGACGGCATTGGCGCGTTGCCCATCTGCACTGCGCCAAATTCGGAAGCCGACCGCATTCAGTTCGGTGCCGGTTGTCCAACTTAAGCTAACACCGTTGGCTTGCGGGCTTGCCACGAAACTAGCCAACGTCAGCGCCGTGGGCGGTTCGACGGTTGTCGTACCCGTTGGCGTGGGTGGTTCGTCTGTTGTTTTCGGCGTGGGTGTTGGTGTGGGGGGCTCACCAGTTGTCTTGGGCGTAGGCGTGGCCGTAGCAACAGTGCTCGGCGGTAATACCGTACCGGTTGCCGTCCCAGTTGGCTCTGGGGTTTGTGTACCGGTGGCGGTTGGTGCACCTGGAGTCTCCGTATTAGTTAAGGTACCCGTGGCGGTCGGTGCACCTGGAGTCTCTGTGACCGTTGACGTACCGGTGGCGGTTGGCGCACCTGGAGTCTCTGTATTAGTTAAAGTACCGGTGGCGGTCGGTGCACCTGGAGTCTCTGTATTAGTTAAGGTACCCGTGGCGGTCGGTGCGCTAGGTGTGGACGTAGCAACCGTGCCTGGCGGCAACACCGTCCCGGTGGCGGTCGAAGTTACGCTACCCGTTGATGTGGCTGTCGCACAAGTACAATTAGCGGTTGGCGTGACAGGTGTTGCTGTACAAGCGGGGTCGGGGGTCGTTGTCTTGTGATGGTTGGTTTCTTCGTTGGCACTCACAGGCGCACTCATGGCTACCTGCGTAGTGACCAGGAGAATGGTCATCATAAGACCAACCACAAAAAGTATTTTAAGGTCAGGTTTCCTAACCATAGATAGTCCCTTTCTTCTCTAAACTGCACACGCTTTGCAGCGCAAGCGCAATTTAGTCTATTTCACAACAAGTTAATCGCGATGGCTCATCTGGATTAACCACGCACCAAAGCAAGCGTCTTGCATAGGATGGCCAGGCCGTGTGAAAGGTGCGCTCCACGCTTCGGCGTGGTTAACATGTTTTAGAATATCATTTAATTGAAACGAGCGGGGATACTTTTAAGGTATAGCTTTCGGGTATAGGCAAGCTGGTCAAGGTGGGTATATGCAAAGTCTCCTCGCCACTTGGAAGACGAGGAGACTTTGGTCAAGCGATATAAATGAGTTAAGGCTGTGGGCAAAAAATGGGGATAGGTATCTAATTCACAATGTACACCGGCATCCCGATGTAGGCGAGCTTATACAAATTCTCGGCATTGTCATCGTCCAACATGGCACAGCCAAAAGTGGCTGGTTCACCGATCAAGTGGGTCCAAATTTTCTTGCCGGTGTCCCAACGAATCGGCAAGCCGTGAATGCCATTTTCATAGGTGCCCACGTTATAAATACCGAGCCAGAAGGGCATATCTAAGCGATACGCTGCGCTTTTTGCCATTTCAAACTTGCTTTGCACGGCGAAAGTACCGGTGCGCGTTTTCCAATCGCCGTAGCCGGTGCTGCATGGCCACGTATGCAAGACGTGCGTGCCTTGGAAAACCCAACATTGCTGGCGGCTGAGGCTCACCAAGAAGCTTGTGCCAGAAGCTGGCGCGGGGGGTAAATCAACCGGGAGTGGTGGCGGACCAAAGGGAATCCGCAATTCTACCCCGGTAAAAACCGTTTTCTCGTCTGGCAAATTGTTATAATCCAAGATGGCCTGTGGCGTACTGTCAAAGCGGTCGGCCAAGACGGACAAAGTATCGCCTGGTTGGACGGTGTAGAAATAAAAACCATTGCGCGCCGGACCCACTTGCCCAATATTTTGCTTGCTGTCGGTCTGATCATCAGCGGTCTTCTTCTCTGGGATGATCAAACTTTGGCCTGGATAAATTGCATTGGGATTGGCAATTCGATTGGCAAGCAGCAGGGCGGTTAAAGGACGATCAAACTTTACCGCAATTCGGCCCAAACTATCACCCGCTTGCACAATGTATTGTTCTTCGCGGCGCACAAAGCGTAATTCGTCACCTGTCGCCGGAATGGTCACGGTGGTGCCAACCGTTAGCCAGTTCATGCCCTGCGTAGAGAAATGATTGAGCTTGCGCAGCGCATCCAAGTCTATCCCCATGCGGAGCGCGATCAACTGCAAATTGTCACCTGCCTTCACGGTATAGACCTGATTGAGCGAGGCAATCGCTGGGCCGGCTGGCGTTGACGCGCTCGCCACATCGGTGGTCGTGGCCTCTGCGGTGGTCGTGGCCTCTGCGGTGTCGGTGGCCGTCGTTGTGGCATTGGGCGTGCTCTCATCAGTGGGTGTGGTTGTATCCTCCGGTGTCGTCGTTTCCGTTTCGGTCGCCGTTTCCGTCGCGATGTCGGTCGGGGTGGGTGTGCCGGTGACCGTCGGCGTGGGTGTATTATTCGCCGCCGTGGCGGCAGCAGCCGTCAAATACAATACCTGACCCGCATAAATCGAGTCTGGATCGGTAATGCCGTTGATGCGCATCAGGTCTTTTTGCGTGATGTTGTTCGCCTCGGCAATTTGGCTCAGCGTTTCGCCAGTGCGCACGGTATAGGTTGCCGCCGTTGTCCCGGTCGCCTGGGGAGAGGCGCTTGCGGTGGCCGTTGCGGTGGGTGTCGCTGTTCCGGTTGTTGTCCGGCTCGTTGTTGCCCGCGGGGTTGATGTCGCCGTGCCCGCCACTGGCAACTGTAGAACCTGGCCACGATAGATAGCATTGGGGTCGGTGATGTCGTTGAGCTGCATCAACGCCGCCAAATCCACATGCTGGGCTTCGGCAATCTCGCTCAGCGTCTCGCCGCCTTTCACCGTGTATGAATTGGCTGGCGTGGGCGTGGCGGGCATCGGCAGATCTAATGACTGGCCAACGTAGATATCGTTCGGGTCACTGATACCGTTGTAGAACATCAAGACATTGAGTGATACGTGGTATTTTTCGGCAATCTCGCTGAGGGTCTCACCTTTTTGCACGACATGGGTGGCGGGCGCAGTGGGTTCGACCGTGGCCTGGGCAAAGAGCGGGTGAACGCTGGCCAGTGCGAGCAGACCGACCAGCCCTAATAACGCGCAAAGCAAACGGCTGTAGCGTAAGAAGCGAGATGATGGGCGCAGGATAAATAGCGCGGAGATTTCTAGAGAACTGAGTAAATGATGGCGATTCAAGGCAACCTCTTTGATAAATCTAATTTTGAGCAACCTGAACTGTGATACGAAGTCAACTGAAAAATCGAGCTTGGGCGCGTTGTATATTCTATATCAGACAGAAGCCTAAAAAATGCTGAAGGAGAAAGTCGGTTTTGCTTTACGCCAGCTTGAGTGGATTCGCCGCTTGAAAACCGAGTTCCTTGCTCACGTTGTGACGAATTAAGCACGTGAAACTAGCGTATTATGCTACCAGGACCCTTTATCAGCCAAACTGATTACCCTTCTTTTGGTCAATTGCCAGACCTTCGTTACAATGGAGGTATGTTTCAAGATCAAGCACGGATTCATGTTCAGGCAGGTGACGGTGGTAAAGGCATTGTGGCCTTTCGCCGTGAAAAGTATGTACCGCGTGGGGGGCCAGCGGGCGGCAATGGCGGTCGCGGTGGACACGTCTATTTACGCGTTGACCCCGGTTTGAATACGCTCTCGGCGTTCCACCATCAACTTCACTATCGTGCCGGGCGCGGCGGGCACGGCGAAGGAGGCAATCGGACGGGCGCGTATGGGGAAGATTTATACATCCCTGTGCCACGCGGCACGCTCGTGCGCAATGCGGACACTGGGGAAATTATTGCCGATTTAGCCAAGAATGATCAGACTGTTTTGGTGGTGCATGGCGGGCGCGGTGGCCGCGGAAATACGGTCTTTAAATCGGCACGCAACAAAGCGCCCCGCATCGCCGAAAATGGCGAAAAAGGCGAAGAGCTGACGTTGGACCTAGAGCTAAAACTCGTGGCCGACGTTGGGATCATTGGCGTGCCAAATGCTGGAAAATCCACCTTGCTAAGCGTGATCAGCGCGGCCAAGCCGAAAATTGCCGATTATCCCTTTACCACGGTGACGCCCAACTTGGGGGTCGCTGAAATAGAGCATCGCCAAATTGTCTTTGCCGATATCCCGGGCCTGCTCGAAGGTGCGCACGAAGGAATTGGCTTGGGGCTGGAATTTTTGCGGCACATCGAACGCACGCGCGTTTTGCTCCATTTGTTGAATGGGGATAGCCCCGATCCTTTGGGTGATTTTGAGGCGATCAACCAAGAATTGACGCTTTTCAACCCTGGCTTGGTCGATAAACCACAACTGGTGGTTTTGAACAAAATGGATTTACCACACGCCCAAGAGCAATGGCCAGCGGTGGAACAAGCGATGCAAGCGCGCAATTTGCCCGTGGTAGCGATTAGCGCCGTGACCCATCAAAACGTCCAAGAAATGCTCTACCTTGTGCGCGGCATGTTAAATGCCTTGCCGCCCGAAGAAGAGCCCGCTATCGAAGAAGCGCTGCCCGAGCTTACACCGCCCGAAGCGGACAAAGCCTTCCAAATTTATAAACTGGGTGACCATACCTGGCTAATCGAAGGGGTGGCGGCTGAACGGGCAGCGCACATAACACAATGGCAATATTACGAAGCCGCTATGCGGTTTCAGCGGATTCTAAAAGCCATGGGCATTGTGGATGCGTTACGGCTGGCGGGTGTCCAAGATGGCGACACGGTGCGGATCGGCGACATCGAATTGGCTTGGGGATATGAAAACGCCTTTGGTGAATAGGTCATGTAGGCCTGGCGATCAATCGTATCAATAAGGTGTAGATTGGGGAGTAGAGATTAGCCTATGCCAATCTCTACTCCCCAATCTATAAACGTACAAGAGGCGCTAAAGCAGATGTCTGCTGTACCAGCAACGAACCCATCTTCTCCCACGTCTACACCGCGCGGACGGATCGGCATTTTTGGGGGGACCTTTGACCCCATTCATATTGGTCATCTCATTCTGGCAGATGAAGCTCGGTATCAACTCCAACTTGATTGTGTATACCTTGCCCCGGCGGGCAATCCTCCCCACAAACAAGACCGTCACGTAACGCCCATTCAGCAACGATTGTACATGGCCGAACTGGCCGCCGCCGATGTGGACTATCTCAAGGTCAGCAGTATCGACGCCGAGCGCCCGGGGCCGCATTATACAGTGGATATGGTACGCCTCTTGGATCAACAGGTGGCTGAAGACGCTGAAATTTTTTTCTTAATGGGGCTAGACAGCTTGCGCGATCTACCAGCCTGGTATCACGCAAAATGGTTGGTGGAGAACTGCACCTTGGTGGCGCTCAGTCGTTACGCAGTTGAACTAGACTGGCCGCGCCTTGAAGCGGCGCTGCCTGGCCTGCGCGAGCGGGTCATTATCCTGGATATGCCCGAACTCGAGATTGCCAGCCACACGATTCAAGCACGCATCCGCAGCGGGCAGCCCATTCGCCATCAAGTGCCGCGTGTGGTGGAAGCGTATATTTATAAGCATGGACTGTATCGAGGAGAAGGCAGTGAGGCAGTAGGACAGTAAAACAGTAGGACAGAGATACTGTCTCACTGCTCTACTGTCTCACTGTCCTACTGTCTCACTGCTCTACTGTCTCACTGCTCTACTGTCTCACTGCTCTACTGTCTCACTGACTCGCCCCTGCCGTTGCCGTCTGCGTCTTTGGCATAGTTTGCAGACGAAGTAGCAACAAGGCCGAGTTAAATTGACGGTCATCTTGATCGAATAGCTGCGTCCGCGTCATGGTTTGGAGTCGTGTCCCATCGATCAACCTGACGGATGGCTTTTGCTCGATTTTAATATCGGGCTGGATGCCTTGATCCTTGATCAAGTGCATTTTGGGGGTCAGCCAATTGGTGACACCCAGCCGCAATAGTGAACCATCGCTCAGCGTAAACGGCTGCAACACGGTGCCCGTGCCCAATGTGGTTTGGCCGACCAGTTTCGCGCGACCGTTGTCTTGGAGTGCACCGGCCAGAATTTCAGCGGCACTTGCCGAGCCTTGATTGATCAGCACAACGATCGGGTAATCACGCGCCAGACCATTGCCCGTGACATTGTACGTAGAAACATTGCTGTGGGAATCACGTTCATTCAGAATGATGTCCCCTGGCTTGAGGAATTGGTTGCCAATCTGAATCGCTTCTTGGAGATAGCCGCCTGGATTGTTGCGCAAATCTAGGACAATGCCATCAACCGGTTTCCCACTATCGGCTTCATCGTGGATCGCTTGCAGCGCTTTTTGCATTTCCTTGCTCGTATCCGCCGCAAACTGGGTAATTTGCAAATAAATCAGATTGGTGCCAGGGATTCTGGACCAGAGCACGCTGTCAATCATAATGCGCCCGCGTACAATCGTAATGTCTACGGGGTCGGTTGCCTCTGGATGCAACACCGTTAGCGTCACCTTGCTGCCGGCGGGGCCACGGATTTTGCCGATGACTTGAAATTCTTGGAGTTCTGAAATATTTTCGCCGTTAACCGCCAACACGATATCGCCCGCTAAAATACCGGCTGCTTCGGCGGGCGAGCCATGGATCGGCGCCGTAATCGTAAAGAGATCTTGTTCTTTGGAGACATAAGCACCGATCCCTTCAAATGACCCTTCTAGCGCGCTCGCTTCTTGCTTGGCGATCTCGGGAGGGAAAAAGACCGTATGATTCTTATCGCCAAGCGCTTCCAACATGCCCTGGATAGCGCCATAGGTCATGGTGGTATAATCAACTTTATCTCGATCCACAAAATGCGCGAGGACCAAATCCCATGCTTCCCAAAAGATCTTAAACTGGGAAGGCTCCTGTGCGGCCAATACCGGACGCGCTAGATAGCCGGTGAGATTGCCGGCACTAAACGCGATCAAGATCGCCAGCACCACTACCGTGATTTTCAAAGTGCGTTTAGGCAATTTAATGTTCATTTTCCTGACATCCTAGTGAAAAGCTCCTACAAAACATGTAAGTTTGATCGTGTATTCGTAATAGAAATCGTAATGTTCGTCTGCTATAATATGTTATGATAACCGGATAGAACGTATTCCTGCGCTTGGTTGATCTAACGTGCACATTTAAGGAGTTTACATCGGCACGATAGGAACATTACTCTTGCTAAGGCTTTCTTCTATTCTGGTTGCGCATATAGGCTAAAGGCTGGCTAACCACTTGCAGATTCGCCATTTTTGATATGGCGCAAGTATGCGGGAAAAAGATGAATGTAACCTTGATTTGGACTTAACGTTAAATTAGTTTCATATGACCTTATGAGGTGAACTTGCTTATGACTGAACAAAACGCTTCCGCTAACTATGATCCCAAACGCATTCTCGTCGTGGACGACGCTGCTGATACTCGCTTGATGCTCAATCTGCGGCTGCAGCGTGAAGGTTATATTGTCTATGCCGCCAGCAGTGGCACGGAAGCCCTCGAAATTGTCCAACGCGAAGGGCTGCCGCATCTGGTAATTTTGGACATTATGATGCCTGGCATGGATGGCTTTGCCGTTGCTGCCGAATTGCGAAATCGCGGTGACATCCCCATCATTTTTCTCTCTGCCTTGTCAGACACAGACACCAAGGTAGAGGGGTTGAGCCGCTTTGCTGAAGACTATATTACCAAACCTTTTGCGTTTTCTGAACTTTTGGCGCGTGTACGACGGATTTTGCTGCGCGTTGCCAACGAGCAAGTGGCCGACCCTGAACTGGTCATTGATGAGAAACTGCGGATCAACTTTGCGCAACAATATGCCGTGGTTGGTGAAGAACAGATTACGCTAACGCCTACCGAAAATCGACTGTTGCATATTCTTTACAACAATCGGGGTCGGGTGCTGTCGCCTGGCTTCCTATTGGCCAAAGCTTGGGACCCCGTACGCAAGGGTAGCGTTGAATCATTGTGGGTGCATGTGCGCCGGCTGCGCAGCAAAATTGAGCCAGATCCGGATAATCCGCGTTATGTGGTCACCGTGCGTGGTCAGGGCTACTGTTTGCCCCAGCGCAATAACATGGGCGCCATTAACTAAGACAAACAATCAATCCAAAAGAGGCAGGGGATAGCAGACAAGGTGCGAAATGCATGGCTTGTCTGCTATCCCCTGCCTCCCGGCTAATGGAGCCAGCGGAGATGAACGGGGCGTTCGCCTAGCCCGCGCGCCACAATAATTTGCTCATCGTCCGGTAGCAAATCTACCATATTATCGCTCCACGTTACCCCTTCTCCGCCCGAAATCCATACACCTTTTGCCGGCCGCTTTGCGCGTAGTTGTAAGATTTCCTGTTCTTGGCCAAGTTCAATCTCTGGATCGGGCAACGTCAAGTATTTGAAAGGCTCTGGCCAGAGCACAGCGCGACAGACTACGATATCACCCACCAAAAGACGAGCGCTTACCACCAATGGGACGTCCCCATTGGCTTGGAAATCAACCTGGAAGTCGCCTAACTCAGTCGCTTGATGAGGCGGCAGTGTGACCGGGCGCTGGGCACTGGTCACCAACTCGCCCTCCAACGTCCACACATTTAACCAAAGTTCCGCCTCCATCCGGACACCCAGGCTGCTTACCGCCCAAACGGTGGCCCCGGACTCGGCTTTTGCCAGCCCTACTACCAATGAGGCTAGCTCGCGCATGATGACATAATAGGCTGGCTTGGGATGCAATAGATAATCCACAACGGCCCAACTGGTCACTGGCCAACAATCATTTAACTGCCAAACCAACGCCCCGGCCACGGCATACCGGCCCGGACCCCCAAAGCGGCGTCGCCAGCCGCGAATGGCCGCGCCGACCGCCTCGGCTTGTACCAACTGTGAGCCATAGATCATGTCATCTAAGTCAGTTGGGGCGCGCAGTGTATCGTTCAAATAAACGGCTAATCGGCGTGGGCCATCAGTCGCTTTGTTGTGATGCTCTAACGTACGGCTTTCCGCATAGCGTTCGGCGGTGGCGGCAAAGGTTTCGATGGTCGCACGCACAGGCAACGCCTGCATGCCAAACTCGCTGACAAACCGTCCGCCGAATTTGGGATAATCTTGATAAGGAGCCATCCGTCCATGCCAGACATCCCAGGTATGGCGATCACC
>JADMIO010647678.1_pt1 | contig 10629 bp, 6 predicted proteins | sample 8958161 | NCBI WGS metagenome assembly JADMIO01 (sample SAMN16585339, study PRJNA669376) | soil metagenome | isolation source: Crop rotation soil | place: USA: Cullars Rotation, Alabama | collected 2011
CTTTCACATTAACTTTTGTCTTTTTCTTCAAACCCTATTTGTTACTTCACTTCCAGCAGGAAACTCCAATTCGATTTAGTTTCTTTCAAAAAATGCTGCTTGCATTTGTTTTATTTTCGCTGGTTCCATTACTTTCTCTTACTGCGTTAATCCGAAATTACATTTATGAAAAAAGAACTGCGGAAGTAACTGATCGGGCATTGAATTCATTTTCTGTTGTATCCGAAACGATCACGCAATATCTTTACGGACCCGGTGCGCCTTCACAGGGCGATTCACCGGTGGACAACTCAGTGGCGGAACTTTTAGGCCAGGTGGTTCATCAAGACGTCAGCTTCTTTTTGCGAAGAGATTTAATTGCGACCAGCAGGGAAGAATTATATGACGCAGGATTTTTGGGTGAATTGATCGATGGAAGGGCGGATGTTGATTTGACGTTGCGCGGACAAAAACACAGCGTAGGACAAATCCAAATTGGCGATCTGCAGTACTTGAATTTGAGTGGACGTATTTACCGCGGCAAGGTTAAGCAAGAGATGATCATCTCGATTCCATTTCAAATTGAACAACGGAGCGTAGAACGTGAAATTAATGCGCTGAAGGAATACATGGTACTTGCAGGCGCTGGCCTGGTGTTGCTTTCGGCGTTACTTGGTTGGTTCCTGGCCAGCAGATTCACAAGCCCCGTCCATGTGTTGATTGAAGGTGCAGCAGAAATGGCTCGCGGCAATTTGCAGCATCGCATTACATCGGTTTATCGCGATGAATTTTTGCAGCTGGTGCGCGCTTTTAATGCAATGGCTGCTTCGCTGTCTGAACAACGTCAAGCATTGGATCAACGGCGGGCATACATCGAAAACATTCTGAACAACATTACCACTGGCGTAATTTCTGTTGACTCAAGCATGAATGTGACCACCATGAATCCAGCAGCCATAAAGATGTTTAATGCCGATCCAAATTATCGAGGTCCATTAACGGAATTGATCGGATCGAATAACCCGTTATCCGATATTGAACGAACTTTGAATGAATTCCTTAAAAATACAGAAAAATTTCAGATGAAAGAGATTTCGATTTTTATGACCAACCGCGAAATGAATTTCCGATTGGTTTATGTGCCATTGTTTGATAATGAACAATGGACCGGTGCTGTTGTACTGGTTGAAGATATTTCCGATATCATCCGCTCGAACCGGCTGTCGGCATGGGCAGAAATGGCCCGCCGAGTGGCACATGAAGTTAAGAATCCACTGACTCCGATTCAGCTTGCGATCGAACATCTATTGCGAGTGTGGTACGACAGATCTCCTGAATTTGAAAGCGTCCTTTTAAGTTGCAGTGATGCAATTCAAAGGCAAGTCAAAGCGTTGCGGCGCCTGGTATCTGATTTCTCGCAATACGGCAGGCCATCGATTTTAGATCGCGAAGAAATTCGCATGAATCAATTTTTGAAAGATCTTGTAAATAGTTATAGCAATCATTTGCCGGAAGGAATTGAAATTGAAACGAAATTGGATCCTGATCTACCAGCGGTAAAAGGGGACCCTGAAAAACTGCGCGGCGCTATTATGAACATTATTGAAAATGGATTACAAGCAATTAATGGTAAAGGGAAAATTATTGTAGAAGCGGATCGCGATTCAAATGCATTTGTTCGGATTCGAATTCATGACAGCGGTCAAGGTGTGCCGCCGGAAGTTCTGCCGCGATTATTCGAACCTTATTTTTCTACGAAATCAGGCGGCAGCGGTTTAGGCCTTCCAATTGCCAGAAAAAATATCGAAGAACATGGCGGACGAATTGAAGTTCAAAGTAAACAAGGCCACGGTACAACTGTTACCGTGCTATTGCCGGAGGCAAAAATTCAGGAAGCTAGCGTGATGCGTAAAACGTGAAGCGTGAAACGTGAATTATGGTTTCAGCAAAATTTTGCCACTGGAACCGCGGCCTTCCAATTTATGATGCGCATCAGCAACTTTAGCCAAGGGAAAAGTTGAATCGATCCGAATCTTTACAACACCAGATTGAATCCAATCAAACAACTCCGAGGTTCGCTGCATCAACTCTTCCCGGGTGAGCATGTAATGTGCGAGGCTCGGTCTGGTTAAATACAAGGATCCTTTTTGCGCAAGTATCGATGGATTAAATGACGGGACCGGTCCGCTGGATTGTCCGAATAAAACTAAAATACCTCGCGGTCTTAAACACTCCAGGCTGCGTTCATAGGTCGCTTGTCCCACCGAATCATAAACTGCAGCCACTCCCGAACCGCGCATAATTCTTTTTGTTTCTTCTAAGAAATCTTGTTTGCTATACAAGATCACTTCATCTGCGCCTGCTTCGCGCACGGTTTGTGCTTTTTCTTCAGTGGAACAAGTTCCGATCACAAATGCCCCAATATGTTTCGCAGCTTGAACCATCAACAAGCCCACACCGCCTGCTGCGGCATGAACTAAAATCGGATCGCCTTTTTTTACTTCATACGTACTGCGCAACAAATAATGTACAGTCAATCCTTGCAGCATTAACGCAGCAGCATCTTGAGTTGATAACCATTCCGGCAATTTCACCAATTTCCATGAAGGCATCACAACATATTCTGCATAACTCGCACTGCCCATTGCATAAGCTACACGATCTCCAACTTTAACTTCTGTGACATCCGATCCGACAGCATCAACGATGCCTGCACCTTCACCGCCAGGAATAAAAGGTAAGGGAAGCGGATATAAACCGATGCGATGATAAACATCAATAAAGTTCAAACCAATTGCTTCTAATTTAATTCGTGCTTGTCCTTTTGCTGGTTCAGGCAGCGGTACATCGCGCAATTGCAAAACTTCGGGGCCGCCCACTTTTTCAACGCGGATTGCTTTCATACGTTTTCCTCAAAGTCGGTTGGTGCTGGGCCTTCTGCGGCAATAGATCCTAATTGGGTTACTCCATTCCTAATATATGACGAACCGCGGATCGTTTTTGCAACCCGTTTATATTCTGCAGCCAGTGTTGCAATCTGTACATGATCAGTTAAGGCACGATCTTCATTGGTTAAACATGCAATAGAAACAGACATTAATGGAAAACGGCGCCATTCACCATATCGATCCTCTGCTTCCAGGTAACCGCGCTCACGATCTTCGCGTTTGTAATAAAACGGAATGATTGCATCAAAATGTGCGATGATCTGTCCGCAAAGTTCGTCCACTTTTTCCGGTGATGTGATGAAAATGAAATCATCACCGGCAACGTGCCCCGCAAAATCTCCAGGGTTTCCATTACGGAGAATCGTATCGCGGATAATATCGCCGGTTTGTCTTACTACTCCGTCTGCTTTGGCATAACCATAGGTATCGTTATAGGACTTCAAATGATCAATATCCAGATAACAAAGCGCAAATTTTTTCTGCAGCGATAACAACCGGTTAATTTCCTTTTCAATTGCAGCGCTGCCAGGTAATTTTGTGGTTGGGCTTGCATGCAATTCTTCTTCCGCTCTGCGCAAAATACTTTCGATGCGCGCGCCAAGCTCCGTGGTGTCGAATGGTTTAACAAGATAGTCAGCACCACCTGCTCGTAATGCTTTGACTTTATCTTCTGTTTGACTCCGCGCTGTTAAAAACACGATCGGGATTCGCGAAAGCAAAATGTCAGATTTCAAAGTTTGTGCGATTTCAAAACCATTTCGATCAGGAAGCATCAAATCCAAGAGAATTAAATCCGGAGTGAAACGCCTGAGATGTTCAAATGCTTCGCGGCTGCTTCCTGCTTCCAGAACACGATAACGTTCAAATTCAAGCGCCTCGCGGCAAATCATTCGTAAGTCCGCATCATCATCTACCACCAGCACACTCTTTCTTTGTTCGCCGCCATACATCTTCATTAAAGCTTCCGGCAAAAGTTGCAGGAATTGATGCGCATCAATCGGTTTTGTTCCAGTTAATACATTCGCGCGCGGACGGATTCGCGAAGGATTGTTGGAGAATAAAATTACAGGAATTCTTTCGGTTTCGGCATCATGTTCCAAAAAATCAATCCAGCCATCAATGATGCTGGCATCTCCTTCCAAATCTGCAACTAGCAGGTGAGGTGTTCGATCACGAAGCGCAGCTTGCGCTTCTTCCGTGTTGCGAGCCAGCATCACCCGGAACCTGCGCTCCATTAAAATTCCTTTTAACGCGTAAGCCGCTGCATCATCTGCGCTCACGACCAGCGCATCTAACTCTTCGCGGCGTGATAGATTTGTTAGCTCAGCAAAAACTTCGGTATGCGGACCGCTCCTTTTTTCAACCGGCAAAATGAAAATAAATTTTGCTCCTTTACCGGGGTAACTTTCTGCCCAAATTTTTCCACGATGGGCTTCGATGATGCTTCGGCTGATGGCTAAACCAAGCCCGGTGCCGCCCGGTCCTGCGGATGGATAAGGTTTTCCGTATTTATCAAAAATTTGATCGAGATCTTCAGGGCGAATTCCGGGCCCGCTATCTTTTACACTTACACCAACTTGCGGCGGCATGATTGCTGGCACAAATAATTCCACTTCAATTTTTCCGCCAGGCGGAGTGTACTTCACTGCGTTGCTCATCAGGTTATTCAGCACTTGAATCAATCGATTTCCATCGCCATAAACTTGAGCTTCTGATTCCGGATGCGAAAATTTAATGCTTGCACCTTTTTCCATCGCGTAGGGCTGAAACCGTTCAACCACTTCATCAACGATGCGATTCAACATCACCGGTCCTAGTTTGATTTCCATCCGGCCTTTTTCAAATTTCGAAAGATCTAACAGGTCACCGATTACGTTGTTCAACTTTTCACAACTTGCGCGTGCGAGTTCAAGATAACGTCTTTGTTTTTCGGCCAGGGGTCCCAATACTTCTTTAAAAACCAGGTCAAGCGATCCGCGGATACTGGCAAGCGGCGTTCGAAGTTCGTGCGAAATTACGGAAAGAAATTCATTCCGGCGCTCTTCTTGCGCTTTTTGATCGGTGACATCACGCATCACGATAAACGTTCCAGTCTGAGTTCCTTCCGAATCAAAAACTGGTGAAATGTTTAATGCCAGCATCCTTTCAAACACACGAACTTCTTCATGCAATGTTAGTTGCGCTGCAAAGCTCTTGGTGAATCCGCGGGTTAAATCAAATGGAGTGCAGTGCAAGCTTTCTTCCAGTGCTTTCACATTGAGGTTGTCTTCACGGCGCGAAAGCCGCAGGATCTTTCTCGCCGCTTGATTGATCATAATCACATCGCCTTGCATATTTACCAGCACCACACCATCCGGCATGCTTTCGATAACCGATTTGGTACGACTCTTTTCTTCTTCCAGCTGATTCTTTTCGCTGGTCACATCCTGGATGATGGAAATTGATCCGGCAAAACTTCCTTGTACCGGCAGTGGATTCAGGATGATGCGCAGGGTACGACCATCAATATCAAAATCGGATTGAATGGAAGTAATTGCTCCTGATATGATCCGCGCCAGCATATCGCCGATGCTTGATTGAATCGCGGGCTCAAACAATTCTCGAAAATTTTTGCCGGCAGCGGATGCTTCCGCTTGTTGTAGCATCCTGCTTGCCGCCGCGTTCATGTAAATGATTCGATGTTCCGAATCCAATTCCAACAAACCTTCGGGCATTGTATTGAGCAAAGTCAAAAATCGTGTGCGCTCTTGCAAAAGCTCCTTGGTGATTTCGTTTGCAGCCGGCGCCGATGCATGAGCCATTTCTGGAATTTTTGTGAACTGATTCAGCAGCACCAGTAATTTCGGAAGTAAATCCTGCATCGGTTCTTTTGTAACAGCAGCGGTAGCACCGAATTCCAGCGCGCGTTGAAGTTCCTGCAGCGAGACAGCGCTGATTGCAATTAAAGGAAGTCTGCCAAACTCCTGATCTTCGCGAACGTACTGGCAAAATCGAAAGCCATCAATTTTTGGAAGAACTAAATCGAGCAAAACTGCATCCGGTCTTTTCTCCCGAAGTTGCTGAAGCCCTTCCATTCCATCCATTGCGCGAAACACTTCGTGGCCAGCTTCTTGAAGTCCGTCTTGAAGTTGTTCAAGGATGAGCCGGTCATTATCAATGAGTAGAATGCGGAGTCCCATGGCAGTAGTTTACTATATTGGCCTAGAGGCTCGTCCGCTGAAACAGCGATTGAGAGGCTGGCCTCGAGCTACAATAAACAAATGTTGCGATCTTTGCTGATTGACGAAAATGAAATCGGGCTGCTTACCGACCTGTATCAGCTCACAATGGCGGCCGCATATTGGTCGAATCAATTGAATGAAGTTGCTACATTTGAGTTGTACTTCAGACGTCTTCCTCAAAATCGTTCCTACATTATTTCTGCAGGACTCGAACAAGCTCTTCATTACCTTTCTTCATTGAAGTTTTCACCGAAGGCAATTGAGCATTTGCGATCACTGGAAGTTTTTAAAACAGTAAAGCCTGGATTTTGGGAATTCTTAGCCGGATTAAAATTCACTGGCGAGGTCCGAGCATTGCCTGAAGGATCTCCGGTATTTCCGCTTGAACCTGTTTTGCAAATTACCGCGCCATTGATCGAAGCGCAAATTGTCGAAACATATTTACTCGCAGTACTGAACATGCAATCAATGGTAGCGACAAAATCTGCACGAATTGTGCTTGCTTCACGCGGGCGGGGCTGCGTTGATTTTGGAACTCGCAGAGCGCATGGACCGCAAGCCGGGCTGTATGCAGCAAGAGCTTCATACATTGGAGGTTGTATCGGAACATCCAATGTTCTTGCCGGGAAGATCTGCGATATTCCAGTTTTCGGAACCGCTGCCCATTCATTCACAATGTCGTTTCCAACTGAACTTCAAGCCTTCCAGGCTTATGCGCGTGTTTTTCCGGATCACACCACTTTGTTAATCGATACCTACGACACTATCGCTGCTGCAAACAAGGTGAAACAGGTTGGGCCTGAGGTAAACGGAGTAAGAATTGATAGCGGCAATCTTGGTGAACTTGCGCGGGAAGTTCGTCAAATTTTGGATCGTGATGGTTTAACAGACGTCAAAATATTTTTGTCAGGCGATTTAAATGAATACAAAATTGATCAGCTAATTAAAGATAGAGTGCCCGTTGATTTTTTTGGAGTTGGGACAGAACTTGTGACATCGTATGATGATCCAGCGATGAGTGGTGTTTATAAAATTGTGGAAAGCCGGATTGGAGGATTGGTTCATCCCACAATTAAAACCAGTCCTGGAAAGCCGTCTTTCCCGGGCAAAAAACAGGTCTATCGTTTTGAGAAAGAAGGAATGTATTGCAAAGATTTAATCGCACTGGATAATGAGGCGCCGCCGGAAAGTGGAATGCCGTTGCTTGAAACCTATATGCAGAATGGAAAATTGGTTCGATCTTTGCCGGCACTTACAGAAACCCAAAAGTATACGAAAGAAAATCTTGCAAAACTTCCTAAGCAGTTGCAGGAGTTAACCCGGCCGGCTGAATATGAAGTCGATTATTCGGAGGATTTAAGATTGTTACACGACAGCGTTGCCGCGCAATTGAAGTCGCATTAATAATTGAAGGTTATGAAGATCGCATTGGGACAAATTAATACTACGGTTGGAGCGCTGGAAAAGAATGCCCGCAAGATGCTGGATTATGTAGCGCAAGCAAAAGGCAAAGCCGATGTAATCCTGTTTCCTGAACTTGCGATTCCAGGTTATCCACCGAAGGATTTGCTGGAACTCAGTGGATTTGTGGAAGCAAACGTCCGCACGCTCAATCAATTTGCGGAACAGATCGAAGGGATAGACGTTATCGTTGGATTTGCGGAACCCAATCGCGAACCGTCAGGTAAACCATGTTTCAATTCTGCGGCAATCATTCGCGATCGAAAAATTATTTCCGTTCACAGAAAATCATTGCTTCCAACTTACGATGTTTTTGATGAAGGACGTTATTTTGAACCTTCGCAGACTCAAGAGCTGGTTCAAATAACCGGACGCCCGGTGGGGGTAACTGTTTGTGAAGATGTCTGGAATGATAAAGATTCATTTCCCCGGCCGCTATATAAAATCGACCCACTGCAGGTTCAAGTGAATATGGGTGCGGAATATATCATGAATATTTCGGCATCGCCGTATCACCTGGAAAAATGGGAAGAGCGTCACAAGCTTTTGCAAAATGAAGCGCGCAAGTATCACAAGTTTGTAATCTATTCGAATCTTGTTGGCGGAAATGATGAGCTCATTTTTGATGGAAGAAGCGTAATTATTTCTCCGCAAGGTGAAGTGATGGCACGTGCTAAAGATTTTGAAGAAGATCTATTGATCTTCGATTTAGATTCAAAAGAACCGATCATTCGATCCAGCAGCGTGAGCCGGATTGAAAATGCAAAAAAAGCGCTGGTACTGGGAATTCGTGATTATGTTTCGAAATGTGGTTTTTCAAAAGTGCACATGGGCTTGAGCGGTGGAGTTGATTCTGCAGTTACATGCGCGCTGGCGGTGGAAGCACTGGGACCTGAAAACGTCCTTGGAGTTTTAATGCCATCGCAGTATTCATCGGATCATTCGGTGATTGATGCTGTGGCGTTAGCAAAAAATCTTGGAATTCGTCATGAGATCATTCCGATCAAACATGTTTTTGATAGCTATCGCGAAGATTTGCGGCCGATATTTAAAAACGCAGCGGAAGATGTGACCGAAGAAAATTTGCAAGCCCGCGTTCGGGGAAATTTGTTGATGGCGCTTTCAAATAAGTACAATCTACTGTTGTTATCCACCGGGAATAAATCAGAATTGGCGGTAGGTTACACAACCTTGTACGGTGATAGCTGCGGAGGGTTGGCAGTAATTTCAGATGTTCCCAAAACGATGGTGTATGAGCTTGCCAAATTTATTAATCGTGATCGGGAAATCATTCCGCAAAACACTATTATAAAACCACCAAGTGCAGAATTGCGGCCCGGACAAAAAGATAGTGATTCATTGCCGGCATATGAAATTTTGGATCCGATCCTGGAAGCATACATTGAAGACAATTTAGATGTGGATCAAATTGTTCAACACACCAAAGCGGATCGCGAGCTGGTGCGCAAAATTTTGTTGATGGTGGATCGCGCGGAATATAAACGGAAACAACTTCCAATCGGACTAAAAATTACTTCCAAGGCTTTCGGTTTCGGAAGGCGAATGCCAATTGCCCAACGTTATAATCATCATTAGCTGGATTTCATAATATGAAATCATGTTTCACATGGTGAAACGTACTAGCGGCGTCTTTTTTTGGTGGATTTCTTTTTGCCACTTTTCTTGGTCGCGGCTTTGTTTGCACGTTTTGCAGATTTTTTAACACTCATCATTTTTGGCCGGGCATGTCTCGGTTGATAAACACCCAGCTTTCCGCCGCCTGGTAAAATTACCTGGGTGAGAATTCCCCAGCCTTGATTATGAAGCGGGCCGCAATTGATGTTGTGTTTTTTCATTTCCGCGATGAAAGCTTCAACGTCATCGCACATTAAATAAAATTCATGCACATCATTTTCATCCGATGGATGAACAGCCACTTCCGCAGGTGGTAATCCAAAAATTAACCAGCCACCGCCAACGTCCACGTTGGTAAATTTGAGAACCTCACGTAAGAAAGTACGATCGGCATCAGGATCTTTGCTGTAAATAATGGAATGCGCTCCGATAATCATTTTCAGCTCCTATAAATATTTTTTCAGAAATGCGAATACATCATTCTCCCAGGATTGAACACCACTATAAATTAAAGCATGGCCTTCGGCAGGAGTTTTTCCTAGAGCTGGATAGATCTTAAGCTGCTGTACTTTTTTGAGTCTCGCCATTTCAGCGCTAAGAACTTTACCCGGATTCGTGGAGTAATCGTTTTCAGCAAAAATAAAAAAGACGGGTGTATTTAGATTATCAACGGCTGAGGTGAGTCGTTCGCGCAAGGATGGAGAATCGTCCCAGGTTGCAGCCGCTCCTGCAAAATTCACTGCGGCGCGGATCGAATGCTGACGTTCCGAAAGTAATAAAGCCAGTGATCCGCCAAATGAATGACCTACAACTGCAATTCGATTCGGATCCACGTATGCAAATTGTTTTAGACAAGCGAGTCCCGCTAGTACATCATTCAGATGATCGGTTTCCATCAACTTTAATTGCAGCCGTTTTGCGGCATCGTCGCCATTCGTTTCACGTTCACGATCAACCAGGTTATCAATGTTTTCCCCTTGATCTGCGGAGAGCCATTCACCGCGTCGCGCGATCGCCAGAAAAACATAACCATGTTTTACGAAAATCGGCGCAATAATTTCCGGATGCGGGGTGCCGCCTCTACCATGATTAAATAAAATTCCTGGAAATTTTCCTTTGCCTTCCGGACGCCATACCTGGGCATGCAATCTTAAATTTCCACTTTGAACAACTAAAGTTTCAGCCTGTATTTGAATTGCTGAAAGCAATATCAATACCGCGATCGGCAGTATTTTATTTTTCATGCTGAAAAGAAATTTCGGGAGAATGAACCAGAGTTTGATAAACAACGCAGTACCTTTCGGTCAATCGAAACAAAGTTGCAAGCTGTTCTTCGGTGGCATCCGTATCCAGATTGAACTTCAATCGAATGCGCTGAAATCCTA
>JADMIO011000874.1_pt1 | contig 10629 bp, 9 predicted proteins | sample 8958161 | NCBI WGS metagenome assembly JADMIO01 (sample SAMN16585339, study PRJNA669376) | soil metagenome | isolation source: Crop rotation soil | place: USA: Cullars Rotation, Alabama | collected 2011
CCGGGATCACGATGGTTTCATTGCGTGAGATGATGCGACCCAGCTTTTGACGGCGCTTTTTAAGAATAAAACTTCCAAAACCTCTCACGTATACGTTTTCACCGTTTTTGAGAGTTTCTTTTACTTCTTTAAAAAATGATTCAAGTGTAACGAGCACATCTACTTTGGATATGCCGGTTTTATCGGAAATCTTATTTACTAAATCTGCTTTTCTCATAGCAGTAATTATTTTTTAATATGCCCTGCCGGGCTTTGCGTTTGAAATAACGTGGCGAATTTCGGTAAAAAAATTCAAGAAGCATTTTATTGCTGCACGGAATGCTGTTACATTGCTCCTGATTCAGTTAATAATGAATAACAGGTCGTTTTCGCGCAGGCTTTTGAAATGGCACCGGCATCACCTCCGTGATTTGCCCTGGAAGAAAACACAGAACCCGTACAACATCTGGCTTTCAGAAATCATACTGCAGCAAACGCGGGTGGAACAGGGGATACCTTATTACAACAAAATCACGGAGCTTTTTCCAACGGTAGAACACCTTTCCCTCGCAAAAGAAGATGAAGTACTAAAGGCATGGCAGGGGCTGGGTTATTACACCCGCGCCAGAAATTTGCATGCCGCTGCCAGGCAAATTGTGAATGATTATAATGGAAAATTTCCTTCTTCTTACGATGATATTCTGAAGCTGAAGGGAGTAGGATATTACACGGCTGCAGCCATTGCTTCCTTTGCATTCAATCTTCCGCATGCTGTGGTAGATGGGAACGTTCAACGCGTGCTTTCCAGAATTTTCGGAATTTATGATGAGGTGAATTCATCATCAGGAAAGAAAAAGTTTTCAAAGCTGGCAGATGATCTTCTTGATCGAAAAAATCCCGGGGCCTATAACCAGGCTATCATGGATTTCGGAGCTACCATTTGCCTTCCGTTTCCATTATGCAAACGATGTTGCTTTAAAAAGGAATGCTTTGCTTTCGTACACAATGAGATAAAAAACCTCCCCCAGAAGAAAAAGAAAAATGAACCCCGCACGCGATGGTTCATCTACTTTGTTTTTTCAGAAAGCTATCATTCAGAAAATATCATTATTGAAAAAAGAATTGAGAACGATATCTGGAAGGGCTTGTACCAGTTTCCTCTTCTTGAGACAAAAACTTTAGCAGTTGCAAAAAGCTTAATCGACCAGCTTCCTGAAAAAGAAAGGGCTGCAAAAGGACGGTGGAGGCTTGCTGATGTTTCCTCTGCATTGCCTCACCAGCTAAGCCATCAAACTATCAGAGCCCAATTTATCAGGATTTCATTTGAAAAATTCCCGGAACCTTTACCCGAGGGTTGGATAAGAGTCACCAGGAAAAAGCTGAAGAAATTTCCTTTTCCGAAATTGTTAGCGAGGTATTCAGAAAAGTATATACATTAGACTCCTGATTTAATCACTTCAAAAAAAACCTAAAACTATGAGAGGTGTAAACAAAGTAATCTTAGTAGGATTTGTTGGGAAAGATCCTGAAGTCCAGCGCTTTGAAGGCGGTAACATGGTGACACGTTTTTCCCTTGCCACAACAGAATATTACAAGGATAAAAGCGGGAACCGCGCTGAACAAACCGAATGGCATAACATTTCGGTATGGGGTAAACAAGCCGAAACAGCGGAGAAGTATGTAAAGAAAGGAAGCGCCTTGTATGTTGAAGGACGTATTCGCTCCAGAGATTATACAGATAAGAACGGGGTGCAGAGGCGCGCCTTCGATATTATCTGTGATCGCTTCAACATGCTGGATCGCAAGCCTGAAAGTGCATCCGGAGCTATGTCGCCCGGCAACACATCAGGTATTGATGTGCCTCCTGAAGATGCGATGGTAGATGACCTTCCTTTTTAGCGACAGGTTTGGAGGCGTTTCAGTTATTGAGTGCACGAAGAATTAAATTTGCGATGCAAACCCCCGTCTTTGGATCTGCCTGATTGTATTCTTATCTGTAATCTGAGCCACATTCATTTGTTGCTCGCTTCCTTGTTGCGCACTGAAATTCTGATCTTCTCGGCCAGCATTCTCATTTTACTGTGGCTCATTTTCCTGATTTCCGGTGGTGAGCATGCCCTGTTTTCCATTACGCCGAAAGAATTGAATGAGCTTGAAAAGAAAAGCCCGGTCACATTTAAGAACATTCAGCACCTGATCGTAAGACCACGCCATCTGCTGGTTCTTGTGAAGATGCTGCAGATGATAATAACTGTCACCATTCTATTTCTCGCTTTCAAAATCGGGACGCACTTTTTCAGCGATTCATCATTATCAGGATTGTGGTATGTACTGGAAATTATTTTCTTCATTCTTCTTCTGCTCATAATTCAGGAAGTGATCCCAAAATATTTCGCAGGAAAAAACAATATGCTATGGCTCAAGTGGATGGGCGCCCCCTTGTTTTTACTTAGCAGGATACTGTACCCGTTTACCGAACTGATCATCGAATCTTCTCATCTTATTGAAAAGCGTTTCGCACGTTCAAACGAGGGAAATGAAGAAGAGATGATGGATAAGCCTGAAGAACAGCTGGCTGCAGAAGGCAATGACACACAGGATGTGCCGCTGCTCACCGGCATACTTAAATTCAGAACCATTGTAGTGAGGCAGATCATGAAATCAAGAATTGACATGGTGTGCGTGGATGAGAAGATTACACTTGACCAATTGCTTCTCATTGTTCGCGATGCACGGTATTCGAGGTTGCCTGTTTACGCGGGAGCGCTGGATAAAATCAAGGGCATCCTTTACACGAAAGACCTGCTCACATTCCTGCAAAATGAGAAGGAGCGTAAGTGGCAGACGCTCATCCGTCCGGCTTATTTTGTTCCTGAAGGGAAAAGAATTTCACAGTTGCTGCTGGAGTTGCAAAAGCAACAGATGCACCTGGCAATCGTGGTGGATGAATACGGAAGAACTGCCGGGCTCGTTACGCTGGAAGATATTGTAGAAGAAATTATAGGTGAGATACGCGATGAAACCGACGAGCGTAACGAAGTGGAATTTCTCCAGGTTGATGACCGCAATTTTATCTTTGAAGGTAAAACCACAATCAGTGATTTCTGCCGCCTTATGGATATTCCTGAAACCTTTTTTGATGAGGTGAAAACAGAGTCGGACTCACTGGGAGGGTTAATACAGGAGATCAGCGGCTCCATAGCCGAACCAAATGAAACTATTGAATACAATGGATATGTCTTTACAATTCTGTCTCTGGAAAATTACCGCATTAAGAAAGTGAGGGTCACCAAGCCCGAGCCTTTGGAACCACAGGATGAATCATAAAGACCGGATGTGTTGTCCGGCAGAATAGGTGCATGAAAATTTCAAAACTCCCTGTTACTTTTTGCAAAGACCTGCTCATACTTTGTTGCATCTTTTCTATAGTAACCGGTTGCTCATCTTCGTACACTCCCAAGCCGCGCGGGTATTACAGAATTGTTTTTCCCGAACGAGGGTACCAGGTGTTTGACAATGGGAATTGTCCTTTCCGCTTTGAATATCCTAAGTATGGAACGTTTAATCGTGACACGGTCTTTCTCGATACTGTGCCTGATAACCCATGCTGGTTCAACATTACATTCCCTTCCCTGAATGGAAATCTTTACCTGAGCTACAAGGAGATCAATGAACACAACACCTTGCCGAAGCTGACCGAAGACTCGCACCGCCTCACTTTCAAGCATACGGTGAAAGCTGATTTCATTGAAGAGAATACAATTCATACTTCAAATGATGTTTACGGAATTCTTTATGACGTAGGCGGGAATGCCGCTTCAGCCCTCCAGTTCTTTGTAACCGACAGTATAAAGCATTTTCTGCGGGGATCACTGTATTTCTATAGCACGCCCAATGCTGATTCAATGGCACCCGTTGTAAGATTTCTGCGGCCTGATATCCTCCATTTAATTTCTACACTTCAATGGAAAGAATAAATTTTGATTAAGGTCAACATTTCCGGGGTCCTTTTTTCCGGCTAAAGTCCCAATACTTCTTTCAACCTGGTGTAACCACTCTTACTTACCGGGATTTGTTTCCCTGATTTTAAAACGGCAAGGTGACTTTCTTTTTCGTAGGCATCAATGCGTGTGATGTGGGACAAGTGTATAATGTATGAGCGATGCGTGCGAACAAATAGCTGTGGATCCAAAGTCTTCTCGAAAAAATTCATCGTCTTGTTTTTCAGGAATGAGCCCTCACCGGTTACTACATTCACATAGTCATCGGCGGCTTCCAGGTAATGTATATCCTGGACCGGAATGATCTTGATCTTGCTTCCTGCCTTTACGACAACTCTGTGATTTTGGGGCGATGAATGCGAAGCTGTCTCAAGCACGGGAATTACAGAGTGTGCTGAATCGCTGTTGTGATGATCGAGAAATTTTTTAACGGCGTTTTCAAATCGCTCCCTTGTAAAAGGCTTCAATAAATAATCGATGGCATTGGCTTCGAAAGCGCGGATTGCAAATTCATCGAATGCCGTAGTGAAAATCACTGAAGGAGGCTGATCAAGCAGCTCAAGCATTTCGAAGCCCGTGATCTTTGGCATTTGAATGTCGAGAAAAATAAGGTCGGGCTTGCTTTCCTGTATGGCTTTCAATCCTTCAAAACCATTGTTGCATTCAGTCACTATTTCAATCTGTGAAAAAGGCTGCAGGTATTCTTTTACCACGCTGCGCGCCAAAGGCTCATCATCAATAACAATTGCCCTGATCATGGTTGCGGAATTTTTACGGTGCTAATGAAGAGGTTTTGATTGACGGAGGTTTGGAGCAAATCATTCCTTCCAAACAACAGGTAGAGCCTTCTCTGAACAGAGGCTAGTCCGAAGCCGGTTCCTTTTAGGGGTGAAGAAGTCTCAGGATCAAAGGGATTCTGTACTTCGATCTTCAGTTGATTGTTCTCGTTCATAGCATGGATGCGAATCGTTACTTCGTCAGTAGTATCGTACAATCCGAACTTAATAGCATTTTCGGCAAGGGGTTGAAGGAGTAAGGCCGGGAGTTTCATTTTCTTACAGTCTTCATCACAGAGAACATCGGTGATGAGGCGCTGCCCGAAACGAACTTTTTCAATTTCGAGATACAAGCCGAGGTGGTGAAGTTCATCCTCAAGATTCACCCACTGGTCCTCACTTTTAATTGTACCTCTCAAAAACTCCGATAGTTGCTGGACCATTCTTTTCGCTTCATTGGGGCGTGAGGTGATTAGTGCATTGATGGAATTAAGACTGTTGAAGAGGAAGTGTGGCTGCAGTTGCTGCCGAAGCATATTGAGCTCCGCTTCACGTGCCAGTTTCTCTGTGTCGGATTTTCTTAACGCATCTTCCTTTTGCTGCTCGAGTTTATACCACAGCACATTAATGACTGCCATTAATCCCAATACTAAAAATGCGATGCAGAACCTGACAGGTAATGATTTCGTAAGCATATCAAGGAAATCCTGGTTCACAAGCCTCATCGCTACAACCAGTGCATAACGGGTAAGAAGGAGCCACACCAATGCCAGTCCGCAACACCATATGATCACATAAAAGAAACGGTTTGCACCAGGGAGATAAAAGCGCAACCCATTGCTGACTGCAATACATGCCATTGCCAGCGTGGCATTTGAAACGAGACTGTCAATAACTGAAAACATCACCGTAGTGCCGAGCCACAGTAACAGGAACGTTTCCATGACTGCCAGCACAACCATGCAGACAACGAAAATCCAGAAGAATCTTTTGACAGAGAGCAGTGATGAAGAAGATGCCATGTGTTACAGCAAGTGTAGCAATTTCTTCGATTCCACGTCATTGAGGCGGGCGGCTTTTTGCTGTACCATGTCGAGGTATAAATCGGGGGCGTCGCATTCCTGGATGTGGGAGTATACTTCAGCGCCATCTACCATCGTGCTCAGCCTGATGAGTTCGGCTACATCAATGAACTTCCATTTTACTACTTTGCCATGTGCATTCAGAAAGGTTTCCTGCTCCCTTTCCCCGAGGCTCTTTGCTTTCTGAAGCGCCTCATCTTCATCACCTGCTGAAATAAGACGGAGTTGCTCATCGAATTGAGGAGTATGTTCTCCTTTGCCGCAGATGATCTGAAAAATAATTTTTGCGAGGTACCAGTTCATGGGAAATCCGGTTATTGGTTATTAGTTGTTACTCTTTTAATAGCTTACGATTTCGATGCCGCCGAAAATGGAAGTTCCTTTCAGGATGAGAATTTTACCCGGGTCTACTGCGGCTTGCGTCGGACGCTTGTCTTCGATGCCGCCGAAGATTGATGTCATTTCAGATTGAACCTGCCAGTGTGCGGGCAGAATCAATTTGGTGCCGCCGAAAATCTGGGTGACTTCAAGAACTACTTTGCCTTCAATATCTGCCTGAATGAAGTTCAGTTCAGTGCCGCCGAAAACAGTGACGGCTTCGCCTCCTCTAAAGTGTTTGGTGAGCACGTTCTTTTGCAAGGAGCCGAAGAACGTGGTGTAGTCGAAGACGTCTTCATTGGTAAATTTTTCTGCGGATGTGCTAACATCATCATTACTTCCCCATTGCTGCCAGTTCCTCCACCGGTGACGTCCCGGACGGAAGATCATAAATATGCCGAGGAGAATAAGTACAAGGGGCCAGGCGTAATGATGCCATTGGAGCCCGGGCACCAGATCTTCAATGAGAAAAATTCCGCCAATGAGGATAAGGATAAACCATGCAGGTCTTTGAAAGTTGCTGCCGATGCCGATAAAAATGCCGATGGCAATGAGGAGAGTTTTCCATGAGAAGATCCAATCCGGTATGGCGAGGTTCATCTGGCGAAGAAGCAATCCTCCGCCAATAAGAAGTAAAATGAAACCGAACCATTTGTTTTTACCCGGGCGATGTTGATCAATGCGTTCCATATTGTTTCTTTTTTTTGACAAAAGTATTCTCGCAGGTTAGGTGCTACAAGAGGATTTAGGCGGAAGGGAGCCGGATTTCGGTGAATGAAGGGAAGGAATCGGTGAGTGGAGATCGAAGGCCTGATCCAATAGTTGTAACTTAAGACCAACGCGTGTCCCTGCCAGGTCGTGAGCACGAAGTGCAAAGAGCAAATGCCAATTGCTCCATAGCCACAAAAAAGGTCGGCACATGTGCCGACCTTACAAAATCTAATTAGGCCTCAACGTCTACAGCACATCCTTGTCCATCATTACCGGAACCGGTGATCCTGCATGTGAGATATCTTTTTCCGTCCTTTTGATCTTGAAAAGCCCAAACACCCATGCCTTAAACCTTTCATTCAGCAGGTACATAACAGGTACTACCAGCAGGGTAATGAATGTGGCATATGCCAGCCCGAATACAATTGTCCACGCAAGAGGTCCCCAGAAGACAACGTTTTCACCACCGAGCCAAATATCGGGCTTGAATGAAGTGAAGAGTCCGAGGAAATTTATGTTCAAGCCGATGGCGAGCGGAATCATTCCAAGTATGGTGGCGGTGGCGGTGAGCACCACGGGAGTCATTCGTGTTCGTGCACCTTCAATTACAGCTTCCCGCAAGGGAACACCCTGCTCAACCAACACATCAATGAACTCTACCAGCAATATCCCGTTTCGGACTACAATACCTAATAGGGCAATAACGCCTACACCCGTCATCACTGCAGAGAAATTCATTCCCGTAATGCCATAGCCGAGTAATACACCGATGATACTGAAGAATACTTCAGCAAAAATGATGATCGGCTTGGATACAGAATTAAACTGCGCAACCAAAATGATGATGATGAGGAAGAGTGCAACCATGGACGCCAAGCCGAGGAAGTTGATGGTATCCTGCATGTCCTGGCTGGCTCCGGTATAGCCAATGCTTACGCCTTCCGGTGTTTGATAGTTAGCAAGCGCTGCAGTCACTTTCCCCATGATCACAGGTTGCTGACTTTCGTATCCTGATAATAAATTGGAGCCGAGGGTCACTACCCGTTTCTGGTCAATGCGTTTGATCCCTGAATAGGTGGTAGAATATTGAATATCCGCAAATGCGCTTAGCGGAACCTGCCGAACCTTTCCATTGGTTTGATCGCGGAAAGTGATCTTTAGATCTTTCAACTGATCTATGTTCTTACGCTGTGCCTCATCGTAGCGGATCATAATCGGAAAGTCGTCGTTGCCTTCTTTGTATTTGGAAGCTTCCCAGCCATATACTGCGTTTCGGATTTCGAATCCGACTTGTTGAGTTGAAATTCCTTCGCGGTTCATTCTCTCCCGGTCAAGGTCAATCGAGATCTCAGGCTTGTTTGCCTGCAGGTCTGTTCTCAGTTCTTCAATGCCTTCGATATTCAGGGAATCCAGAAAGCGTTTGATGTTGTTGCTGGTTGCAATCAGTTCAGTAAAGTTGTCTCCTGAGATTTCAATGTTGATTGGCTTACCCTGTGGCGGACCGTTCTGCTCAACACCTACGGTAATTTGCACGCCGGGAATTCCTTTCAATGCCTGCCGGAATTTTTCTTCGTACGGCTTGGCTTTCCGGTTGCGCCGGTCGGTTGATTCAATGAATGCCACTGAAACTTTTCCCTTGTTGGTGTTCACACTTTGATCAAACGGGTCTTCGCTTGCCCCCACAGCTACATTTGAAATTACAGACTTAACAATGGGATTATTTTTTCCAAGCACTCCATAAATTTTATTCTCGACGATTGTAGTAACAGAGTCAGTTGTTTCCTGGTCAGTGCCTACGGGCATCACTACATACGCAAAAATGAAATTCGGATCACCTGTGGGAAATTGTTCCAGGCCGGGCTTTTGGATGTTGAGTAGGATTATGGCAACAAAAAGTGTGGCGATAATGGAGGAGAATGTAAGAATGGGATGTTTCAATGTCCATCTTAAAACATTCGCATAACGATTTTGAAACGAGGGCCAGGTTCTTTTTTGAAACCGGCGCACCATTTTAATAAGCGCCAATTGATAGAGCCAGAAAACGCCGACGAGTGTTACCATTACATTTCCGAGCAACCGTTGTCCGCCAAGGGATAGTAATAATCCCAGCACTCCGATGATCACTGACCATATGATTTGCCTTCTGCTAACCGGATCTGCATTTTCATCGTGTGGTTTCATAAATGTGGCGGCAAAGACCGGGTTAATCAGGTACGCAACTACCAGTGAAGCAGTGAGTGTAATGATCAATGTAACCGGTAGCGAATGCATGAAGGAACCAATGACTCCGGGCCAGAATAATAGCGGGAAGAAAGGTGCAAGTGTCGTCATCGTTCCTGCGAGCACGGGAGCGAATACTTCACCTGCCGCATTCTTTGCGGCAAGTTTTATAGGCATTTTGCCATTACCGAATATCCGGTGTGTGTTTTCAATAACAACAATCGCATCGTCAACAACAATTCCCAAACCGAGCAGGAATGCGAAGAGAACGATCACATTCATTGTCCAGCCCATAAAACTCAGTACAAGAAATGCAATGAACATCGAAAGGGGAACCGATAACGCAACGAAGATGGCATTGGTACCTCCCATGAAAAACATGAGCACCAGCGTTACGAAAATGAAACCGATGATGATGCTGTTGAGCAGATCAGCGACCTGTGTACGAGTGGTGGTGGAGGTATCTCCGGTAATAGTTAATTCAACATCTTTTGGAACATCTTTCAGGTGAGCCTTTGTTACAAGAGCACGAATGCTGTCCGATGCCTGAATCAGGTTGGCTCCGCTTTTCTTAATAATGTTTAAGGTGATTACTTTTTTGTTGTTGAGTCGCGCGAAACTTTCCTGCTCTTTGAAGCTGTCTTTGATTTCAGCAATGTCGCGCAGGTAGATCGGCTTATTGTCCATATTGTTGACTGTAAGATTCTCAATCTGGTTCACATTCGTAAACTCACCACTCACTGAAATGCTTCGGCGCATGTCGCCGAGCTTCATTGTCCCGCCGGAAACAATTTTATTTTCACTGCTTATGGAAGAATAAATATCATACATGGTAACCTGCGCCGCCTGTGCTTTGTACATATCCACATTGATCTGAACCTCTCTCTCCGGCGCGCCGATAATATCCGCTCTTGTAATTTGGGGAAGCGCCTCAATTTTATCCTGCAATAGCTCCGCATATCTTTTCAAAGTGGCGAGATCATAATCGCCGCTGATGTTTACCTGCATGATCGGAAACTGTGAGAATTCCACCTTTGCCACATTCGGTCCCCACGTAGGATCGAGATCGCCCGGCAGATCAGGTTTAGCCTTGTCAACAGCGTCTTTCACTTTTTGATTTGCGTCATCAATATTGGTTCCTGAGACAAATTCAACCTGGATGGAGGAAAAATCCTGCACAGAATTGCTGGTGATCTTATTCACTCCGTTGATTGCTCCAATCTCCTTCTCGAGAGGTTTGGTGAGGAGATTTTCAACATCAGCGGGAGCCGATCCCGGGTAAATCGTTGACACATAAATCGTGGGCATGGTGACATCAGGAAATAGTTCTTTCGGGAGGTGATTGTAAGCCCTGATGCCCATGATCGTGAGCATTACCGTGATGATAAATATGGTGGTGCGGTTATCAATCGCCCAGCTGCTTGGTTTGAATTCTTTAAAAACGTCTTTCATCTTTTTCAGTTGTTATTTGTCGTGAATCGT
>JADMIO011852183.1_pt1 | contig 10629 bp, 6 predicted proteins | sample 8958161 | NCBI WGS metagenome assembly JADMIO01 (sample SAMN16585339, study PRJNA669376) | soil metagenome | isolation source: Crop rotation soil | place: USA: Cullars Rotation, Alabama | collected 2011
CTTTCCCCCGTTCGTCGGAACTCCTGGCCATTTCACACGCACGCCGAACCGCCACGATTACGCGGTGCCTCCGCCCAAGGGAATGCTCCTGGACCAGTTGGCCGACCGCGGCGTCGTGGTTCACAGCGTCGGCAAGATCTTCGATGTGTTCCTCGGCCGTGGCATTCGCGATTCCGCAAAGACCAAAAGCAATGCCGATGGCATGGCCAAGACCCTCGAAGCCATGAACAGCTGCGAATGTGGCCTGATTTTCGTAAACCTGGTCGACTTCGACCAGCAGTATGGCCACCGTAACGACATCGCCGGATATGGCGCCGCGCTCGAGGAATTCGACGCCTGGCTCCCGCAATTCCGCGCGCAATTACGCCCCGAAGATCTTGCCATCTTCACCGCGGACCACGGTTGCGATCCCACCGTTCCGGGAACCGATCATACCCGCGAGTATGTACCCCTTTTGGTGAGCGGTCCGAAAGTGAAACAGGGCGTGGATCTCGGGCTGAGAGCGTCGTTGTCGGATGTGGGCCAGACAGTCGCCGAAAACTTCGGCGCGCATATCGGTCACGGCGTCAGTTTCTTACCCCAAATTTTATGAGAAAGCCAGTCATGGCGGGCAATTGGAAGATGTACAAAACGCCCGCGGAAACTACATCGTTCTTTGAGAAATTTCGGCCGTTGGTCGAGAAATCCGGGCATTGTGAAATCGTCATCTGTCCGCCGTTCACGAACCTTTTCGCGGCCGTAGACGCCGCCAAAGGCAGCGCGATTCAGATCGGCGCGCAAAACATCGCTTGGGCGAAAGAGGGCGCCTTCACCGGAGAGGTCTCCGGCGCCATGCTGCGCGCTACCGGCGCCACTTACGCCATCATCGGCCACAGCGAACGCCGCCAGTATTTCAATGAGACCGATGAGACCGTTTTGAAACGGACCCAGGCTGCGTTGGAAGCGGGCCTCACTCCTATCGTCTGCGTCGGCGAGCGTCTGGAAGAACGCGAGGGCGGCAATACAGAGAAGGTGTTGGTGGGCCAATTCGCCGGCGGAATTGCGGGACTCACAGACGCGCAATTCGGACGCATCATCATCGCCTATGAACCGGTTTGGGCGATCGGCACCGGCAAGACTGCGACACCCGAAATCGCCGCCGATGCCCACCGTGTCATTCGCAATGAAGTGCGCTCGCGTTTCGGCAAGGAGGCCGCCGACACCGTCCGCATCCTCTACGGCGGAAGTGTAAAACCCGACAACGTCAAGAGTCTGATGGCGCAGCCGGAGATTGACGGCAGCCTCGTCGGCGGCGCCAGTCTCGATCCGGTGTCGTTCGCCTCGATTGTCAACTTCTAACTTGGTGAGCAGTGGGGTCCAAGGGCAATAAACGAAAGCGTGGCGGAAAACCCGAAACCGCCGCGCTTTCGGCGCCGCGACTGCCGCTCGTTCTCATCTCGCTGGCGATTTTACTGGTCCTGGTCGCGCGCGTCCGGCTCCTCAATGTCCCGCTGGAACGAGATGAGGGCGAGTACGCCTACATCGGCAACCTGATGCTCCAGGGCATCGCCCCCTACGGACTCGCGGCCAACATGAAATTGCCGGGAACCAACGCCGCCTATGCGCTTCTCATGGCGATATTCGGGCGTTCGATCTTCGGCGTCCATTTCGGATTTCTGCTGGTGAACCTCGGCGCGATCGCCCTGATCTTCTTCATCGCCAGACGGCTGTTCGGAGTGCAGGCAGGCATCGCGGCGTCGGCCAGTTACGCGGTGATGACGGTCGGAGTCTCGGTTCTCGGGCTCTGGGCGCACGCGACCCACTTCGTCGTGCTCCCCGCTCTCGCCGCCACATTGCTGCTCCTGCAATGGGCGGACGATCGTAAACTCGTCCGGCTCGCCGCCGCCGGGGTACTCTTCGGGCTTGCATTTCTGATGAAGCAGCCGGGGATCTTCTTACTGCTCTTCGGGCTGATTTACGTGATGCACATCCGCCGTTCACTGAAGGATGCGGCAGTCTTCACGCTGGCTGCAGCTTTGCCATTCGGCCTGACCTGCCTCCTGTTGTGGCGCGCCGGCGTTTTCAGCCGGTTCTGGCTTTGGGTCTTCACCTACGCTCGCCTGTATGCCTCGCGCGTCCCCATCTCCGGCGCGTTTGGCCCGTTCTGGACCAGCGCGTTGCCCATCCTGATTGCCAATTTGGGCATTTGCCTTCTCGCCGCGGCGGGAATGTATTTTCTGTGGACACAGCCCGATCGTCGCGCGGCCGCATTGCCGCTCACGGTTTTTGTGGTGTGCTCGTTCCTGGCAGTCTGTCCCGGATTCTACTTTCGCCAGCACTACTTCGTGCTCGTGCTGCCGGCCGTCGCCCTGCTGGTAGGAGCATTCATGGCCAGTGCCCGCCCCGCATTGGCGCCATGGCTCACCGTGGTCGCACTGGCCTACTCCATCGTCACTCAAGCCGGCTGGCTCTTCGGCATGTCACCGGAAGCCGTCAGCCGCGCCGCCTACGGACTCAACCCGTTCCCCGAAGCGATTCCGATCGGGGACTATATTCGCACCCACTCCAGCGCCACCGATCAAATCGCGATCCTCGGCTCCGAGCCCGAGATTTATTTCTACTCCCAGCGCCGCGCCGCCGTTCCGTACGTTTACACCTACCCGCTGGTCGAACCTCAACCGCTGGCCGGCCTCATGCAGACGGAGTTCATCCATGACGTCGAGGCCGCGAAGCCCGCATACCTGGTCTACGTGAATATCTACGCCTCCTGGCTGGTGCAGTCCGGCTCGCCCACAGACCTGTTCCGCTGGGCCGTTCCGTATTACACTCCCCGCTACCAACAGGTCGGCGTCGTGGAGCTGTCGCCGCGAGGCACCACCTACCGGTGGGACGCAGATGCGACAGGATATCGGCCTCTAAGTTCGGACTTCGTACTAATTCTCAAACGCCGCGACTGAGACGAGTTACACTCACGGGAGGAGTTCTCACTATGGCGGACGATGTTAGCCGCCGGTCGTTCCTCCGAACGGCCGGGCCGGCGGGGCTCGTGTCTAGCGCTGCCTTCGCTTTCCAGAATCATCCGGCGCAGGAAATCGTCGTACCTCGCGGCCCTGAAATCAAACCCGAACACAAAATCAAATTCGCGGTCATCGGCGTAGACCACAACCATATCAACGGCATCACCGACGCGCTTCGGCGCGGCGGCGGCGAGTTGGTATCCGTCTACTCGCCGACAGAGAAGCCGCTTGCCGACTACACCAAAAAATATCCCGACGTGAAGGTCGCGGCCAGCGAAGACGAGATCCTCAACGATTCGTCCATTCAGCTGATCGCGAGCGCGGCGATACCCGACCAGCGAGCTCCCACCGGCATTCGCGCCATGCATCACGGCAAGGACTACCTCAGCGATAAGCCGGCCATCACCACCCTGGAGCAGCTCGCCCAGGTGCGCAAAGCCATTAAAGAGACCAACCGTATTTTCGCCATCATGTACTCCGAGCGGCTGGAAAATCGCGCGTCGGTAAAAGCTGGCGAATTGGTACGCGCCGGCGCCATCGGCAAGGTGGTCCAGACTATCAACATCGCTCCCCATCAGGTGCACGAAGAGACGCGCTTTCCCCGCTACGGCGGCATTCTTTGCGATATCGGCTCGCATCAGGCTGACCAATTCGTTTTCTACACCAACTCCACCAAGGCCGAAGTCACCGCTTCGCAAATCGCCAACGTGAACTGGCAGAAATATCCGAAGTTCCAGGATTTCGGCGACATGATGATGCACGGCAACGGCGGCTTCGGTTATGTCCGCGTCGACTGGTTCACGCCCAACGGCCTCGGCGTTTGGGGCGATGGGCGGCTCTTCATCCTCGGCACCGATGGTTACATCGAGCTCCGAAAATACATCGACGTTGCGGGCCGGAAAGGCGCCAGTCATCTGTTCCTGGTCGACCAAAAACAGGCCACCTACATGGACTGCAGCCAGATGGAACTTCCATTCGGGCCGCAGTTCGTCGCGGACGTCGTGAACCGCACACATGTGGCACAAGACCAGGAGCAGGCGCTGCTGGCAACTGAATTAGTCTTGAAGGCGCAGAAGAACGCGAGGATGTTATGAAACGAAACCCATCACGTCGCTCGATGCTGAAAACCGTCGCGGCAGCGGCCGGCTTTCCCGCGATTGTTCCTTCCACGGTGTTCGGCCAGAATGCTCCCAGCAATCGCATCAACGTAGGCGCGATCGGTGTCGGCCGGATCTCGCGCGTGCATGATCTTCCCGCGATTCGCAAAGTGGATTTCGCGCGTATCGTGGCGGTTTGCGACCTTGATGCGAACCGCGTGGAACAAGGCAAGATTCTCGTCAACGGCTTCTATGACACCCAGGATGGCGTGAAGGGTTATAGCGATTATCACGAACTCCTCGCCAACAAAGATATCGACGCCGTCGTGATCTCGACGCCCGATCATCAACACGCCGTGCTCGCCGTCAATGCCGCCCAGGCCGGCAAAGACATTTACCTGCAGAAGCCGGCGTCTCTGACGATTTCCGAAGGGCGCCGCATGAGCGACGAAGTCCGGAAATCGAAGCGGATATTTCAAATTGGCTCCCAGCAGCGATCGTGGAAGCAGTTTCATCGCGCCTGCGAGCTGGTCCGCAACGGCCGCATCGGCGATGTGCAGCATGTCGAGGTGGGATTGCCCGGCGATCCTTCCGGTCCTGACGCCCCCGAAATGCCGGTGCCGCCAAATTTCAATTACGATGCCTGGCTGGGCACCACACCGGTCGTGTATTACACCGAGATGCGCGTCCACCCGCAGAAGGGATTCGATCGGCCGGGCTGGCTGCGCTGCGAGCAGTTCGGCGCGGGAATGATCACCGGCTGGGGCGCCCATCACGTCGACACGGCGCATTGGGGCATGAATACCGAACTCACCGGACCCATCGAGATCTGGGGCACCGCGGAGTTTCCGACCCAGGGCCTCTGGAATGTCCACGGTAAATTCAAGACCGAGGCCCGCTACGCCAATGGCATGACCATGTCCATCTCCGGCGACTATCCCAACGGCATCAAGTTCATCGGCGCCAAAGGCTGGATTTTTGTGACCCGCGAAGAGAACGTCACCGCCAGCGATCCGGCCGGTCCCGGCGGCGCTCCCTTGCAGGCGAGCGATCCCAAAATCCTCGATAGCGTAATCGGTCCCAACGAAATTCACCTCGCCACCGCGTCGGAACACCATTTGAACTGGCTGGAATGCGTGCGCAGCCGCAAAGAACCGCTGGCGCCCCCGGAGATCGCACATCGCGCCTGCTCCACCTGCCTGTTGCATCACATCGCCATGAAGACCAAACGCAAGCTGTTTTGGGACCCGCAGAAGGAGCGGTTCAAGAACGACGACGCGGCCAATGCCATGTTGAGCCGCCCCCAGCGTGCGCCTTACGGTTTTAACGCCTGATCACGGGCTCGTGGCGTGGCAGTTTCTCGATCAATGCCGCGAATTCCGCCTCACGCTCGAGCCGCATCCCGATCTGCAGCCAGTAGAGCGGCAGAGGCGCCAGCAACTCCCGCGCTCCTTCGCACAAATTCATCACATCCTTCTCGGTCGTGATGAGGGCGGTCGCGCCGGCAGCTGTCATCTGGTCCCGGATGTGATTCAGTTCGCGCGGACGATAGCGGTGGTGGTCGGCAAATGCCACCCAATCGGCCACCTCGACGCCGGCCGACTCCAGAGTCCGCCGGAAGCCCGCCGGATTCCCCAACCCGCAAAAGGCCCCGGCGCGCCCGAATGGCCGCTCCGCCAGGCCGAACCTCGTGCCATCTTCCCACCGCACCCACGCCAGTGGCTGCACGGAAGCGCGAAATACCGGCGCGCTCCGATTCCAGCAGCGGATCTCGCGCTCGATCACGTCGGCCATGTCGGAGGCTTCGCAGCGCGTGATCAAAATGATGCTGGCCCGCTCCATCCCGGCAATCGGTTCGCGCAAGCGTCCCAAGGGAAAAACGTCACGCCCGCCGAATGGATTGAGGGCGTCGATCAGGAGTACATCTACATCGCGCGCCAGTTTGCGATGCTGGAAACCATCGTCCAGCACGATCACGTCGGCGGAAAAATCGCGCAGCAACCGCGTGCCCGAATCGAATCGATTCGCTCCGATTCCCACCGGCGCCAGCCCCGAGCGAATCAGAATTTGCGCCTCATCGCCCGTCAGACTCGCCGATACCTGCTGACCGGGACTCACTCCGAGATACTTCTGCGGCGAATTCCGCCCGTACCCCCGCGTCAGAATCGCAGGACTGCGGCCGCTGGCCTTCAACAACTCGACGACGCGCACCACGCAGGGAGTCTTGCCCGTTCCGCCCATGGTCAGGTTGCCGATACTGATGACCGGTACCGGGAGTTGCTTCTGTCCGGTCTCCTGTTTGCGATGCCTGCGTCTTCCGCCCGATTTCCAAACCCGCGCCAGCAGCCAGGCGACCCAGAACCATGGCACCGCCGAGCGATACGACGGAACGCGTCGAAGCCGGCGCACTTCTTCGACCGCCTCAGCGGACGCTCCTCGCTGCGCTTCCGCAGAAGCCAAGGCACGCCGGCCGATCGCGTGCGCCTCAGCAGGCGCAGCCAGCAATCGCTCCACGGCCCCCGCCAGCTGGTTCGCTGCGTCGATCCGGACATACGCTCCGGCTTTATGGAAACGGTCCGCAATCGCCTGAAAATTCTCCATGTGCGGACCGGCGATCACCGGCTTGGCGAACAGCGCCGGCTCCAGCAAATTGTGGCCGCCCCGGTGAGCCAATGTTCCACCCATGAACACCACGTCCGCGGCGCCGAAAAGCGCAGCCAATTCGCCGATGGAATCCAGAAGGAGTACGCGCGGCGTTTCGCTTCCCTTCTGTTCCAAAGCAGATCGCCGGACAAACCGGATTCCCGCCGCTTCCAATTTCGACGCCGCCACGGCGAAGCGTTCCGGCTTTCGCGGCGCCAGAATCAACAGCAGTCCCGGCCTCTTTGGCGCGATTTCCTGGAATGCCGCGATCACCGCGTCATCCTCGTCGGGATCGCCGGTTTCCGCCGGCGGCATGGTGCTCGCCGCGATCCAAATTTGGGAGGGACGCAGGCGCTCGATAAGCCGCTTTACCGGCGAGTCGGCCGGCAAGGAGTGCGCCTGGAAGTCGTACTTGAAATTCCCGGCTACGCGCACGCGGCCGGCGGGCATTCCCAGGGCTTCAAATCGCGACCGGATCTCCTCCGACTGTGCCAGTACGGAATCCAGCGCCGGCAGCACCGCCGAAAAAAACCAGCGCCGTTTGAGGTACTTGGGATAGGCCTTATCGGAAATGCGCGCGTTCACCAAGGTGAGGGAAGCTCCGGTGCGCTTTACTTCCCGGAAGAGATTCGGCCAGATCTCGGTCTCGGCTGTCACAACTACCGACGGTCTCAATGTCCGCAAGACTCTGCGCACGGCGAAAACATAATCGACCGGGGCGTAAAACACGCCGTCCGCCAGGTCCTTTAACTTCTCGTCCGCGGTGGCCCGCCCCGCCAGGGTCGAAGTCGACACGAAAACCCGTGTTTTGGGGAATTCAGCCCGCAGGCGGCGGAGGAATTCCAGGCACGAGAGTACTTCCCCGACCGAAACTGCATGCAACCAGATGGCGCCGGGACCGGTCTGACTAAATGGGCGCGGGAGGAATCCGAAGCGCTGGGGTAAGGACCGCCAGTAACCACGCTTCCGGATCCCGCGTAACAGGAAATAGAATAGGACGATAGGTAATCCAAACGCCTGCAAGGTGCGATAGAGGAAATAAATGCCTTTTGTTTTCAAACGTTTGGCTCTTCTTCTGAGTATATCTGCCGCGTTTGCGGCGGACAAGCCGGTACCGTTCAAGGCGCCGCCGGCCAAAGAATTCGCGCAGCATCAATCCAATGGCAAGGTCACCATTGGAGTCGACCCCTACATGATGGGCGACAAGGTTAAGGTGGCGTTCGGCAAGTTGGAGCCTTATACCTACGGGGTCCTCCCTGTGTTGGTCGTCATCCAGAACGACGGCGACACCGCGATCAAGCTCGACGGGGTCAAGGCCGAATACGTAGGACCGAATCGCGATCGCGTGTATGCGACTCCCGCCAAGGAGGTTCGTTATCTTCAGGGACCCGACCGTCCCAAAGTAATCACCGGCCCAGGCAAGCCCCAGGTCTTGAAAAAGAAAAACCCGCTGGACGAGTGGGAGATTGAGGGCCGCGCATTTTCCGCGCAGATGCTGCCGCCGGGCCAATCGGCCAGCGGCTTCTTCTATTTCAACACCGGCCTGCAGCGCGGCGCCACCATTTATATCACCGGCTTGACCGAAGCGGGTTCCGGCAAAGAGCTCCTGTATTTCGAATTGCCCTTGTCGGCAGACTCACCCGACCCGAAGAAATAACGGGACGCTCACTCGCTCTTCCAGCCGCACAGTTTCTCGATCTCCGCGGCGGATCCGTCCCGCAGCCATGCATCCAGCTGCGCCGGCTCCTTCAATTGCTGTCCGCGGACCCGCGGCACTGCCACATAGCGGCACTCCAATTCGGCCAGCGAAGTCATATCACCCCATAGCTTCTCGAATTGCGCCACCGGGAACACATCTTCCTGGCCCTTACCCCATCGCTTTTTGACATCCTTGAGAGTGATATACGAAGGCATGCGAGCGGCCACGCGACGCGTCGCTTCCATCAGCTGAGCCTCATCGTTCAAATCTTCCCGCTCCAGCCCGAATACCTCGAGCAGGCGGTTCACATCCACCCAATACGTGGCACTGTTGTAATACGAAAGCTGCGATTCAATCCGCTCGTTCGGCAGAGCCATACCTTCCACCAGCCGCAACCTTCCGCCGACTCGAGCCAGGCCTCCGCCGCGATCCTCCAGGTGCCGCGCGATGACCTCCGTCGTGATCGCCGCACCCTGATCCACGTGATATCCCAGCAGTGCCGGATCGATCGCCGCGCCCAAGGTGTCGATATTGTGAATCAGCAGGTAATTCAGCCGGGGATTCGCTTCGATCAGCCGGGCCAGGGTTCCGTTTCGCAGCAGGTTTGAAATCTCATACCAATGGCCCACGGGATGTAAGCACTGCAAGGGCAGATTGCCGGTGTAGTCGCTTCCCTCCCCTGCATTGCGCGCCCACTGAATGAGAGTGTGATGCAGGCTCTCCCGGACTTTCTGAGCTTGTTCGTCGAGCAGCTGTTGCGGCATCTCCTCCCAGGCGAAACGAAGGTCCCGCTCCATCGGCACCATCCGCAGGCCGATGCTCCGGCCCGCCGAAAGCAGCACCGGACCGGCATAGCCGTAATTCGCGCAGCCGCGGAGATGATCTTCAATCGCTTCGTGGGTCAGGTAGCTGGTCGTGAAGACATGCGGCACCGGGTGGCCCGCAGCCTCGCTCGCCTGCCTGCTTTTCGCCAGGTGAATCTCCAGAAAGCTTCGATGACATCCGCCCAATCGGCAAAACGGACTCAGCGCCTTCACTACTCCGGCGCCATGGGTCCACCGGCTGCCAGTGCCGCCGGCCAAGGTGACGACCGCGAGTTCTCCGCGAGACAGGGCATTCTCTCCGATTTTGCGATAGCGATCGGTTTGGCAATCGCGCGCTTCCAACACGTCGCCGGGTTGCGCATCCGAGATATCGGTGCTGGCCGGCAATCGGTTCTGCGTCAGGCCAATGCGGCCATTGCGCATATCGGCCTGAATCTGCTGGTGCTGCACCGGGTCGAAACCATAAGCGTGCAAGAGTCCGTGCAAGCTCTGCCCGCCCGCCGATTGTGTTTCCTGACTGCGCGGCAGTAAATGGTCGAACATCTGCTGGACCATGCCGGCGTACTCCGGCTGTTCGCGGCACGCGGCGGCGAAATGGTCCAGTTCCGCGCGACGGGTCGCCGAGAGCAGCCTCGCCTCGGTGCGCACCAGCGGAGGCACCGCCTGGGTGTAGTATTCGGCAGGCAGCAGCGCGCCTGCACCGCGCAGCAACTCCGCCGTCGTGCCTCGCTCGTTGATGGCGAAGTTGTACACCACCGGCTCCATGGCGAATGCCACGGCGTGCTGCATGCGCCGCTTAGTGGCGCTCATGATGTGTTGGATGCGATCCAGCGCCTCGCCCTTCCGCTCCGGATTAAACAGGAAGCCCATGCCGCCGCCCGACATTCCGCCCAGCATCCAGAATCCCCAGAAATCGTTGCCCATCTCCTCCCGCGCCGCCTCGATCAGCCGCGCGGTATAGAGATTCGCCGCCCACGGAATGATGGTCTGGATGGGTCCCGCGAAGTTTCGATCCGTGGCGGCGCCCACCGCATGAATATCGCCGGTACGGAGGTGGCCCATGACATCGTCGAGGATGGACATCGCCTCACGCCGCGCATGCCACTCCCTTTCGGACCGCAGCAGATACCGCTCGGTGACCATTTCCAGAATCGGCCCGACATCCTGCGCCATTCCTCCATGCACCAGCACCAGGCTGTCCTGCAGCATCTGGCGGGTCGCCGGAGAAACTTCCTTCTCGTCGAAAATCTGATGGTTTGGCAGCAGGCGGCCGCGGCTGATTCCGAATTCGGGATCGCCCTCCCCGGAAATCACGCCGTGAATGAGCTTGATTCCCGGCCAGACACCGCCGGAGTCCTGCCAGGGGAAAG
>JADMIO011621200.1_pt1 | contig 10626 bp, 8 predicted proteins | sample 8958161 | NCBI WGS metagenome assembly JADMIO01 (sample SAMN16585339, study PRJNA669376) | soil metagenome | isolation source: Crop rotation soil | place: USA: Cullars Rotation, Alabama | collected 2011
TCCCCCTTTTAAATTATCTTCAGGAACAAAACCAAATTCTCGACTATCTCCACTCATGGCATGATTATCTCCCAGCACAAGATAAGTTTTGTCTGGAATTTGAAGACCATACTGACGGATAAAACTAATATCCAAAGTCCCATCTTTTTTCAAAGGGGGACCATGATCAATGAAAGGGGAGTAGACATGAGGGGAGGGGGAATGCTCTTTTCGTCTCCACTCTGTTTGAACAAACTCTTGGAGGGTCGTGTCTTCTTTTTTCAAGACCGCTCTCCCCATCAGATAAAGATCTCCCTCTTTGAAATAGGCATAGCGCGCGGGATGAAAACGTTGATACTTCGATTGAGGCGCAAAGCGCATATCAAATTCCATGCCGATATTATAGAGGAGCTGGACTCTTTGCGTATCAAATTGGTAGAGGGGATGGGAGCGTTCCAGAGCAAAAGCGATCCCTTCCCAATCGATTTTATAAGCAGTGCCCCCATCAAATTCATAGATGCCATCAGGCACACCCATTAAATGGGGAAGAAAGATGTTCTGTCCAGAGAGATTTGGTTTTGTCCCATAGCGGTAAGCAAATCCATTTTTCACTTCAAACCGAGCGGTGTAGAGAGCTTTAAAAAGGGTGCGTAAGTGCGCTTCTTGGAGCGGGATAATCGATGTTTGCATCCCTAAGCTTGGACTGAGTCTTCCCGATTCATCGTGTAAGAGTTTTGCAGTACTTAGCGAAGGATCATGTCTAATTTCCAAATAGAGAGGGGCTTTTTCTAAAGTGGTAAGATCTTGGTCTGTAAAAAATTGGACTTGTTGTTCTGTCAGCAGGCGTGTCATCCCAAAATTTTTAAATCCCCATAAGTCGGCATAATTTTCAACTAAAGGCGCTTTAGGATCGTGAATCTCTGTAAGTCCTAGCATTTCCCCATGCACTTGATGATGAGAAGAGACGAAGAGCTTAGCGATCGGTTCATTCATCTGATATAAGACAAGGCTGGGATAGGTGTGAGGAGTAGGAGAAAAAGAGGTGGAAGTTTTACGCATGAAATCAATAAAGGGAATATGCTCGATAGAGGCCAATTTTTCTTGCTGGAGCTCTAAGGAAATATCGTTTCCATGAAGATCTATGCCATACATTTGTCCCCCATAAAAATAGAGGATGTCTTTAGGTTTCCCAATGAGTCTTTTGACGTATTGTTTTTTACCAGGAAAGAGGTAGAAATATTTCGTGTCGACATCGGGAATATCCATGTTCTCGCCAGAAAAAATCACGATATTGTTGCGTTTGACAAGTTCTGGATCGAAATAAAGGTGCTTGACCGTCAAGGGCATATTGATGCCAAAGTCTGTTTTTGAAACGATCAGACGGTCTTTTTCTTTGAAGGTAGGGCGCATCGAGCCTGAGGGAATCTCATAAAGCTCAAACCACATTTGTCGGATTAAAACAGCAATTGAAAGAGCAAATAAAAGGGCAAAAAGGAGATCTTTTAGCTGCTCAAAGAAGTTCTTTTTGAGGTGTGCTGTAGAAAGGGTGTGGAGATAAGCAGCATCGCTACTTGCCTTTTCTCTATTTTTTTCTTGGAGAGAAGTTTCTAAGTTTTTACAAGCTAAAATAAGAGCTTCCCGCTCTGAGGGGGAGAGCTTTTTTTGTTTTTTTTTGTAAAGACGATAGACCTGAAAAAGGAGATGTCTCGACTTTCGAAGGGGGAGGACTTTTTCAGAACGGGAAAAAAACATAAAAAACCCCCTCAGCCATGGATAGAACTTTAAATTTTCTCTCTAAAAATTGCACAAAATCGAGTCTACGGGATTTAAGAGAATCGGAGCAAGAGTATTTTTCCCTTCAATTGTTAAGAAATTTTAAAAAATATGTTTTGATTTTATTTGGAATTGTGTTAAAAATTTACACTTCTGAGGGAATTTTTATGGCTCATATCCGAGAGATAAGTGGAGAAATCCCTCGCTAAAGTTGTTTTTAACACATAACATTTGAGGAGGGGGAAGTATGGGAATAGGTTCAATACAAATAGGAAAGTTGGTTACTCAAAGTGAAGACCCAATCTGGCAACTGAGTTCTTCTGTCACGCTTAAGGAGACTAGAATATCAGGTTGTAATTTGCTTAAGAAATTTCTTACTGGTTTTAAAAGCGAATGTTTAAAGGATAGTAGAGAGATCGATGTCCTTAAAGGAACCATCGAAAAAGCTCTTAGCGTTTATGAAAATGCCAGAAAGTTTTCTAAAGAGGAGCTCACAGAGCAACGTCAACGTGCTTTAGATGGGTATTCTATTTATCTTTCCAAAGTAGCTAAAATGGTAGACTGTAAAGCGAGAGTGAGTCGGTTTATAGAATTTTGCTTAATTCCAGAGAAAAGAATCTGGGGCTCTCTTTCTCCTCAAGATGAAGAGTTCATAAAGGAAGTCTCTATCACAGATGCTGTCTTAAAGCAACTGGTGTTAGAACTTAAACTAGAGCAAGGATGGTTGAATTCTTCCGCTACCAAATCCGCTCAGAAATTTACAGAGAATATTTCACAAGGAATTTTAACTTTTTGTCAGCTTGTGGATAAAGCCTTAACTCCAGGTTTGGTTCCCGTCGAAATTATGGCAGACCCATCTCCTATTGGAGATAGTCTAGACCATGCGAAGAATTATTTCGGGAAATGGGAGGGGATTTATACAGCCATTTTTACCAAACTTTCAAATGTTTATAAAGAACAATTTACAAAAAGCAATAATGTCAAAAGATTAGTGGATCAATTGAAAGGATGTGTTGCTGATCTTGACCATATTTTACAACAAAAGATTGTAGTGGATTTTTCTGAAGAGGATTTAAAGACTCAACATAATGCGATTAAAGCGATGGTGAGATATGCGATTAATGAAACAGCTAAGTTAGGAGAATTTGCCCAGATGCTTCAAAAAGGAGCAGAATTTCTAAAAGAGGGCCCAATCGATCCCTTTCTGACGGCTTTTCAACCACACTTTCCACAATTTCTAGCAGAGAGAGCAAAATTAGAAAACAGTTTAAAAGAGAATTACCAAGAAATTTCAGAGTATGCCCGTCGTATATTGATTACCTACAACGCTATTTTAAAAGACTTCCATGGAGAAGGATATGAACCTGGCTCTCTTTTCCGTTCTCTTCACCGCTTTCAGAAGATAAGAGAGAAAGGAGGCGATCCCTTAACCCTTGTGCAGAGAGCAATCACTTTTGGTAAAGGTTTCCTTGGTTCCTGGGGAGGTGTGCCTCCTGTGTATTCCAATCCTTATTGGACTACCTCTATCCCTATAGAGGAAGAGAAGCCAGGTGACGAAGAAGAAGGGGTGGCTTCGGCATAATCAAAGGGCTCATTTTTCCAGTTAGGCTTTTGGTCTAGCTGGAAGGGTGATGGGAGATGTGAGAGAAAAACCAGAATCGACGATATGTTGCTTAAAGGTGTAGTGAGTACTTTGGACCTCAATCCAGTGGGGAAAAGGAAAGGTAGGAGTTTCTTGGTTAAAAAAAAGTTCGATCCTACAGCTAGAGAGAAGAGACCCATCTTTTGGCCAAGTCGCTCTCCAGACTTCAAATTTAGGCTTGGAGATCTTTTTTCCTAAGATCACTAAAGGGGGATTCCAGACAGCGCGCGTGTCACTCTCTCCTGGAGGCGGGGGATGTCCTATTTTTTTCCTTTCGTGAGGAGGAACTCTTTCGAAAGTTAAAAACAGAAGTTTGGTCAGAAATTGTTCTGAATCTTCTAAGCCCATCCACCTTTTTTTTGTGTGAGAATAACATCCCAGTAGCTCCGCTGTATGGAGATCGATTTGATAGATCGTCCAGGAAGTGCTCCCTTCTGCTCCCTGGTTGAGCCAGGTTTGCCAGTTAAATGTTTTAAGATCTACTCCAGACGATGGGAGGGTCAGCTCTTCTAAATTTAAGGTGGAGCCTGATAGAGAGCGAATGAACAGAAGGTTATAGCTTTTCCCATACGAAGAAACAATATATTGGCCAGGGGTTGCTTGAACAAAACGTTGACTCAAGGAATTTTTAGGAAGAGTTTTTTGAAAAGAAGAAGAGGGCGGTTGTGTTTCTACACAAGAAAGAGGGAGGGTGAAAGCAGAAAAAATACAAAAAATATATAAACACAACATTTGTTCTATTATCCTGAACAGGGATTTTTTAGCAAAGGGTCTCGAATAAACTCTTTCTTTTTTAAAAAAAACGGGGTATATAGAAAGGTCATTTTTTAAGGGGTATTCCATTGGAGTCTCAAGATCATTTGACAAGTATCTATCAAGAATCTTTAGCTCTTTTAACAGATCTTTATGCTCTAACCATGGCATATGGGTATTGGAAGAAAGGGATGCAAGATAGACAAGCTGTATTTTATCTCTCTTTTCGACGCAAACCCTTTAATGGAGAGTTTGCTATCACAGCTGGTTTAGAGACTTTTTTAGGATTTTTAAAGAAGTTTCATTATACTCAAAGTGATCTTGCCTATTTAGAAAGCCTCACCAATCCCAATCAGACGCCTCTTTTTGAAAAAGAATTTCTCACCTATCTAGAGAAGCTTAAATTCTCTTGCGATATCGATGCGGTAGAAGAGGGAACCCCTGTTTTCCCCTATGAGCCGATTGTGAGAGTCCAAGGGCCGATTTTACAAGCACAACTTCTAGAAAGTCCTCTTCTTAATATTATTAATTTTCAAACGCTCATTGCGACCAAAGCGGCCAGGATTGCCTGGTCCGCCAGACCCGACCCTGTTGTGGAATTTGGGATCCGTCGAGCGCAGGGGATTGATGGGGCTCTTTCTGCCAGTCGTGCTGCTTTTATTGGAGGGTGTGAGGCGACCTCTAATGTGTTAGCGGGCAAGCTCTTTGGGATCCCTGTCAAAGGGACAATTGCCCATAGCTGGGTGATGGCTTTTGAAGAGGAAGCAGAGGCTTTTGATGCCTATGCAGAGGTCTTACCTCAGCAGTGTGTTTTTTTGATCGATACGTATGACACTTTAGGAGGGGTCAAAAAAGCGATTGCCACGGGTAAAAAATTACGGGCGAAAGGGGTAGAAATGGCAGGGGTGCGATTAGATTCGGGAGACCTTGCTTTTTTAAGTATTCAAATTCGACAACTTCTCGATGAGGCGGGCTTTAAAGAGGCCAAAATCATGGCGAGCAATGAGTTAGATGAATCGATTATTCGGGATCTTAAGTATCAAGGCTCGACAATCAATGTCTGGGGAGTTGGCACAAATTTAATCACAGGGAAAGATCAGCCAGCCCTCGATGGGGTCTATAAGCTCTCTGCGATCCGAGATGGGGAAGGAAACTGGCAAGAGACGATGAAAATTTCTGAGCAACTCACTAAAGTCACAACTCCTGGTATTTTACAAGTGCGCCGCTACTTTGATGAAAGAAATCATCTTTTCGACACGATTTATGATGAGAGAAAACCGTTAAAAGGAGGGGGGTTAAGCATGCATCCTTTTGACCCTTCTTTATCTGAAAAAATTCCAGAGAATGGCTCTTACCAAGATCTATTGATCCCTATGGTAAGGGAGGGAAAGTGTATTTATCAGACGCCTTCTCTTTTTGAGATTAGAAAAAAGGCCGCTTTCGAGCTTTCCCGTTTTCCACCGGGGATGCGTCGTTTTCTCTACCCTCAACCTTATTTTGTCGGTCTTGAAGAATCCCTTCAGCAAGAAAAACTCACCTTAATGCGCAAATTAAGAGGGAGAGGATGAAAAGAGCTCTTTTGATCGTCGATCTCCAAAACGATTTTATGCCAGGAGGGAAGCTCCCCGTTCCTTTGGGCAATGAGATAGTCGCTTTTATTCATCCCCTTCTCCCTACTTTTGACACTGTGATTGCAACACAAGATTGGCATCCGGAAGGACATAGTAGCTTTTCTCTATGGCCAGTCCACTGTATAGCAGGGACAGAAGGGGCGGAACTTGTCAAAGATTTAGACAAAAAACAGCTCTCTTTGATCCTATATAAAGGAAAAGATCCTCTGTGTGATAGTTATAGTGCCTTTGCAGATGCCCAAGGGAGGACAACCGGTCTTGGGGGATACTTAAGAGCGTTAGAGATAGAGGAAGTGCACGTGGTAGGAGTTGCCACAGATATTTGTGTGTTTCATACCGTTCAAGATGCCCTTAAAGAGGGATTTTCTGTCCACCTTTTCAAAAAAGGATGCGCTGGTCTAGAAAATACCGAGGCAGCTCTCACTCAGATGGAGGCGCTTGGAGTGGTGTTGTATTAAAGAAGCCTTTAAAAGGCCGTAAAAGTTTATTGACCGAATTTTCTGGAGAATCGAGAAGGCCTTGTAACATATTTTTGAGGTTTTGCTGGACAAAGACAGATTTGAGCATTTGTCCTAAGACAGAATTCATAATCTGATCTAGGGGAACACCCCCTTCACTTGAGACATTGGTAAGGACAATCTGAGCAATAGTGGGAAGGCGCTCGACTCTGCTTTGTTCTTTTTTATAGAAGACATCGACATCAATCTCGCTGAGGACAAGTTTTTTAATGAGGACGGTCCGAGAAGAGGGGATGCTCGTTTTTGATTTGGCTTTTTGCATGATCCGTGTCCAGTTGCCCGAGGTTGTGGAAGCGGAATCAAATTCTAAATCGATATAGATCCCTTTTAGATCGATCTGCTCAATCAGAATATTTTTCTTGAAATAGGAAAAAAAAGGGGCGGCAATCGACAGCTGATCGATCGTCAAGGCTTTGCCTTGAATGGTCTTGGTGGGGTTACTAATCGCAATCCCTTCAATAGTGATCCTCTTCCACCCAACCTGAGTGCGTTTTACTTCTACCTCTACCCCTAAAGCAGAAGAGAGATGGTTAGATAAAAGAGAAGGAAGGCGTGTCCAAAAGGCACTGAGAACTAAAAGACCTACAAGGATAATGAAGCAAAAGCTAATAATCCATTTCCACATATTTTTGGGATATAGAAGAAAGGAAACTATTTAAACAAGGAAAATAGGAGGCAGCTAGAAGAAGCTACCTCCTAAAGAAAGACTAGTACTCACCACCTGACATGGCCGCAGGAGAGGTATTTTTCTCTTGCACTTCATCTGTGATAATCGCCTCCGTTGTGAGAAGGAGAGCGGAAATCGAAGCTGCCAGTTCAATCGCTAAACGGGTCACTTTTGTGGGATCAACAATCCCCATTTGAAGCATATTGCCAAATTCATCATTGAGAGCATCCCATCCTTCCTGCGGTCCCATTTGAGAGACTTTTTGAACGATGATAGACCCTTCTTTGCCTGCGTTTTCTGCAATTTGTCTTAAAGGATAGCTAATCGACTTGATGATAATGTCGACCCCGATTTTTGTATCGCCTTGTAGACTTTGAGAGAGTTTTTCCAAAGCAGGAATACAGCGGATAAAGGCCACACCACCTCCTGGAAGAATCCCTTCTTCCACAGCGGCTTTTGTCGCATGGACAGCGTCATCTACGCGATCTTTTTTCTCTTTCATTTCGATTTCTGTCGCAGCTCCCACGCGGATAATGCCGACGCCACCTGCAAGTTTTGCCAGGCGCTCTTGCAGTTTTTCTCGATCGTAATCAGAGGTCGATTCAGAGATTTGCTTACGAATCAAAGCGATCCGATCAGCGATCTCTTTCTTATCTCCAGCTCCTTCGACAAGAGTGGTTTCTTCTTTTCCAATCACAGCTTTTTTAATCCGTCCGAGCATCTCGAGCGTGACGTTTTCAAGCTTATGACCCACTTCTTCACTAATGACCTCTCCTCCTACTAAAGTCGCAATATCGCGTAGGATTTCTTTACGACGATCTCCAAAGCCAGGGGCTTTCACAGCACAGACTTTAAGACCAGCTCTTAAACGATTGACAACGAGAGTAGCCAGCGCTTCTCCTTCAATGTCTTCGGCTAAGATCAGAAGGGGACGTCCTGTTTCAGCGACAGCTTGGAGAATAGGAAGGAATTCCTTGACCGCACTGATTTTCTTTTCGTAGATTAAGAGAAAAGCGTCTTCTAAAATACACTCTTGAGTTTCTGGGCTTGTCATAAAGTAGGCAGAAACATACCCCCGATCAAAGCTCATCCCTTCGACCACATCCAACGTGGTCTCAAAGCCTTTTGCTTCTTCGACTGTAATCGTCCCATCTTTCCCTACACGCTCCATCGCTTTGGCGATGATTTCGCCGATTTCTACATCCCCATTGGCAGAAATAGTCGCCACTTGTGCAATCTCTTTTCTATCTTGGATCGCTTTGCTCATGACTTTCAGCTCAGAGGTGATCGTTTTCACAGCAAGCTCAATCCCTTTTTTGATTTCCATGGGATTTCCCCCTGCTGTCACATTCCGTAGACCCTCGCTATAGATCGCTTCTGCAAGCACGGTGGCCGTTGTGGTCCCATCGCCCGCTTTATCGGCTGTTTTACTCGCCACTTCTTTGACCATCTGCGCGCCCATATTTTCGTGCTTATCTTCAAGCTCAATCTCTTTGGCGACAGTGACACCGTCTTTTGTGATTTGGGGAGAGCCATAAGATTTATCGATCACGACGTTGCGTCCACGTGGTCCAAGCGTCACTTTTACAGCGGAAGCCAAGGCTTTGACACCCTTGAGGATCTTATGTCTGGCATCCTCACGGAATTTAATATTTTTAGCTGTCATAATGTTCTTTTTCTCCTTAAAATTTAGTTAATCGTTGCGATAATGTCGTCTGCTCTTAAGATCACAAACTCTTCATCTTCAATGGTGACTTCTTGACCTGAATACTTATCCATTAAGATCTTATCTCCCACACAGACAGGGATCGCGATCTGTTTGCCATCAGAAGTGGTCGTTCCCGTTCCAATTGCAATCACTTGCGCTGTTTCTTGCTTTTTCTTAGCGGTGTCAGGAAGGATAATTCCCCCTTTTAAAGATTCTTCTTGCTCTAGACGTTGAACGAGAACTCGGTTGCCAAGCGGTTTGAGTGTTGTTTTTTTTGTCGTTTGTTGTGCCATTTTTTTGATCTCCTTAAAATGGTGTTAGATAGAGGAGCTTGCTTCATCTCCTCAAAAAAGCTTCCCCAAGTTTAAAAGAACGAACATTTTTTGACAAGGGATTTAGCACTTTGGCTTTTGAAGTGCTAATAAATAAAGTTGACGAAGAACTCTTGCGTGGGCTAAGGTCTATTTTTCATTCAACGAAGGATTTTATGTTAGAAAGGGTTAAAGAAAGAACAGAGATAGATTCAAAAAATTGTTGGGATGTAGACTCTTTTTATCCTTCTTGGGAAAAATGGGAAGAAGAGTTACACACATGGACAAATGGGTTAAAAGCCCCTTATTTTCCCAAAATCGAAGCTTTTAAGGGGACTTTACACAAAAGTGGGGCCCACCTTGCCTCTTGCCTTAGGCTGACCCTAGAGATCGAAAGGAAACTCTCCTCTCTCTATACCTATGCTCATCTGCGCCATGATGAAGATGTCGCCAGTGAAAAGCCTAAAACTGCTTATATGACGATCTCCTCTCTTTTAAATACTCTGCGTCAAGAAACGGCGTGGATGGAGCCAGAGATCCTCTCCCTTCCAGAAGAAACGCTCAAAAAATTTTTAAAAGAAGAACCTTTAGCCGATTTGCGTGTGTATTTAGAAAAGATCCTCCGTTTAAAAGCCCATACTCTCTCTTCTAAAGAAGAGGAACTCTTCGCTTTAGCAGGGGATGCCTTAGAAACAGCAGAGAGAGCTTTTAGTAGCTTTAATAATGCCGATCTTAAGTTTGAGCCTGTCGAGGATTCTACAGGACAAAAGAGGGAGTTAACTCATGGCTCTTACCAGGTCTATCTAAAAGACCCAGATCGCAAGCTAAGAGAGGGGGCGTTTAAAAGCTTGCATAAAGCATTTTTAGGATTTGAAAATACGTGCGCCGAACTTCTCAATGGGCAGATACAAAGACATCTTTTTAGCGCCAAGGCCCGCCATTTTTCCTCCTGCTTAGAAGGGGCTTTATTTCCTCATCAAATTGACCTTTCTGTTTATACAGCATTGATTCAAGCTGTGCATGAACATTTACCTCAAATGCATCGGTATTTGCATTTAAGAAAAAAGCTTTTGGGTTATTCCACCCTTCATCTCTACGATTTAAGCGTTCCTCTTGCCGAAGGGGTAAAAATTGAGAGGGATTATGAAGGCGCTGTCGAAGAGATTTTAGAGTCTCTCCAGGTGATGGGCCCAGAGTATGTCCAAACCGTCAAAGAAGGTTTATTAGAAAAAAGATGGGTCGATAGGTATGAGAATAAGAGAAAGCGCTCGGGAGCTTATTCAAGCGGTTGTTATGATAGCATGCCCTATATTCTAATGAATTACCATGGGACCTTTAACGATCTGATGACGCTTACCCATGAGACAGGGCATAGTATGCATTCTTTTTATAGTCGCTGCCATCAGCCTTATCACTATTCTCAGTATGGTATTTTCTTAGCAGAGGTCGCCTCCACCTTTCATGAAGAGCTCCTCTTGCAGCATTTCTTAAAAAAAGCCCACGATCCCAAGATGAAAGCCTATCTGATCACCCAACAAATCGATGCCTTAAGAGCGACCCTTATCCGTCAGACTCTTTTTGCAGAATTTGAGCTTTCCAGCACAGTGGGATCCGAAGCTTGGAATTCACGTGACTTGAAGTCGC
>JADMIO010839035.1_pt1 | contig 10624 bp, 10 predicted proteins | sample 8958161 | NCBI WGS metagenome assembly JADMIO01 (sample SAMN16585339, study PRJNA669376) | soil metagenome | isolation source: Crop rotation soil | place: USA: Cullars Rotation, Alabama | collected 2011
CTTTCCCGCTTTCTCTTGAACGCCACCGTGAAGATCTTGAAAACCTGGTATTAAATTTTACAGATAGCTACGGTGCGGATGCAGTGATAATCACGGCCGGAAGCGATTCTACCGATCCTGTTGATCTTGCAGGAACATTGTGCAGGAAAAAAGGGAAAGTGGTTATAGTTGGCGCTGTGCCTACAGGTTTCAAGCGCGCGAATTATTTTAAGAAAGAGCTTGACCTGAGAATGTCTTCTTCATATGGTCCCGGACGTTACGATCCCGAATACGAAGAGCATGGAATTGATTATCCATACGCATATGTAAGATGGACGGAAAACCGCAACATGCAGGCTTTCATCGATCTTTTAAAAAATAAAAAAGTTCGTCTCGAGAAATTGCTCACGCACGTTTTTGAATTTAAGGAAGCGCCGAAAGCATATCAATTGATACTCGACAAATCAGAACCATTCATTGGTATGGTTTTGAAATATGAAGTCGATAAGAAGCTGAAAAGCACTATTCATCTTCATGAAAAGACTTTTAAGCCGGAAGAAGTAAATGTTGGCCTGATCGGGGCCGGATCCTTTGGTCAGAATTTTCTTTTGCCCGCGATGAAAGGGCTTGCGAATTTTGTTGGAGTTTCCACGGCCCGCGCCAATAACGCGAGAAACATCGGTGACAAGTATCATTTCAACTATTGCGCGGGAAGCGCTGATGAAATTTTCAGTGATAAAAATATTAATACAGTTTTCATCGCTACGCGTCACGATTCGCATGCTGAATATGTTTTGAAGTCATTGCGAAACGGGAAAAATGTTTTTACGGAAAAACCGCTATGTCTTACTGAAGGCGAGCTTGAGCAGATCCGGAATGAATATTCAAAATCAGGTGTGCGATTGATGGTTGGCTTCAACCGGAGATTTGCTCCTCATATTCAGAAAATAAAATCTGTATTTAAAGAAGACCATCCGGTTGCGATTCACTACCGTGTGAATGCCGGCATCATTGCCACTGATCACTGGATTCATGATGTGAGTGTTGGAGGAGGAAGAATCATCGGAGAGCTTTGTCACTTTATTGATTTGTGCATGTATCTATCAGGATCAGCAATAGCGGGACTCTCAGCGTATGTGATGGATGACAAGGCGAAACAAAATGATACGCTTACGGTCAATCTTCGTTTTACAAACGGAAGCATTGCCAACATTTCATATTTCTCCAACGGAAATAAAAACACCGACAAGGAATATCTCGAAGTATTCGGCAACGGCATCATCGCGAAGCTTGAGGATTTTAAAACACTGACTGTTTCAGGTAAGACGGAAAGCAAATCGTCTTCAGCGCAGGATAAAGGACATAAGACCGAAGTGGCAGCGTTTATCAATGCTGTAAAGAAAGGGATAGAATCACCGGTTCCATTCGATGAGATTTATCTTTCTACGCTCGCTACATTCAAGGTGATTGAATCCATCAGCCAGAAAGGGAAAGAGATTACGCTTGAACGCTGATCTTCTCTGTTATGAATAGTGATCTCATCCGCAGTTCAGTATTAAAGCTCCGTGAATACATCGAAGCGGAAGATTACCGTGGATATGATCCTTACGATGCATTAAAGTCACCGCTTTTCAAATTGCCGGTTCTGAAAAGCAACAACACCGTTCGTTTTCTTTCACAACAATTTGTAAAGCGGTTTCCTCTTAATCTGCGTCCGTTGCTTGGGATAAAGAAGGGCTATAATCCCGTTACACTAGGGCTTTGCATCCAGGGTTACTCGAACTGTACCCGTATTTTTCCCGGTCATAAAAATGAATACAGCGAAAAAATAAATCGTCTTATTGAAGAGTTGGAAAAGCTGATTCCTTCCGGGTACAATGGCGCTTGCTGGGGATATGATTTCGACTGGCAATCACGTTACGCGAAAATTCCCGCCTATCATCCAACCGTGGTCGCTACAGGGTTTGTGACAAATGCATTGTTTAATTATTACCGTGTATCCGGAAACAAAAAAGCGCTGGAGCTGTGCGTCAGCTCAACAAAGTTTATTCTGAATGATCTCAACAGAATGTATGATGACAGGAAAGAAAATTTCTGTTTTTCTTATTCTCCGTTTGATCATGAAGTAGTCTTCAATGCCACCATGAAAGCCGCGCGGGCGCTGGCCCAGGTATATTCTGAAACGCATGATGAGAATCTGAAAAATGAAGCAAAGAAAACTGTCGCTTTTGTAATGTCTCATCAAAAAGAAAACGGGTCATGGATTTATTCAAAGAGCGCAGCGGGAAAATGGATTGATAACTATCATACAGGTTATGTGATCGATTGTCTCGATGAATATATACGGTGCACCGGTGATACAGCATATTCCGGGAATCTTCTCAGAGGATTTGATTTTTATCGTGAACACTTTATTCACAATAATTCTATCCCTAAATTTTACGACAATGAAATTTATCCCGTTGATTGCACGGCTGCGGCTCAAACACTGCTTACTCTTTCACGTTTTGGTGAGGCACAAACCGCCGGAAATATTGCGGAATGGATGATTAATAACATGCAATCGAAAGAAGGATATTTTTACTTTCGTAAATTCAGAAACAATACAATGAAAGCTTCTTTCATGCGCTGGTCAAATGCGTGGATGTTTTTGGGATTAACAGAATTGCTTGCGAAAGAATCAAAATAAAATGGCAAGAGATTTCACTTTAAAATTGTACCGCCGGCTGCTGGAAGCTTCTGTTAATAACGGTTACAGGCTTACAACGGTTGAGAATTTTATTGTAAATCCCGGTGATGACCGAAAGGTTTTTGTGCTTCGTCATGATGTTGACAAGCTTCCGGGTAATTCTTTGAAAACCGCTAAGCTTCAAAAGGAGCTTGGTGTAAAGGGAACTTATTATTTCAGAATTGTCAAAGAAAGCTTCGATCCGGAAATTATTTCCCAGATCGCTTTAATGGGCCATGAGATCGGGTATCATTACGAAGATGTCGCCTTGCAAAATGGAAATCTTGAAAAAGCGTTTGAAAAATTTTGCGAACATCTTTCTCTGTTCAGACAATATTACCCTGTGAAAACGGTATGCATGCATGGCAGCCCGCTTTCAAAATGGGATAATCGTTTGCTTTGGGAAAAATATAATTATCGTGATCTCGGAATTATCGCGGAGCCGTATTTCGATATTGACTTTAATAAGGTTTTATACATCACCGATACCGGGCGAAGCTGGAACAAAACGGAAGCAAGCATTCGCGACAAGGTGAAAACTTCTTTTGAGTTTCAATTCAATTCAACAGTGGATATCATTCATTGTTTCAATGAAGGTTTGCTGCCTGATCAGATCATGCAAAATATTCATCCGCAGCGATGGACTGACAGTGCTTTTCTGTGGACAAAAGAGCTTTTGCTCCAGAACGTAAAAAATACCATTAAATCTTTTCTGATTAAACAATCAAAGGCCTCATTTTGAGAGAGGTAGCAACCCTGTTTTTCTGAACTTCCTGGCGCTTTTTTCAGTATAAAGTAGTTCGAAATGTTGATCAAAAAATCACGCATACCGGTATCTCATGTCATAACCGTTGGTCTGTTACCATCGTTCCTGAAAAAATTTTTTTACAGGATGAAGGGCTACAAAATCGCCGATGGTGTAAAGCTCGGTTTCGGATGTGTTGTGATAGGTAAAGAAGTTGAGATCGGTCAGGGATCTTCCATTGGTTTCTTCACCGTAGTAAGAGCAAAGCAAATAAAAATTGATCGCTTCGTTTCCATTGGCTCGCTGACTTTCATGGATACGGAACGCATCGAGATCGGTGATGACTCCCGTATTCGTGAGCAGGTTTATGTCGGCGGATTGTCGGAGCCGGGATCAATGCTGAAGCTTGGAAAAAGATGCTGCATCATGCAGATGTCAAATCTGAATCCCGCGAAGCCGATTATTGTCGGTGATGATTCGGGAATTGGCGGGCATTGTTTGCTGTTTACACATGCATCATGGCTTTCGCAGCTGGAAGGATTTCCTGTAAAGTTCGCGCCGATCACAATTGGTAAAAATGTCTGGATTCCCTGGAGAGTTTTTATCACTGCAGGAGTCAGTATCGGTGATAACGTCCTCGTAGGACCTGATACGGTAATTTCAAAAGATATTCCTTCAAACAGTGTCGCGTCAGGAACTCCGTTAAAGATCAGCAGCAATGTTTTCAATAAGCCTGTGAATGAAAACAGCAGGAAGAAAATACTCACGGAGATCTTTGGTAAATTTGCCGATCATCTAAATCATAACGGGTTCACGGTTGAAAAGAATAATTTTGAAAATGGATTTGAAATCATATTCAATAATAATTTCAATCATCAGCTGATGTATCTTACTTCAAAAAAGGATATTATAACTTCCGGCGATAATGTGCTGGTTCTTGATTACGATCATGATGGAATAGCAGGATTCACGGGTTCCGGTTTCAAAATGGTAATTTCACTCACGAAGAAAGAGAGAATCGGAACATCAGATGTAGGCGAGGAGCTTGTAAAATATTTTTCACGGCATGGAATACGTTTCAACCGTGCTGACTAAAACGAAGATAAAAGAATGAGTAATACAGAAAAATTGATCGCTGCTTTTTCGGACGCGCTCACAATAGATGCAGGTGCAATCGTTGATTCGCTCGCGTATCAATCCATTCCTGAATGGGATTCTATCTCGCACATGGTATTGATCAGCCGTCTTGAAGAAGTGTTTGATGTTTCGATTGATACGGATGATGTGATTGATATGAGCTCTGTCGCGAAAGCAAAAGAGATTCTGAAAAAATATAAGGTAACCTTCTGATGGGATTGCTTGAAAATAAAACTGTGCTGATCACGGGCGCTTCCAAAGGAATCGGGAGAGCGACCGCTTTGCTGCTCGCGCATGAAGGCGCGCAGGTTGTACTGTTGGCACGGAGCGGTGAATTGCTGAAGGATTTGAAATCGGAAATTGATTCAGCATCTTCCGCAAAAGCAATGATATTCACGGCTGACGTGAAAGTTAACGATGATCTGAAAAAGGTTTTTGATGAATTAAATCAGCAGAAAATATATCTTGACGTGCTTGTGAACAATGCAGGCATCATGAAGGACGCTGTTATACAAATGGTGCAGCAAAAGCTGATTGAAGAGATATATGAGACAAATGTTTTTGGAACCATTCACGCTTCGCAGCTTGCTGTAAAATCGATGCTGAAGAAAAGAGGCGGAAGCATTATCAATCTTACTTCGATCGTCGGCGTTAATGGCAATCTCGGTCAAAGCATTTATGCTTCGAGCAAGAGTGCTGTAATAGGTTTTACCAAATCATTGAGCAAGGAGCTTGCATCGCTGAACATCCGTGTAAACGCTGTTGCCCCGGGCTTTATTGATACTGCCATGACGAAGGAAATGGACCAGCGTTTTTACGAAAAGAATATCTCGTCAATAGGGATGAAAAGAATCGGCATGCCTGAAGATGTCGCGAGGACAATTTTATTTCTTGCTTCTGACCTCTCTTCTTATGTAACCGGCCAAATCATTGGTGTTGACGGAGGCATGATCATTTAATTTCCCGGCGCATGTCTGAATTAATCTCTTTGGTTGCATCGAATAAAAATCTTCTGTATTACGATGCGGAGCAGGATGTGACATGCAGCTTCAACAGGCTTTTTCAAACAACAGAAGTGATTTACACACAGCAGAAAAAAGTTGTGTTTTTGTATCTCGACAATTCTGTCAATTCAGTTTCAGCGTTCTGGAATTTTTATAAAAGCAATCACGCCCTTGTGCTTTTGGGTTCAGCCATGAAGGCTGGGTTCAAGCAATCGCTTGAAAAGCTATATCAGCCGTATTTTATCTATGATCCGAACCGTTCGGGAATTGAGAATTATGATTCTGTCACGTTCAATTCAACGGAAAATATATTTCGTAATAAGGAAGATAAAGCTGTAAAAATTGACGGCAATATTAAATTGTTACTAAGCACTTCAGGAACTACCGGCTCGCCAAAGCTTGTAAAGCTTTCGGAAAAAAATATCGTGAGCAATGCGCAATCAATTCTGAAATATCTTCCGATCAATCATAAGGATGTCACACCATTGAATCTTCCCCTGCATTATTCATACGGATTGTCGGTATTGATCACAAATTCAATTGCAGGCGGAAAAATTGTCTGCACAACAAAAGATATTCTTCAAAAGGATTTCTGGAATGATTTTGAGACGCACGGTTACACAAGCCTGGCCGGTGTGCCGTATGTATATGAAATCCTTTACCGGACAGGGTTTGTGAAGAAGGAGTTTCCGTCATTAAAATATCTTACGCAAGCAGGAGGAAAGCTGAGTGAAATGCTGGCAAAAGTTTTTACGGATTACTCCTCAAAAAAACATATCCGTTTTTTTATTATGTACGGGCAAACGGAAGCGACTGCTCGTATGTCATGGCTTGGCCCGGCATATCTTGGTGAGAAAAAATTATCGATCGGCATGCCGATACAAGGCGGACGTTTCGAGATTGATAAGGAGACAAGTGAATTGCTTTACTATGGTGAAAATGTATTCGGTGGCTATGCAAATTCGTTAGAAGATTTGGAAACGTATTCACAGGCGCAGCCGTTGCGAACAGGCGATGTTGCCATGGTTGATGATGACGGTTTTTATTTCATCACGGGAAGATTAAAACGGATGGTAAAATTATTCGGTCACCGGATGAATCTTGATGAGATCGAGCAATCGCTGAATGAAACTTTTAGTCAGTCATCTTTTATTTGCACCGGGATAGAGGATAAAACTCTTTTAGTCGGTGTGAAAGCTTCTGTTGTTGATGAAAAGGATATTACACAATTTCTGTATAGCCGTTTCTCCATACATCCCGGCGTGATCAGCATAAAGCAGGTTGATGATATTCCATTGACGGAAAATAGAAAGATCAATTACACCAAATTCATTGAGCAGCATGGTGATTGATGAATACATAAATCTTCCGCAGTATGCGCTATCTCATGACGAAAAGAAAAAACATTCTGTTGAGCTGCTGAATCATTTGCATAATCATCATTTGCAGAATTGTGATCCGTACAAAAAGATTAATGATGTTCTTTTCAATGGAGTGAAAAAAATTTCTTCCATAGAAGAATTGCCTTTTATTCCTGTAAGCTTGTTTAAAACGAGAACGCTGAAAAGCATTGATGATGCTGGTGTTTTCAAAGTTTTAACTTCAAGCGGAACTACCGGTGATGTGGCGAGCAGAATTTATCTTGATAATAAAACAGCAACCCTCCAAAGTCTTGCATTATCAAAAATTATGACGCATGTTCTCGGTAAGAACCGCTTACCAATGCTGATCGTTGATTCGAAAAGTGTTATTAAAGATCGCAGCACGTATTCAGCGCGCGGAGCGGGAATTCTCGGAATGTCCATCTTCGGCAGGAATCATGAATATCTTTTGGATGGTCAGCTTGAAATTGATGTTCCCGCTTTAAAGAGATTTGCAGAGCAGTTCAACGGCCAGCCAATGCTCATTTTCGGTTTTACATTCATGGTTTGGCAATATTTATTTCTTGAAGCTGATGTGAAGCTTGATCTCAGCAATGCCATTCTCATTCACAGCGGTGGCTGGAAGAAAATGCATGAGATGAAAATTGAGAACGATGTTTTCAAAAAGGAGCTGGAAAAAAAATTCGGGCTGAAGCAGGTTTATAATTTTTACGGAATGGTGGAGCAGGTTGGCTCTGTGTATTTGGAAAATGAAAAAGGCTATCTACATTGCCCTAACTTTTCCGACATCATCATTCGTAATCCCGCGGATTTCTCAGTGCAGAAAAACGGTGAAGAAGGATTGATCCAGGTTATCAGCGTTCTCCCGCAAAGCTATCCCGGTCATTCTATTCTCACCGAGGATATCGGTGTTTGCCTCGGAGAAGATGATCTCCGTTGGAAAGGAAAATATTTTAAAATACTGAGAAGAGCAGAGAAGGCCGATCTTCGCGGATGCAGCGATACATTTGTACAAAACAGGTGAAAGTAAATATGACATTCAGAATAAAAATAAGACGCGTAATCAAACGCTATTTCATCAAATGGAAAATGCACCGGTTTATTCCGTTAAAGAAAAGCATGATGACGCTTGCTTATTATTCGGAATTTTCAAAATGGTGCGCTGATAGCGATGCGGATTTTCTTTACAAAGATCTTGAGATCGGCACTGAAAGAAGATTCGGCCTGTATCAATTTGTTTTTAATCATTTACATCTTGACGGAGCGATTCAGTATCTTGAATTCGGTGTGTTCCGGGGAGAATCAATACGTTGGTGGGTTGAGCAGAATAAAAACCCCGGTTCACACTTTACAGGTTTTGATACATTCACCGGGCTTCCTGAAGACTGGAATTTCCGTTATGAGAAGGGACATTTTTCCACTGATGGAAAAACTCCCGATATAAAAGATTCACGTTGCAGCTTTGAAAAAGGTTTATTCCAGGATACCCTTCAGCAGTTCATCGACAAAACTCCGCTGAACAAAAAAGTAATTATTCACCTCGATGCTGATTTATACAGCTCTACATTGTATGTTCTGACCACCCTGGCAACTAAGCTGAAGAAAGGTGATGTATTGATCTTCGATGAATTCAGTGTGGCGAAATCAGAGTTCCGTGCATTTAATGATTTTACTCAGTCGTTCAATATAAAATGTAGAGTGATCGGCGCGGTGAACAATTATCACCAGGTTGCATTTGAGATAATATGAAGATTGTAACGCAGATATCGCCTGAAAGAAAATCATTCGACATGCGGGAGGCCAGGCCACTGGCTGCTTCTGCCGTTGCCCTGAAGCCCTTTGATGAACGGACGGTTCAGTTTTTTGATGATCTTTCGAAAGCGATACTTAATTCAAACGAGCTAAACCGCATTGCCGAAATCGCTTCGCTTGCTTTCTGGCTGCGTAAGGCGAATGTCAATCAATATATAAAAGAGAGCGGGCAGCTTAAAAGCGTTTCTCCTGCCGGACTCGTATTTCATGTTTGTCCGTCGAATGTGGATACGATGTTTATGTACAGTCTCGCAGTCTCTTTGCTCATGGGAAACAGGAATATTCTTCGCGTATCGCAGCGACAAGGTTCCGCTCACCTGGACACATTGTTCAATGTGATCAATGCTCATGTCATGAAAAAGGAGAATCAATTATTCGCGGATTACTTTTCAATTGTGACTTATGGGCACGACAAAGAGATCAATGAATATTATTCTTTGCAGGCGAATGCAAGAATGATCTGGGGCGGTGATGCAACGATTGAAACATTTAAATCGATCGCTGTCAAGCCCGGAGCAAAGGATGTTCTGTTTGCAGATCGGGTATCATACTCATTATTTAAATCAGATGAGTTTCTTTCACGTTCCGAAAAGGAAAAACGGGATGCAGCTGTACAGTTTTATAACGACTCTTATTCCTTTCACCAGAAAGGCTGCTCTTGTCCGCAGACAATTTTTATTCTCGGGAAGGAATCGGACAATTCTCTTTTCAAAAATGAATTATACAAAGCGCTTAAAGAAGTTGTGCTGAAAAAGTATGATACTGATATTTATTCTCTTGCATCGCTTAAATTAAATCGTCTTGCTGAAGACGCGATGGATGATAAAATTTCCGGTGTGATGGAAGAAGATAATCATGTAGTATTCGCAGAGCTCAATGGAAATGCTGATGCCTCCGGAACCAGCGGTGGTGGCTTGTTTTATACGAAGAGCATAGCTGAGCTGGAAGCGATGCTTCCTTTTATCAATAAAAAAGTTCAGACTGTCGGTTACTTCGGATTGAATGAAGGCGAATTAAAATCTCTTAGAGATCTATCTTCAGGAAAAGGAATTGATCGTTTAGTTCCTGTCGGCAAGGCCCTGGACTTTCATTATGTGTGGGATGGTTATAATTTGTTTGAGGAGCTTTCTGTATAAAGAGCCAAGATTCTGGATTCTTTATTTCCTTCTGTAAATTATTTTTTACGCCCCTGTCCTGATTTTACTCCCCCGTTCGTCATAGAGTTATATTTCAAATTAATACTAACTTTAAAACAAAAAACGAAATGGAAAAATTCATGTTTTTATTCAGAGGTGGTGAGCACCACGCTCACAATGCTAAAGAATCACAAGCTGCGAAGGATAACATGCAGGCGTGGATGACCTGGATGCAGGGCCTTGGTCAAAAGGGAGTTCTTGTTGGCGGTGAGCCACTGCAGCCTACAGGTAAGCAGGTGACGGGAAAAAATAAAGTTGTTACTGATGGTCCGTTTGTGGAAGCAAAGGAAATTGTTGGCGGCTATTTGATTGTGAACGCGAAGGATATCAATGACGCGGTTGAGATTTCCAAAGGCTGCCCGATCTTCAGTGAAGACGGAATAGTTGAAGTTCGCCAGCTTCAAAAAATGGAAATGTAATTCCTGATGAGTGATTCTGAAAACTCTGAACTCGACAAAACAATCGACCATCTTTTTCGCAGTGAAGCGGGAAAGATGGTTGCTGTTTTAACAAAGCTGTTCGGCTTTGCTAATATTGAAGTGGCCGAAGATATTGTACAGGATGTCATACTAAAAGCATTGCAAACATGGAGATACGGAAGAGTTCCTGAAAATCCGCAGGCGTGGCTTTATCGGGGAAAG
>JADMIO011614305.1_pt1 | contig 10624 bp, 8 predicted proteins | sample 8958161 | NCBI WGS metagenome assembly JADMIO01 (sample SAMN16585339, study PRJNA669376) | soil metagenome | isolation source: Crop rotation soil | place: USA: Cullars Rotation, Alabama | collected 2011
GAGTAGGAGTAGGAGTAGGAGTAGGAGTAGGAGTAGGAGTAGGAGTAGGAGTAGGAGTAGGAGTAGGAGTAGGAGTAGGAGTAGGTGTAGGAGTGGGAGACGCGGCGGCGATGACAAATTCGCCGCCCAACGTGTTCTGGTTTTGCATCGCCGGATAGGTCACCGACGAGAGTTGCACGCCGGCCTGCGAATACTGGTAGAAGGTGCCTTCGGAAGTCTGCGACCCCATCCAGAGGGTGTGATCGGCCGGGTCCATCGCCAGGCAGGAAATGCCGACAAACGGAACCGTGAACGAAGAGAGGATGGTTCCGGCGAGGTTTCGATGTTCCACCACCGTGCTGTGGAACCGGGAGATCCAAAGCGTGTTCGTGCTGACGTCAAAAGTGATCCCGAGATAGTCGGAGGGGGTCGAAAAGAGAAGGTGCGGATGGCTCCAATTTAAGTCGAAGCTGTAGACGCCGCCGTGGTTGAAATCGACCGAGTAGATAACCTGGCCGTCGGTGGCGCCGTCCCAGAAGCCGGCCTGGGCAATCGGATAAGGGTAAGTCACCCCGGTGAAGGCGCCGTTAAGGGTGTACTGCGAGCCTAACGAAGTAACGTTCTGATAGTAAGAGCCGAGGACACGCACGAAATCAGAGACGGCGATGGCATATTCGCCCTGGCCCTTGGTATGTTGTTGCGTCCAGCTGCGAACGATTGACGTTCCCTGGACCTCCCAGTTCTTGCTCTGTTCACCAGCGGTCAGGTAATACGGGCTTCTCGGGCCGGCGGCTTCGGCAGTCAGCGCGACGACACATAACAAGGCAATCAGGGAAGTCTTCATGGTCGGTATTGGTTCGATCCGTCCCTCGCGAACGAAAGGTAACAAACCGTACCTTTGATTGGTGGCTTTACAAGCCGCCGGCCTGCCAGCCGCTGCGGCCCTCGATGCACGCTTCCTGCTTAATTGCCGGGCGTGCCGCCACAAAATCCAGTTTCTCAGCTAGAAGCCCTTCTGCCGCTGGCAGTCGAATGGGCTCGCGACCATCAGCAGATCATCCTGCAGACCGGAGTCCCCTTGAGTGAGCCCGAATTATTTGAAGCCCGGCGAGTCGGGGTGAAGCAACCCGAGCGGGTCCGTCTCCTTTCGGTTTCCGCGATTCCCTTTCCGGCGCATCCGCTTTTGCAGGCCGCCTGTCGGGCAACCAACTTTGTGCCCGAATCGCCGCGCGGCCTGACCCTTTGTTACGGCATCTATCTGCGCTCGGATTGTTGGCGCGATCGGTCGATTGTGGTCCACGAACTCGTCCATACGGCACAGTACGAGCGCCTGGGGGGAATCGGCCCGTTCCTCCAGTCTTATCTCGGGGAATGCATGACTTTCGGTTACGCCAATTCCTCCATGGAAAACGAGGCGCGCGCGGCCGCCAGTCGCCTCGCCCAGCCGGCCTGACGACCGGATGAATCTGCTGCTGCAAACGCTGCCGGACGCCGAAATTCATTTCGGGCAAAAAGCGACCATGGCGCCAAATCTCCTCGGCATGGTGGCCCAGGGGGAAGAGGCCTTCGGATTTCTCACCGGCGACATGAACGAAGGATTCGCCGTGACCGTTGGGGCCTTTCATGGACGGATTCGTTATGCCGCTTTCAATAAGAGAACGGGAGAACCCTGGAGCGAAGGAGATCTCCGGTCGGCGCTGATGCAGATAGGACCCTATGCGAACTGGTCGGTGAAGAACGGCGCGGAGTATTTCGATTACCAGGAAAAGAAAGGGCGCACGATTGTCGCCGAAGCCAGTGGCTGGCAGGCGCCGCGCCGCGCTTACGCGTTTACCTACGTCCCCGATGTGCCTGGCGAAATTGGCCTGATGCCCGATCGCGCCGCTATCGACAAGAAATTCCCGTCGGCCTAACGGCCCGGCTTTTTCTTCAGCGGATCCGCGTAGCCCAATCGTTTTACTTCGTCCGGTGCCCTAACATCTCCGCTTGGACCGTTCGCCGATCGACCCGTGTCAGGCGACGCGCGATTTCGGCTGAAAAAAGCGGCGTATGCGGGATGTCGCACAAATGCTCAGCGATAAACCAAACCGGCTTCGCGGTTGTCTCCCAGTTCAACCGGTCAAATCGGCGGAGATTCACCGGGCGGGAATAGCGTCGCAGGGTCCGCTCGAAGCGAAGGTTGAAGTAAATATTGAAGTAGCTCAGCGCGAGTTCGCGTAAATTCCGATAAACCGGCTCCCGGTAACGACAACCGGTGAAGTTCGATTTTCCGATCGCGCCCCAGAGTCCGCGAACTTTGAAGATAGCGAGGACATGATCGGTGTCGTTCTCGGCTTCCAAATCGCAGATGAGCGGCGGATAGCCAATGGCGCGCAAAGCGGCCGCGCCAAAAATCGCGCCCTCGAGGCAGGAAGCGGTTCCGCCGCGCAAGACTTCGCGGGGAGATGCTGCCGTGAGCGAAAGATTATAGGGCAAGGCGTCCAGGTATTTCTGGATACCTTGCGGCGTCTTCAACCTGCGCAGCAGGCGAAGCTCGGATTTCGTCCAGCCGGGATTCGTGGAAGTACCTTAGAGCCCTGCGGGATGGCGCGCTTCGAAACCGGCAGGGAACCGGACCGTCGATCGCCAGCGCGGCGCCCAGCGATCGTGCGCGGTTTTGTACGGCGTGGTATCGAGACGCAAACCGGCGATCACTGCGAAGGTGTGACCATTGCGCGCGTAAACCGTGATCCAACGGCCGCGGCCGCTTTCTCCGAACTTGCGCAGGTCGGAAGAACTCAGCGGCGCTTTGATCAAGCCGGCACCGGCGAGGACGTAGGAAACCGTGCCGGAGCAATCGTAGGCATTATCGGTGAATGAATGATGGCCGCCGCCGAAGCGATACGGCTTGGTGCGAAGCTCATTGGCCGCCCAGATGGCTTTTTTCACCGGGAGAGGCGCCAGCTCCGGCGCGCAAGCCACGCTGCCTTGAAGGCGAGCCTGCATTCCGGGGACGGTCGGGCCGGCCGTGGGGAAATAAATCGGTTTCGCAGCCGGCTTGCTCTGCGTTTTACTTTTGTTGTTCGTCGCGCCGAGCATCGCCGGAGCGAGGGCAAAAATAAGGACAATGGTTAAGCGGTTCATGGAGGTAGGGGCTACGGGAGGTGTCGTATGCCACGTTTTTGCCTCTTGAAAAGGAAAAATTTTCGGCTCAGCCCGTGAGTCTTAGGCTTACTGAAAGGGGCAGTGACATTGCCGGAATACTTAATGCTTTATGAAATGGCCCAGAATTGCGATAATTCTCGCCCCTCCGAAGCATGCCCCAGATCGATTTTGCCGAAGCGTTCGCTCCCGAACAGGCCCAGCCAATTTCCACTCCGGTGGATTCGGCCGCGCCGCCGATTGCTTTTCCGCCGGAAACAGAGGCGTTCGCGCTCTCTTCGCGTTTTCGTCGCAATCGCTTCGGACGTTCCGAATGGACGAATCTCTTTTTCGCAGGTCTGACCCTCGCTGGTGGACTGTTTTGCGCCTTCTATTTTTTCAACGGCGCAGATCTGCTGCGCGCAGCCATGGCTTGGCCGGGCGAATATCTCTACCCGCGTCCGCCCATAACTGAGAACAGCACTAAAGTGGCCGGTGACAGCAAGCTTGGGCAGAGCGGCTTGCCTGATGTTTCGAGTGATCGCCCATCGGCGAAGTCCGATCCAGGCGGAGATCCTTTCACCCGAGCTCCAAAGTTGATGACCCTGGATCGTTCGCTGGCATCTTTTGCCCGCTCCGGAGGCGGGCTGACGGCCGGCACACCTCCGCCTTTTCTGCCGCCTCCGATTTCCGGATTGCCAGGATCGCCTGGTCTGCCCGGTTCTCCGGGATTGCCGGGAGTTCCCGGCGGTCCTGTCGGCGGCTTGCCCGGGCCAGGCACATTAATTTCGCGCCTGATTCTCCTGGTTCCGGGGGGCGACGCCCTGACTCATTCGCTGCGAACAGCTGTGGCGGAGACCACGACATCGGTGAATCAATATGTGGTCAACGTGCGCCATGACGTTACCCGGGTGCGCGCCGTTCCTCGGCGGGTCGTCCGGCGGGTTGTTGCTAGGCCAGCGGCCAGAACAGTCCGGACTTTGGGAAATGTAACCGCTCGAGCGGGCGCCACGGCTTCCGGTCTGGCCAACACCGGCAATGTCACGCAGGGAATTTCGAACGGGCTCGGCAGCGCGCAGGATCGAATGAACGCCACCTCGGGCGCCGTTTCGGTTGGAACAAGCGCCGGCTCCTTTGGTTCTGGGATGAGCGGCGCAGGGCGCGGCATCGGCGGTACCGTCGGCAGCGTCGGCGGCGGCCTGCGAAGCACGGTCGGCGGAGTTCTTGGCGGCGTGGGTGGAGCGATCGGCGGGGTTGGCGGAGCTGCCGGAGGTTTGCTCGGTGGCGGCGGCCATCATTAAGCGCCTTACTTCCAGCTAGAAGCGGCGCCCTCTTTGTCATGGGTTGTCGCGCTGCGTTTCTTTGAGATTCTTCGGCGCGACATTTTCGTGCTAGGATTTTCGTCGCCATGCGACGGCTGATTTTTCCATTGATCGTGACAATTTGGGCCGGGCAAAGTTTTGCCGCCGATCAGCTCCCGGCGGCGGACGAGGAGGAATCATTCGACATCGAGCCGGCTTTGTTGATCCCATACGAGCGACCGAGGGAGCCGGTGATCGCCAAGGAAAACGAGGCCGGTCCTCAGCCGGCGGTCGATATCGAAAAGCTGACCAAGGACGTCGAACGCGCGAAGCGCAGCGCGTTGAACGCGGAACGGCTCTTTCGCATGGGCGCCCTGGCCAGGGTGGAAGCGGAGCAGCGAGCACTGCGCGTGGTGCGGCTCCAGGCCGAGCTGGAAAACGCCAAGCTGGCGCGGCTTAAAACCGATAATGAGAAGGCAGACACTGTCGCAGCCATAAAGGCGTCGCCGGTCGCCAGTGCCGCCGCGCCCAAGCCTAACGACATCGAACTGGCCCGGGCGATCCAGTCGGCGCATGCCGCCGCGAGGAAACGCGAGCAGGCCGAGATCGAGGCGGCGGAGGCGAACCTGGCGCGCCAACAGAAACTTCTTTCGTTAGGCAGCGGTCGCAAGGCCGACGTCGCCAAGGCAGCGCAAAAACTCGAGCAACTGAAGGCTGGACGAAATTAAGTGCTCTGCCCTGTTCGCGGCCGCTCAGCCGCTCAGGCGATTTCGCAGAAAGTAAAGGACTGAAGCGATCCCAAGGACGATTCCGTTAACGGCAAATTCCCGGCTGGTCGCGTGGACGAGGATCCAAATGACCGCGCCGATCGCCAGGATCGGCAAAAGCCGCATCCCGGGGAAGGAGAAGGGCGGCGCAACGTTCGAGGGATCTGCGGCCGGCCGTCGCAGCAGAACCCAGCAGCCGACAAAACAAAGTAAATACATCAGGAGAACAGCCACGTTCGAGAGCAGGGCGAGCTGCTCAAACGTCCCGCTCACCGACAAGGCGAAGGCGATGCCGGTGTAGGTATAAATGGCAACGTCCGGGGTTCGGTAGCGGTGATGGACATGGGCAAAGCCGGCCGGAAGGGAACGGTCGCGGCCGAGAGCGAAAATCATTCGCGGCGAACTCAAGATGTCGCTGGTGACAAATCCGAAGGCCGAAATGGTCGCGCCGGCGAGCAGAACGGTGCGCCCGACAGGCCCGAGAAAGCGGCCCGCGGCCTCGGCGAGGGGCGCATCCTTATAGTTTGCGAGGTCGGCCCCGAGCGTCCCCTGGGCGACGAGCTGAATGAGCAAATAAATGACGGTGGTGCAGGCCAGCGCCAGGTAGATCGCGCGCGGCACCGTTCGGACAGGATTTTTGACTTCACCGCTCGGGATGAGCGCGACCTCGATGCCGACGAAAGCGAACATCAACAAAACGACGCTTTGCCCTAACGAATCGCCCGGCGGCCACGACGGCCAGGTCAGGTTGGCCGGATGAATAAAGAAGAGGCCGGCGCCAAGGAAAAGCAGGATCGGGAGCAACTTGGCCACTGTGACGACCGTCACTGCTCCGGCTCCTTCCCTGACTCCGCGGACGTTGATCAGCAAAAGGAGACCGTAGACCGACCCCATGACGACAACTCGAGCGAACGGGTTACCTAACGATGGAACAATTCCGGCAATCGAATTGACGAAAACATTTACGATCCCGGCGACCGCGCAGACGGCGGTCAGGCAATACAGGATGCCGGCGAGAAAACCGACATAACGGCCGAGGGCGACTTCGACGTAGGCATAGAGCCCGCCGGTCAGAGAGACGCGGCTGCCGGCGAGCGCGAAACAGGTGACGAACAGCACCATCGCTCCGGCGCAGCAAAGAAAAGCCAGGGGCGCGGCTGGTCCCAGGCCTTTGGCCATGGCCGCGGGGAGCACGAAAATTCCCGCGCCGATGGTTGAGTTGATAATGTTAGCCGTTAGGCCAGGGACGCCGATTGCGCGGATGAGTTGGTGGTCAACTTGCTCCGGGCGCGCAAGGGAGGCTGTTTCCTGCGACATGTCAGGCGATTACACAGGATCGGCGTCGCTTCGCCAAGGCTCCACCTCAACTCTCGGCGAGTGGGGCAACGACGATGAAGTCAGTTTGCGTGAGTTAGTAGCCGGCCGCCTGGCCGTCCTTGCGCGATTCGCTTGCGCCGACGTAGACGCGCTCGCCGTCGTGCATCTCCACTTTAATCGCCTGGTAACCGCCGTAATCGCCGACGTCGTAGCGGACGTCGTGTCCTTTTAGCTTCAACGCCCGAACGGTTTCGTATGGTATGCCGCTCTCGACCTCCACGTAACCGCCCTCCTCCGTCATTTTTTCACCGGTCGGCTCGTTGTCGCCTTCGTGCTGCCAGCGCGCAGCGTCGCCGGCTTCCTGGACGTTAAGTCCAAAATCGATCTGATTGGTCAAGACCTGCACATGGCCCTGTGGTTGCATCCCGCCGCCCATGACGCCGAAGGCCTCCCACGGCTTGCCATTTTTCATGACAAAGCCCGGGATGATAGTGTGGAAGGGACGTTTTCCGGGCGCATAAACATTGGCGTGACCGGGCTCCATGGAAAACAACTCGCCCCGATCCTGGAACATGAAGCCGAGGCCAGGCACAACCACGCCGCTGCCCATTCCGCGGTAGTTGCTTTGAATCAGGCTGACCATGTTTCCGTCGTTGTCCGCCGCGCACAGGTAGATGGTGTCGCCGTGGCCGAGCGCCGGGTTTCCTGGCGCGACCTTGTGCGCGGCTTCATCAGGGTTAATCAGCTTTCTTCGTTCGGCGCTGTACGATTTCGAAATGAGCTGGGTCAACGGAATCTTGGCGAAGGCCGGGTCGGCGTAAAATTTTGCTCGATCAGCCCAGGCAATTTTCTTGGCTTCGATCATGGCGTGCAACGCTTCCGGTGAATTTCGGCCCATGGCGCGGAGGTCGAAGCCTTCGAGAATATTCAGAATTTGCAGGGTAGCGATTCCCTGCCCGTTAGGCGGCAGTTCGTAGACATCGTACCCGCGGTAGTTGGTTGAGACCGGATCGACCCAGGTGCTGGTGTGTTTTTCGAAATCGATCTTCCGCAGGTATCCGCCGTTCGCCTTCATGAAGGCGTCGATCTGGTCGGCGATTTCGCCTTTGTAAAAGGCGTCGCTTCCTTTCTCGGCGATCAGTTGCAGCGTATGCGCCAGGGCCGGGTTGCGAAAAATGTCGCCCTTCGCCGGGGTGCGACTTTTACCGTCGAGCGTGTAGGTGCGCGCAAATGCGCCCGGAATATCCTTGTAGAGCCGCGGACCGAAGCCCCAGTAAAAGGCGATCAGCTCGGTCACGGGGAAGCCTTCTTCGGCATAACGAATCGCGGGCGCGAGATCGTCGGCCAGCGGGAGCTTTCCGAACTTCTGATGCAATTCGGCCCAGGCATCGACCGCGCCCGGGACACTGATGGGCAACATCCCGCGCGGCGGGATGGTTTTGCGATTGAGCCTGGCCAGTTCGCTCTGCATTTGCTCGTAACTCAGGCCTAACGGGGAACGTCCGCTTCCATTCAAGCCATATAGTTTGTTTTCCTTCGCGCTGTAAACAATCGCGAAGAGGTCTCCGCCGACGCCGTTCGAGACCGGCTCCATCAGGCCAAGGGTGGCGTTGGCGGCGATGGCGGCATCGACTGCGGTGCCGCCGCGTTTCAGAATCTCGATCCCAACTTGCGTGGCCGCGGGCACGCTCGTGCAGACCATTCCATGCCGGCCCAGAACTTCGGAGCGGGTTGCGAACGGTTTCCCGGTGATGCGATCGACCTGCGCCAGGGCCACAGGCGCAATTGCAAGGCAAAGTGAAAGAACGAAAGCGCGCATTCCCGAATGCTAAGTCGCACTGGCGAGAAGATGCAAACTCGCGCCTTCCGCTCCGGCACTGAGCGTCGTGTCGTCCGGAATATGAGGAGCCGGAGCTGGCCATCCTCACCTTCACCGTCTGCCTTAAAGAGCGGTCGCGCAGGCGGTTCGACCTTCGACCAGTCCTCGCGCCGCGACGGATGCGGGCGAGATGTTGAACGGGCTGCACCTCGCCACTAAGTTGCGACCCCGACGCCGTTTCGTCTTTCAGGTTGAGAACGCCCACCACATATCTGCCGCCGCCGCCTTTGTACGAATTTGAGCGGCCCTGGTACAAAAAGCCGATCTTCTATATACCCATCGGCGCCTTCGTTCTCGTCGTCGCCGTGACCGCGATTTTTCTGTCGGTGATCATGGGGCAGATGAAGGCCCAGGCGGCCAAGTTCGATCTTTCCCAGCTCGAGCAAATGGAATCCTCGAGTGTCATCGTTGACCGGAACGACAAGATCTTCGGGCAAATTTACGTCGAGAATCGCGAAACCATTCCCTACGACCAGATCCCGCGTGATTTAGTCAATGCCGTCATCGCGGTTGAAGACAGCAAGTTTTATCAACACGGCGGCTACGATCTTTTCGGGATCATTCGCGCGGCCTTGAAGAATTTATTGGCTGGTCACGTGCGCCAGGGAGCGAGCACGGTGACGCAACAGCTGGCCCGAAACAGTTTTGGGATCAAGGAACGGACGTTCCGGAGAAAATTTCTCGAGATTGCCCTGGCCAAACGAATCGAGGAGCACTTTGGGAAGCAGAAGATCATGGAGCTGTATTTGAACCGGATCTATTTCGGCTCCGGGCTCTACGGATGCGAAGCAGCCTCGCGCGGGTATTTCGCGAAGCCTGCGCGGGAAATGACCCTCGCTGAATGCGCCACGCTTGCCGGCTTGATCAAAAGTCCGAATCGTTTGTCGCCCTGGGGCGACCGCGCCGGCTCGAAGGAAGCGCGCAATTATGCGCTCACGCGCATGCGCGATCTCGGGTTTATCGATCGCCAAAAATGCGCCCAGGCGCAGGCCGAAGACCTGGCGATCAGCAACCGGCAAAATGCGCAGGGGCAAACTTACGCGGTCGATTATATCCGCCAGCAAGTCATCGCCGCGGTCGGTTGGGATCGCGCGATGAACGAGGGGTTTCGCATTCACACCACCATCGATGCCGATCTCCAGAAGGTGGCTGAGGAATCGCTGCGCAAGAGCCTGGAAAAAGCCGAGCAGCATCCCGGCTACAATCATCAGACCTACGCCGAATACGCCGCGAATTTTAAGAAGGCGAAATCCGGCAACACCATGTCGAGTCAGCCGGCTCCGGAATATTTGCAGGGCGCAATCGTCGCGCTCGATAATCAAACCGGCGGGGTCCTCGTGCTCGTGGGTGGGCGCGATTTCGAGCATAACCAGTACGACCGCGCGCTCTCGGCCAAACGTCCGGCGGGCACGGCGATGAAGCCTTTCGTCTACGCGGCTGCGTTTGAAAACGGCGATTACCCCGGGACCGTGGTGGAAGATTCTGCGCTCGATAACCGGGTGGTCATGATTGGAGGGACCACCGGCATTCTTGGCGAATGGGGCCCGGAGAATGCCGACAATCGCTACGAAGGCGCCATGACTGCCCGGCAGGCGCTGGCTCGCTCGAAAAATGGCGCCACTGTTCGCATCGGCATGGACGCCGGCCTCGATAATGTCATTCAGCTTTGCAAGGCCGCCGGCATTCGATCGACTTTACGTCCTTATCCGGCGACGTTCCTCGGCAGCAGCGAGGTCACTCTCTCCGAACTGGCCCTGGCCTACACAATTTTCCCTAACGAAGGCTGGCATCCGGGCGGTTTGCACATCCTCGAGCGCATCGAGGAGAAGGACGGAACGGTGGTCTGGGATGCGCAGCGCGAGCTGGCAAAACAAAATGCGATCAAACCGGAGACGGCCTACGAAGTGAATTCCTGCCTCGAGGACGCGTTGCAAAACGGCACCGGCAAAACTGCGTTCACTGAGTTCGGCTTGAAGAAAATTCCGGGGATCGCCGGCACCACCGGAACGGCCTACGATTTTACCGATGCTCTGTTCGCCGGTTATGACAGCCGTTTTACCTGCGCGGTCTGGGCCGGGTTCGACAAGCCGCAAAAAATTTATCGCGGCGCTTTCGGAAGGGAAATCGCCCTTCCGGTCTGGGTCGACATCATGAATGCCTCAACCGAGAAATATCCGGCGAAGGAAATTCCGAAGCCATCTAGCATCAAACAGGCGGAGATCTGTTCGCGCTTGGGCCTGCTCGCGACCAGATCGGAAGAG
>JADMIO010842115.1_pt1 | contig 10622 bp, 12 predicted proteins | sample 8958161 | NCBI WGS metagenome assembly JADMIO01 (sample SAMN16585339, study PRJNA669376) | soil metagenome | isolation source: Crop rotation soil | place: USA: Cullars Rotation, Alabama | collected 2011
CTTTCCCCGGTCGATGGCCAGCGCCGGATAAGGCTCGTGGCCGGCGAGGATCAGCTCCACCGCTCGGCGGGCCGGCGCCATGGCCGGATCGGTGATCGGGCGTTCCGGGTAGGCTGGGGCGTAGCCGGCGGCCCGCAGCAGGGCGTTACGCTCGCGCAAGGGGACCTCCAGTTGTTCGGCGAGGCGCAGCACCATGTCCCGCGAGGGCTTGGCCCGGCCGGTTTCCAGGAACGACAGGTGGCGGGTGGAGATCTCCGCATCGAGGGCGAGGTCCATCTGAGATAGCCGCCGGCGGCCGCGCCATTCGCGAAGGAGCTCGCCGACCGACCGGGTCTGGGGTGTCTGCATGAGCGCGACCCTAGGGAGGCCTGAGAGGCTGCGCCATTACCTGCCGCGTAATCGACCGGCCTACCTGGCGGCGGCCATCCTTGCTGCACACCGCCGATCCTGGCGGCAGAAGGAGACTGCCATGACCGACCTCACCCAACTGGTCGACCGCTACATCGCCATGTGGAACGAGACCGACGCCGAGAACCGCCGCGACCTGATCGCCGGCGCCTGGACCGAAGAGGGCCTCTACGTGGACCCGCTGCAGCGCGGCGAGGGCCATGCCGGCATCGACGCCATGGTGGCCGCCATCCAGGACCGCTTCCCCGCCCACCGCTTCGCCCGCACCAGTGAAGTGGACGCTCACAACAACGTCCTGCGCTTCAACTGGGCCCTCGCCGCCGAGGGCGAGCCGCCGCTGGTGCAGGGGCTGGATGTCGGCGAAGTCTCCGGCGACCGCCTAGAGCGGATCACCGGGTTCCTGGACCACGTTCCGGGGTAGACTGGAACGAACAGTCCTCCCTCCCCCTTGCGGGGAGGGTCCCGAGCGGAGCGAGGGGGGTGGGGTTTTAGTCCGGTGCACAATACCGGCGGGTTGATCGCTCAACCCGATCCAGTCGGGGCGTCTTCTGGAAACCCCACCCGTCTCGTCTCCCCCGGCTGCGCCGGGGTCGCCGATCCACCCTCCCCTCAAGGGGGAGGGGTTCGGCGAACAGCAACTCACATCGAGTCGTAGATCGCCTGCTCCTCGGCGTTCATCTCCGCCACTACGTCCGCGAAGAGCGGAGTGGAGAGGTAGCGCTCGCCGGTGTCCGGCAGCATGGCCAGGATGGTGGAGCCCTTGGGTGCGCTGGCGGCGACCTGGAGCGCGCCGGCGAAGGTGGCGCCCGAGGTGATGCCGACGAAAATGCCTTCCTTGGTGGCGAGGTCGCGGGACGTCTTGAGCGCGTCGGGCCCGGCGATAGGCAGCACCTTTTCGATCGTGCAGCCGTCGAAGGCGTCGCCCGTCAGCTTCGGGATGAAGTCCGGGGTCCAGCCCTGCATGGGGTGCGGCTTGAAGGCCGGGTGCGGGGCGGCCGGGGTGCCGTCCGCATTGCGCTGCTGCGGCTCGTGCGACCCGATCAGCTGAGCGTCGGCCGGCTCGCACACCACGATCTTGGTGTCCGGCCGCTCCTTGTTCAGCACGCGGGCTACGCCCTTGAGCGTGCCGCCGGTGCCGTAGCCGGTGACCCAGTAGTCCAGCTTCTCGCCGGCGAAGTCGTCCAGGATCTCCTGGGCCGTAGTCTTGGAGTGGTAGTCGGGGTTGGCTTCGTTCTCGAACTGGCGGGTCAGGAACCAGCCGTTCTTCTTGGCCAGGGCCTCAGCCCTGCGGATCATGCCGACGGCGCGCTCGGCGGCCGGGGTGATCACCACCTTGGCGCCCAGGAACCGCATCAGCCGCCGCCGCTCGACGCTGAACGGCTCGGCCATGGTGATCACCAGCGGATAGCCTTTCTGGGCGCAGACCATGGCAAGACCAATGCCGGTGTTGCCGCTGGTGGCCTCGATCACCGTCTGGCCCGGCTTCAGCGCGCCGGACTTCTCGGCCGCCTCGATGATCCCGAGCGCGAGGCGGTCCTTCACCGATCCCAGCGGATTGAAGGCCTCCACCTTGACGAACATGTTCACGCCCTCGGGCGCCAGCCGGTTGATCTTCACCACCGGCGTCTTGCCGACCGTGCCCAGGATATTGTCGTACTTGGCCATCAAGGGGCTCCCGTATCAAAGTTCGGCCGGGACTAAAGGCTGCGGCGTCGCCGCTGTAAAGCTCACGGAATGGGGAGGCGCATGCAGGAAAAATCGCTGGCCGAGCAGCTTGGCTACGCCGCCGACGCCCGCCTGCTGATCATCAACTGCGACGACCTGGGCTCCAGCCACGCCGCCAATGTCGCCACCCTGGACGCCATGGACCGCGGCATCGCCTCCAGCGCCACCCTGATGGTCCCCTGCCCTGGGCGTACGAGGCGGTGCGGATGTTCGAGGGCCGGGATATCGGCATCCACCTGACGCTGATGGCAGAATACCCCGGCTACCGTTGGCGCTCGCTCACCGGCGCGGCCTCCCTGCACGACGCCGACGGCTACATGCCGAACAACATTCGGGCGGTCTGGGACCGGGCGGACCTCGCCGACGTGCGCGCCGAATGCCGGGCCCAGATCGACCAGGCGCTCGCCTGGGGCGTCGATCCTACGCACCTCGACTGCCACATGGGGACGATGCAGCTCGATCCGCGCTACCACGAGATCTACCTGGACCTGGCGGTGGAATACTGCCTGCCGGTGCGCATGGTGAACCCGCTGGACGACGCCCGCGCCGCCTTCCGCAGCCGCGACCCCGCCACGGCGCTAGGTCTCCTCTACCCCGACAACTGGATCAGCTACTGGGCCCGGCCGATGGACCCGCTGATGCGCAAGCTGATGCCCCGCCTGGAGCCCGGCATCACCGAATGGATGCTGCACCCGGTGGTGGATGGCCCCGAACTGCAAGGCTACGACCCCGAGCAGCACACGGTGCGAAGCACCGACTACGAATGCGCGGTCGACCCTGCCATGAAGGCATTCATCGCCGGCGAAGGCTTCGAAATCATCAGCTACCGCCCCCTGTGGGACCTGCAGCGCGCGGCCTAAGCCGGGAACTCTGGGAACTGCGGCAGGTCGTCGGTGATCTCGTGCCAGGGGGCTTTGGAACTGACCCAGATGTGGCACTGCGGGCGGATGGTGGGGCTGTCGTCGAGAATACCCAGCGGGAGGTGCGCCCAAGCCGCCTCGCGCACCAGGGAATAGACCAGAGAACCGCAGACCCCGCAGTGGCCGTCATGATGCTCGGGTGAACCGTAGATCAGCAGGGTGTCCTGGCCGGCGGTGAGGCTGAACTTCTCGCGCGGAATGCCTGCCATGGGCTTGAGCGCCGACCCGGTCGTCCGGCGGCAGCCGGAGCAGTGGCAGTTGAAGGCGTAGGTGAAGGCGTCTTCCACCTCGAAGCGCGTGGCGCGGCAGAAGCAGGCGCCGGAGAGCATCCTGGCCATGGCGTCAGTCCGGATGGTTGGCGGCCTCGGGCGGCGCGATGTGGGGCGGGAAGAGCGCCGCCATCGGCTCGTACTTGGCTTTCGCCGCCTCCACCCTAGCCTTCATCTCGGCAGCCGCTTCCGGGAAGAGGGAGGCGACGGAATAGTTCTCGCCCGGGTCCGCATCCATGTCGAACAGCAGCGGGTAGTTGAAGGCGTCCAGGGGGATGTCGAGGCCGCGGTAGTAGCTGCGCACCACATACTTCCAGCGCTCGGTCCGCACGGCGGCGATGTTGGCGTTGTTGAAGAGCACGTACTCGTCCCGGGGCGAAGCGGCGTTCCGGATCAGCACATCGGTCAGATCCTTGCCGTCCAGCTCGAAGTCCGGCTGCGCCACGCCCGCCATGGCCAGGATGGTCGGGAAGAGGTCGAGGTTGGAGGAGAGCGCCTTGGACACCACCCCCGTCGGCAGCGTGCCCGGCTGTCGCGCGATGAACGGCACACGGAACCCACCATCCCAGGCCGAGCCACCCTTGCGATCGCGGAACGGGCCCGAGGAGCCCTCGAACCAGGGGCCGTTGTCGGAGGTGAAGCAGACGAAGGTGTCTTCATCCAGCCCCATCGCCTTCAGCCGCTCCAGCAGCCGCCCGACATTGCAGTCGATCTCCTCCACCACTTCGCCGTAGGCGCCGGCCGACGAGCCCGAGAGATCGTCCGGGTTGGGGCGCAGGGGCGTGTGCGGAGCGGTGAGCGCCAGCAGCACAAAGAACGGCTGGTCCTTGTTGGCGTCGATGAAGTCGTAGGTGTGCTGGAAGAAGAACTCTGTGAGCTTGGGGAACTGCACCAGCCCCTCGCGGGCGATCTCGCCGTCGAAATAGGCGAGCGGGCGCATGTCGTGGCTGTAGGGCAGCCCGTGAAAGTCATCGAACCCGAACACCATCGGCGGCCAGTGCGGCGCATGATGGCCGAGGTGCCATTTGCCGATCAGCGCCGTAGCGTAGTCCGGCTTCAGGGCGCTGGGGATGGTCACGGTCTCGGGCGGCAGGCCCTTGCGGTCCGCGGCCTGGATCACCTCATGCGCCAGCCCGTGGCGGATGGCGTAGCGGCCGGTGAGCAGGCCCGCGCGGGACGGGGTGCAGATGTTGGCGGAGGCGTAGAAGTCCGAGAGCCGCACGCCCTCAGCGGCCATCCGGTCCAGGTTCGGTGTCTTGATTACCTTGCCGCCGTCGCAGCCGAGGTCTCCGTATCCCAGGTCGTCGGCCAGGATGACGATGAAGTTCGGCTTGCGTGCCGGCATGCTCACACCCTTTCCAGCTGCCCCGTCAGCACGTTCATCACCCAACCCGGCACGCGCAAGCGCGCGTCGTCGCGATAGAGGGCCTTCAGTTCCTCGATGTGCGCATCGGGCTCCACGGTCAACGCCGCGAGGTGGTCGATATAAGCCAGCGTCTCCTCGGCAATAGCGACCGGTTCGGCCGGCTGACCGGGACCGGGGTCGGGCATGCCGCCCCAGACATCCCAGGGCAGCATGACGTCGTTGTTGAGGGCGGCGGCGTCGCGCCAGACGTTGCCGGCGATGAACCACAGCCCGTGCATGTCGAATATTCCGTAGGTCTCCGGATCGTCCCGCCCCGCGCGGCACGCCTGCCAGGCCTGGCCGGCGACGATGAAGCGGTCGCGCGGCACGTCGTAGAGGTCGAAGTCAGGCTTCAGCACGCCGCGCTGCACGGCGTCGATCTGGGCGTCCGCCATCTTCCAGCGGCCCTCATCCCAGTATTCCACCACCCAATGGTCCACCTTCATGCGCGGATCGAAGTAGGCGCCGAACCCGCACCGCGCCCGCGCCGCGACCCCGTGTTCGCGAAGGATTCCGACGGCCAGTTGGGTGAAGTGGCGGCAGACCCCAATCAGCCGCGTCTCTGGCGCGCGGGCCGCGGTCAGAGGCGCGGGATCATCCTTCAGCGCCTGGTCCAGCATGTCGCGCACGCTGCGCAGATGGCTTTCGTCCTGGCGCGCCTTGGAGAGGGTCTGTCCGTAGGCATTGGCCCAGTGCTGATGCAGCATCAGGCCTTGCACCACCTTGGAGACGCCCTTGATGTCTCCTGGAGAATTCTCGAGCGCCGCCCGGTGCGGCCCCGGATCGGCCATGGGATCGAGGGTGAGGTAGATCGGATCGGGCTTTGCCATCGACGTGCTCCGCAAGGATGGCCCATCAGCGCCCGGCTGTGGCCGCAAGACAATGGCCGCGATTGCTGTTCGTGCTAGCCTTGCGGCCATGCCCCAGTATGGACCCGACGAAACCCTCGACCTTCACGTCCGCGCCGAAGCCGCCGGCCGTTTCCAACTGGACGACGTGATCGACTTCGAGGGCCTGCAGTACAAGGTGATCCTCTACCAGCCGCAGTCCGATGGGACGGTGAAGGTCCGCATCACGCCCACGGGCCACAAGGGCAACTACGCGCCGCCGCTCACGCACTAACTGGACCTGCCCGCCGGATCAGCGTTTATCCCCACAAGGCTCGGGGGAGCTGACAAGATCGAGCGTGGAGGCTCCCTGATGATCATCGCCGGCTGGATTCTGGCCCTCCTGGGCCTCGCCCAGGTGATCTACGCCGGCCACCTGGACGTCTCGATGCTGATCGAGGGCAATCGTCTGCTGGGCGTGCCCCCCAGCGTCGTCGCCAACGCCGACCTCGTGGCCCAGCGCTCGATGATCCACAACTCGGGCCTGGCCACCTTTCTGGCCGGCGCGGTGTTTCTGGCGGCCGCCTACCTGAAGCCGCCGCCCCCCGGCGTTTCGGCCACCAAGGGCGGTTGGACCACCATCGGCGCGCTGGCCGCCGGCAGCCTGGCGCTGGCCAGCGCCGGCACCTTCGGCTTCTTCCTCTGGTCGCTGCACGACCACAACGCCGACCAACGGCTGGTGGACGCCATTCGCCTGCGCCAGGCCCGCGCCCAGTCCACCACCGAGCTTTTCGAGGAGGCCGACCGGCGCCTGCGCAACGAGGCGGCCGCGGCCGAGGCGGCCCGCCAGCACGATGCGCCCACGCCGCCGCCGGGCGCGCCGAACGGGGCAGAGCCGTCCGACTGAACCATCCCCCAAGTTGGGGGTTAGCTGGAGACGAGAGACGCCGGTCTTCAGCGGAAGCTTTCCATGAGCACGCCACAGTTGGCCGCATCGCCCACCCAGGGCTTTGCGGGTTTGCGGGAGATTCTGCGCGATCGGCGATCGGTAACAATTGGCATTGCGCTCGGGGCCGCTCTGACCGTGCTGTTGGGCGCCTGGCTGGTCTGGGCCACGCCTTTCGGCCGGGCGCTGGACCCGCTCTCCAGCCCGACCCTCATCTTCGTCAGCGCCGACGGCCGGTCCTTCGCCAGGCGCGGCGCCTTCCAGGAAGAGCCGGTGGATGTCTCCGCCCTGCCGCCACATGTGGCGGCGGCCTTCGTGGCCATTGAGGACCGGCGGTTCTGGCGCCACCACGGGGTCGACTTCCGCTCGATCGGACGCGCGCTGGTGACGAACCTCCGCGCTGGCCACGTCCGACAGGGTGGTTCGACGATCACCCAGCAGCTCGCCAAGAACGCGTTCCTCTCCAACGAACGGACGTTGAGGCGCAAGGCCCAGGAAGCGCTAATCGCCTTCTACCTCGAGGCCCGCCTGTCCAAGGCGCAGATCCTCTCGCGCTACCTCTCCAGCGTCTATTTCGGCGACGGGGTGTATGGCCTCCGCGCCGCCGCCAGGCATTATTTCGGAAAAGCCCCGGAGCAGCTCACCGTCGGTGAGGCGGCCATGCTGGCCGGCGTCGTGCGCTCACCGACCCGGCTTGCCCCGACTGTTCATCCTCGGGCCGCGCGGCGGCGCCAGGCCGAGGTGCTCTCGGCGATGACCGAAACCCGCGCCATCACACCGGCCCAGGCCCGGGCCGCCCGGCGGGTGCGGCTGCACCCCCATCCCGTGCCCTCACCGCTTGGCTCGTACTTCGCCGACTGGGTGATGCAGGACGGCCAGCAGCGCTTCAATCTAGCCAGGGGCGAGGTGCAGGTGGCCACCACCCTCGACACGCGACTGCAGGCCCAGGCCGAAGCTACGATCCGGCGGGTGCTCGCCGGCCCCGGCCACGCCATGGGCGCCAATCAGGCCGCTTTGGTGGCCATGCGCACGGATGGCTCAGTGTTGGCCATGGTGGGCGGCCGCGACTACCGCGCCAGCGGCTTCAACCGCGCCGTGGACGCCGAGCGCCAGCCCGGGTCGTCCTTCAAGCTCTTCGTCTACCTGGCCGCCCTGCGCGCCGGCCTGACCCCGGACACCACCGTGTCGGACACACCGCTGACCATCGGCAACTGGTCCCCCGGAAACTACGAGGAGCACTACAGCGGCGGCCCCATCACGCTGCGCGACGCGTTCGCAAGGTCCTCCAACGTCGCCGCCGTGCGCGTCAGCGAGCAGGTCGGCCGCCAGAGGGTAATCCAGACCGCCCAGGCCATGGGACTCACCGGCGAGCTCCCAAACAATCCTACCGTCGCCCTCGGCAGCGGCCAGGTGAATCTCCTGGAAATGACCGCCGCCTACGCCTCCGTCGCCTCCGGCCACTATCCCGTGCGCCCACACGGCCTCGCGGGCCCGCGGCCGGCGGGTGCGGTGGGAACGCTCGATCCCCGCGTCCGGGCTGAGATGCTGGACATGCTCTACGCCGTGGTGACCCGCGGAACCGGCAGAGCGGCCAATCTGCCGATGGGATCCTACGGCAAGACCGGCACCAGCCAGGAATACCGGGACGCCTGGTTCTTCGGCTTCGTGGGCGACCTGATCATCGGCGTTTGGGTGGGAAATGATGACAACACGCCCATGCGCCGGGTCGCCGGCGGCACCCTGCCCGCGCAGATCTGGCGGGACGTGATGACGTACGCCGTCCGGACCGTACCCGTCCGGCAGGACCCGCCCCTGCAGCTCACCAGCGCCCCGCCCACCGCGCCGGCGACGGTCGGTCCGACGACGGAACCCGTGATCGAGCCGGAGGATCTGCAGGACCTGCCGCCTGCCAACGGTCCCTTCGAGGACCGCTCCGCGGCGCCCAATCTCGCTGCGCCCCGCGACGAGCCGGAGGACGACGACATGTACGAATCGGACGTGCCGGCGGGCGTGGACGACGAGGACATGGGGCCGGATGAGCCGGTCTTGGAGGAGGAGGACCTGGGCGGCGATCCGCCGCAGTTACTGGCGCCGGAAGAGGAACCGTAGCCCTGCGTCGCCGCGTGTCCTTGCCGACCGCGGCGCGGCTGCTACGGTGAAGATCGCATGACACGCACTCGCCTCGCCCCCGCCGAACGAATGATGCGCGCCGCGGGTGAAGCCGCCTCCACCGCCCTAAGAAGCGGTGAGCTGGCGATGGCCAGCGCCGAGGTGATCGCCACGCGCTTGGCCCTGGTCGGGCCACCCGCAGCGGCCGAGGTCGCCTTGATGGTCCCAGAGAAGGCCAAGGCGTTCGCCGCCTCCGGCGCCGCAGTGGGAAGACGTATGGGGGAGATGGCGGTGCGCGGTGCGCGGGCGATGGCGCGGGAAAACGCCAAGGCGGCCGAAGCCGCCGCCCAGATGGCCAGGGCCTGCACCCCGGCGGACCTCGTCCTCGCCCATAGCCGCTACCTCACCGGCTGGCTGGAGCGCGCCTCATCCCAGTTTGCTCACTTCGCTGGCCTTGCCGTGCAGACCCAGGCCGAAGCGTTGGCTCCGATCTACCGGACGGCCACGGCCAACGCCCGGCGCCTTCGCCGTTAGACCTTAGGCGCCCCGCTCATTGCGGTGCATCAGCCACTCCCAGAAACCGCGCGGCGATGAATCCACGATCGTCGGCGGCTTCGCGACCAAGTGCGCGGGGTGCGGCCGCTGAGGCATGACTCCGGGCCGAGGGGCCGGCGGCGGGACGCTCAATCTCGGAACCGCCGTGCGCTGCGCGCCATGAGCAGGTGGGCGGGCGGGCATCGGGGCTTCACCGACGGAATGGCGGACCGGCGCCGGCGCACGGCCGGCGCGCACAGCTTCCTCGCGGGATTGCTTCTCAAGCCAACGCACGAAGGAGACGATCAGCGAGATGAGGTGGATCATGTCGCCAGCTTAGCCTCGTCCGCCGAAGAGGCGCGAGAGCCATCCGAACAAGCCGCCGCCTGCATCTTCCACCAGCGAGGGCTGGCGCGGTGTCGGAGACAGGTTTGGACGCGCTTGGGTTTGGGCGATCGCCTCGATGACATCCTCACTTGCGCGGGTCGGCCCGGTTCCACCGATGCTGACCACCAGCGAAGACGGCGCCTCGGCGATCTGCGGCTGGGAGGCCAGGACCTGCGGTTCGTCGCCCGTCTCGTCATGGAAGGCGAAGCCTGGCCGCGAAGCCAGGCTGGCGGCGCCCAATCGCTGCACCAGCCCGCGTAGCGCCTGGCCTTCGGCCGTGCCGCGCAGGTCGATGACGGTGGCCTGACCATGGACCGTGGAGCCCTGCAGGCCGTGAAGCTGGGCGAAGGCGTGGTTGATCTGATCGCGCACATGCGGGTCCGAGAGTCGCCCCAGCGCCTGCAACGAGCCCAGGATGCCGTTCGGCTGCCTCCCGGCAGGGGCGAAAGCGCTCGCCACGCTCTGCAGCGCCTCGCGCAGGGCAGCCTGCGCCTCCTCGCCGCTGAGGGTGCGGATCTGAGGCTGAGGGGTCGGATCGTCAGGTTCGGACATGGGCGTCTCCCGCGAAGCTGGCATCATGGAGCCCGCCTTAGCCTTTGCAAACGGGCCCGGGGCGTCACCATAAGTTTCGCATAATTGGTCCTGGCTCCCCGAAGCGTAAGGGTGTGGAGTAACGAGGGTCTTTCCTCCTGGGTGGAGTACAATCGATGTCCGACAAGAAGCCGCTGAACCGGCGCTCATTCCTCATGCGCGTTTCCGCGGGCGCAATCGGCGCCGGCGCCATGGGGACCATCACGGGCTTCGCCACGCCCGCCGCCGCCCAGATCACGGACCGCGACGGCGGCGCCAACGCTGATCCGGGCGGACGTGGCCGCGGCACGGGTGTCAGCGACAGCGACCCCAACGATCCGGCATGCGCGGGCCGCGGCGGACGGGCCAGCGGCATCACCGACAGCGACAGCGGCTCCAACGCCGACCCTGGCGGGCGTGGGCGCGGCACGGGCGCCTCCGACAACGACCCGAGCGACCGGGCGTGCAATGGCCGTAACGGCCGCGGCGGCAATACGGGCGTCACGGACCGTGACACGGGCG
>JADMIO011070392.1_pt1 | contig 10622 bp, 7 predicted proteins | sample 8958161 | NCBI WGS metagenome assembly JADMIO01 (sample SAMN16585339, study PRJNA669376) | soil metagenome | isolation source: Crop rotation soil | place: USA: Cullars Rotation, Alabama | collected 2011
ACATCGCCGAGCAGCTTCGGCTCATTCCCGCCGGGACTCTTTTCACACCGCTGGAGCGGACGGCCCGCGATGCCGCGCACGCACTCGGCAAGTCGGTGGAATTCGTCTCCGAGGGCGGCGATGTCCGCCTCGACGCGCATGTGCTCGGCGCCGTGCAGGAAGCCTTGATGCAGACTGTGCGCAACGCCGTCGCGCACGGGATCGAGACGGAAGACGCTCGCCGCACGGCTGGAAAGCCCGCAGCGGGCCGCGTCGCGGTGCGCGTCGAAAGGCGAGGGCGGCGCGTCGTGTTCCGCTGCGCGGATGATGGCCGCGGGATTGATGTCGAGGCGGTGCGCCGCGCTGCTGCGCGACGGGGCGTAAAGCCCGGTGAGGTCGAACGCCTCGATGTCGGAAATGTCGCCCGCCTGATCCTGAAGGGCGGCTTGAGCACCTCCGCTTCCGTCACCGAAGTATCCGGCCGCGGGATCGGCATGGATATCGTCCGCTCGGCGGTCGAGCGGCTCGGCGGTGAAGTGGCGATCAAGACCGAAACCGGCAAGGGCACGACGTTCGAGCTCGTCGTCCCGCTCTCGCTCGCCGCGGTCGATGCGCTGGTTGTCGAAAGCGGCGGTATCACCGCAACGATCCCGCTCGACGCTGTGCGGCATACCGAGCGCATCACTTCGCGCGATGTCTCGCGCAGCGCTGATGGTGAGTCCATCGTGTTCAACGACAAGGTGGTGCCCTTCGTGCCGCTGGCGCGGATGCTGGCAAACGGCAGCGCAATGCGAATCGCCGACGAGCAGTCCGCCGTGCTGGTCGAGGGCTCCGCCGGACTTGCGGCGATCGGCATCGACAGGCTGCGCGGGACGGCAAATGTCGTGATGCGGGCGCTTCCCGCGCTCGCACCTGCCGACGCAGTCGTCGCCGGCGCTTCGCTCGACGCGGAGGGCAATCCGCAGATCGTCCTTGATCCGGAGGGTTTGGTTAGCGCCGCGCGGAACCAGGTGTCGTTGACGTCGGGTGAGGAGGAGATCGCTCGGCCGGTGCTGGTGATCGACGACTCGCTCACCACCCGCATGCTCGAACAGAGCATCCTCGAATCCGCCGGCTATCAGGTGGACTTGGCGACATCCGGCGAAGAGGGGCTCGAGTTCGCCCGCCGCAAAAAATATTCGCTTATCCTCGTCGACGTCGAGATGCCCGGCATGGACGGCTTCACCTTCATCGAGCGGATCCGCGCCGACGGCGCCTTGCGTGACATCCCGGCGATCCTCGTCACATCGCTTTCGTCGCCCGAGCACATCAAGCGCGGCGAGGACGCCGGCGCGAACGGCTACATGATCAAGAGTGAATTTGACCAGGCGCAGCTTCTGGCGCGCATCAAGCAGCTGGCGTTGTAGCGATGAGCAGGATCCGCGTACTCATAGTGGAAGACTCGGCGACGATCCGTGGCCGGCTGACCGAGATTCTCGAAAGCGATCCGGCGATCGAGCTTGTCGGTGTCGCGGTGGACGGCAAGCAGGGGATCGAGCTTTGCGAGAAGCTGCGGCCGAACATCGTCACCATGGACATGATGCTGCCGTTGATGAGCGGCCTCGCCGCCACCGAATACATCATGGCGCATTGCCCGACGCCGATCCTGATTGTCTCGTCGTCGGTGAACCGCGGCGAGGTATTCAAGACCTACGAGGCGCTTGCCGCCGGCGCCGTCGATGTTCTCGAGAAACCGTCGGGCGACGAGCCGGAGGGGGCCTGGGAGGCACGCTTCCTCTCGACCGTGAAACTCGTCTCGCGCATTCGCGTGATCACGCATCCGCGCGGGCGGCTGGCGCCGCTCTCCCGTCAGCCGATGCCGGTGATGCGGCCGGTCGCGGCGGGTGCTGAGCGCGGGGTCGAGGTCATTGCGATTGGCGCTTCGACCGGTGGACCTGGCGCCATCATCCAGGTGCTTCGATCGCTTCCCGAACAGTTCGATCTGCCGATCCTGATCGTGCTTCACATCAACGAGCTTTTCGCGCCGGCGCTTGCCGAATGGCTCGATGGGCAGACACCGCGCCGCGCCGCGTTCGCGCGCGAGGGCGATCTTGTCAGCGCGCAGGCTGGCCGCGTTGTGCTGGCGCCGCCGGAAAAGCACATGATCGTCAGCAACGGGCGGCTGCGCATCATCGACACCGCGCCGCGATATTCTTGCCGCCCGTCGGTGGATGTCCTTTTTGAGACGATCGCGACGGAATACGGCGGCCGCGCCGCTGCGGCGCTGCTGACAGGCATGGGTCGCGACGGCGCGACCGGGCTGCGCGATATCCGCCTCGCCGGCGGCTACACAGTCGCGCAGGATGAGGCGACCTGCGTCGTTTACGGCATGCCGCGCGAAGCGGCGCTGGTCAACGCCGCCGTCGATGTGCTGCCGCTTCCCGAGATCGGCCCCGCGCTGGCAGTTGCGGCACAGGGCAAGCTCAAGGCGATAGCATGAGCGACGCGGTCCTCATCGTCGATGACAGCTTGACGGTCCGCATGGACCTCGCCGGCGCATTCGAGGAAGCGGGGATGCACCCGATCCTCTGCGCGACGGTCGCCGAGGCACGCGAGGCGATCCGCCGCGAGGACGTGAAGATCGCGGTGCTCGACGTCCTTCTTCCGGACGGCGACGGCATCGAGCTTCTGGCGGAGCTTCGAGCTTCGCCGCATGGCGCCTCGATGGCGATCCTCATGCTGTCGACGGAAGCGGATGTGAAGGATCGCATCCGCGGCCTGAAGACCGGCGCCGATGAATATGTCGGGAAGCCCTACGACGCGAAGCATGTCGTCGCCTCCGCCCGCCGTCTCGTCGGCGCGAATGCCGCGAACGAGCCGGCAAGCAACACGATCCTGATCGTCGATGACAGCCTGACCTTCCGCGAAACGATCAGCGACGCGTTCCGCGAAGCCGGCTACACCGTCTTCACAGCGGAAACCGGCGAGGCAGGACTAGGCATCATCGCCGACCGCCGCCCGACCGTCGTGATCGTCGATGGGGTGCTGCCGGGCATGGACGGAGCGGCGGTCATCCGCCGCGTGCGGCTCGACGCTGCGCTTCGCCACATCCCCTGCGTCCTCCTGACCGGGTCGGAGGATCGCGAGTCGGAGTTGCGTGCCCTCGATGCGGGCGCCGACAGCTTCGTGCGCAAGGAGGAGGATGTCGAGGTCATCGTCGCCAAGGTGGCTGCGGTGGTGCGCGGCTCGGCGGCGTCGGCGCAGAGCCGGGTCGACAGTCTGCAAGGCCCGCACAAGATTCTCGCGGTCGACGACAGCAAGACCTACCTGCACGAGCTTGCCGACGCGCTCGGCGGCGAAGGCTATGACATGGTGCTCGCGAGTTCGGGCGAAGAGGCGCTCGACCTCCTGGCCGTCCAGCCCGTCGAATGCATCCTGCTCGATCTCATGATGCCGGGGATGGGAGGTAAGGAGGCCTGCAGGCAGATCAAGTCCGCGCCGATTCTCCGCGATATCCCGCTCATCCTGCTGACGGCGGTCGACGATCGCGGCGCGATGCTCGATGGGCTGAGCGCCGGTGCCGACGATTACATCTCGAAGTCGAGCGAGTTCGAGGTGTTGAAGGCGCGCGTCCGCGCGCAGATCCGTCGCAAGCAATTCGAGGACGAGAACCGCCGCATTCGCGAGGAGCTGCTCCGCCGTGAGCTCGACGCGGCCGAGGCCCGCTCGGCGAAGGAGCTGGCCGAAATACGCGCCGTCCTCGTTGCCGAGCTTGAGCGCAAGAACAACGAGCTCGAGGCTTTCAGCTACTCCGTCTCGCACGACCTGCGTGCACCCCTGCGCGCCATCGATGGCTTCAGCCAGGCGCTGGTTGAGGATTTCGGCACCAAGCTGGACGGTGAGGCGCTCGCGCATCTCGGCCGCGTGCGCGCCGCGGCGCAGCGCATGGGCGAGCTGATCGACGACATGCTGCAATTGTCGCGCGTCACGCGCGCCGGCATCACGCGGAAGAGCGTCGATGTCTCCGCCCTCGCCGCCGACGTCGCCGCCGAGCTCCGGACGCAGGAGCCCGACCGCCAGGTCGAGATCGTGATCGAGGAAGGCGTCTTCGCTGATGCCGATGCCGGCCTCTTGAAGATCGTCCTGGAGAACCTTGTCGGCAATGCCTGGAAGTTCACGCGCAAGGTCGAGCATCCGCGCATCGAGTTCGGGGTCACACCGGACAAGGAGCACGCCTTTTTCGTGCGCGACAATGGCGCCGGCTTCGACATGGCATTCGCGGAGAAACTCTTCCGGCCGTTCCAGCGCCTGCACCGTGAAGCCGAGTTTCCCGGGACGGGCATCGGCCTTGCGACGATCCATCGGGTCATCGACCGGCACGGCGGCCGGGTGTGGGGCGAAAGCAGCGTCGGCGAGGGCGCGACTTTCTACTTCACGCTGCCACCGGCGAAGGCAGCGGCCCTCGCGGCTTAGAGCACGTTACTGTCGTCGCTTCGCCGGGGTAGGAAACCGGTGAGTCCGCAGGACGGCTCCCGTGCCCTTCATTTCTTTCAACTCCGGGGAAAGGGATGGGTCCTGCGGGCACCGGAAGCGTCAGTGTGCCGCGACATGGTTAACTGAAGGTATCTATCCTTCGCCGCGGATGGATCGCACATTGCGGCACCGGCGTTTTGAGCAGCCCACCGTCCTCCGAAGACTTCGCGAATGGTACTCACGGAAGAAAAGACACCTGAGCGCCGGCTGGCCGCGATCATGGCTGCCGATGTCGCCGGCTATTCCCGCCTCATGCACGAGGACGAGGAGCGGACGCTCGCTGCGCTGACGGCACATCGGAAGATCGTCGATGACCTGATCGTCCAGGCGAACGGGCAGATCTTCAACACGGCAGGCGACAGCGTGCTCGCCGAGTTTCCGAGCGTCGTCGAGGCCTACCACTGCGCCATCGCCATCCAGCGCGCGCTGGCCCGCGCTCACGCGAGCAGCCCCGACATGCCTCATCTTGAGCTGCGCATCGGCATCAACGTCGGCGACGTGATGGCGAAGGACGGCGATCTCTTCGGTGACGGCGTCAACATCGCCTCGCGGCTGGAGGCGCTGGCGGAGCCCGGCGGCATCTGCATCACCCGCGCCGTCCGCGACCAGCTCCGCGATCGCGGGGACATGACCTTCTCCGACCTCGGCGAGCATTCGCTGAAGAACATTGCCCGGCCGGTCCGCGCTTTCCGGGCCGTGTTCGACCGGAGCGCCGAGCCCGTGCTGCCAGAATCCATCCGCCGCTCCGAAGCAGTCGCCCAACCGGAGCCGCAGGAGGAACCGGACAGCCGCTCCGTCGAGATCGCCTTCTGGGAAACGGTGCAGGCCAGCGACGACGATGCGGAATATCGGATCTACCTCGAACGCTATCCGGATGGCGCCTTTGCCGATCTGGCGCACGCCCGCCTGCACGGCGTTTCCTCAGCGGAAGATTCCGGCGTCGAGCTGATGTTTTGGGATTCCGTTAGGAACAGCGACGATCCGGCGATGTTGCGCGCCTATCTCGAAAAGTACCCGAACGGGGAATTCCGCAGCCTGGCGGAAATCGTTCTGGCAAAGCTGACCAAGAAATAGTTGCCGGCCAGGCGGCGTTAGGCGAGGCCGCGCTTCCCGAAGCCGGCTGGCCGGCGATCCCTCGCGACAGCCCGCGCCATCGGCGGCGATGCAACGGCTGGCGCTGGCGAAAACGCGGCTGATGGCATTGGGTCATCATTGATGCCGTGGCGAGCCCTGACCTCAGCATCCGCTTTCGCCGCAAAGTCGTCGGCGTCCCATGATCCGCCACCGGTCGAGCGCTTAAGCCATATATTGATCCAGAGTCCCATCAGGACGAGCCCGAGCAGGTTCAGGCCGAGGTTGGAATTTTCGCCGTTGAAATCAAAGACGAGGAATGCGCCGGCCTGCAGCACGGCGAAGAACGCCGAGAAGACGATGTACATCCAGAGGATGAACTTCGATCCTTCCGCATCGCGCGTGCGGCGCCAGGCGAGGCTCGAACGCGCCAGCACCAGGAGGAGCGAGACGATGAGGATCGCAAGAGCGAGACCTTCGCGTCCGGGACCCGGTTGCGATTCGGCGAGGCCTTTGAACCCCGTGGTCGCCGCGATGCAGAAGACGGTCGCGAAGATTTCGGCGATGAGGAGCAGCGCCGAATATAGGAAGAAGCGGCCACGGCCGAGCATCGAGGAAAACATGCAGGCGATCCGGTGTTTTCCGGACAATGGCTCGTCCCGAATAATTTTCGGTTAGCCGCTCTCTCTGATTGAGCGTGGGCCGTTCCACGGAAGCATCTTGATAACCATATGGGATACACTCGCGCCGCAAGGAGTCGTCGTGAACCGGGCTGCAATCGCCTTCCTGAAGGTCGTGGTCGTGCTGATCGGCCTCGGTGCCCTCGCGTTCCTGATTTGGGAACCGCAGATCGAGGGCAGGAACGCGCACGCCACGTTCTTCGAGATCTACTTCACCGATACGTTCCTGGCGTACGCCTATGTGGCATCCATCCCGTTCTTCGTGGCGCTCTATCAGGCCTTGCGCGTGTTGGGCTACGCCGCTGACGACAGCGTGTTCTCGCACGCGAGCGTGAAGGCGCTCCGAACCATCAAGCTCTGCGCGCTGATCATCATCGGGTTTGTCGTAGCCGGGGAGCTCATCTTCATCCTCTTCAACGATTCGGATGATCGGGCAGGGGGTGTCTTCATGGGAATCCTGATCGCCTCCGGCTCGCTCGTCGCCGCTGCCGCGGCAGCGATGTTCGAAGGAATCGTGCGAAGCGCGGTGGATCGAATTGGGATCGGCTCAGCCGCTTAAGCGCTGTCAGTGGAGGCCGCCCGCATCGAGGCAGCGCATCCAGATCATCTTGTGCGATTGGTGGAGCCGAGGGGGATCGAACCCCTGACCTCCGCATTGCGAACCAACATGTCCGGCTTTTCCCTGGTATCCGCACGTGTCCCTGAATTGCCTAAACCATTGAATTTACTTATCTGACGTTAGATGGAGTTTCCCTGCGATTGATCGGCGTTGGTCACCATGTGGTCACCATGCGGTCACCACAATCGGTGAGGAAGCATGCAAGACACATCGCGAAAATTGACAAAGAGGACCGTTGATGCCGCGGCGCCTCGAGCACATCGCTACGTTGTTTGGGACCCTGAACTGCCGGGTTTCGGTCTTAGGGTCGAGACGAGCGGTTCAAAGAGTTATTTTGTGCGCTATCGCTCAAAGGTCGGCGGCTCTAATTCGCCCAAGCGCTTTCTGACCATCGGTCGACACGGTCGGCCCTTTGGTGAGCTAGGAGCCTCACTCACGGCAGACTCGGCGAGAGCAGAGGCAAAGCGAATCTTGGGCGCGGTTGCGAACGGTGCCGATCCCGCTGGACAGAAGACCGAAGCAAAAAATAAACCGACCGTCAGAGCTCTGTTCGACGAGTACATGCGGCTCCACGTAGAGCCGAAGCTAAAACCAAAGACTGCCAAGCTTCATCGATCGACCTTCGGTATCTATGTCCTGCCGAAGTGGGGCCAGCGGAGAGCGGAAGACCTACGCAAATCCGATCTCTTGAAGCTTCATGCCCAACTGGTTTCTAAGCAGGCCACAAGCAATCGTATCCTCGGTTACGTGTCGGCGATGTATTCGTGGGCCGGCGAGAACGGCTACGTAGTCGAAGGCTTCAATCCCGCGAGTGGTATCGCTCGCTTCCGGGAGAACAAACGCGAGCGGTATCTGAGCGCCGATGAGATGGTCCGACTTGGATCAGCGATTCGCGAAGCCGAAACGCTTGGCATTCCTTGGGAGGTCGACGAGGATCGACCGAAGGCCAAGTACACCCCCAAAAGTGACAAGCGACACACACCTATTTCGCCTCAGGCCGCAGCCGCCTTGCGTCTACTACTGTTCACAGGCGCGCGGCTCCGCGAGATCCTTCATCTTCAGTGGCAACACGTCGACGTCGAGCGAGCGGCGCTTTTCCTGCCGGATTCGAAAACGGGAAAGAAGACGATCTATCTCAATGCTCCGGCACTCGCAGTGCTCGAAGCGCTTCCGCGCACCGGGACATATGTGTTTCCTGGAGAGCCTCGAAAATCCACCAGCAATTCTGAGCGACAGGAGCAACCGCGTCACGACCTCAAGCGGCCCTGGGAAGGCATTCGCCGTATCGCAAAGCTCGAAGGCGTCAGGCTGCACGATTTGCGGCACACGCACGCGAGCTTCGGCGTGGGCGGGGGCCTCGGCCTTCCCATCATCGCGAAACTGCTGGGCCATGCTCAAATCCGCACGACCGAGCGCTACGCGCATCTTGATGCGGATCCAGTGCGTCTTGGGTCAGAGCTGATCGGGAAGCGCATCGCCGAGGCCCTGGGGGAGTAGAAGCCCCGCTTGACTGACTTCGTACTCGAGGGTCGCCGCAGCGACGGAATTTTGTCGGCAACCCCCCGCCCGCCCGCTTAAGGCACCCTTACGCACTCTTCCGAGCTCTAGGGGGGGTCGCGCGCCCCAGCGCGTCTGGGTCGTCGTCGCAATTTGTAGACGCATGCTCTGTGCGGCTCTTGGTAACGAACTCGGCGTGTCCACCCGCATTGGGGCTTACTGCATAAGCCTTCGATCTAGCCGAGAGCTGTACACACCAACAGGCCGCCCAAGCGCGTTCGCCAACTCAGCAATTCAATGCGTCAGAAACAACATCTGGCACTTAGGGGTTCAGTAACATCTATATGTGGAGAGTTGGTCGCGTCGAAAGGAGTATCCGATGTCGTCGACACTATCATTTGAGTTAAGGCGCAAGCTCTCAACGCCCGAGGCGGCCAGCTTCCTCAACCTCGGCGTATCGACTTTGAACAAGCTGCGACTTACCGGAGGCGGTCCACGATTCATCGCGCTTGGCCGTCGGGTCGTTTACGACGTGACCGACCTCGAGGCGTGGTCTGAAGCTCGTAAACGATCGAGCACTTCCGAGACACTCGCTGCCTGAAATAATCAGCTTGGCCAGCTACGGCGTCTGACGAACTCACGATCTAGAGGAAATGCTCTATGGCTCCGTTGCCTTACGTTTTCGACCCGATGAAGTTCGAGCCCTGGAGGCCTTTGCGGTGTTTGCCCTACGCTCTGCAGCCGCTCGTCGACCAGAAACGCTGGTGCGGCTGGCGCTGGGAAGAGCAAAGCGGCAAGCGCACAAAAGTTCCCTACGACGCCGTGCGGCTATCGCGCGCTAGCTCGGCCGATCCCAACACCTGGTGCAGCCACAGTGAGGCTTGTGACGCTGTCGACGCCGGGCGGCTCGACGGCATCGGCTACATGCTGAAGGACGCCGACATCGGCGCCTTCGACCTCGACGATTGCCGCGATCCTGAGACAGGTCGCATCTCGGACTGGGCCCAGGAGCTCATCAACGAAGCGCATAGCTACAAGGAGATCACCGTCTCCGGCCGCGGCTTGCGCATCATTGGGCTCGCTCGAGGGCCCCACATTCATCGCAAGTTCCCGATGCAGGACAGCGGCTCGCTCGAGCTTTACCGGAAGGCGACGCGTTTCATCGTCGTGACCGGCAACGAGTGTCATCGAGACCTGGAACTGGAACTTGAGGACATCGACGCGCTCTTTGACAAGACGCTCGCTCGCTTCACCCCCACTCCCGCACCTCTTCCCACGTCGCCGGTGCGAGTGGCGGTGCCGTGGACGCGGCCGCAGAATACGCGGCGTGATCTGCCGGCGGAGCTTGAGCGGTTGATCCAGCAAGGCGCCGAGAAGGGCCGGCGCTCCGACGAGTTCATGCACGTGGTCGGCTGGCTCAAGCAACTGGGCCGCGACCCGGGTGAGATCGAGAGCCTGCTCGCTGCGCACCCGCACGGTATCGCGGAGAAATACATCAAGCGCCTGCGGCCGGAGATCGATCGCTGCTACGCGAAGGCGTCGGCAGACAGCCGGCCGCGGGAGTATGAGCCGCCGGACCCGATTACGGCAATGAGCGCCCGCTTTCTGCACGCGAAGGCGTGGGGCATACCGGTCGACGATCAGGGTTACCCACTTTCAGCAAACGCTGAAACCGCGACGTCTGATGAAACCGCGGACGATGCGGACGGTATGGTCGATGCGGACGAGCGCAACGCCAGCCTACTAGAACGTATGAACACCGAGCGGATAGCTGCCTACCGCTTTGACGGTGAGGCACGCACGCCGGAGGCGCTCGGCGGCACCTTGCAATGGATCGCGCAGGACATTCTCGCGCAATCTCGCAAGCGGGTGCCCGCTTACGCGATGATGTCGGCCATCATGTTCGGTTCCGTCGTGTGGGGCCGCACCTTTCGCAACTGCACCAACGGCGGCCTCAATCTTTACAGCATCATCGTGGGCGGCTCCGGGCAGGGCAAATCGTTGCCGGTCAACCTGCTGTATAACCTGCTTGTCAAGGTGTCTCTGAATCGTCGGCTCGGCGGCCGGCAGCCGTCATCGGACAGCGCCATCGAGAAGCGTCTGATGCGTGATCCGTGCCTGCTCTATTGCCTCGACGAGATCGGCAAGATGTTCGAGAGCATCGGCTCGCCGAAGGCGGGGAATCACGAGAAACGCATCCTCAGCTTCCTGATGGAGGTCTGGTCGAAATCCACCGACGTGATGGGCGGTAAGGAATCGGCAAC
>JADMIO011121783.1_pt1 | contig 10622 bp, 8 predicted proteins | sample 8958161 | NCBI WGS metagenome assembly JADMIO01 (sample SAMN16585339, study PRJNA669376) | soil metagenome | isolation source: Crop rotation soil | place: USA: Cullars Rotation, Alabama | collected 2011
TCCCGAGCGGCGAAAAGGTCGAGCGTCCGATGTTCAACACGGTCGCCGAGGCCAAGGCTGCCACCGGCGCCACCGCCACGGTGATCTATGTCCCACCGAAATTCTGCGCCGCCGCCATCGAGGAAGCGATCGACGCTGAAATCCCGCTGATCGTCACAATCACGGAAGGCGTGCCCGTGCTCGACATGGTCCGGGTCAAGGACAAGCTCATCAAGTCGAAGTCGCGTCTCGTCGGCCCCAACTGCCCGGGTGTCATCACGCCGGGCGAGTGCAAGATCGGCATCATGCCGGGCCACATTCACAAGCGTGGCTCCGTCGGCATCGTCTCCCGCTCCGGCACGCTCACTTATGAAGCGGTCTTCCAGACCACGCAGGAAGGCCTCGGCCAGTCGAGCTGCGTCGGCATCGGCGGCGATCCGGTGAAGGGCACCGAATTCATCGACGTCCTCGAACTCTTCATGAAGGACGACGAGACCAAGTCCATCATCATGATCGGCGAGATCGGCGGCTCGGCGGAAGAAGACGCCGCACAGTTCCTGAAAGACGAAGCCAAGCGCGGCCGCAAGAAGCCGATGGTCGGCTTCATCGCCGGGCGCACCGCTCCCAAGGGCCGCACCATGGGCCACGCCGGCGCAATCGTCTCCGGCGGAAAGGGCGATGCGGAATCCAAGATCGCCGCCATGGAATCGGCCGGTATCCGCGTCTCCCCGTCTCCTGCCCGCCTGGGCAAGACGATGAGCGAGGTTTTGAAAGGTTAGGCTTTCAAAACGATCCGGGAAGCTCTGAAAGGCTAGGCGTTTCGTCTACTGCGGCGGCGCGCGGTGATAGGCGTGGATCCACCACGCCACAAAGCCGAGCCCCACGGCCATCGACCCGCCGAGCGCGACGGTCGCGGCCACTTGCGCTACGCCCAGAGGCGCGAAGGCCCACAGCACTGCAAATCCCAGGCCGCCCAGCATCAGCATCCAGCCGGCTGCGCGCAATACCTTCTGGCGCAGGGTCGCAAGCTCCAGCGTGTGAGGCGCCAGCCCGTCCGTCGTCTTCGGAATCCTGTTGCCTGTCACGGCAAGTCCAAGCCCGATCACCACCATGACGCCGCGCATCATGGTTTCGGCGTCGATCAGACCTCTTTTCATGGCGAACGCCAGCAGGAACGTCGCCACAATCTGCGCGCCCGCGATGACCAGCCATCCGCGCGCGTTCTTCCACGCGATCCGGCGCATGTCTTTTCCGGCGAGGGGAGGAGTGTCGTTCATCCGGCGGCTCCTTTTCGAACGCGTCTGGACATTGTTTTCCTGGCGGCGCCTGGCGGAGCAGCCTGTCCGGCCTCGGTTCTGAAGAGGCGCGCAAAGCCCAAGAGCGCATCCTCCAGTACGGACAGTTTCAGCTGATAGGTGATCGTCGTGCCGATCTTCAGCGCTTCGATCAGGTCCGCTTCCCGCAGGATCGCGAAGTGAGCGGACATGGTCGGCCGGGACAAGGGAAACTGCTCGGACAATTCTCCCGCCGTCATCGGCTGCTTCCGCAGCAACTCCAGCACCTTGCGGCGTGTCGGGTCGGCCAGCGCCTTGAAGATATCGCTCATATTCGATATTTCGCGAATTATCGAAATTAGGTCAAGACTTATTTCGGTGTTTATCGAAATATGCCGCAGCCGCGCGGTGAGGGCCGGGTCGGGCAGGTCGACAACCGACTGAAGGCGGGGCCTGCGGCGGCGCGCCCGCCTCCGAAGTGCTCACCGGCTGATCGGCGCCCGACAGGGCTGCCTGCAGACCGCCAATTAACCGCCTTGTCCCCTGTTTTCCGCGCGAATTACGCGCTCGAAACGATTCGGTCATTAGTAACTGCGATATGAGCAGAATGTCTCAGCCTGAAGGGTTGAGTCGGACCGCAAAAAGCGACATCTGAGCACCACCGAAAGGCGGGCCGGGACAAGGGTCCTGATGCCGCCAAACAGGACGAAATCCATGACTGTTCCGGCCAAGACTGGCGAAGCTCGTAGCTCCGGCAACGAGGCGATGCTGGACACGGCGTTCCTCTACGGCGCCAACGCGGCCTACATCGAACAGCTCTACGCCCAGTATGTGGAAGACCCCTCCTCGGTCGCCGAAAGCTGGCAGCGCTTCTTCGGCGGCGTCGCCGACAATCCCGAGAACGCAACCAAGGCCGCCCGCGGCCCCGAATGGCGCGAGCCCGGCCCGCTGAAAGTGCAGAACGGCGAACTCGTCTCCGCCCTAGACGGCAACTGGTCGACCGAAGCCGCCAAGCCCGCGAAGAAGGCGCCCCAGGTCGGCCCCGCGCTTTCGCCTCAGGAACTCGCCCAGCAGGTGCAGGATTCCATCCGCGCCCTGATGATGATCCGCGCCTACCGCATCCGCGGCCACCTTGCAGCGCACCTTGACCCGCTCAATCTCCTCAAGCGCGAGGAACAGCCCGAGCTTGATCCCAAGACCTACGGCTTCGGGCCGAAGGACATGGACCGCCGCATCTACATCGACAACGTGATGGGCCTCGAATACGCGACCCCGCGCCAAATGATCGATCTCCTGAAGCGCACCTATTGCGGCAACTTCGCCGTCGAGTTCATGCACATCTCGCATCCGGACGAGAAATCCTGGATCCAGCAGCGCATCGAAGGCAAGGACAAGGAAATCGCGTTCACGCCCCAGGGCAAGCGCGCCATCCTCAAGAAGCTGGTCGAGGCCGAGGCCTTCGAGCGCTTCCTGCACAAGCGCTATCCCGGCACCAAGCGTTTCGGTCTCGATGGCGGTGAAGCCGCCGTCCCGGCGCTGGAGCAGATCATCAAGCGCGGCGGCGCCCTCGGCATCGACGAGATCATTCTCGGCATGCCCCACCGCGGCCGTCTCAACGTCCTCGCCGCCGTGATGGGCAAGCCTTATCACAAGATCTTCTTCGAATTCGGCGGCGGCAACACGCAGGGCGACGCCTACGGCTCGGGCGACGTCAAATACCACCTCGGCGCATCGTCCGACCGCGAGTTCGACGGCCACAAGGTCCACCTCTCCCTCACGGCGAACCCCTCCCACCTCGAAATCGTCAACCCGGTGGTCCTCGGCAAGGCCCGCGCCAAACAGTTCTTCGACGAGGTCGAAGCCGGCGGCACCCGCGCCACGGACCCGGCCGCGCGCGATGCACGCCGTTCTAAGGTTCTCCCGCTGCTGCTGCATGGCGACGCCGCCTTCGCAGGGCAGGGCGTGGTCGCCGAATGCTTCGCACTGTCAGGCCTTGCGGGTTACCGCACCGGCGGCGCGATCCACTTCATCGTCAACAACCAGATCGGCTTCACCACCGCGCCGAGCTTCTCTCGCTCGTCTCCGTACCCGTCCGACGTCGCCCTGATGGTCCAGGCGCCGATCTTCCACGTCAACGGCGATGACCCGGAAGCCGTCGTTCATGCCGCCAAGGTCGCCACAGAGTATCGCCAGAAGTTCGGCAAGGACGTCGTCATCGACATGTTCTGCTATCGCCGCTACGGCCACAACGAGGGCGACGATCCGACGATGACGCAGCCCATCATGTACTCCAAGATCCGCGACCAGCTGTCGACGCGCGAACTTTATTCCCGCCGCCTCATCGAGGAAGGCGTCATGACGGAGCAGGCGCTCGAGAACATGATCGCGGAAATGGACGGCCATCTCAACGACGAGTTCGAGAAAGCCAAGACCTTCAAGCCCGGCGCCGCCGACTGGCTCGATGGCAAATGGGCGGGCCTCGGCCTGCCCAAGGATGACGAGGGCCGCGGCAAGACCGGCGTCTCGCTCGCCAAGCTGAAGGAGATCGGCCTCAAGATCACCGAGGTTCCGAAAGGCTTCAACATCCACAAGACGGTCGCCCGCACGGTCGAGGCGCGCCGCAAGATGGCCGAGACCGGCGAGAATCTCGACTGGGGGATGGCTGAGCACTTGGCTTTCGGCACGCTGGTGGACGAGGGGTTCCCCGTGCGCCTCTCCGGCCAGGATTCGTGCCGCGGCACCTTCACCCAGCGCCACTCGCACTTCGTCGATCAGACGACGGAAGAGCGCTACACGCCGCTCAACAACATCTCCGCGCGCCAGGCCAACTACGAAGTTATCGACTCGCTGCTCTCCGAAGAAGCCGTCCTCGGCTACGAGTACGGCTACGCCCTCACGGCGCCGAACACACTCACGCTGTGGGAAGCCCAGTTCGGCGACTTCGCCAACGGCGCGCAGGTCCTGTTCGACCAGTTCATCTCCTCCGGCGAGCGCAAATGGCTCCGCATGTGCGGCCTCGTCTGCCTCCTGCCGCACGGCTATGAAGGCCAAGGCCCGGAACACTCCTCCGCGCGCCTCGAGCGCTTCCTGCAGCTCTGCGCGCAGGACAACATGCAGGTCGTCAACTGCACGACGCCGGCAAACTATTTCCACGCCCTGCGCCGCCAGATCCACCGCGACTTCCGCAAGCCGCTGATCGTGATGACGCCCAAGTCGCTGCTGCGCCACAAGCGCGCCGTCTCCTTCTTCAAGGACATGCTGCCGGAAACCTCCTTCCACCGCATTCTGGAAGACGGCGCCGAGCGTCCCGAATGCAAGGCCGAGGTCACGCTGCGGCCCGACAAGGAAATCCGGCGCGTCGTGATGTGCTCGGGCAAGGTCTATTTCGACCTCTTCGAGGAGCGCGAAAAGCGCAAGATCGACGACGTCTACCTGCTCCGCATCGAGCAGCTTTATCCGTTCCCGGTCGCCTCCCTCATCAAGGAGCTCGCTCGCTTCAGCCAAGCCGACATGGTCTGGTGCCAGGAAGAGCCCAAGAACCAGGGCGCATGGGACTTCGCCGACTGGAACCTCGAGCGCACTCTTGAAAAGCTGGACACCAAGTTCAAGCGCGCCCGCTATGTCGGCCGCCCGGCCTCCGCTTCCACAGCAGCTGGCACCATGGCGCTCCACAACAAGGAACTCGCCCTGTTCCTGGAGCAGGCATTCGAGAAGTAACGATAACGCCCGCCAGCTGTGCGGGCTGGCGGGCGTCCCCCGGGCACGGCCCCGGGGTAGGGGCGCCTCGCTCGGGGAGAGAAAAGCGGCCCGTTTCGATTGAGTAAGGCTGATCAGCGCTGCGCGATCTCGCCGTCCTTCTGCGCCAGCTCCTGCTTTCCGGCATAGACAGGCGGGGCAAAGTCGCCGCGCCGCTTTTTCAGCGTCACCACGGCCGTCTGCGCCTTGCGGTCGACGGTGCAGGTGAACTTGTCGAGCCGGCCTTCCGCATTCTTCGCGTTGAACTCGAGCGAAAACTGCTCAAGGCTCGAAAGGCTGTCCTCGTAATCGACGATGTAGCTTTGCAGGGCCGGCTGCAGCCGTGCGAGCTCCGCCTTGCACAGCTTCACGCCCTTCTGCAGCGAAATGGCGTAGGTGTCTGCGGACGCAGCCGCTGCTCCGAAAATCGCGCAGCCGCTCACGATCGCTGCTATGGCGCTCTTCATGTCAGTCTCCATTTTCAGTGGGATCCCAGCCGCTTTGGGCAAAGCGATCCCGTTCGGCGCCATGACGGGCGCCGGCGTTTGCGAAGCGTTTCTTCGCGCTGATGGTTGTCCTGCTCTGTTGGTCCCGGCCCTGCGCGTGGCGCAGCGCCACTTCTTCGATTCCCTAGACTGTCAGGCGTTGTCTCATGCTGCCTCCGTCAGAAAGGCCGTGTAGGCGGCGCCGGCCCTACAATCGCGGGCAGGTATTCCTCGAGCGATATGAACCCGTCCTTGTCCGTATCGCGCTGAGCCCAGTAGTCCTCCAGCTGGTTGCTGTAGCCGAGCAGTTTCAGCGCCAATGCGTATTCGTCCTTGGTAAGCTTGCCGTCCTTGTTGAGATCGCTCTGAGTGAAGGCGGTCATGCGCTGCTGCAGCGTTGCCGCCGGAGAAAGAAGGCCGAGGTCCCGCTGCATTTCTGCGGCATCGATGAACCCGTCCCCGTTCACATCCCGTTGTGGCCAGAACGTATCGATCTGCCCGGCGAAGCCGAGATCGGCGAGCACCTTGGCGTACTCCGCCTTGTCGAGCTTGAGATCGCCATCGGCGTCATGTCTTCGGAAAGCCGCCATGCGTTGTTCCAGCGTCGCGGCAGGCACGGACGCGGAAACATCCACTCTCGCCACCGACTGCGTCAGCGCCACGATGCTGGTTGCATAAAGCACAACAAACGTAAGCCTTGCCGTCGTGACCTGGCGCCTCCCGAGCAGCAGCCACAGCGTCACGCCCACCCCCGCAAACATCAGGGTCAACAGGCCGGCCGCCAGCGGAAGGGCGTCCCACCGCACGGTGACCGCATCGCGCGAACTTGTCGCCGTTCTTGAGGCCGGCGCCGCTCGCGTCGGCTCGATCGGCGTGGGAGCAGCCGATACAAGACCGTCAGCAGGCGCAGGGCTCGCCGCCTCAAGGGATTGGCGCACTTCCGTCACGCCCGCGCTGAACGAGATCATTGCGAAGGTCAGGATAACCAGGCCGACCGTCGCCAGCAGCGCCTGGATCGTTCCCGAACACAACCAGCCGAGCGTGAGATAAAGAGAGCATTCGACCACCGCGAAATAGAATTCCATGAACGCAGCGTCGGCATTCTGGGAGCCCAGGAGAACAGAGACGATGGCGCCCAGTCCCGTCGGCGCCAGCACAACGGCTGCAACGGTGAGCGATTTGGCCAGCACGAGTTCGCCGGCCTTGATCGGCCGCGCCATCCAGTCATTGCGCGGGTCGGTCGCCCGGTCCTGCTGCACCAGCAGAACGATGAACAGCGCCGTGCCGAACAGCAGAAGCACAAGCGCGGTGAAACTCAGGATCGGCGCCGTATGCATGTCGAAATCGCCGCCAAACTTCAGTTCGAAGTCCGGAAAATCCGACTCGTTATGGAAGAATGCCGACATCAGGAACGATATCGCCGCGACACCTGCCGCCATGGGCGCCAGAGTGCGCATGTCCTTGCGGATGATCGCCTTCACTGTTGCGAGGTTCACGAAGGGGGCCTCGCCCGCATAGGCCGGTTCGCTCATCGCCGTCATGTGCCGGCCTCCACCGCATTCAGCATTAGCGCCTTGGCGACCGCGCGCAGCGACATGCCGCCCACTTCCACCGACTGCACCGCGCCGACCTTCTCGGCGATGCGGTGCTTGAGGTTCGCTTCCGTGTCGAAATCCGTCGCCGTGAAGGCGAGCGTCCGGCCCACCAGCTTGGGGGTGATCCACGCCTTGGGCAGGTCCGGCAGGGCGCGCGGCTCGCCCTCCATGATCACCACGACATCGCGGAAGCGCCCGCCCATCTCATCCAGCGGCTGCTGGAATTTCAGCTGGCCCTTCTCGATGAAGGCGATGTCGGTGACGGCGCCCTCGAGCTCGTAAAGCTCGTGCGAGGAGATAAGGATCGTCGTTCCCTCGGCATGGCCCAGCAGGCTTTCCAGGAGCTGGTCGCGCACGAGCGGATCAAGCCCCGTCAGCGGCTCGTCCAGCACCAGGAGTTCCGGCCGGTAGGCGAGGGCGCCCGTCAGCGCCGCCTTGAGCCTCTGGCCATGCGACAGCCGGCCGATCCTCTGTTCCGTATCAAGCTGCAGCTTCGCCAGCAGCTCGCCTGCCAGCTCATTGTCCCATGTCGGATAGAGCCCGGCGAGATAGGTGAGGTAGTCACCGAGCTTCAGCGCCTCAGGCAGCTTCTGCGATTCCGCCACATAGCCGATACGCTGCATCTGCGCCGGGCCAAGCTTGCGTGCATCGATCCCCAGCACTTCCGCCGAACCCGAATCCGGCCGCAGCAGGTTCATGATCAGGCGGATGGCCGTGCTCTTGCCTGCGCCATTGGCGCCGACCAGCGCGGTCGCCGATCCTTCGTTTACGACAAGGTCGAGGCCCTGGACGGCATCGAGCTTCCCGAATGTCTTTCGCAATCCGTGTGTGCGGATCATGACGCATCCCCGTTCTGGTCGAGCGCGTTCCACCGTGTTTCGATCGCGCTTTGCAGTCCCTCGAGGTCGAGCCCGACCCGCTTGGCCTCAACGACCAGCTGCTCGACTTCGTCTTTCAGCAATCTCTGCTTGTCTCCGGGCCGCGCCTGCGGCTTGGCGGCGACGATGGTGCCGATGCCCGGATGGTTCTCGAGCAGCCCCTCGCGGATGAGGTGCTGCACCACCTTGTGGGCCGTGTTGGGGTGGATCCGGAGATCGGCGGCCAGCGTGCGCACGGACGGAAACGTCTCCCCGGCTTTCAGCTCCCCACTGACGAGCGCCTTGGTCGCCGCGAAGACGACCTGGTCGACAATCGGCCTGCCGGCCTGGAGGGAGAGCTTGAACAGTGTCACAAGATCTATGTGACACATGGGACGCCTGGAGCCAAGCTGATTCTTGCGGGAGTCACTTAGTCTTTTGACAAAATGGGGAATTTTGTTCGGCCACTGTCCCATGGGCCGTGTGACACCTGCTGGTATCGTCCGAGGCCTCTCCACATGGCGCAGCTTTGAAGCTAGCGTGTGGGCTCGCTATCGGAGGGGGAAGGCATGTTCTCGAACATCGGCCGTGGCTGGAAGATCGCCGGCGCCAGTTGGAGCGTGCTGAAACAGCATTCCAAACTTCTTCTGCTCCCGCTCATTTCCGGCATTGCTTTCATCGCGCTGCTCGCGGCGATCATCACGCCGGTCGCCATGTACGCCATCGCCAACGGCGTGGAGAATTTCGAGGATACGGTCCGCGACAGCGATCCCATCCTTTATCTCTATGGCTTCGGCTTCTATCTCGCCTGCACCTTCATCATCGTCTTCTTCAACGCCGCACTTGTCTCCTGCGCGCTCGATGCCCATGCGGGGAAAGAACCCTCATTGCTCCGCGGCCTCGGCGCCGCCGTCGGCCGACTGCCGCAGATCCTCCTGTGGAGCCTCATCGCCGCCACCGTCGGCATGATCCTCAATGCGATCCAGAGCTTCCTGCGGGAAAATCTCGGCTTCCTCGGCTCGCTGCTCGGCAGCCTCGGCGAGCTGGCCTGGGCCGCGATGACCTATTTCGTTGTGCCAATCCTGGTGGTCGATGGTCCCGACCCGATCACCGCCGTGAAGCGCTCGCTCGAACATCTCCGCCGCACCTGGGGAGAAGCTGTGGGAGGGCGGGGCGGTCTGGCGCTCGTCTGCATGCTCCTGATGCTGCCCGTGGTCTTCCTCGTCGGCATCGGCGCCGCCGTCGCCACGAGTTCCGGCGCAGGCCCTGCGGCTATCGTCGCCCTCGTCGCTCTGGCGTTCCTCTACGTGGTCGTGCTCAGCATCGTCTTTTCCACCCTGGGCACGATTTTCAGCGCGGGCGTCTATGTCTACGCCACCACCGGCAAGGCCCCGGGCGCGATGGACCCCGAGCTCCTGCAATCCGCCTTCGGCCCTAAACAGGGCCGCCGCCGGAGATAGCTGCCGGGAACGGTCCACGAGCTGAAAACATGGCCCTGAACAAGGGCGCAGCCCCTGATTCTTCCGCGCCCCTCGCAAGCACGGGCCTGTGACGCCATATGCCCCGAAACCGGGCAAAACGTCCCAGAATCCGGGCGCAAAAACCCGGCGTTTTGCCCTCCCCAAGGGGCAGGTTCGGAGCTAAACCCTCCGCCAACCTTTGCTCCCCTATTAGGCGAGCCAAACCGGTCTGGAGACGTCATGGACATCAAGGTCCCCGCAATGGGCGAGAGCGTTACCGAAGGCACGCTCGCCAACTGGCTCGTGAAGCCCGGCCAGGCGGTCAAGCAGGACGATCCGATCGCCGAAATCGAAACGGATAAAGTCGCCGTCGAAGTCCCGGCCCCCGCCAACGGCGTCATCACCGAACAGCTGGTGAAGGAAGGCGAGACCGTCCAGATCGGCAAGATCATCGCCCGCCTCACCGAAGGCGCCGCCGGCGCGTCGGCCGCTCCGGCCGCCGCCGCAAAGCCCGCCACATCCGCCAAGCCGGCAGCCTCTGCCGCTCCGGCAGCCACGACCGCACGCGCCACCGAGAAAGTCGCTCCTTCAGTCGGCCGCATCGCAGCTGAAGCCGGCGTCAATCCCGCTGACATCCCCGGCACCGGCCGCGGCGGCCGCGCCACCAAGGGCGATGCGCTCGCCTACGTCGCCTCGGCTCCGGCGCCCGCAGCCGCCCGCGCGCCAGTCGCCGAAGTCCCCCACACGCCGCGCGAACTCGGCCCTCGCGAAGAGCGCGTGAAGATGACGCGCCTGCGCCAGACGATCGCGCGTCGTCTCAAGGAAGCGCAGAACACTGCCGCCATGCTCACGACGTTCAACGACGTCGACATGTCGGAAGTCATGGAACTGCGTAAGCGCCACAAGGACGCCTTCGAGAAGAAGCACGGCGTGAAGCTCGGCTTCATGGGCTTCTTCGTGCGCGCCTGCGTCGCCGCCCTGAAAGAGATCCCGTCCGTCAACGGCGAGATCGACGGCGGCGACATCATCTACAAGAATTTCTATAACATCTCGGTCGCCGTCGGTACGGACAAGGGCCTCGTCGTCCCCGTCGTGCGTGACGCCGACACCATGACCCTCGCCGAAATCGAAGCCGAGATCGGCCGCCTCGGCGCGCTCGCCCGCGACGGCAAGCTCTCGATGGACGACCTGCAGGGCGGCACGTTCACGATCTCCAACGGCGGCGTCTACGGCTCGC
>JADMIO011560836.1_pt1 | contig 10621 bp, 8 predicted proteins | sample 8958161 | NCBI WGS metagenome assembly JADMIO01 (sample SAMN16585339, study PRJNA669376) | soil metagenome | isolation source: Crop rotation soil | place: USA: Cullars Rotation, Alabama | collected 2011
CGACGCTGAAAACCGATCTCGACCTGTGGCGCGGCGCGAGCTCGAGTTGGGCCGTGAACTTGAGCCCGGTGAGCGGATTTCCGGCGATCGTCGTACCGGCCGGTTTCACGCGCGAGGTCTACGACCGCGTGCCCGACGCCAGCGATCCCAACGGAAGCCGCCTGGAAGGCCCCAAGCGCGACCAGCTTCCGATGGGCATGGAGTTCCTCGCGCGGCCGTTCGATGAAGCGCTGCTGTTCGAGATCGCGTCAGCCTACGAGACCGGAACCAAGCACCGCCGTCCGCCGAAAGGATTCGGGCCGCTCCCAAGCGAGCCGTAAGCAGATCGAGTTGAAAGGTCGAACCTGATCGCATCAAGGGCTACATTAGCTCGCCCTGGACCGCGATTCGCCCATGCCTGTTCGTCAGCTCTCGGAGGCCGTCGTCAACCGCATCGCCGCGGGCGAAGTGGTCGAGCGGCCCGCGAGCGTGGTCAAGGAGCTGGTCGAGAACGCGCTCGATGCTGGCGCCACACACATCGAGGTGGTCACCGACGGCGGCGGCCGGCGCCTGATCCGCGTTACCGACGACGGCGCCGGTATGATGCGGGCCGATCTCGCACTCGCGGTCGAGCGGCACGCGACCTCCAAGCTGCCCGAGGATGACCTCCTCGACATTCGCACGCTGGGCTTTCGCGGGGAGGCGCTGCCCTCGATCGGTTCTGTCGCGCGGCTTGCGATCGCGACGCGGCATGCGCGCGAGCCGCATGGGTGGGCGATCAGCGTCGATGCTGGCGATAAATCGGACGTGAAGCCGGCGGCGCTCGGCGAAGGCACGCGCGTCGAAGTACGCGACCTGTTCTACGCCACGCCCGCGCGTCTGAAATTCCTCAAAACCGACCGCACCGAGGCCGAGGCGATCCGCGAGGTGGTGGGGCGGCTCGCGATGGCGCGGCCGGACGTCGCCTTCACGCTTGCGGGCGAGGAGCGCGCCGGCGTGACCTGGGCCGCCGCGCTGCCCGGCGCGCCGGGGCGGCTGGCGCGGCTTTCCGACATTCTCGGCGCCGAATTCCGCGCTAACGCGGTCGAGGTCGCGGGCGAGCGCAACGGCGTTGCGGTCGAGGGATTTGCGGCGCTGCCGACGCTCACGCGCGCAAATGCGCTCGGTCAGTATCTGTTCGTCAACGGCCGACCGGTGCGCGACAAGCTCCTGATCGGCGTCGTGCGCGCCGCTTATGCGGATTACCTGCCGCGCGACCGGCATCCGATCGTGGCGCTGTTCGTCACGCTCGATGCGCGCGAGGTAGACGTTAACGTGCATCCGGCTAAGGCCGAGGTGCGCTTCCGCGACCCGCAGCTCGTGCGCGCGCTGCTGATTACGTCGCTGCAGCAGGCGCTCGCGCGCGACGGCCAGCGTGCTTCGACGACCGGCGGCTCGGCGACGATCGCGGCGTTTCGGCCGGCGTCATTTCCTTCATCGGTCGGTGGGGCTGGCTGGTCCGGCGTCCGGCGCGCATGGGACTGGCGAAACTCGCCGGCGCGGCCCGGCGGAAGCGCCGCAGCCTTACATCAGAACGGTGCTCTTGGCTTTGCGGAGGCCGCGCAGGTCGCATTCGACGTTGGCGGGCCCTCGGCGGACGCGCGCGCCGACATATACGAAGCCGCGCCCGATCTTGTGGAGCGGCCGCTCGGCGCCGCGCGCGCGCAGGTACACGAGACCTATATCGTGGCGCAAACCCGTGACGGTCTCGTGATCGTCGATCAGCACGCCGCGCACGAACGCATCGTTTACGAGCGCATGAAGGCAGCGCTGGACAAATCCGGCGTCGCGCGCCAGATCCTGCTCATTCCTGAAATTGTCGAGCTCGACGAAGTCGACGTCGAACGCGTGCTTGCACGCGCGCCGGAGCTTGCGCGCTATGGACTTGCGATCGAACCGTTCGGACCGGGCGCCCTCGCGGTGCGCGAGACGCCGTCGCTTCTCGGCGAGATTGACGCGCAGGCGCTGCTACGCGATCTCGCCGAGCACATCGCGGAATGGGACGAGGCGCTGCCGCTCGAGCGCCGCCTGATGCACGTTGCGGCCACCATGGCGTGTTACGGCTCGGTGCGCGCCGGCCGCAGGCTTAAGCCAGAGGAGATGAACGCACTACTGCGCGAGATGGAAGCCGTGCCGAATTCCGGCCAATGCAATCACGGCCGGCCGACCTATGTAGAGCTCAAGCTCAGCGATATCGAGCGGCTGTTCGGGCGGCGCTGAACGCGCCGGACATGCGGCTCAGCCGTGCTCGGCCAATCGTGCGGCATGCGCGGATTTTAGAAAATTATCGAGACCGGCGATGAACGCCTTATCCTCATAGAGCCGGTGCTTGTTGTCGGAAATCTTCCGCGCCATGGCGGTGCGGAATGTCTGGTCGCTGCCGAGGCGCACCAGCATGTCCACGAACACGTCGGGTGTCGCGGCAATCAACTCCTCGACGCCGATCATCTTGAGCATGGCGCAGCTGTGCCGGCCGCGCATGAACTCGGTCGGCATCGTCACCAGCGGACAATTCGCTTCCAACGCTTGCAGGGTCGTATTCCCGCCGCTCCAGCCAATCGAATCGATGTTGACGTCGATCTTCCGGAAGAGCCCGCCAAACTGGCCGGGCGACATGCGCGGCAGGAAACGCACGTGGCGTTCGAAATCCAAGCCATCACGCTCGAATACGCCGCGCAGACGATCGCGAAATGCGGACGTCACGGAGGCGAACGCGTCCTCGATGAAAAGCAGACACGCATCCGGAACGCGGGCCGCAATCTGCGAGAATACAAAATCGAACTGCGGCAGGTATTTGAACAACGACTGCAGGCAGCCATAGAGGACGCGACCTTTCGGCAATTCGACCGTCAGGGTCTCGTCGGCCGGGTAGGATGACGACCTGAGGTACAGCGCGAGATTCGGAAGACGAACGAGCGTCTCCGCGTAATGCTCGGCCGCGTCCGGCGGCTCCATGAGATCGCTCGACAGAAAATAATCGACATTGGGTGAGCCGGTCGTGACCGGATGTCCCCAGGCGGCGAATTGGATCGGCGCAATCCGAAACTGCGACAGCACCCGGCTGGCCGGCGTCATTCCGACATCCGGCAGCATAAGAACGTCCAGCTGGTCGCGTTGCATCGCGGCGATCGTCTGCCGGAACGTCGTTTCGCCAAACGCCAGCTGTCGAAACTGCCCAAGCGCCGCGAACTTTTTTGAAACGTCGTCGATATCCGCGTTAAACGCATAGACGAAAAACGAGTAATCGCCGCGCGGCAATTGTGCGAGCCAATCGAGCGCCCAGCGTGTTCCGTTGTGGTCTTTCAACTGCGCCGATGCGATGCCGAAGCGGATTTTGGACTTTCGTTTGACGGCGGGTCTTCCTGCCACAGGCTCGATCTTCAGAAGTTTTCGGAGCACGTTGGAATATCTGCGGCTGAGCTCAATGTCGTTCTTCTGTTGATAGGCGATATTGAACCCTGCAACCGAGAAGATCGCATTGAGCGCGAGTTCGCAGAGATACGGCATATCGCCCAGAGCGTCGACCTTGCGCTCGATCTCACTGATCAGCGCTACCAGCCGTGTCCGCTCCGCTTCGATAGCGGCTTCGTCGGGATAAATTGCGGGTACGAGATCGAATGCAAACAGGCCTTCACACAGATCCACCATGTCGCCTTGCAGCGGCAACGCCTTGGGAGTGACCAACACGAGATATCGCCCGAAGGCCGCGAGCGCCTCCTGGAAACGGCCGATCACCTTGAGCGCTTGGCTGCGGCCGTACCACGCGGGCGCAAAATCCTGCTTCAGCGCGATGGCGGCGTCACAGGCGCTGAGCGCCCGATCGAAACGTCTGAGCAGCGCGAGTGATTTTCCGAGATTGTAGTGAGCTGCCACGACATCCGGACGAAGCGCGATCGCCTTTTCAAAGCTCGCAACCGCCTCGTCATACCGTCCAAGATCGTTGAGAACCGTTCCGCGGCTGACCCATGCCTCGGGGTCGCGTGGCTGCAGCACCAGGGCGTCGTCGAAACGCGCGAGCGCCTCGTCCTTGCGGCCAAGCTGCCGAAGCGCCATCGCATAGTTGGACAAGGTCGCCGGATCCGACTTCGAGCCGAGCTTGAGTGCCTTCTGGAGATAGCGCTCCGCCTCTTCTGGTTTGCCGGCCCGAAGCATCACAATTCCGAGGAGATTGAGCACGCCCAGATGGTTTGGCTGCGCTGCGAGCACCGATTTGAAATTGCGCTCGGCAATCTCAAGCGAACCTTGCTGAAGCGCAGACAGCGCCGCCCCGAACATACGTTCGAGATGCATGGGTCCGGTGACAGTCGGCACTTGTCACCTCACGTGCTGCAGCTCGCTTCTTCTTATTTTTCTGCTGTGTTCAGCTTCGTTCGCGTTCTTCCAAGTTATTGTTTTGCGCCAAAACTATCGTCGTCGAGACATGGTGTCACGAAAAGGAAGCATAAACTTGCGAGCGGAGAAGGCGGAATGAAACGGCTCCCGTCGCCTGCCTCGCCGACAGGGAACTTAGCCGGCGTCTTCATCGTTGATGCTTAAGGGCGTGGCCGCACCACGGAGAGCATCATGGCTTCCAATCCAAGTCTTGACCGGGATGAAACGGTATCCCTGATTGCAAGCGACAAGGTCGAAGGCACCGCTGTCTACGGCGCCGATGATAAGCGCATCGGCAACGTCGAGCGGCTTCTGATCGACAAGCGCTCAGGTCAGGTGGTCTGTGCGGTCTTGAGTTTCGGCGGCCTTTTCGGTCTCGGCGCCGATCACTATCCCTTGCCTTGGCCGCGCCTGACATACGACCGTGGACTCGGCGGCTATCGAGCCGCAATTACCGAGGCGCAGATCAAGGACGCGCCCAAGACCCATTCCGCCGAGAATTGGGATCACGGCACCGCCCGTAACGTTTTCGATTATTGGCAGGTGCGCTATTTGTGGAGCGCTGAATAAGGCGCACGTAGGAGCCGCGACGCTTACGCGCTGCGATCGACGGGCTCGTCGTGGCGCCCAGGACCGCCGGACATCAGCTCGGCTGCATGGCGCAGCGCGCCAACTCCTGACTGGCCGACAAACTTAAAAAACCGCCGCGCCTGCCACCCGAATCCCGCCTCGGTCGAAAGCGAGCGGAGGTAGAATGCCTTGCTGTGCGAGTAGTCGTCGCACGCCACCTTGACCTCGTCGTCGTAGAACTCCGCGATCTTGTCCGCCCCCATGCCGCCGCTCGCGAGCCAGCGCGGGATGTGGTGGTTGCAGAGCCGTTCGACGTCGGTGAACACCTTGTTGCACCCGGTGCCGGCGGCCGGGCACGAGGTTGCGAACGCATCGCCGACCAGCACGATGCCGGCCTGCCGGTGACCGCTGCTGACATAGAGGTCGACCGGCCGGATTTTGATATCGCTCACTGCGAAATCACCCGTCAGCCTGCGCAGGCACGGCATCAAACTGGATAGTGCCTCGAGCGGCTCGTGGCGCATCTGCCGCAGCCACGGATACTGCATGTCGCGGTACACGAATAGATTGGCGCGCATGCGGGAGCCAATCGGAAACAGCGTGAGATAGGCCATGCGTGCGGAGGCGCGCTCTGGATAATAGGTCAGTGCCCGGAAATCGAAGTGCGGCCGGCCAACCGGCTCCATATCAAACCCGATACTGATCGAGTGGCATGCACTGACGACCTCCCGCTCGATGCCGAGCGTGTGGCGCAGCCCGACGTTCAGCCCATTGGCGAGCACGATCAGCCGCGCGGAAATTTCTTCTCCATTGGAGAGCATGAGGGTCTGGCGATCTGCGCTGGTCGCGATCGCGGTGACCTTGGCGTGGATGTAGGACGTGTGGAGAGGAATTTCGGCGCGGATGGTGTTCACCAGGGTGTCGTAATGCGCATCGTACTGCCCATTTGCACGCTTCTCGACCAGCCGCCCGAAGCGCGCGATCCATACTTCACCATCCAGCGTTGCGCTGCGATGGATCGCGGGCGCAAGCCCGGTCTTCTCGATGATGCGCAGCTGCGAGGCGTCGAACTTCTCGCAGCGGAAGTCCGGCGGATAGGCCATATGCGGATCGATCAGAATCGTATCCACGCCGGCGCGGCCGAGCATGGCGGCCACGCTCGAGCCGGCAAGGCCCCCGCCCGCCACAGCGATATCGGTGTGCCGCATAGACCGTCTCCCGAGCGGCCATCATTGCAGCGAAAAGCTTTAATTAACTCTTGAACAGGGCCGCTTGAGTCGAGTGGAACCGCTTGGACCATGCGCCGGATGGTTAACATCCTAGCGGGCGCGATCCAGCCAGCATGATTTCTTCAGATATTGCGGCAACACTGCCGGCCGAACGAACGAGCCAGCGAACCGCTTGAGCATGCGCGAATCCGACGATCTCACGTTGACGGTAGGAGACCAGCCGCGCGTTGATAACGGGCATCCGCCGATGCCCTTGCGCGAGCGGCCGACGAAACATGCCGACCGCGCCCTGCCGGTCGCCGCCAGCCCACCGCTTGCGGCTTCTGAATCGGTCGTCGCGTTCGAAGTGCAGGGTGAGCTTGCGGCCGTTGAGAGCGAATGGCGCGACTTCGAAGCGAGGGCCGACTGCACCGTCTTTCAATCGTTCGACTGGGTCGCCGCCTGGCAGCAGCACATCGGCGCGCCGCGCGGCACCGTTCCGGTTATCGTGCTCACTCGTGACGAAGCAGGCGGTCTCGTTTTCCTCCTTCCGCTCGCAATCGAAACGCGGGCAGCCGTGCGGCGCCTCACATGGCTCGGATCGGAATTATGCGACTACAACGGACCGATGCTGGCGCCGCATTTTGCGCACGAGGTCGGCGCCGAGCGCTTCCTCGGCCTCTGGCGTGAGATCATGGGCCTCTTGCGCGCCGACCAGCGCTTCCGCTTCGATCTGGTCGATCTGCCGAAGATGCCCGAGATGATCGGCGCTCAGCGCAATCCTTTCCTCCATTTTCCCGTGCGAGCCAATCCGAGCGGCGCTTATGTGGCGACACTCGCGGCGGACTGGGAAACGTTCTACGCGGGCAAGCGCTCGTCCTCGACACGCAAGCGTGAACGCCGCCAACTCAAACAGCTTGCCGAGCACGGTGAGGTGCAGTTCGTCGACGTACGCGACGACGACGGTCTCAAGCGCACGCTCGCGACCTTGATCGAGCAGAAGTCGCGATCATTCGCCCGTATGGGCGTTGAGGACCTATTCGAACGGCCGGGCTATCGCGCGTTCTATCTCAATGTCGCGAGCGAAGGCAGCGCGCTGACGCACGTCAGCCGGCTCGACGTCGGCGCTGTGATTGCGGCCGCCAGCCTCGGCCTGAAGTTTCGCGATTGCTATTACCTCGTGCTGTCGAGTTACCATGACGGCGATATCGCGCGCCTCGGTCCGGGCCGCGCGCACCTGCACGAGCTTCTCCGTCATGCGATCGAAAACGGCTTCCGCCGATTCGACTTCACGATCGGCGACGAGCCCTACAAGCGCGACTGGTCGGACATCGAGGTGCGGCTCTGGGATCATCTCGAAGTCGTGACACCACGCGCCATGGTGGCGGTGGCGCTGATGGCCGCATACCGGCGCGTCAAGCGTTTCATCAAGCAGACGCCTGCCGTCTGGCGCGCCTTCAGTACGCTGCGCGGCTTTTTCGGTCGCCGATAACACGGCAGCTCATTCAGCTCTCCCCTATCCCTCCGCAAGACTGCGGGTGCGGCGTAGATCACACTTGATCCCGCACCGCGGCGGCGCGACTGTGGGGCTACAAGGAGAGCCCCATGTATAAGACGATAACCGCCGTTGCTTCGGTGTTGCTGGCCCTCGCCGGCCCCGCTTCCGCGCAGGATTGGCCGAACCATCCGATCACACTCATTGTGCCGTTCGCGGCCGGCGGCGGACTGGATGTCAGCGTACGCATCCAGGCGCAGCGGATGAGCGAACTTCTGGGCCAGACCATCGTGACCGAAAACATTGGCGCGGCGGCCGGGACGGTCGGCAGCCTGCGCGTCGCCAAGGCCGCGCCCGATGGCTACACCTTTCTGATCGGCAATACCGGAACGCACGCCTACAGCCAGTCGCTCTACAAGAAACTGCCTTACGACGCCGTGGCCGATTTCCAGCCGGTCGGCATGATGACCGAATCTCCGCGCGCGCTGATCGCGCGCAAGTCGTTGCCCGCCGACAACCTCCAGGAATTCATCGCCTGGCTCAAGGCGAATCAGAAGACCGCGCAGTTCGGCTCGGCGGGCGTCGGCGCCGGCACTCATATTCCGTGCGTGCTGCTCAACTCCGCGATCGGAGTCGAGATTACCCACGTACCCTATCGCGGAGAGGCACCCGTTGTGCAGGACCTGATCGGCGGGCGCGTCGATTATATGTGCGCAACCATCCAGACCGGCGCCGGACTGGTCAACCAGGGCTCGGTCAAGGGTCTGGCCGTTATGTCGGAACATCGCGTGCCGATCAGCCCCGGGATCCCGACCACCGGCGAACAAGGGCTGGCTGGCGTCGAAGCGAGCGTGTGGAACGCATTCTTCGTGCCCAAGGGAACTCCCGACCCGATCGTGCACAAGCTCAACAAGGCGATGAGCGACACGCTCGACAACGCCGCCATCCGCAAGCGGCTGGAAGAGCTCGGCCTCGTCATCGTGCCGCCGGAGCGTCGCTCGCCGGAATACTTCGCGAAATTCCTGCCGCAGGACATCGAGCGCTGGGGCAAGGTCATCAAGGCTGCGGGCATCAGCGCGGATTAAGACCGTCAGACGGACGGAGCCAAGCCATGCGCAGACTGCTTGCCGCCGTTGTGATCGTCGCGGCATGTTGCGCGCCAGCGATTGCGCAGACCTGGCCGACACGGCCGGTCACCATGGTGGTGCCGTTTCCGGCCGGCGGCCCTGTCGACCTCGTCGGCCGCCTGTTTGCGCAGCGCTTCTCCGAAATGCTCGGCCAGCAGGTCATCATCGAAAACGTGGGTGGCGCCGGCGGCTCGACTGGCGCTCTGCGGATCGCAAAGTCGCCGCCCGATGGCTCGCAATTTCTGCTCGGCAATAGCGGCACGCACACCTACAGCCAGCTCCTGACCAAACGGCCGCCGTACAACGCGGTCACCGATTTCGAACCGGTCGCGGTGGCGGTCGAGAATTCAAAGCTGCTGACGACACGCAAGGACTTTCCGGCCGACACGCTTGGCGAGTTCATCGCCTACACCAAGGCGAACCAGAGCAAGCTGCAGTACGGCTCAGCCGGCACCGGTTCAGCCACGCACATGACGTGCGTGCTGCTCAACGTCGCGGCCGGACTCACGATCACGCACATTCCCTACCGGGGCACGGGGCCGGCGATGCAGGATCTGATCGCCGGCCGCATCGACTATCTCTGCGACGTCGTGCAGACATCATTGCCGCAGATCCAGAACCACTCGATCAAGGCCATCGCGATGCTGTCGCCTTATCGCAGCCGCGTGCTGCCCGAGCTGAAGACCGCCGACGAGCAGGGTCTTAAGGGTTTCGACGCCGATGCCTGGAACGCCTTCTTCTTTCCCAAAGGAACACCGCAGCCGATCGTGCGGCGGCTCGCTGCGGCCACGAGCGACGTCCTCGACGATCCGGCCATCTACAAGCGGCTCGAAGAGCTCGGACTCAATGTGCCGGCCAAGGAGCGCCGCACGCCGGAGTATCTCGGCAAGCTCGTGCTCAGCGAGCTCGACAAATGGGCCGGGCCGGTGAAAGCGAGCGGCGCCGCCGAGGAATGATCAGCGCTGCGGCGCAGCCGTTGAGGCGCCGCGCGGCTCGGTGACCCGGACCGCGATGATCCATGCGCCCCAGAACACCAGGAAGAACAGGGCCAGGAAGACCCACAGGCTCAATTGCTCTGAGAACCGCTCGATGACCTCGGCGATGCCGACCGCGATCAGGTCGCCGACAAGAACGCTGATGACAAAGGCGATAATCAGAGTCATGGCGGCTGGTCCTCCTGGATTGTCTGGCTTGTGCGCCCCGATCACAAAGTCGCGAATCGCGCGCGATGCCTCAACCAACGCGGGACAATCGGCCGCGGGTCCATGCGGGCGGCGCGATGTCGCAGCACTGGCTCACGCGCCGGCGCGCAGGATGATGAATTCGGTGTCGTCGTAGCTACGCCGCTCGTGTTCGACAAAGCCCACTGGCGGCTCAAAAGCGGCATCCGCCGACTCCTCGACCACGACGAGCGCGTTGGGCACGAGCCAGCCACCGGCGTGCGCTGAGGCGAGCGCCTTCTCAGCCAGGCCCTTGCCATATGGCGGATCGAGGAACGCGAGCGAGAACGGCTCGAGCGGATGTGCGGGTCCGAGCTTCGTTGCGTCACGCCGAAAGATGCGACTCGCGCCGCCGAGCCCGAGCGTCGTGACGTTCTCGCGCAGCAAGGCACGGGCCTCCGCGCCGTCGTCGATGAACAATGCAAAGCTCGCCCCGCGCGAGAGCGCTTCGAGGCCCAGCGCGCCGGTGCCGGCGAACAGGTCGAGGACGCGCGCACCCTCGATTGGATCGTCGTAGGCGTGGACCAGAATGTTGAACAGGCTCTCGCGCAGCCGGTCGGCTGTCGGCCGGATCGCCCGTGAGCGCGGGGCGGCGAGCGCGCGGCCGCGCAA
>JADMIO010703513.1_pt1 | contig 10620 bp, 8 predicted proteins | sample 8958161 | NCBI WGS metagenome assembly JADMIO01 (sample SAMN16585339, study PRJNA669376) | soil metagenome | isolation source: Crop rotation soil | place: USA: Cullars Rotation, Alabama | collected 2011
TAATCAGGAATTTGAGCTGAGAAACGTTTCGGACGGCGAGCATACTTTGCGCGTTTTCCCGTCGCGCCCGTGGCACGAAAGCTATAAATCGGAAGGCGCTTTTCAGATGATAAAATTCATGGTCACGGGCGGCGGCGCGGACAGTTCGAAACCGGCGACGACCAATTCAAACCAGCCGATGTCAAACGCCAATCCGCAATCGACGCCCGAAGGCAAAGATATGCAGGCTTCCACGGCAGGTATGGTCGATGCGACAAAACCGCTTTTGACCTACAGCCGCCCGAAAGGCGAATACAAAGGCGCTGACGCCGAAGCGATTATGATTGATTTCTGGCTTGCTAACGCAAAGCTCGCGGGCGACGGCGGCGAATATCGAGTGCGTTATTCGGTTGACGGCGGCGAGGCGAAATTTATCGACAAATGGCAGCCGATTTGGCTCAAAGGCTGGACGGACGGAAAGCATAAAGTCAAAGTCGAACTCGTCGATAAATCGGGAAACGTCGTCGATAACGGCGGCTATAATTCGACGGAAAGAGAAATTACCGTTGCGAAATAAGAAATAGAACGCGGATTTAGCGGATTAGGCGGATTTTCACGAATTTATTTAAAGTTTATCCGTGAAAATCCGCCGAATCCGTGTTCATCCGCGGGCTATTTCCTCGATAAATTATTGCCTACTTGAAGTTAAAAACATTTTCTTTTAACCTCAATAACTAGACTAAAAAACTTTGTGGAGCAAATTTTAATGAGACGTGATACAACTTCCTGGTTCAGCCACAATCTCGGAATGGATATGCCGCTCGTGGCATACGGCGATAAAGGTTACCCGCTTTTGATGTTTCCGACCGCCGCCGCCGATTATCTCGAATACGAACGATTTCTTCTGGTCGATGCCATCAAGCCGCTTATCGAATCGGGACAGCTTCGAGCTTACTCGATAAATTCTGTAAATCGTTACAGCCTTTTAAACGACAAGGCGACGCCGCAGTGGAAAGCCGAGCTTTTGTCGCGCTACGACCGCTATATTATGGAAGAAGTTTTGCCGCTGATTCGCGACGAATGCGGGCAGGACGCAAAGCCTCTGACGACGGGCGCGAGTTTGGGCGCATTTCTCGCGGCAAATTGTTATTTTCGCCATCCCGACCAGTTTCGCGGCACGATTGCGATGAGCGGAAGTTACGACATTCGCTCTTATTTGAAAAATTATTACGACAATAACGTTTATTTCAACAATCCGGCGCAGTATGTTTCAAATCTGAACGACGATCATTTTCTGCCGCTTCTGCAAAAAGCGGATTCAATCGTGATTGTCACCGGACAAGGCGCATTCGAAGCGCCGGAAAGAAGCCGCGATTTCTCAAAAATTCTACACTCGAAAGGCATCCCGCATCTTCTCGAACTCTGGGGACACGACGTAAATCACGATTGGGACTGGTGGCGGAAAATGCTGCCGCATTATTTAGGCAGGTTTTTTGGCTAAAATTTAGAAGAGGAGAAGAGGAGAAGAGGAGATTTTATTTCGCTCCTCTTCTCCTCTTCTCCCTTTCTCCCTTTCTCAATTATCCCCGCCGCCTTTTTTGCCTTTTCGCTGCGTTCCCTGCGGTTTGGTTTCGGTCGGCTGCTGCGGTTCGACTTTCGGCGGATTGACGACCTTCGGTTTTGGCGTGTCGTCGTTTTTCGGGACGTTTGCCGGTTTCGCCGTGTCGTCGGTTACTGTCGGCTTGTCGCCCGGCGCGATTATGTCGTCGGTCGGCGTTATCGTAAGCGCTCCGTCATCGGTTGTAGTTCGGGTTTTCGTTCCGGTATTAAAAGGAATTCCCGTCGTTCTTCCGGCGGCGTCGGCGCTTTCGAGTTTTTCCTGTTCTTCGCGTTTATTGCGCTCGATTTTTGTTTTAATCTCAGCCGGAATCGGCGGCGCGTCCGGGAATTTGTCCTTTTCCTTGTCCTTCATAAACGGATTCATAAAGGCGTTAAAATACGGAAGCGCGCCGTGTCCGCCGGTCATTCCTCTGCCGAGCGATTCTTTCCTGAGAGGATTTCCCATCCAGACGCCTGTTACATAAGTCGGCGTATAGCCGATAAACCAAACGTCGGTCTGGTCGTTGACCGTTCCGGTTTTTCCGGCAAGCTGATGTCCGGCGGCTTGCGCGTTCGGCGCTGTTCCGCCGCCTTGCGTGACGCCGCGCATCATATCAACCATTGTCAGCGCGACGTATTCGCTGGTTACCTTGTAGGTCGTCTTTTCCCATTCTTCGAGAACGGTTCCGTCGCGGCTTAAAACCTTCCGAATCAAATGCGGCTGAACGCGCACGCCTTTGTTCGGGAAAGTCGAGTAGGCGGAAGTCATTTCAAGCAGCGAAGCCTCGCTCGCGCCCAGTGCCGACGGAAGCGAAGGCGCCATCGGATTTGTAATTCCAAATCTGCGAACCATCTGCGCGCCCGTCTGGATTCCGACCATTTGAAGAAGATGAACCGCCGCGATATTGTAAGATTTCGCCAGCGCGATTTTCATCGGCACGTTTCCGTGACTGAAAGAGCCATCGTAATTGTGCGGCATCCAGCCGCCTTTTTTAATCGGCGCGCCTGAAACGGTCATATCGGGCGTCATTCCCCATTCGACCGCCGCCGTGTAGATAAACGGTTTGTAAGCCGAACCCGTTTGTCGAAGCCCTTGCGTCGCGTTGTTAAACTTGCTGGTGTGAAAATCGTAACCGCCGACCATCGCCACAACTTCGCCCGTATGTGCATTTAAGCAGACAATCGAAGCCTGAACTTCGGGCACTTGCTTTAATTCGACGGAAAGCCTTTGATTGTCGTTATCGACTTCCTTGATTTCAAATTCCGCGAGATATCCGACTTTCAATTCGTCTTTCGGACGCTTGCCGCTTTTGCCCATTTCCTTTGCGGTTACGAGCGCATTATATCTGCCGAAACGAACGGCGACTTCGTCTTTTGTCGGGTTGGCACTTATTACAAGACCTTTGATAAATTCGCCTTTTTCGTATTCGTCGCCATACCAATCGGCGTGTTTGTAAGCGTTAAGACGTTTTTGAATTTCCTTATCGTCCGTCAAAGGCTGTTCGTTTTCGTCGAGCAGAATGTTTTGATATTCCGAGCGCCAGCCGCGTCCGGCGTCGTATCTGCGCAAACCTTCGCGGATGGCTTTGGTCGCTAACTTTTGCGCATCGACGTTGATTGTCGTGTAAACTTTCAAGCCGCCCTGCGCGACGCGCGTCGTGTATTTTTCTTCAAGATATTTGCGGACTTCTTCGACCGGATAATCCCACGAAGTCGATTTCGGCTGCGATTGATAATAAGCCGTGTCGGCTAATTTAATCGGTTTTGCTTTCGCGGCGTTGGCTTCCGATTCGCTGATGTAGCCGTATTTCGCCATTTGCGTCAAAACCGTGTTGCGGCGTTCGAGCGCCTTGTCCATATTGCGCGTCGGCGAATATTCGGGCGATTTCGGAATCGCCGCCAGAAGCGCGGCTTCTTCGAGATTCAATTCCTTTAAAGTCTTTCCGAAATACGTGCGCGAGCCTGCTTCGAAACCGTATGAACCCGCGCCGAGAAAGACGTAGTTCATATACATTTCGAGAATTTGCTGTTTTGTATAAAGCCTTTCGATTTGCAGCGCGACCATCCATTCGTTGACCTTTCGCGTGTATGTCTGGTCTTTGTATAGAAAAAGATTTTTGGCGAGCTGCTGCGTGATTGTCGATGCGCCTTCGACTCTTCCGCCGCTTACGATGTTTTTATAAATGACGCCCGCGATGCGATACGGGTCGATGCCGATGTGGTCGTAATAACGATAATCTTCAATCGCCAGAAGCGCGTTTTCGACCGTTTTCGGAACGTCTTCATATTTAATCGGGATTCGTTTTTCGATGGCAAATTCGGCTAAAACCGTTTCGCCGTCGTCAGCGTAAATCGTCGTAACCTGCGGCGGTCGATACGTCGCCAGCGCCGAAACTTCCGTGGCATAGCGCGAATTGTTCAAATAATAAGAAGCCAGAATTCCGGTCAGCCCGCCCGCCGAAAGCGCCAGAAGCAGCGCCGTCGGAAGCCACAAAAATCTCCAGACGCTTCTATTTTTTTTTGTCGGAACCGTCGTAACTTCTTTCGTTTTTATATTCTTAAATTCTTTTGCCATAATTTTATTATAAGATTCAAAATTCAAAATTCAAGATTTAAGACTGGTCGGTATTTAATCTGGAATTTTGAATCTTAAATCTTGAATCAATTTACAAACCGCCGCAGCTTGACGCTGATGACAAATCCGATGGCGATAAACGTCGCCAGAATCGCCGAAAGTCCGGCGCTCATCATCGGAAGCGGCACGCCGATAACGGGCAAAAATCCTAAAACCATCCCGATATTCATAAACGCCTGAAACGCCATACTGCCGACAATCGCCATAATTACGAGCATTCCCGCGCGGTCGGGCGATTGCCGCGCGCCCGCGACGAGCCGCGAGAAAAGCAGCGCGTAAGCCAGCAAAAGCGAGACACAGCCGATAAATCCTGTATTTTCCGCCGTCACCGCGAAGATAAAATCGGTCTGCGGCGCGGGCAAAAATTTCAGCGCCGCCTGCGACGTTTCCGTATCGCCTTTGATGCCGTGCAAACCGCCTTTGCCGACCGTAATCATCGACTGTATCGTGTGATAGCCGTAACCTTTCGGGTCGGCGTTTTCCGGGTCTAAAATTACGTTGACGCGCTCGATTTGATATTGTTTTATCTTGCCCGTCTGCACGCCGACGTAAAAAGCGAGCGGCACGAAAATCAATCCCGCAAGAATCGTCAGCACGACGTATCTGACTTTTATCGCCGACAAAAACAAAATCACCGCCAGAATCGGAAAATACGTGATTGCCTGTCCCGTGTCCGGCTCAAGCATAATCAAGCCGATTGGGGCGGCTAAAATAGCAAAACCGATAAGAATTTCTTTCAGCCGCAAAGTTCCCGCCTTTCGCGCGCCGAAATATTTCGCCAGCATCAAAACGACCGGAATTTTGACAAATTCGGAAGGTTGAAACTGCCCGATTAAAGGTAATTTGAGCCAAGCCTGCTGACCGTTGACCTTTACGCCGAGCGGGGTTAAAACGAGAAACAGCAGAATCAAACCGCCGACATAAAAAATCGGCGCGGCATCGATAACTCGCCGGTAATCGGTAAAAGCGACGACCAGCATCGCCACCAGCGCAATGCCTAATCCGACGATTTGCTTGCTCCAATAACTTTCGGTCGGCTGCGCATTGTAAATTTGCCAGACGCCGAAACAAACGATAGCAACGGCTAAAACCGCCACCAGCCAATCAAAATCTCTAAAGTTTTTTCGTTCTATTACCGCAACCATATTATCGAATTAGTATGATTTTACCTGTTCTTCGGATTCTTTATTTTTCACAGCCGCAGTCTGTACATTCAAGATATTCGGATGATTTTTTGAAATATAAGCTTCATACACGCCTTTGACCGCCGGAGCCGCGTAGCTTCCGCCGAAGCCGACGTTTTCGACTAAAGCGAGAACGGCGAGTTCCGGTTTGTATGCGGGCGCAAAGCTTACAAACCACGCGTGGTCTTTGTTTGCGCCGACGTCTTTTCCAAGAGAGGCAACCTGCGCCGTTCCGGTTTTTCCGGCGATTTCAAAATTCGGAATTTTGATTGCGCCGGCAGTTCCGCCGCCGTTGACGACGCCCCACATTCCGTCCAGAACCAGTTTATTTTGTTCGGGAGTCATCTCGATAATTTTCGGTTCGGGATGTTGATAGCCGAAACCTTCGCGCGGCGGAATGTATGTTTTATCGCCTTCTTCGCCGATTGCGCCGATTGGCTTAAATTCCTTCAGGAAATGCGGGTGAAACATTTTGCCCTGCACGCCTACGGACGAAACGGCGCGAAGCATCGAAATCGGCGTGACGACGACCGTATCCTGCCCGATTCCGGCGTAAACCGTCCGGATGTCGCTCCATTTTCCTTCGCGTTTTTCGACCGAAGCGCGCCAGCTTTTCGGCGTCTGGCTGATTTTTTCGTTTGGCAAATCAACGCCGGTTTGCTTGTCGTATTCAAAGGTTTCGACCATTTTGGTTAAACCTTCAATGCCCATTTTCAAAGCCAGACGATAATAATAACCGTCGCACGACCTGGTAATCGCAAAACCGAGCGGCGGGCTGCCGTGACTGCCCATACAGCGCGTAAATTTGTTGCCGATGGTGATGCCGCCGCCGCACGCGAGATTTGAACGCGCGACCGTTATCGCGCCTTGCTGAAGTCCGGCGACGGATTCGGGAATTTTCCACGTCGAGCCTGCCGGATAGCGTCCCTGAATGGCGCGATTGTAAAGCGGACGTGTTTCGTCCTGCCAGTAAGCGGCGATTTTTTTGCGACCTTCGGGCGAAGAGCTCGACTGAATAAAAATATTCGGGTCAAACGATGGAAAAGACGCCATCACGAGCATCTCGCCGTTGTTCGGGTCCATCGCGATAATCGTTCCGCGCTTTGTCGGCGTGGCGAGAAGCTTTTCTTCGGCGGTGCGATTTCGCTCTGCACGCGCCCGCGCGAATCTACAATCACTTTGCGATAGCCGTCGCGCCCGCGCAAAAATTCGTCGTAATACTGCTCCAGTCCGCCTTTGCCGATAATATCTCCGGGGCGGAACTTGTCTTTAAATTCTTCTTTTTCAAGTTGTTTCGGGCTGATTTCGCCGACGTAGCCGATAACGTGCGCCAGCGTTTCGCCCAGCGGATAATGGCGCTGCGGGCGAAGCTCGACGCGAAGCTCGGGATATTCGAGCACGTGAGATTCAACCCACGTGATGTCTTGAATCGTGGCGTTTTCCTTCAAGACCATCGTTTCAAATCCGGGCTGTTTTTTTATTAAATTGATGCGTTCCTCGACAAATTGATGCTCAAGCGAAAGACCTTGCGCGTAATCTCCGATGCGTCCGGTGATGTCGATTTTTTTTATCGGCTCATTTGCCAGAGTAACGTTGTAGGTCGAGCGCGAATCGACCAGAATCTTGCCGTTGCGGTCAAAAATCGCTCCGCGCGGCGCGGGAATCGGAATCAGGCGAACACGCTGATTTTCCGCTTTCTCGCTGTAATAATCGCCCTTAACGAGTTGAAGATAATAAAGCCTAGCCCCGAGAACGGCGAGCAGGAGAAAAGCAAAAACCTGAATCGTCGTAACCCTGACGCTTAAATTTTGCGTGTAGTCGTTTAATTTCATAGGATTTTAGATTTGCGATTTGCGATTTGCGATTGAAAGAGGAATTTGGCTCGCGCCAAATAATTCAAATTAAAATTTCCTTATCAATCGCAAATCGCAAATCTAAAATCGCAAATTACTTAGGTTTTCCGTCCCAATCGAATCGGATTGCGCCGACGAGTTTGACGGCGCGGTTTGAACATTTCGCTTTTTCTCGGTTTTGCAGCGCCTTCGACAAGGAAACTGCCTAAAATCAGATAGACGATAGTTCCGGCGATTGTCGTTCCGATGACCGAATAGGCGATTGTCGTCATAACCGGAACTGCCGGCTCTTGTCCGAGAAGGCGATGCACGCCGTAATAAATCAAATTATCCAAAAAACATGCACCGGCTATGACGGGAATCTGCAATAAAAGGTTGTCCAGGTAGACGCGCCGCACAATCTCGCAAACTATGTATGCAATCAACGTTTTAGCGAAACCGTTCGCGCCTAAAAGTCCGCCGCTTAAAGCGTCAACCGCGATGCCCGCAATCGTGCCGAAAAAGATTGCCTTCATCGAGTTTCGCTGGAGCGCGGCATAAACCACCACAATCAGAGTAAAATCAATATACGCAAACGGTTCAGCGACATTGCGAAGCGTCCACTGAAGCAGTATGGCGATAATTAATGCGATTGTGATTTTTAACTGTTCCATCTTTAGTGAGTTCAAGGTTTAAGGTTCAAAGTTCAAAGTTTAGTTGTTTACTTTGAACCTTGAACTTTGAACCTTGAATTTATTTCTTTTTCACCGCGTTCGGCACGGATTTTTCAAATTCCGGTCGCGCCGGCGGTTCGTATAAAAGAACGCCGACTTCCTGCATCGCCGAAAGATTCGCGCTCGGTTTTATAAAAATTTGATGCGCTATCGTTGCCGAACCCGAACGAACTTCGACGATTTCGCCCAATTTCAGTCCAGCCGGATAAATTCCGTCCTGTCCGGTCGTGTAAACTATTTCGCCCGGCTTGACCTCGATGCTGCCCGGCACGTAATTCATTTCCAGAATTTCTTTTTTGCCCGAACCGATAATCACGCCGAGCGCGTTTGACGTGCCGAGCTCGCCGACGACGCCGCCCAAGCCGGATTTTTCTCTGGTTATCAAATCGACCTGCGCCGTCAGAGGACTGACCGCCGTGACGCGCCCGACCAGACCGCCGTTTGTAACTATCGGCATATTTAATTTTACGCCGTCGAGACTTCCGCGATTGATAATCGAAGAATTAAACCAAGCCGAAGGGTCGCGCCCGATTATTCTAGCGGGCAAAACCGTGTATTTTGATTGTTCTTTGAGTTCGAGAAGCGATTTCAGACGCTCGTTTTCGTCCGACAAATCTTCTTTCTGCTGAATTTCGACTTCGAGTTCCTGAACGCGCTGCTTTAAAGCGTCGTTTTCCGTCTGCGCGGTGCGAAGCGTGGCAAAAGATTGAAAATAATTACCGACCGAAGAGCTGACGGTCGTTACCGGAGATTGGACAAAATCGGCAATCGCCTGCGTCCAGGCGCGAATCACCCGCTGATTCGAGTTTTTATCGCGCGCGTCAAACGCCATCAATATAAAATTGCCCAAAAGCAAGGCAATCACCAGCCACGGCGTTAGTCTCCAAACTTCCTTTTGACTTCGCTCAACCATCTCTCTGAATGATGAAGTATGAATGATGAATGATGAACGAAAGACCTGTTTCTTACTTCATCATTCATCATTCCGCATTCATCGTTTCTTTAACTTCCTGTCATCAATGAATTATCCCATTTGACGCGCTTGAGAAGTTCAAAATCCGAAAGCATTTTGCCCGTTCCAAGCACAACTGAAGAAAGCGGGTCGTCCGCTAAAACTACCGGCAAGCCGGTTTCAATCATCAGACGTTTGTCCAGATTTTTCAAAAGCGCGCCGCCGCCCGTGAGAACGATTCCGCGCTCGACAATATCGGCGGAAAGCTCGGGCGGTGTGCGTTCGAGCGCAACGCGCACGGCATTGATGATAGTTGAAACCGAATCGGAAAGAGCTTCGCGGATTTCTTCGTCCGTGATGGTAATGGTTTTGGGAATACCTTCGATTAGGTTGCGCCCGCGAACTTCCATCGAAAGCGGCTCGTCGAGCGGAAACGCCGAGCCGAGCGCGATTTTGATTGCTTCCGATGTTCTTTCACCGATTAAAAGATTGTATTTGCGTTTGATGTATTGCGTAATCGCTTCGTCCATTTCGTTTCCGGCGACGCGAACGGCGCGCGAATAGACGATGCCCGAAAGCGATATAACGGCGATGTCGGTCGTTCCGCCGCCGATGTCAACGACCATGTTTCCGTGCGGCTCGGTAATCGGAAGTCCCGCGCCGATTGCCGCCGCCATCGCTTCTTCGACCAAGTAAACTTCCGACGCTTTGGCGCGATACGCCGAATCTTCGACCGCGCGGCGCTCGACCTGCGTGATTTCCGAAGGAATCCCGATAACGACGCGCGGACGCACCCACGATTTTCCGTTGTGCGCTTTGCGTATAAAATGCTGGAGCATTTTTTCCGTCACTTCAAAATTTGCGATAACGCCGTCTTTCATCGGACGAATCGCGACGATGTTTCCCGGCGTGCGCCCGAGCATCTCTTTGGCGTCGCGCCCGACCGCTTCGACCTGATTTGTAACCTTATTAATTGCTACGATAGAAGGTTCTGATACGACGATTCCGCGACCTTTCGCATAGACCAGCGTGTTAGCCGTGCCGAGGTCAATCGCCAAATCGCTCGAAAATAAACTAAATAAAGATTTAAATGCCATTCTTTAATATTTTTCTGTAAATTGATTTTAATTTGAAAGGAAGAGTGCCGCTCTCTAAAAAACCGCCAGAGCATCTGTTAAAGAGAAGACTTTCGCCCCAAACATTAACTTATAAGCATACACCTATTTTGCTTAATTTTTCCAACTAATAAACAAAGATTTTGAAAAAATTTCGGAAAAATAAAATGACGGGCAATAATCCATATCTTATTATCGCCCGCCGACCAAAAAAGTTTCCTAAAAATAGAATTATTTTTCCTTAGCGACAAACGATTCGCCCGTTCTATCGGAATGCGCTTCGACGTCCTGAATCATATAATTTTTGCCTTCCGGCTCAGTTTGCGCTTCCTGCAAAGCGGCGTTTAGAACGTCGTCGATTCTGACCGCCGGAATAATTTCCAATTCCTTGCGAACGTCTTCGGGAATGTCCTCGATGTCGGCTTCGTTTTTCTGCGGCAAAATTATGCGGCGAATTCCCGCGCGATGCGCCGCCAGAACTTTTTCCTTTACTCCGCCGACCGGAAAAACAAGACCGGAAAGCGTGATTTCGCCGGTCATCGCCGTATCCGAGCGAACCTTTCTCCCCGTGTAAAGCGAAGCCAGCGCCG
>JADMIO010828377.1_pt1 | contig 10619 bp, 7 predicted proteins | sample 8958161 | NCBI WGS metagenome assembly JADMIO01 (sample SAMN16585339, study PRJNA669376) | soil metagenome | isolation source: Crop rotation soil | place: USA: Cullars Rotation, Alabama | collected 2011
CTTTCCCCGCCTGGCGGCTCTGGCGCACCGGCGCAGCCCGCACGCCGCTGACCCTGCACGCCGCGCAGCTCGTCCTGAACGCCGCCTGGCCATCGGCGTTCTTCGCCCGCCGCTCGCAGCGCGGGTCGCTCGCGATCATCGCCGCCCTGGACGTCGTCGTCGCCGCGGAGATCGTCACCGCGAGGCGCCACGACCGCGTCGCGGCCGGGCTGCTTGCGCCCTATCTCGCCTGGACGCTGTACGCGACCGCGCTGAACGCGGCGGTGCGCCGGCCCGCCTAAGCGGTGTCGGCCTGGAGGAAGGCGAGCACCGCGAGGACGCGGCGGTGGTCGCTGGCGCCCTGCGGGAGCCGGAGCTTCTGGAAGATGCCGGCGATGTGCTTCTCGACGGCCCCGACGGTGACGACGAGCGCCTCGGCGATGCCGGCGTTCGAGCGGCCCTCCGCCATCAGCGCGAGCACCTCCTTCTCGCGCGGGCTGAGCGAGGCGAGCCGCCGGGAGTGGCGATCGCCCATCAGCCGCGCGACGACCTCCGGGTCGAGCGCGGTGCCGCCGGAGCCGACGCGGCGGACCGCGTCGACGAAGTCGGCGACGTCGAGAACGCGGTCCTTGAGCAGGTAGCCGATCCCGCCGTCGCCGGCCTGTGCGAGCAGCTCGCTGGCGTAGGTCGGCTCGACGTACTGCGAGAAGACGAGCACGGCGGTGGCGGGCGCGGTCCGGCGGAGCTCGAGGGCGGCGCGCAGGCCCTCGTCGCGGAAGCCCGGCGGGAGCCGGATGTCGACGATGGCGACGTCCGGCCCCTCGCGGAGCACGGCGTGGACGAGGGCGTCCGCGTCGGCGACCTCCGCGACCACGTCGAAGTCGTTGTCGCGGAGGAGCCGCGCGAGGCCGTCGCGCAGCAGCGCGAGGTCCTCGGCGATCACGACGCGCACGGCAGCTCCGCGCGGATCGTCGTCGGACCGCCCTCCGGGCTGGAGACGGAGAGCGAGCCGTCGAGCGCCTCGACGCGCCGGCGCAGGCCGGTCAGGCCGCTGCCGCCGGGATCCGCGCCGCCGCACCCGTCGTCGGTCACGTCGACGCTCAGCGTGCCGTTCGCCCGCGCGACGCCGATCTCGACCCTCGTCGGGTGCGCGTGCTTGCCGGCGTTGGCGAGGGCCTCGGCGGCGACGAAGTAGGCGGCCGTCTCGACGGGCCGCGGCAGGCCGGCGCCGACGTCGACCGTGACCGAGACGGGGATCGCGGAGCGGACGGCGAGCGACTCGAGCGCCGGCCCGAGGCCCCGGTCGGCGAGCACCGGCGGATAGATGCCGCGCGCGAGGTCGCGAAGCTCGCCGAGCGCCTCGGCCACGCCTGCCCGGGCCTCGACGACGAGCCGCTGCGCCTCCTCCGGGTCTGTCTCGAACTTCTGCTCCGCGAGGCCCAGGCTCATCCCGAGCGCGACCAGCCGCGCCTGGGCGCCGTCGTGGATGTCGCGTTCAATGCGCCGCAACTCGGCGTCCTGGGCGTCGACGGCTCCGGCGCGGGTGGTCTCGAGGGTTTCGACGCGCTTCGCGAGGCGCTCGCGCTGCATCGATCGTCCGACGAGCGCGTGGACGCCGAGCGCCAGCAGGAGCGGCAGCGCGACCCAGGCCGGCCAGAAGTAGCCGCGGCTGGTCACGGCCCAGATCAGCGTGAGAAAGACGATCAGCGCCGCGACGGCGCCGGCGTGGAGCGACAGGCTCCGGCGCAGCGCGCTCCAGCCGAGCCACGGATGGCCGTCGACGTACTCGATCCAGGCGTGGACGGCGAGGAACAGCGCCAGCGGCAGGACGATCCACTCGGGCCAGAAGTAGCCGCGGCCCGTCGTCGCCCAGATGAGCACGCAGATGCCGAACAGCCCGCCGACGAAGGCGGCGTGGACCCGCAGCGCCCTCCGCCGGGCCCGCCGCGCCGACTCCGGCGAGGCGGGCCCGGCGGCGCCCTCGGTCAGCAAGCCTCGGACCATCCAAGCCGACACCGCTCCGAGAGCCCGCGCGAGGTGGGCCGCCGCCACGAGGCCGGCGACGCCGATCGGGACCATGACCAGCGACCGGGCAAAGCTGTCGACGTGCCACGAGCCGAAATCGAGGTCCGACCAGCGGTAGTAGATCGGGAAGGCGAGCGCGCCGAGCGCGGCCGCGACGAGCGTCAGCTCACCGACCGCGAGTCCAAACCCGACCGTCATCCGCGAGACGAGGTAGGCCTGCTGCTTCCAGAAGGCCGGATCGACGATCACCGCCTTGCCCCGTCTCCAGAAGCCGGCGCCCCCCGACGAGACCGACGGGCGCGCCTCGGTGTGGAGCAGTGAGCGCCCGATGGCCGCGTCGGCCCGGGCAAGCATGCCGACCGCGCCGCGGAAGCCGATCAGGATCGGGACGACGAGCGGGGTGATCGCAAGCAGACCGGCCGACACCCAGCCGGCGATCAGCAGGCCCAGCGCGAGCGCGCCGACCGGCGCGGCAGCGGCGAGGAAGACGAGCGACCGGTAGGTGTCGCCCTGAACGAGCGGGCGGAAAAGCCGTGCGAGCATCGGTGCCTCCGTTCTTGCAGTGATGATCGCAGGCTGCCCGCGCCGAAGTCCGGCGGCCACGGTGCCCCCCGGCGTCCCCGCCTGGGGTTAACCCCCGAGTAGGCTCCGGCCGCTTTGCAGGCGCTTCTCGAAGCCCTCTGACGGACTCGAACCGTCGACCCTCTCCTTACCATCGAGCGGCGAGGTGCGAACCGAGGGCAAGCGCGGGTCATCGCGGCCACGGAACCCCGCAAGCCGAGGGAATCAGCCAAAGACGAGTAGCCGCTCGTCGACGCGCGTGCCCAGCGGGTGTTCCCTCAGTGTTCCCTCACTCGACCCCGCCTCGCCCGTCGGCCGTGGGGTCAGTGGAACCAGGCGTCGTTAGCCTGCCGTGATGTCCCGCGGCGCGACGTCAGCTCATCCGCGTGAGGTGCTGACCGCGAGGTTCGGCTTGGACGTTTTCGCCCGGGCCAGGAACGGGTGGTCGAGGCGCTCCTCGCTGGGCGCTCGGCGTTGGCCGTCTTTCCGACCGGAGCGGGCAAGAGCCTGTGTTACCAGTTGCCGGCGCTGCTGCTTGACGGGATGACGATCGTCGTCTCGCCGCTGATCGCGCTGATGAAGGATCAGATCGACTTCCTGCGGCGACGCGGAATCGCTGCCGCGCGGCTCGATTCGAGCCTGGACGCGGCCGGGCAGCGTGAGATCTTCGACCGGCTCCGCGCCGGCGCGCTGAAGCTTCTCTATGTCGCTCCGGAGCGGTTCAACAACGAGCGCTTCCTCGCTCAGCTGTCGCGCACTCGCATCTCGCTCTTTGCCGTCGACGAGGCGCATTGCATCTCCGAGTGGGGCCACAACTTCAGGCCCGACTACCTCAAGCTCGGCGAGCGGGCGCGTGAGCTCGAAGCCGAGCGCGTGCTGGCCCTGACCGCGACGGCCACGCCGGCCGTCGTCGCGGATATCCGGGCGGGCTTCGGAATCGAGGAGAGAGACGCGGTCGTGACGGGTTTCTACCGGCCGAACCTGATGTTGCTGACGACACCGGTCGCAGTCGGCGAGCGCGACGGGCGGCTGGTCGAGCGGCTGCGCGAGCGCCGGCCCGAGTCGACGATCGTCTACGTCACCCTTCAGCGGAGCGCGCTGCGGGTCGCCGCGCTGCTCTCGGATGCGGGTCTTCCGGCCCGGTCGTATCACGCGGGTATGAGCGCGGAGGAGCGGGTCGCGGTGCAGGAGTGGTGGACGGGTTCGCCTCGGGCGATCGTGGTCGCGACGATCGCGTTCGGGATGGGGATCGACAAGGCCGACGTCCGCTACGTCTATCACTACAACCTGCCGAAGAGCCTCGAGTCGTACTCGCAGGAGATCGGTCGCGCCGGCCGTGACGGCGAGGAGAGCATCTGCAAGCTGTTCGCCTGCGCCGACGACGTTCCGACGCTCGAGAACTTCGCCTTCGGCGACACGCCGACGAGGGAGGCGCTCGCCGGCCTGCTGGCGGATCTGCTCGAGCATCCGGTCGGCGCGGAGTTCGCGGTCTCCGAGTACGAGCTCTCGGCGCGCCACGACCTGCGCCCGCTCGTGCTCAAGACGGCCCTCACCTATCTCGAGCTCGACGGAGTGCTCAGGCAGGGAACACCGTTCTATGCCGGCTACCGGCTGCGTCCGCTCGGGGGCGCATCGCTGGAGGAGGTCTTCGGTCGCTTCGACGAGGCGCGGGCGGGCTTTCTCCGCCGCCTCGTGGGGACGGGCAAGACGGGCCGGACGTGGACGACGCTCGCCCCCGACCAGGCCGCGGCGAGGCTCGGGGAGGAGCGCAGTCGGGTGCTGGCCGCGCTCGAGTATCTGGACGAGCAGGGCCTGGTCGAGCTGCAACCGGCGGAGGTACGCCAGCGCTCCACGCTCCTTGTCTCCCCGGACTCGGCGGCTGGGCTCGTCGACCGCCTGCTCGAACGCTTCGCACGGCGCGAGAGGGCGGAGACCGCCCGGATCGAGAACGTCCTCGCGCTCGTCGCACACGACGGCTGCCAGGTCTGCGCTCTGGTCGGCTACTTCGGCGAGACGCGCACGGAGCCCTGCGGCCACTGCAGCCACTGCCTGACCGGACGTGCCCAGCAACTCGCCGAGCCCGCCCCGAGGCCGCCGATCGGGACGAGCGTCGACGGCGACGCGCTGACGGCGCTTCGCGCGAACCATCCCGACGCCCTTGCGACCGCGAGACAGCAGGCGCGCTTCCTCGCCGGCATCACGAGCCCGGCGACGAGCCGCGCGAAGCTGAAACCGGGACCCGCTCTTCGGCTCGCTCGCCGACCGGCGTTTCGCCGACGTGCTCGCCTGGTGTGAGGCGACGCTCACATAGCCGCCACCGAGCACCGCGTGGGCGATCTCAGGCGTCGGCGTTGTTCGGGCAGACCTTCTTGTGCTCTGCAAGAAGAGCCGGACCGCGGTACTTGTCCGTGACCGCGATCCAGCCGCAGGCCTCGCACGCGATCTCCCGCTCGGCCGCTCTCACGGCCCGCCGGCTGCGCGCTGCTTCGCCCGCCGGGCAATCGTGCTCCTCGAACTCGCGAAGCGCCCAGCGCAGGGAAGGTCGCTCCCACCGTCGACCGCAAACACCGCACGACGCAACGCCGGGGTTTTCGAGCGCGAGCTCGGCCTCCTCCCGCCGTTTCGCGCTACTCCAGGCCACCCCACCGACTGTACCGTCCGGGCGGGTGCTCGGCGAAGCCGCTTGCCGTGTTGCCACGGACTCCGGTGGGTGGCGGTGCAGCTTCGCCGGCTCGAGCTGGTCGGGCGGAGGATCGTGCGCGCGGACTCCTGTCGCCTCGCAGCGAGTCCCCTCGCAGCCGCCACCTTGGAACCGGCGCGACCGGCCACGTGTCGCTCGTGCCGTAGGGTGGGGTATGGCCTGGACGGAGCGGGAGGCGCGCGAGCGGGCGGCCGATCTCGACCATCACGATCCGCGCTTCGTCGTCGATCCGTGGCCGGTGTACGCGGAGGCGAGGCGTGCGTGCCCCGCCGTGCGCAGCGAGCGCTACGGCGGCTTCTGGTTGATCACGCGCTACGAGGAGTTGAGGGCGAGCGCGAAGGACTGGCGGACGTTCACGTCGAGCGTGCCGAACGTCACTGCGATCCCGTCATCCCACGCGCGGGAGGAGCCGGACCTGCCGATCGAGATCGACCCGCCCCTGCACACGCGCTACCGCCAGCTCGTGGCGCCGGTCTTCACCCGGCACTACGTGGCGAGCCTGAAGCCGCGCGTTCGCGAGCTCGCGGGCGGTCTCCTCGACCGGATCCTCGAGGTTGGTGGCGGCGACCTCGTCTCCGGGTTCTCGACGCCGCTCTCGGTCGGCACGCTCGCGCTCTTCATGGATCTCCCGGACGAGGATCACGGCCGCTGGGCAAGCTGGGTGCGGCGCATGTACGACCCGCGCGACCAGGAGGGCGCGCGCGCGTCAACGCGTGAGTACTTCGCCTACTGCGACGAGCTCGTCGCGGCGCGGCGCGGCGAGTTCGTGCGCATGCTGCTCGCCGCGGAGGTCGAGGGCTCGCGCCTGACCGAGCAGGACGTCGCCCGGTTCATGCGCGTCCTGCTGATCGCAGGGCACGAGACGACCGCTGCGTCGATGAGCCACGCTCTGCGCTACCTCGCCGAGAACCCCGACGAGCGGCGGCGGCTCCGCGACGACCCCGGCCTGATCCCGACGGCGGTCGAGGAGCTGCTGCGCTACTTCTCGGTCGTGACGCTGCAGGCGCGCAACGCGACGCGGGACGTCGTCGTCGGCGGCGCGGAGATCGCGCAGGGCGACGTGGTCGCGCTCGGGTTCGCGGCCGCCAACCACGACGAGACGGTGTTTCCCGAGCCCGACCGGTGTGTGCTCGAGCGCACACCGAATCGCCACGTCGCGTTCGGTTACGGCCCGCACGTCTGTCTGGGCGCGCACGTCGCGCGGCTCGAGCTGGCGGTGATGCTGGAGCTCGTCGGCGAGCGGGTCTCCGAGCTCGCGCTCGTCCCCGGCGAGGAGCCGACGTGGAACGGCACCGGCAGCGTGCGCGGACTCGCGAGCTTGCCGGTCCTGATCCGACGCTGACCGCGACGCTGGACGAGATCCTCGAGCCGCTCTACATCACGACGCCGGTCACGTCGCGCAGGCAGCGCTGGACGAGCACGCGGACGAGGTTCGCCTTGTACTCGACCGACCCGTTCGCGTCCTCCACCGGCCGCGCCGCGTCGGCAGCGAGCTCGCCCGCTTCGACGAGCGCGGCCTCGTCGGCCGTCGAACGGCCCGCCAGCGCGCGCTCGGCCTCGGGAGCGCGGACGGCGACGGCGCCGACGGAGCCGACGGCGACACGCGCCTCCGCGAAAGCCCCGTTCTCCACGCGCGCCAGGCAGGAGACGGTCACCGCCGGCCGCTCCTGGAACGCGAGCTTCCGATGGACGACGCGCGCGCCCGGCGGGGGAACGGGGACGAGGATGGATGCGAGCAGCTCGCCGGGCTCGAGAGCGGTCTGGTAGGGCCCGGCGAGGAACTGGCGGATCGGGAGGCGGCGGACGGCGGACGCGCCGCGGCGGCACTCGACCTGCGCGTCCAGCGCGAGCAGGAACGTCGCGGGGTCCGAGTGCGGGTCGGAGAAGCAGAGGTTGCCGCCGAGCGTGCCGACGTTGCGGACGCGGATGTTGGCGACGCGCCGCTCCATCGCGGCGAGCGCAGGGAGCGCTTCGAGCACGAGCGGCGAGCGCTCGATCTCGCGGTGGGTCGCCGTCGCGCCGATCACGAGCATCCCGTCGTCGCGGCCGATCCCGCCGAGCTCGTCGATCGCCTTGATGTCGACGAGGTGCCCGTACGCGGCGAAGCCGAGCTTCAGCAGCAGCAGGAGCTCCGTCCCGCCGCAGTAGAGGGCCGCGTCGTCGCCGTAGCGGTCGAGCAGCTCACCGGCCTCCTCGACCGATCGCGCGCGGTGGAGGTCGAACGGCGGGAGCGTCAAGCCGCGGTCCGGCCCGCCGCCGGCTGGGCGAGGACCTCGAGCGTCGCCTCGAGCCCTTCGCCGAGCTGCACCGTCGCACCCAGGTCGGCGAACGTGCGGCCGACGGCGGCGAGGCCGACGAGCGGGTAGAGCGAGCTCGCGGTCACTCCCATGTGGCCGATCCGGACGAGGTTCCCGGCTCCCTGGCCGCCCGAGATCATCACGCCGTAGCGCTCGCGGCAGTGGTCGCGAACCTGCAGGTCGGTCAGGCCATCCGGTACGGCGATCGCGGTCACGCACGCCGACGCGATCTCGTCGCTTCGCGGCCAGAGCTCGAGGCCCATCGCGCGAACGCCTGCGCGGCAGGCGCGCGCGGCGTGGTCGTGCCGCGCGAAGGCCTCTTCGAGGCCCTCCTCGAGCAGCTCGTCGCAGGCCGCCTCGAGCCCGTGGAGGTCGACGATCGACGGCGTGAAGGGGAACTTCTCACCGTCGATCCACTGGTCCTTCCAGTCGAGCATCGAGAGGAAGCTCGCGCGCGGCGCGGCCGGATTCGCGCGGATCGCCTCCCAGGCTTCGTCGCTCACGCTCATCAGCGACATGCCGGGCGGGCCGCCGAGGCACTTCTGCGGCCCGGCGACGCAGACGTCCAGCTGCCACTCGTCCGGCCACACGGGGATCCCGCCGAAGGACGAGACGCAGTCGACGAGCGTCAGCGCGCCGTGCGCCCTGGCGATCGGGCCGATCTCGCCCAGGGCGTGCTGCGTCCCCGACGGCGTCTCGGAATGGACGACGGTGAGGAGCTCGATCTCCGGGTGCTCCACGAGGTAGCGCTCGACGTCCGCCGGGTCGACCGAGTCGTTGTAGGGAACCTCGAGCTCGCGCACCGCGGCGCCGAAGTCCGCGAGCCAGTAGCCCATGCCCTTGCCGAAGACGCCCGAGACGAGGTTCAGCACCGCCATCCCCGGCCGCACGAGCGAGCGCGCCGCCGCCTCCAGCCCGAGGATCGCCTCGCCCTGCATGAGCAGGACGTCCTGCCTCGTCCGGTAGATCTGCCCGACCTTTCGCTCTGTCCGCCGGAACGCCTCGAGGAACGTCGGGTCGTAGTGGTAGGTGATCGGCGCCCCCTGCGCCGCGAGCACGCGCGGCGAGACCATCGTCGGGCCGGCGCTGAGGGTGAAGTCCGGATCGCGCATTCGGCTCCTTTCTATCGCGCGCCCCGCACGTAGGGCAGCGCGAGCGCCGGCGGCAGGTAGGAGCGGCGCGCGAAGAGGACGAGCGCCGCGATGATCGTGAGGAACGGGAGCATATGACCGACGTCAGTCGAGATGTTGACGCCGACGAGCTGGAGCGAGTCGATCAGCGAGATCGAGATCCCGAAGAGGAACGAGCCGACGAGGACCCACAACGGCTTGCCGCGGGCGAGCATCGCGATCACGATCGCCATGAAGCCCTGGCCCTGGGTGATGAACGGCGTGAAGACGCCGGCGACGGCGATCGAGAGGTACGCGCCCCCGAGGCCGGCGAGAGCGCCCGTGGAGAGCGCGGCGTAGCTGCGCGTCGCGACGACGCTGATCCCCGCGGCGTCGAGCGCCTCCGGCTTCTCCCCGGCCGCCCGCAGGTTCAGGCCGATGTTCGTCCGCCGGAAGATCCACGCGACGAGGCCGACCAGCGCGAATCCCAGGTACACGACGAGCGGCTGCCGGAAGAGCGGGTCCTGACCGCGAACGCTCTCGCCGAGGACCGGAATCCGGTCGAGCCCCGGGATCGCGGCGGTCGGCGTCGCGCCGAGCCGCGGCTCGCTCTCGCCGAACTGGGCGCCGTGGAGGACGCTGGTGATCCCCTCGCCGGCGAGCGTGATCGCGATCCCAACGACGATCTGGTCGAGCCCGAGCCGGACACAGAGGACGACCATGAGCACGGAGGCGGCGGCGCCTGCGCCGATTCCCGCGAGGTAGCCGAGCCACTGGGAGTTGCCGTAGTACGCCCCGAGGAAGCCGCAGTACGCGCCGACGAGCATCATGCCCTCGAGGCCGATGTTGAGCACGCCGGCGCGCTCGGAGATCGTCTCGCCGAGTGCCGTGAACAGCAGCGGCACGCCGGCGAGGAGGCCGCCGGCAACCACGCTCGTCCAGAACACCTGCGTCCAGAGCTGCGAGGCGAGGATCACGGGGTGCGCCTTCGCAAGTTCAGCGCCTGCCGGAGTCCCGGCGTGAGGTAGCTCCCCCCGAGCTCTCGTCGCCGGCCCAGGAACTCGATCACGGTCATGAAGAGCAGGATCAGCCCGATGAGGACGTAGAGGAAGTCCGTGCTCAGGTTCACCTGCGTCGCCGCGAAGTCGCCGCCCGTGAAGAGCACCGCGTAGAACGCGACGAACGGCAGGAGCGCGATCGCGTTCAGCCGCGCGAGGAAGACGAACGGGATGATCTCGTCGCCGTAGTTCGGGATCTGGTCGGCCCGCACGTAGCCCCAGAACGGGCTCAGGACGAAGGCTGCGGCGGCTGCGCCGACGAGCGCGCCGCTGATCAGGAAGCTCGACACGACGAGTCGCGGGAGCCTGACCCCGAGGTGGCGCGCCGCCCGCGGGTTCGCCCCGAGGATGTAGAGCCGCAGGCCGAAGGACGTCCGTGTCAGGACGTAGTGGACGACGAGCACGATCGCGAACGCGGCGAGGAGGCTGGAGTCGATGCTCGTGCCCGGGATCGGGGGCAGCAGCTTGTCGAAGTCGATCGCGCGGGTCTGCGGCGTCCGGATCGCCGGGTCCTGGAAGGGCCCCTTGATGAGGATGTTCGCCAGGCCGACCCCGATGAACGACATCATCAGCGTCGTGATGATCTCGTTCGTCCCGTAGCGGGCCTTGAGCAGCGCCGGGGGGATCGTCCAGGCGGCGCCCGCGACGGCTGCGAACAGGAACAGGACGACGGTCGCGAGCCACACGGGCAGGTCCGACAGGAGGCTCGGCCCGTAGCCGGCCACGACCGCGGCGCCGAGGGCGAACTGACCCCAGTACCCGAGGTTCCAGATATTCGCGCGGAAGATCACGGTCAGGCCGGTCGCGATCAGGAGCAGCGGCACCATCGTCGTCGCGCTCTGCTGCCAGTTGCCCTGCGCGATCCCGTACGTCCAGATCCCGGGGAAAG
>JADMIO010842116.1_pt1 | contig 10619 bp, 12 predicted proteins | sample 8958161 | NCBI WGS metagenome assembly JADMIO01 (sample SAMN16585339, study PRJNA669376) | soil metagenome | isolation source: Crop rotation soil | place: USA: Cullars Rotation, Alabama | collected 2011
CTTTCCCGGTCGACGTCGAGGCGGTGCTGGAGCAGATCGCCGCGCAGAAAGGCGGCGGCGGCAACTGGCGCACCTCGATCGTCGATCTCCTGAAGCTCCTCGACCTGGATTCCAGCCTCGAGGCGCGCAAGGAGCTCGCGACCGATCTTGGCGTGAACGCCGGTCCGCACGGCAGCGCCGAGCAGAACATCGCACTCTCCAAGGCGGTGTGGGCGGCGCTGGCCAAGAACGGCGGCAAGGTGCCCGCCAACCTCAAGGACTAGGTGCCGGGGTCGGTGGCGGCTCTTGTCGCCACCACCTCGATCTCCACCAGCATGGCCGGGTGGACCAGATCGCAGACCACCAGGGTCGAGGCCGGGCGGATGTCGCCCATCACCTCGAGGAACACCGCGCGGTAAGCCGGCACGTGGTCGCGGCTGACGACGTAGCCGGTCACCTTGACGATGTCGCCGCGGACCATGCCCGCCTCAGCCAGCAGTTTGTCGACGCAGGCCCAGGCGCCCTTCGCCTGGGCCTCGAAACCCCCGGTGAGATCCCCGCCTTGGCCGGCGACGTAGAGCGTCGGACCCGGCGCGTGGACAAGCACGCCCTGGCTGAAGTGGGGAAAGCGGACCGCGCCCTCCGGATCGATCTTCGTCACCGCCATAGCGTCCCTCCACTTCCCTCAAACGTGCGTTTGAATTAGCTTGGCCGCCATCCCTGACGGAGTCCCAGCATGATCCTCTACGGCGCGCCGATGCCGGCGCCGAATCCGCGGCGCGTGCGCATCTTCCTGGCCGAGAAGGGGATCGACCTGCCGGAGACGCCGCTCGACATCATGAAGCGGGAGCACAAGTCCGAGGAGCATCGGGCGCGCAACTCGCTGGGCCAGGTGCCGACGCTGGTGCTGGACGACGGCACGGCGATCTCGGAGACGGTGGCGATCTGCCGGTATCTGGAGGAGACGCACGAGGGGCCGTCGCTGTTCGGCGCGACGCCGGCGGAGCGGGCCAACGTCGACATGTGGATCCGCCGCATCGAGTTCCAGCTGATGGGGCCGGTCGGCATGTTCTGGCGCCACGCGCACCCGTTCACCGCGCGCCTGATCGCCCAGCACAAGGATTTCGGGGAGTCGAACCGCGAGGGCTATCACAACGCGCTGAAATGGCTGGACGGCGAGCTGGCGGACAGGCCGTTCGTTGCGGGCGAGGCCTACACCATGGCCGACATCTGCGCGCTCTCGACGGTGGACTTCGCCACCTGGATCGGGCTGCCGCTGCCGGACGACGTACCCAACGTCAGCGCCTGGCACGCGCGGGTGACCGGACGGCCCAGCGCGGCGGCCTAGAGCGCCTGGCAGCCTCTAGGCGCTGGCCGGTTCGGAGGTGGCGATCGCCGCTGCGCCGCCGCCGCTGGTGATCTCGCGGTAGGCCACCGCGGACGGCGCGTAGATCATCACGATCTGCAGCACCTGCAGCAGGAACTGCATGACCAGGCTGATGATCGCGGTCAGCGCCGTCAGCACCGTGACGTGGGTGATGTCCTGCATCGCCTGGGCGCCGCCGGAGAGGCCGACGAGGATCAGGCTGATCACGAAGAACACGACCCAGATGATCACGTAGAACACCACCGCCATGAACATCATGCCGAGCAGGTTCCAGAACTGGCCGCGGGTCTTCTGCCAGGCCTCGGGCAGCGAGATGCGGCCGGTGGCGTAGACGCTGGGCAGCAGCAGCGAGAGCCGCACGCCCAGCCAAACGGCCACGGCGACGCCCACCGAGCCGCCGACCCATAGGGCCACGACGCCGGACTGCTTCAGGGCGCCGGCCAGCACGATGCCGATGATCGCGGTGCCGACGTAGATCGCCACGCAGATCAGGTTGGCGAGGGTGAGGCGGACTTCGTCGCGGCCCAGGCGCAGGTGGGCGAAGCCGTGCTCCTCCGGCCGCTGCACCAGGCGCAGGACGCCGGCGGTGATGATCGACCAGAGGCCGGCCGACATCACCAGCACCAGCAGGAACGCCGGCAGTGACTGGGCCAGGAGCGCGCTGATGTCGTCGAGGTCGTTGTTGAGGAACCCGCCCTTGCGGGCGACGGCGATGAACTCCGGACCCAGGGTGGCCGTCATCACCAGAAAGATCAGCAGCAAGCCGCCGAAGTAGACCGCGCTCCAGGCGAGCAGCGTCCCCGGGTGGTTGCGGGCGAGGCGGAAGCCCTCCAGGGCGGCTTCACTCGGGGAGAACTGGGTCATGGTCTCCTAAACGCCCGGAACACGAGTCGGGCGGCATTCCTCTGCAAAGCTTGGGGTTCGCGCCGGGGGCCTGCAAGGCCCCGCTCGCGATCCTTGGGCGGAGTTGCTAGTTAGCCACGCCATGACGTCACGGAATTCAACGCTATCCCCTATCCATGTGGTCGGCGGCGGCCTGGCCGGCTCGGAGGCCGCCTGGCAGATCGCCGAGGCCGGCTGCCCGGTGGTGCTGCACGAGATGCGCCCGGTGCGCGGCACCGACGCCCACCAGACCGACCAGCTGGCCGAACTGGTCTGCTCCAACTCCTTCCGCGCCGACGACTGGACCGGCAACGCGGTGGGCCTGCTGCACGCCGAGATGCGCACGCTGGGCTCGATCATCATGGCGGCGGGAGACGCTCACCAAGTGCCGGCCGGCGGGGCGCTGGCGGTGGATCGGGACGGGTTCTCGCAGGCCGTGACCGCGAAACTGGAGGCCCACCCGCGGGTCACCATCGCTCGCGAGGAAGTGGCCGGCCTGCCGCCCGCCGCGTGGGATAGCGTCATCGTCGCCACCGGGCCCCTCACCTCGCCCGCGCTGAGCCAGGCGATCCTGGACCTGACCGGCGAGGGCCAGCTCAGCTTCTTCGACGCGATCGCGCCGATCGTGACCCTGGAGTCGATCGACTTCGACGTGGCGTGGCGCCAGTCGCGCTACGACAAGGAAGGCCCCGGCGGCGACGCGGCCGCCTACATCAACTGCCCGATGGACAAGGCGCAGTACGAGGCCTTCATCGACGCCCTGCTGGCGGGGCCGAAGTCGGAGTTCAAGGACTGGGAGCACGTGCCCTACTTCGACGGCTGCCTGCCGATCGAGGTGATGGCCGAGCGTGGGCGGGAGACGCTGCGGCACGGGCCGATGAAGCCGGTGGGGCTGACCAACGCGCACAAGCCGGAGGAGAAGGCCTACGCGATCGTGCAGCTGCGCCAGGACAACGCGCTGGGCACGCTGTGGAACATGGTGGGGTTCCAGACCAAGCTGAAGCACGGGGCGCAGACGGAGATCTTCCGCACGATCCCGGGGTTGGAGAAGGCGGTGTTCGCCCGGCTGGGCGGCCTGCATCGCAACACCTTCATCAACTCCCCGCGCCTGCTGGACGGGACGCTGCGGCTGAAGGCCGATCCGCGGCTGCGGTTCGCGGGCCAGGTGACGGGCGTCGAGGGCTACGTCGAGAGCGCGGCGGTCGGCCTGCTCGCGGGACGGTTCGCGGCCGCGGAGCGGCTGGGCCGGCCGATCACGGCGCCGCCGGCGACGACGGCGCTGGGGGCCCTGGTGGGCCACATCACCGGCGGGCACCTGGAGGGCGGCAAGGGTTCGTTCCAGCCGATGAACATCAACTACGGCCTCCTGCCCCCGATGGAGCCGCCGAAGCGCGACGCCGACGGTCGGCGTTTCGGGGCCAAGGAGAAGACGCGGGCGAAGAAGCGGATGATGGGCGAACGCGCGCTGGCCGACCTGGCGGCGTGGGCCGGCGGCGCGCCCCCGACGCTCGCGGCGGCCGAATAGCCGGCGTAAGCTGCGCCGTTCCGCAAGCGGAGGCGCGCCATGAAGCGGAGTCACGCGGTCCTTGGGTCGGCGCTGTTCATGGCGTTCGCGCCGGGCACGTTGGCGGGCCTCATCCCCTGGGCGCTTACCGGGTGGGCCCATCCCACCTCGAACCTCGCCCTGGCGATCCTCGGCGGGACCGTGACCGCGCTCGGCTTCGCGCTGCTGGTCGAGTGTTTCGGCCGCTTCGCGCTGCAGGGCCGCGGCACGCCGGCGCCCATCGCGCCGCCAGACCGGCTGGTGGTCACCGGCGCATACCGCCGGGTGCGCAACCCAATGTACGTCGCGGTGGTGTCGATGGTTCTGGGCCAGGCGGCGCTGTTCGCGGACGGGCGGCTCGCCATCTACGGCCTCATCCTGTGGGCCGGCTTCCACCTCTTCGTGCTGGTCTATGAGGAGCCGACGCTGCGGGAGATGTTCCCGCACGACTACGCCGCCTTCACCGCCGCGGTGCCCAGGTGGCGGCCGCGCCTGCGGCCCTGGACGCCGGACTAGATCCGGCCCCGCGCCACCGCCCAGGTCAGGCGCATGCGCTTGGCGAACTCCCCGCCGGCCGGCTTCAGCGCCAGGGTGGCATGGGCCACGGCGGGGAAGGCCGCCGGGCTCAGCAGCCGGGCGTCGGCGCGGGCCAGCTCCGCCTCGCCGGGATCGATGGAGAGGTCGCGGCGGGCCAGGGCCCACACGGTGCCGGCCGCCCTCGCCCGTTCGGGCTGCACGGTTTCGTCGAGGATGCGGGCGGCGATTTCGGCGGCCTGGCCAGCGGTGCCGCGGGCCCACTCCAGCGCTTCGGCGTCGGTCAGCGGGGTGGCGTCCAGTTCGCGGTAGCGGGCGTCGATCATCGCCTCCAGGGGCTCGCGGGCCAGGCCGTGGCGTTCGATCGCCTTGGCCAGCGCCTGGGCGGTCGGGTGCGCGCGGACCGGGCGGCCGTCGAACGCCTCGTCCAGCATCTCGCGCCACCAGGTCAGGCGGATCTCGCCGAGCAGGGCGTTGGAGGCGACCTTGGGCGCGCGGGCCAGTTCGTGGTCGTAGGCGTAGAGCGCGACGACGTCGGCGCGCGCGCGCTCATCGGTGATGAAGCGGCTGGAGAGCCAGCGGTCGGGGTCGAGCCGGCGCACGGTGTCGTCGAGGTCGTCGTTCATGCTTCCAACGAAAAAGGCCCGCCGCGGACGGCGGGCCTTCCCGTGATTTAGCCCGATCAGCCGAAGATGGTCTGGCTCATCGTCATGGTGACCAGCATCGGCACCGACAGCAGCGTGTTGGTGCGTGAGAAGATCATCGCCGTGCGGGCGGCCTTGGCCTTGGCGTCGGCGTCGCCGTCGACGAGGCCGAGGGCGATCTTCTGGGCCGGCCAGATGAACACCCAGACGTTGAAGAACATGATCGTCGCCAGCCACATGCCCAGGCCGATGAAGGTGAACTGCGGATTGGCGAAGCCGGAGGTGGCGCCCAGCGTGAAAGCGTCGACCAGGTAGCCGCGCAGGGTGGCCAGGATCACGCCCATCACCCAGGTGGCCAGCGCCGCCCAGCGGAACCAGAACAGGGCCTCCGGCGCGATGTACTTCGACACGCCCGGCTTCAGCTCGGCCGGGACCTGCGGCATCACCCGGATCTGGACGAAGTTGAAGTAGTACAGCAGCCCGATCCACAGGATGCCGAAGAAGGTGTGCAGCCAGCGGGCCACCGCAGTGAAGAAGATGGTGTCGGCGCCGCCGCCGTTATGGGCGAAGTAGCCGCCGACGATGATGATCGCGAGGATGAAGCTGACGATCATCGTGTTGCGGAAATTGGCGAGCAGTGCAGCCATGAACTTGGTCCCCGTGAGTCCTACCCTTGGACTCAGGTATAGGGCGTTTTGTCACAGGCTGGAAGCGAAGCTCGGGCGGCGCCTCATAGAGCAATGAGCGCGGCGGCGAGCCGGCGGCCCTCGGCGGTGAGGACATTGTAGAGCCGGGCCGCGGCCGGCGTGTCCATGAACTCCAGGCCGATGCCGGCGGCGCGCAGGCCGTCGCGGACGGCCCGCGGCGGGAGCGCGTTTCGGGCGCCGGTTCCGAGCAGGACGAACTCCACTTCCGAGGGGCCGGCGGCGACCACGGCGTCGAAGTCGGCCATGGTGAGGTCGGCCACCGCGCGGGCGTTCCAGGGGCGCGGTTCGTCGCCGAGGATCAGCAGCGAGCCCTCGTGGCGTTCGCCGGACACGCGGAAGCCGCCATCGCCGTAGGCGTCGATCGAGGGGGCGTCGCGAGCCACGGCCCTGCCTCTTGGTCGTCAGGGGCGGATGTTCGCCGGCTTCAGCGGCACGGCCGCGTCGTCGTTCCGCTTCACGCCCCAGAGCAGGATGATCGGGAGCGCCACATAGACCGACGAATAGGTGCCGATGAAGATCCCGAACACCATCGTCGAGACCAGCGGGAAGAGCACCGGGCCGCCGAAGAAGAAGGCCCCCGCGAGCGCCAGGATCGCCGTCGTGCCGGTGATCAGGGTGCGGGAGAGACGTTCGTTCTCGGAGCGGTTGATGACGTCGCGCAGCGGCGTGGTCTTGTACTTGCGCAGGTTCTCGCGAAGCCGGTCGAAGGTGATGACTTTCTCGTTCATCGAGTAACCGATGACGGTGAGCAGGGCCGCGATCGAGGTCATCGAGAACTCGATCTGCGTGATCGACAGGAGCCCCAGCGTCAGGGCCACGTCGTGGAACACGGCCACCACCGCGCCCAGGCCGAACTGCAGCTGGAAGCGGAACCAGATGTAGACCAGCATCAGCGCCAGCGCGCTGATCAGCGCCAGGAAGCCCGAGCGCAGGAGTTCGCCGGAGACCTTCCCGCCGACCACTTCCGGCTGCTTGAACTGCAAGGCCGGGAACTTGGCCTGCATGTTCTTGCGCACGACCTCGGCCGCGGGGATCGTCGTCGAGGCGCCCTCGGTGCGGAAGCGCACGGCCGCCAGTTGCGGGCTGCCGTAGGCCTGCACCTGGCCGTCGTGGCCGCCGGCGGCCGGCAGCGCCGCGCGCAGCTGCGCCAGGGGCGCGGGGCCGGAACGCGAGAAGACCTCGAGCACGGCGCCGCCCCGGAAATCGATGCCGAGGTTCAGGCCCTGGTAGATGTACGAGCCGATGGAGCCGGCCACGCAGATCGCCGACAGGATCGCCGCGAACGGGGCGAGGCGCACGAAGTCGATGTGGAACTCGCGCGGCAGGAGACGGATGAAGGGCCAGCGGATCATCTGAGGCTACTCGATCGGAAGGGTCTTGGGCTTGGCGGCGCGGAACCACCAGGCGATCAGGAGTTGGGTGATCAGGACGGCGGTGAACACCGAGGTGAACACCCCGATCAGCAGCGTCACGGCGAAGCCCTTGATCGGGCCGGAGCCGACCAGGAGCATGATGATCGCCGAGATGGCGCTGGTGATGTTGGCGTCGATGATCGAAACCAGCGCGCGGCTGTAGCCGTGCTCCAGGGCCATGATGGGCGCCCTCCCCGCATGCGCCTCGTCGCGCACCCGCTCGTAGATCAGCACGTTGGCGTCGACCGCCACGGCCAGGGTCAGGATCAGGCCCGCAATGCCGGGGAAGGTCAGCGTCGCCTGGAAAGCCGACATCGTGCCCACGATCAGGAGCACGTTCACGATCAGCGCGATGGCCGCGAAGATCCCGAACAGGCCGTAGGCCAAAACGATGAAGACGACGATCGCCACCGCGCCGATGGCCAGCGAGATGGCGCCGGACTTGATGGAGTCGGCCCCGAGTTCGGAGCCCACCGTGCGCTGTTCCTGCACCTTCAGCGGAGCCGGGAGCGCGCCGGCGCGCAGGAGGATCGCCAGGTTGTTGGCGCTCTCGACGGTGAAGTTGCCGGTGATGATGCCGGAGCCGCCGGTGATCGGGCCGTTGATCGTCGGCGCGGAGATCACCTTGTTGTCGAGGATGATGGCGAACGGCTTGCCGACGTTGTTCGCGGTCGCCTCGCCGAAGGCCTTCGCGCCCTTGGCGTTGAAGCGGAAGCTGACCACCGGCCGGGCGCTCTGGTTGTCGAAGGTGCCCTGGGCGTCCAGCAACTCCTCGCCGGTCACCAGCGCACGGCGGCGCACCACGTAGAACGGGGCGCGGTCGTCGCCGGCCACCACCATCGAGCCGGGCGGCACGCGGCCCTGCTGGGCCTCGGCCAGGTCGGCGTTCTCGTCGACCATCTGGAAGGTCAGCTTGGCGGTCTTGCCGACGATGTCGCGCAGCTTCTGCGGGTCGCTCTCGCCCGGGGCTGCGATGTAGATGCGCCCCGTGCCCTGCTTGCGGATATCGGGCTCCTTGGTGCCCAGCTCGTCGATCCGGCGGCGGATGACCTCGATCGACTGGTCGACCGCCTTGGCCGCCTGGCTCTCAAGCGCCGCGCTGACGAAGGCGATGCGGATGCGCTGGTCGTCCATCAGGCTGACGGTCGCGTCGCGGCCGCCCGCGGCGCCGGCCAGCGGCGTGCCCACGGTCTGGCGCAGCGCCTTGGCCGCGTCGGCCACCTGGCCCGGGTCGGTGATGCGGACGTTGACCTCGCCGTTCACGACGCCGAGGCCGGTGAAGGCGATGCCCTCCTTGGTCAGCGCGGTGCGGGTGTCCTCGGTGAGGTTGGTCAGCTTTTCCTGGCGCAGCGCCTGGAAGTCGACCTCGTAGAGCAGCGAGGAGCCGCCCTGCAGGTCGAGACCGAGGTTCAGCGTCTTGGCGGGCAGGAAGCCCGGCATCTGCGCGCGGATGTTCGCCGGCAGCAGGTTGGGCAGGGTGAAGAAGATCCCGAACAGCGTCGCCAGGACGACGAGGATCACCTTCCAGCGGGCGGTGTTGATCATCGGAAGCGGCTCTAGGCCTTGGAATCGTTGGCCGCGGCCGGCTCGCCGCGGGCGCGGACGTCGGCGATCATCGCCTTGACCACCTTGACGGTGACGCCGGTGGCGATCTCCAGGCCCACTTCCTTGTCCTCGACGCGGACCACCTTGCCGATGATGCCGGAGCTCAGGACGATCATGTCGCCCCGCTTCAGGCCGCCGATCATCGTCTGGTGCTGCTTCGCGCGCTGCTGCTGCGGCCGGAAGATCAGGAAATAGAACAGGACGATGAGGGGCAGGAAGAACAGCAGCGACCCGAAGGGACCTTGCATGAAGCCCTGAGCTCCCCCGGCGGCGCCGGCGGCTTGGGCATAGGCGGTATCGAACATGGTCTCTCCGAAGTGCGCACGGGCGCCCGCTCCATATGGGGCCCCGCGAAAGTCGGCGGAAGCTATGCGCAGCGCCCTGGTTTTGCAATGGAACCGGGGCCGGTCTAAGCGGTGAGGCCATGGAGCGCGACCAGACGCCGCTTTTGACCCGCATCGCCGAGGCGCTGGAGCGCCTGGCCCCGCCGGCGCGCGCGGTTCCCGACTTCGCCGGCGCGCGGCTGTTCCGCCACGATCCGGCCACCGGCGCCTTCCACCCGGCGCCCGACTATCCTCTGGAGCTGGCCAGCCTGGTGGGCGTCGACAAGCAGAAGGCGCGGTTCGTGGAGAACCTGGAGCGGTTCGCCAAGGGCCTGCCGGCCAACCATGCGCTGCTGTGGGGCGTGCGCGGCACGGGCAAGAGTTCGCTGGCCAAGGCCGCGTTCACCACCGTGGCGGCCGGCGCGGCGGGGTTGCGGCTGGTGGAGGTGGACCGCGACGAGGTCACCGCCCTTCCCGCCCTGTTCGACATCCTGCGCGGTCGGCCCGAGCGGTTCCTGGTGCTGTGCGACGACCTCTCGTTCGAGGAGGGCGCGAACGCCGCCAAGGCGCTGAAGTCGGCGCTGGAGGGCGGCGTTTCCGGGCCGCCGGAGAACGTGCTGTTCGTCGCCACCTCGAACCGCCGCCACCTGATGCCGCGCGGCCACGCCGAGGACCGCGGCCTGATCGCCACGGCCGAGGACGCCGAGGAGGAAGTCAGCGTCTCCGACCGCTTCGGCCTGTGGATCGGCTTCCCGCCGATGGACCAGCCGACCTACCTGGCCGCCGTGGCGGGGTATGCGAAGCGCTATGGGCTGAAGGCGCCGGACCTGGAACGCCGGGCATTGCAGTGGGCGCAGCTGCGCGGGGCGCGGTCCGGGCGCGTGGCGTGGCAGTTCATCCGCGACCTGGCGGGTGAACTGGGGAAGACGCTGCCGCTCTAGCCCCCGTTCATCCCGGCGAATGCCGGGACCCAGATCATAAAGCTCAGGGCGGACTGGAAGAGCGCCCCGGATCCAGACCCGGCCTCAGAGCCATTCCATCTGGGTCCCGGCATTCGCCGGGATGAGCGGATGGGCTTACTTCGGCAACACCAGCGCCGGGTCCACCGGCCGCGCCCGCTCCTGAGGCGTCGGGGCATACCGGACCTCGAAGTGGAGCTGCGGCTCGCTGACGCCGCCCGTGGAGCCGGCTTCGCCGATCTGTTCGCCCTGGGCGACCTTCTGCTGCATGCGCACGCCTACCTTGCTCAAGTGGCCGTAGGCGGTGACCCAGCCGTCGGCGTGCTTGATCAGCACCAGGTTGCCGAAGCCCGGCACCTGGTCGCCGGCATAGACGACGTCGCCCGCGGCGGCCGCACGGACCGGGTCGCCGGCGTTGGCGGATATGTTCATGCCGTCGTTGCGCTGGCTGGTCCCCTTGTCGCCGAAGCCCGAGAGCACCCTGCCCTTCAGCGGCCATTGGAAGAGGCCCCTGCCCATCTGCATGATCTGGGCGTCGCTGACCTGCGGGCTGGCCGTGGGCGCGCCGCTGACCGGGCCGCTGGGCGGACGGTAGGGCGGCGGGGCGTTGCGCGGCGGCACGTAGGGCTGCGGCCCGGGGAAAG
>JADMIO010812972.1_pt1 | contig 10618 bp, 11 predicted proteins | sample 8958161 | NCBI WGS metagenome assembly JADMIO01 (sample SAMN16585339, study PRJNA669376) | soil metagenome | isolation source: Crop rotation soil | place: USA: Cullars Rotation, Alabama | collected 2011
AGTCCCTGTACTGCCAACATCGCTGCCTGTGGTATTGCCGCTGCCTCAACGTAGCTCATACCGACTGGTTTCACGGCTAATCCGTTTTCAGGCGCGCAACTATATTCAGCAAATCCTCCCCATCGGCCGCTCAAGTCAGTATAAACGTCATCGCCAGGTTTGAACTTGGTGACATTTTTACCAACCGCTTCAATTCGTCCAGCAATGTCAGAGCCAAGTATTTTTCTCTTTGGTTTCAAAAAGCCGTTAATCAGGCGATTTATGAGGTCACCTTGTAGTAGGCCCAAATCCCAATCATTTAATGAGACTGCATAATTTTTAATTAAGACTTCATTGTCCTTGGGTGATGGCTTTTCTACCTCTTGCAATTGTAGATTTTCAGCACCTCCGTATTTTGTGTAAACTATTGCCTTCAACCTTGTAGCGTTAGGTTAATAAAACGAGCCGCATTATGGCGGTTCACACGCACTCTATAGTATTTATGAGGTTTTTCAATATTTAAAATACTTTGTTCCGATATAAGTATTTGTAGGTGTAACTACAACAACTTTTGTACTGCCATCTTTAAGCAATTCAAAAGAAGCTTTTGGGAAACCGATGCCTCCTTCGAATGTATTGTTACCAATGTATCTTAAGTCCGCTCTAATTTGACCATTTTGTTTCATGAGTAGTAGGTCGTCATTTTTAATAAACTCAATAAAATTATTGTTGCCAACATCAAATAGCCCTGTCACTCTATCATAAACTTTTTTGTCAAGGGGAATTTCCTTACTCATAACCACATCAAAAATAATTTCACTTATATCGGAACTGTTCTTGGTTATTTTAAGAATTCTGTTGACCGCCTGGGGGGCAGAGGCCCACTTGTCAGTGTCAAGGTATTTACCACCAGAAAAATAAATTTGAGTGATTAAGTCTTGTTGATTTGGCACAGATACTCTCATGTGTATATGAGCAGGACGCCAGAATGTTTCACCGTCTAGAACTGCTTTGTATGGGACGGGTATTATGGTTTTGAATTCATATTTACCACTAGCTTTCGTTTTTTGCCCGCCACGATAGTAATAATTATCTGAAGTATTATCATAGGTCTCATTTTCGTCACAATGCCAGATCTCTACTAAGGCGTTTTGAATCGGAGTTTTGCCATCTTCCTTGAAGATTGTTCCTTTGAAAATAAGAGGCGTCCCTTTTGAATTTGGTAAAGTGAGATTTGTCCGCATCGGCGCACCTGGTCTATAAAAAGGTCCAAGTATGTCCGTCGTCGTTGGCGTATCGCCTTCAAAGTTTTTGCCATTCCAATTCAAAAACCCAAATGCACTAACGCTTATGACGGACAGTGTCGAATTCTTAATAAATGTTCTTCGTTGCACAATGCTTGGGTTGGTTGTTTATGAATGGATGTCCAAAATTAACTTGAACACAACATTGCACGGCCAGAGATAGCGAAGAGTGAGGACAATATTGTTGCACCAATAGGTATCACCCAGGTTATCAGCCAAGGTTGTAAAAAACCGATGCTAGCGCAGTGCATCTGTCAGTATAATTGAGGCTTTACTTCCTCTTTAATTCCCCGAGTAATAAATGAAGCATGTTGATTTACTTCATAGTCAACAGAAGAAACATTCTTTAGATATGGACGGCTTACAACTGCTCTTACCATATCAGAATGCATAAAATCTTCCATTGCGGTTTTGTTCTCCCATAAATAGAAGCCGCCAAAAGTATTTTTTTCTTCGTCTGTCAACCAAACTTTTGATATCAGACCTCTCACGCCCGCTATAATCGGTGCATCTGGTTCCACCATTTGCTTAAGATAATCCTCTATGGAAATATCCTTTAGTTGGTAAGTGATGATTTGTGCATGCATAGTAGTTGATTTAGGTTGAGAATAATGCAAAAGTAAAAATGTTCTGCTATCTAAAAAATGCACAAATCATGGCGGTTCGCCCTGCCAAAACAACATAAATTCTATTTCTCCTATTCGAATTATTCCAGTTGTTTCGCTATCCAGTCAACCACCCTAGACTCTTTGAACTTAAACCAATTGTTTTTATGCATTTCTGGCATTTGATGAATTAATTGATTAAAATGCGCAAAGGCTTTTTTCCTTCTAATGCCATCAATAACTTATTTCGCACCCAGTTGTCGGTAATTTGGGTAGCAAAATCCTGCATTACTTCAAAGGCCTGTCTCGAAGGCATGCGCTCTATTTCAATGTAGTTATCAGCATCCTCCTCCAGTTTATCAATTGTCTCTTGCCAAAGTGGATCTACCTCGTCGTTCATGAGTTCATCAGGAAAGGAGATGACCTCGAACGTACGTTTATGAATAAAGCATTTCATTCCCAAATCGAGTTCACCGGCTATGTCAACCATCTTATCTTTAGAAAGTTCCATCTTCACTGGCATTAATTATTGAGCAGAATGAGTGTATAAAGTTACCAACTTCTTCATTTGTTATGCTATCAGCTATTTCCCCCTGCTCATCAATCTTCCCCTTTACCCCCTGTATCAACAGCGTTGTATCCTTCGTGAATTTAGCCATCACTGTACGCATGATCAATTGCAACTCTTCATGACCCTTTGCGCCATGAGCCGATGCTGTAATGAGACCAATAGGTTTGTCAGTGAACACCGTGGTTGCCACACACCACTCAATGGCATTCTTTAATCCACTCGGAATACTGAAAACATATTCTGGTGTGCAGATGATGACGCCATCGGATTGCTCAATGTGATTTCGAAAATTTAAAACTGCTTGCGGAGGATTATTGATGGTGGATTCTGGATCAAAATGAGGAAGCGACTTTAGTTCATTGAATACATAAACATCAAAATCATTTTCTAACTGCTTCGCGACATAGCGTATTAAATGTTCATTTGCCGAGTTCTTACTGGCACTGCCCACAATCGCAAATATCTTTTTTCTGCTGCTCATTTTTCAGTAATGAAACTTCCCGGCTTCATTTCCTTTATGCAATCTGTATTAAGTTTTACTTCACCGGGATTTTTTAAAAAGCTTAAACAGAGACTATCGAAACATTCGGTATGACTCAACCCGTCAAAAGTATGCGACATTTCAGGGATGATAACAAGCGTTGCGCGCGACAAATGACTCGCAATCTCCGTTGCCACCGAAGGCGGAGTCACGGGATCCTTGCTTCCAGATATTATCAATGTCGGTATATCGGACTTCGTCGGATTCAGGAAATCATTCGGAATATTCCCCCGGGTCCAATGTTCACAAGCTCTTTTCTGCTGATCAATTCTATATGATCCCATAAAAGTTCCCCTGGTGACTGAATCGATTTCGTTCTTGTTAATGAACGGGACATCTTCAGCGCAAGTCACACAGAGATACATTCCTTCCGCAATGAAATAACTGCTGTCCGCGCCTTGCGGATACAATTCAATGAAAGGCGAAAAATTGCCGAGATATGCTTCATGCACTATATAAGGCACCTCCCGCATGCCAGATGGCGAGTATAGGAGATAACGCAACTTTGTTTGAAATGCATTCCACGAAATGTTCAACGGCTCATTGTGACCATACTTATTTGCGTGAGGAAAACTAAAGCCAGTCAGCTTGCCTTTTTCCATCAAGTGTCTGAATTCGTCCTCAATTACCGGATAAGCAAGATGACAGGAAGAATCTGATCTGCAATCAGCAAAAACTTTTTCAATACTGTTTTGTGCAAACGCCGCGAAGTAGAGTGGAATTTTTCCATATGCAGCAATCGGCGACCAAAGGATACAACTCTCTATAGAAGATGGAAATATTTTCATGTATACCAGGGCCACCCTTGTTCCGTACGACAGGCCAAAGAGGTTGATTTTTTTATACCCTAGCCATTGTCGCACAGCTTCCAGATCCCTGACAACATTTGTGGTTGTGTATTGTTGCAGATCGGCGATTTTGGAAAGGGAGTCATAACAATTCTGCACTGCCGCTGCAGGGTACATTTCTTCCAATTGATCTTGCATGTCGTTTTTGATCTGTAGCGAAGCACAATTCAACGGATGCGATTTCCCTGTTCCTCTTGCATCAATGAGAACGATGTCATGATCCTTTCTATAAGGAAGTATATCGCTTGCAAAAAGTCGGGCATTATTTGTAGCAGCCGCGCCAGGCCCACCTTCGATGAAGAAAATTGCTTTAGTGGAATCTGAATGATGTAGTGCGGGAACAACCACTATGTTTAGGTCGATTTTTCGTCCTGTCTTAGTGTCCCAGTTTTCAAAAACACTCAATTTGCCCGTTAGGACCGCACTCTTGACCCCGGAGAGGTTCGACTTTTGGAGTTTCTGATATATGGTTGAACCGTTGTGCTGTCCTCTGGAGATCGTGAAGCAAATCAATAAAGAAAAGATGAAGGTTAGTTTTTTCATGGAAGTACGTTATACAATAATGGAAACGGTCAATCGCTTTCCATACTTAAAATAACATTGCCGATTTTCTGTTTTGATGAAACATAATCGAATGCTTCGGCTATTTTTTCAAGTGGATATTTTCTATCAATCACCGGCTTGAATCTTCCCTTTCTTATTTCATCTGCAATAAAAGTTAATCCGTCTTTGACGTCCATCGACGCCCAAAACACCGCTTTCTTTCCTTTCTTTAATGGCGCGGCCAGTACGCTAAATACATTACTAATACTGCCACCGGAGGATAAGAATTTTCCTTCTTTAGTGAGCAAATGTTTGCACTGACTGAATGTTGCTACACCCACAGCGTCGAATATGTAATCATACTGATCATTACGCTTGCTCCAATCTTCTTTCTCATAATCGATAATTATTTCTGCGCCCAAAGATTTTACGAGGTCAACATGTTGTCCTCTGCACACGGCAGTTATATGTACGCCAAATGGTTTCAACAATTGCACAGTTGCAGAGCCGATTGCTCCAGTTGCGCCAATCACCAGCGCCTTTTGTTTTGGTTGAAGCTTCAACTTTCTAACGCCCCCCTGTGAATAAAAGGCCCCTTCAATACAAGCAGCAGCTTCGTCATAATTCAATTGTTCAGGGCAACTCACCATTCGTTTCACAGCTTTCGATTCCTTCATCAGCATAAATTCAGCATGGGATCCACATCCAAAGCCACTTCCGAACCCCATTACCTTGTCGCCAATTTTGAACGATGTTACCTGATCTCCAACGGCTACTATTTGTCCGGCAAAATCGCAGCCCGTTGTATGCATTTTTGGTTTGGATAATCCAGTAAAGAGGCGCATTGCCGAAGGTTTGCCCCACAGCACATGGCAATCGCTTCTGTTTACTGTGGCGGCGTGAACCCTGATCAGAATTTCATCCGCCGCTGGGCGTGGCGTTTCTATTTCGCGAACGCTCAACACATCTGATAAGCCATATTCTGTTCTATAAGCAGCTTTCATTGTTTTTTCATCTTCACTCCTGAATTGATCATGTCTATATCTGTAATTTACTTATAATTCAAATCGTTTTCTTTTGAATCGTGTGTGAAGGATGTGTGATTTTTTCGACCGCAAGAACTAACGCAATTCCTAAGGTGTAAGCAATTAGGTCGATCCATTCAAACCGGTTTCCAAGAATCACATTTGCAATAGTTGAACCTTCCCAATGAAGTAGCGCGAGAAGGTTAAAGTATTGTAGCGTTTCGATGATGTAGGATAATAATAATACTCCAATTGCGGTTTCCAGAACGGAAAGTTTGGCGAATGACCTTACAAAGCAATGTAACAGGATCACTACCAAAAAATCGCCGACATAGGCGCGGACGATACCATCGTGTAGAAATACTGCAATCAGGATCTCAACGAGGAAAAGGAAAACTGCCAGGAGAAAATAGCGAATTCGAAATGTAAGCATGATGTAGTTTACTTAATGCGAAACGCAACACGGTACTATGCCATGGCATTAACGGCAGGTATTAATTAATTTCTTCCAGGAAGGCCAGTATATAGCCGTCCGGATCGGCAATATAAAACTCTTTGCCATATGGCCTTTCGCAAAGAGGTTGAATGATCTCGATCGGCTTTTGTGAATACTCTTCGTATAGTCCCTCAACATTCTCAACGGAAAAAACAATATCAAGATCATTGTTTTCTCTTTTGTTCTCGCGTTCCTCCTGAGAAGGATGGCCACATTTAAGATGGATGGAGTGACCATCTTTTATAATACCAGCATAAAAATCTTCAAATCGAAATTCCAGGTCGAAACCCAATACTTTCGTGTAATATTCAATCGAACGTTCAAAATCGCTCACCAAAAATTGTGGGCTCATTTTTTTTATAGCGGATACTGTTGCAGTGTTCATGAGCGAGAGAGTTGGTAATTGAAGTTAAATAATTTCAATCGATGCGTGTGTCCGCCGATGCGCATGTCCTGCGGATGCGCGTGTCCGCACGCGCATCAGTAACGCGCATTCGTAACGTTCGTGTCGATTGTGGTGACACAATCGACGGCGGACACAATCGACGGCGGACACGATCGACGGCGAGCGTGAAGATCTCGACGCCGGTCGGTTCAAAGGACGCCCCTCTACTCGGTTCGGGATTCCGTAATGGTATTCCCCTATCCCGCGAATTCCCCATTCGTTAACGGCTTGTTAGCAAAGCGGTCATTTATCAGATTGAATCGGGTGTACCGTTAGATTTGTCGACCCCAAATCCAATCTCAATGTTCAGAGAAAACCAGATTCAAAATTGGTATGCAGGCTCAAAGCATATTATCGTTGAAGGAGAACTCAAGTATTGTTTGCCAATCTTCATGAGCATTCAGCTCCAGAAATACATTCGCCGCTTCCAAAAAAATGGCGAACAAAACCTGGTATATGAGTGGTATAGCCTCTTAGGAGCAGATGAAAAGGCGGAGATAGAAATTACGAGGATGAATTAACCCGGACGGCCCGCAAAACGCTGTGCGCGGTCCGAAGGACCCGGCTGCGGTCGCCCAATCGAAAGTTGACAGCGCAGACAAGTAGTCGGGAATCCTGCATCTGGCATCCGTCATCTTGCATCCAGTATCCAGCACCAAACATCACGCAATTTCACCACATAGACACAGTAGGTACACAATAGGATCCACGTAGGAATGATTTGAAAAAGAGAGAGCTTCATCATTCCCAATTGTGCATTTCTATTTTTCTATGTGAAACCTATGTGGTCCTATGATTCTATGTGGTGACCTGGAATGCATTCACCGATTGATCTTCAGTCTTCACTTTCCATAATCATACGGAAAATAATTCTCCCAATACCACGGCGTATAAGTGTCGCCAATGAGATTTTCGAGCAGATACTTGAATATACTTTCGCCGTTGTCACTATTGCTCATGATGATAATTCCAATCCCTGTCTTGGGAAAGATGATTGTGTAATGTTGGAAGCCGTCTCCATGTCCTTCCTTAAATGCCCCGGTTCCATATGGCGTTTGTAATAATCCCCAGCCCAATCCATAACCCAATTGAATCGCGTCCCACGCTGTAGTATCCCTTGTACTATTTGGCCCGAATTGCTGTACGGTACGTATTCGAATTTGCGGCGTGAACATCTTGGCCGTGGTTGCAGGCCTTAAAATGGTATTTTTTAATACACCTTTTGTGAACGCAGTGTAATCATCCAGCGTTGTTTCCAATGTACTGGCAGAACGCGCATCATTGTCCTTATCTTTTTGATATAGCTTCCCATTCGCGTCGTGACCGAAACTATAATCCGTTTCAAATCGCGGCTGCCACTTATACGACGAGTTAATCATTCCCAGCGGTTTGAAAATCTTCTCCTGCATTAATTCTTCGAGCGATTTATTAAGCATTTTTTCAATCACTACTTGCAGATAGACTAATCCCTCTCCGGAGTACTCGTATTTGGAGCCAGGAGTGAAGTTTACGCGTAATTTTTGATCCGGTTCATACCATCGCCAGTTAGCAAAACCGGTTGTATGATCGAGGCACATCCGCGCAGTGATCTTTTGATATAGTGAATCATTCTTTAAATCTTTGTAGTTGTCGTGCCATTTCATCACTGGCTGATATTCGTAAATCGGCTTTGGAAGATATTGTTGCAATGGCTTATCTAAGTCAATCACGCCTTCCTCCACCAGTTTCATCACCAGCGCAGCAAATACAACTTTGCTCAATGAAGCACCATAAATATTGGTAGACTCTCGAAGTGGTTCTTTGGTATCTGCTCTTTTGTAGCCGAATGGTTTCTTATAAACCGGTTCGTTATTATTGAATACAGTAATAGCCAAGCCAGGTACTTTGGCTGAAGCCATCAAGGCTTCAATTTTTTTATCTGCCTCTGCAAAAGAAAGCTGGCTGCTATCAAGTCGGGTGATTCCTTGACTGAATACGAATAAGCAAACAAGTTGGAGGGAAAAAAGGGAAAGAGCAATTTTTCTTATCATGCCATCGAATTAGTTAACCAATTTATATATCCCATTCCTTACTGCATAAATCACAATGCCTGCAGCGCTTCTCGCCTCTATTTTTTCGAGGATCCTTAATCGATGCCCTTCAACCGTTCTACTGCTGAGTGAGAGCTTACCTGCAATTTCTTTGTTGCTCAAGTCCTGGCAAATTAGCCTAATGATTTCAATTTCGCGTTCGCTTAACAAGGAAGAAGAAGTCATCTCAAATTCTTTTAGCTGCGATCGCGAGATGAGTCTCGAAATTTTTGAAGCTGTGTTTCTACAATAATAAGTTCGGTTTCGATTTACTGTATGAATCGCTTCAACAATCTCATGGTTCTGTGCATTCTTCAGTAGGTATCCCATAGCGCCCGCGCGCAACATTTCCAGCACCAAATACTCCTGGTTGAACATAGAAAGTGCAATGATTCGGGCAGCAGGAATTTTTTTAAGTATCATCCTGGTAGCTTCAATGCCATCCATTGAAGGCATAATGATATCGGTGAGGATCACATCAGGCTCTAACACTTCGGTCATATGCAATAACTCATTGCCATTGCTGGCTTCCCCGATAAGATCGATGTCGGGGTTCTTTTGCAGTATGAGTCTTAATCCTTCCCTATATACTTCATGATCATCCGCAATCAAAACTCTGATGGTGCGATAAGGTTTATTGAGCATCCCGGTCAGTTAGTTCGATTAATGACTGGTTTTGTATCCAATTGCTTGATTAATATACAAATCTCCATTGAATCCTGATTCACCGACCATGAAGTTTTTTGATTTTCCTGTTCTCCATGTCATCGGCTTCCGCGACCAATTGGACAAAATCCGTATTTCTACCTAAAGAGAATCTTAGGGCTGTTCTTTATTTTTAAGTAAGCATCCGCGATTATTCACCCTTATCCGATCAGTATGGACGATGTCCTCAAAACTCCACAGGTGGAACCTGCCATGCAGGATCAGGTTCGGAAACTTACCGAGTTAACGCCTGCTACGCCACTCGGAAATATAGCACTTGCACTTTCAGGTGGTGGTTTCAGAGCTGCTTGTTTCGGTCTCGGCGTTATGAATTATCTCCAACGAACAGTATATGGCGTGAATAATTTTTCGCTGTTGGATCGCGTCAGCTTTATTACCTCCACTTCTGGCGGATCTATACTCAATGCTTGCTACACCAGCAGGATGATCGAGGGGGTTTCGTTCCAAACATTCTACGATGAGATGAGAAATTTTATGCAGGGCGATAAACTGATAGGAGAGGTTTTCAAGTTGTTGAACGAATCGGATAAATGGAAGGAAGTAGGAACGAAGGTTGATGGCGAAAAAAAAGTGGAGGTGAGAAAGAACCCGAATTTGATTAACGGATTTGCCAAGGCTTACGATTCCTTATTCTTTCGCGGCAATACTTTTGACCTCTACTATAAAAATTCTTCTGACAAAAAGGTCACCATTTGTTTTAACTCCACTGAATTCAATAACGGTCAATACTTTCGCTTTTATAACAGTGGCGATGCTTCAAAAGTTTTCATGATAGGAAATTATTATTTGAATTTCAATAATGCTGATGTGGCCGGGCGATTGAAGCTAAGTGATATGGTAGCTGCTTCTTCCTGTTTCCCATCTGGTTTTGAGCCCATCATTTATCCGAACGATTTTATTCATGAAGGATTGAATGATGTGGACCAAATGCTGGATGCCATCACATATAAAAACAATAATCCATTAAACCAATCGGCAATTTATAAAAAGCAATTCAGCCTCATGGATGGGGGAGTGGTGGATAATCAGGGATTAGAAAGTATGATGGCAGAAGATGATTTTAGAGAGTCACAAAATAAAAATCGATTCGACCTGATGATGGTTTGTGATGTGGGCAGCTATTTCTTATCACCGCTGGAAACCCCGTTGGTCAACACCAAAGGTTGGACAAGTAAATGGAGTATAAAGTCATTTTTTAGATTGATGTTCTGGGCAATTCCAGTTTCGATTTTGTGCATTCTCGCCATCGTCACGGGTATATGGCGACCGGTGGGTTTGCTTTTGCTGATTCCAAGTGTAGTGATTGCCGCAATCTATATCCTGATTGTTTCGTGGTTCAACAAAAAGAAAAGCGAAAACGCTGGCAGTTGGTCGAACACCATCTTCAGTAAAATTGATTTTTTCCTCACGTTAAAATTAAACGTGATTATACAAATGCTAAAGGCACGCCTAGGCTCAGGGGAAAG
>JADMIO011121784.1_pt1 | contig 10617 bp, 9 predicted proteins | sample 8958161 | NCBI WGS metagenome assembly JADMIO01 (sample SAMN16585339, study PRJNA669376) | soil metagenome | isolation source: Crop rotation soil | place: USA: Cullars Rotation, Alabama | collected 2011
CGCGACAACTTGTCCACGTGGAATTCTAAGCTTAGGATCCCAATGTGCTGGAAAGGTCGGGCGCGGCGGCGGCGCGCGCGCCGAGTCGGTTCTGCGGAAGCCCGAAGCGGTTGACGACGGTGCTGATGACAGACGTGTGGTCGAAGACTTGGTTGACGATGCTCTGCGCGGGCGTGTATGCGGAGACGACAATCGCGGGCACGCGCACGCCGAGCCGGTTGAACTGGAAGCCGCTGCCGCCCTTCTGCGTCGGCGGGATGACGATGTTGTCGGGCGGGATTGCCGCGCCGGGGGCGACGTGGTCGTAGCAGCCGCCGTGCTCGTCGAAGATGACGACGAAGAGAATCTTCTCCCAGTCAGGGCTCGCGCGCAGCGTCGTGTAGACTTCGTAGAGCAGGCGCTCGCCCTGCTCCACGTTCGAGAGGCCGTCGAAGTGTATGTCCCAAGACTCCGGGTGCATGTCGTTCTCCGGCCCCCAGACGAGCGAGTCGATGTAGATTGGCTCGATGAAGGAGTATGCGGGTAGCCCGCCCTTCTTCTTCGCGTCCTTCTTGAACTGGCTCATGTGCGCGAAGCGCCCCAAGTCTTTGAAGTGCCACATCTGATCCTGCGTGAGCAGCGAGAGGCACGCGATGAGCCAACTGCCGTGGTAGACCTTCCAACTCACGCCCTGCGATTCGAGCACGTTGAAGATGGTCGGCGTGTAGTTGACGAAGAGGATGCCGTTGTCGCCCCCGTTGTCCACGTAGCCGGAGGACGTGCCCGCGTGTACGAACGAGCGGTTGCAGAGCGTCTGCGTCGGGATGGAGGCGAACCAGTGGTCGCACACGCCGTAGTAGTACGCGAGGCTCGACGTGACGGGGAGCGACGCGGGCGTGAAGCAGTTCATAATTATGTCGGGGTTCGTGACCTTCGGCTGCGCAGCGTAGTTATTTAAGAAGCCCTGCATGCCGGGCGGCTGCGGCGGGTTCGGCGGCACGTTGCCGAGCGCGGGCGCGGGCACGTTGTAGAGCTGGCTGTAAACGTCCTCGTAGGGCTCGCCGGGGTCTGGGTTCGGGTTCGTGAGGACGTTGCCGGGAGAGACGTTGACGGTCGTGTTGTTGGGGCCGGGGTTCGAGAGGTTCTTGCCCGAGACGCCTTCGAAGTTCGCGGGCGGCTTCTTGTTAAAGGGCGGCGGGTTGCCGGGGTCGTAAAGGTAGCCGAGTATGTTGTCGAAAGAGCGGTTCTCAAGCATCAGCACGACTACGTGCTCGATGTTTCCCAACTGGTTCTTCGGCGGCGTGGTCATCGTCTCCTCCGTGGTTTAATGACGGCTAAGTTATGGACAATGCTGAGGCGCGGGATTAGTACGAAAGCGCGGGAAAGATATTCTCGAAGGCCGGGTATGTCAACGAAAAGTTTTGAGCTACGTGCATGCGTGCTGACGTTGTAGTCGTCGGGGGCGGGGCGGCGGGGCTGATGTGCGCGGCCGTGGCGGGCGCGCGCGGGCGGCGCGTCGTCGTGCTCGAACACAACGAAGTCGTCGGGCGAAAGATTGCCATCTCGGGCGGCGGGCGTTGCAACTTCACGAACACGGGCACGACGGCGAAGAACTTCATCTCGTCGAACCCGCACTTCGCGAAGTCCGCGCTGGCGCGGTACACGCCCGCGGACTTCGTCGCGCTCGTCGAGCGACACCGGATTCGTTATCACGAGAAGAAGCTCGGGCAGCTTTTCTGCGACGAAAGCTCGCGGCTCATCATAGAGATGCTCCTGAGCGAGTGCGACGACGCGCGCGCCGAAGTCCGCACGAATTGCCGCGTCGCGTCTGTGCGAAAGGAAGAGGGGCTCTTCGCGCTTGAGACGAACCGAGGGACTTTCGAGTCGGAGTCGCTCGTGGTCGCGACGGGCGGGCTCTCGATTCCGAAGCTCGGCGCGTCGGACTTCGGCTACCGTGTGGCGCGACAGTTCGGGCTCAAGGTCTTGCAGCCGGAGCCAGCGCTCGTCCCCTTCACGCTCGCGCGCGGCGACCTAGACAAGTTCAAAGAGTTGAGCGGCGTCTCCGTCCACGCGCGTCTGAGCGCGCGCGGCGCGGAGTTCGTCGAAAACATTCTCTTCACGCACCGCGGACTGAGCGGCCCCGCCGTCCTTCAAATCTCCTCCTACTGGTCACGCGGCGATGCGGTCTCGATTGACCTACTGCCCGGCCTCGACGCGTCGGAACTACTCGAAGGCGAGCGCGCGTCGGCCGCCGAAGTTTCCACAGTGCTCGCGCGCCACATGCCCCGGCGCTTCGCGCAGAGTTGGTGCGAGCTTTACGCGCCGCGCGGGCCTCTGCGCGCCGTGTCGGCCGCCGAGCTTCGCTCGGTCGCGGGGCGTCTGAAGGACTGGCGCGTCGAGCCGTCCGGCACCGAAGGCTTCCAGAAGGCGGAGGTGACGCGCGGCGGCGTCTCGACGGATGAACTTTCGTCCAAGACTTTGGAGGCCCGACGCGCACCCGGCCTCTACTTCATAGGCGAGGTCGTGGACGTTACAGGCCACCTCGGCGGCTACAACTTCCAATGGGCTTGGGCCTCCGCACACGCGGCGGGGCAATACGTTTGAGGAGATGATGAGTGCGGAATGATGAATGATGAATGAGAAGACGCGCCCGCCTTCTCATTCATCATTCATCATTCCGCACTCATCATTTTTTCCCTGCCACGAATCTCCGAACCGCGGTGTTTACACAGCAGACGGACGGTTGTTTGGAATTTAACCGCAGGAGGAGTGTGAGAGATGGGACGCAGGATAATTTTCAGGGTCGCGTCGGCGGCCGTGTTGTGCGCGGCGTGGGCCGTGGCGGCGCAGGCTCAGGACTTCCGGCAGAGCTTCAACCTCGGGCCGGGCGGGTCTATCACGATCAAGAACGTTTCGGGCGACATAAACATTTCCGGCTACGACGGCTCGGCCGTCGAGGTCACGGCCTACAAGGAGGGGCGCGACCGCGACGAAGTCTCGGTCGAGAACCTGAGCACGGCGAACCGCGTCTCGCTTCGAGCCGACTACCCGGATCACTGCAACTGCGACGCGAGCCTTCGCTTCGAGGTCAGAGTCCCGCGCTCCGTCCGCTTCAACTTCGACAAGATAAGCACAGCGAGCGGCAACCTGAAGGCCGAGGGCATCACCGGCAACATCGAGATGAACACCGCGAGCGGCGACGTTGCGCTCTCGGGCGTGAGCGGCGAGATACGCGCCTCTTCGGCGAGCGGCACGGTCACGGTCAAGGACGCGGCGGGCAACGTCAACGCGAGCAGCGCGAGCGGCGACGTTGAAGTTGAGTTGACGCGCGTCGAGGGCGACGGCGACATGCGCTTCTCCACCGCGAGCGGCAACGTCCACGTGCGACTGCCCGCGAGCATCGACGCGACGGTCGAGATGTCCACGGTCTCAGGCGACTTGGAGACGAACCTTCCCATCGAGGTCGAGAAGGCAAAGTACGGCCCCGGCAAGCGCGCGCGCGGACAACTCGGCGGCGGCTCGCGCCTCCTCAAGATTTCTTCGGCCTCGGGCGACGTGAGCCTGAAGAGCCTCTAAAGTTTTGTGGGGCGTGGGAGTTCCCATGCGAAAGGGCGGCGGCACAGTGACGCGTGCCGCCGCCCTTTTTTTATCCCTTGCGTAGTTTAGAGGCGGGCTGCGATGCGACTTGCGACGGCGGGCGCAGCACGCCTCTAAACGTCTGTTGATAAGAGAAGCCTCATTCTTCTTCCTCTTCCGACGCTGCTTCGCCCGCGCCGCGCGCGCGCGGGTGGTGGCGCTCGTAGACGTTTCGAAGGCGCTCGCCCGTGACGTGCGTGTAGATTTGCGTCGTCGCGAGGTCTGCGTGGCCGAGCATCGCCTGAACCGAGCGCGTGTCAGCGCCGTGTTCGAGCATGTGCGTTGCGAACGAGTGGCGCAGCACGTGAGGCGTGACGCCGTCGAGCCCCGCCTTCGACGCGTGCGCGACGAGAGTCTTGTAGAAGACCTGCCGTGTGATTGGCCGGCCGAGGTATCCGACGAAAAGCTTCTGCGACTCGCGCCCCGCGAGCAGAGCGCGACGGGCCGCCTCGTACCTCTGAAGCCACGAGACGGCCGAGCGGCCGACGGGGATTCGCCGCTGCTTGCTCCCCTTGCCCGTGCAGAAGAGCACGCCCGCGTCCACGTCCACGCTCGACTTCGTCAAACCCACAAGCTCCGAGACGCGCAGGCCCGTCGCGTACAAGACTTCGATCATCGCGCGGTCGCGCACGCCCTCGGGCGTCGACGTGTCCGGCGCTTCGAGCAGACGCTCGACCTCCTGCTGCGTCAGGAATCGAGGGAGTTTCTGCTCGCCCTGCGGCGACGCGACCTCGGCCGTCGGGTCAACTTTGACGTGACCGTCGAGCAGAAGATATCTGAAGAAGCCGCGCGCCGCGCTCAAAGTCCGCGCGACCGAACTGGACGAAAGCCCCTCGCGCGAGAGCGACATTACGAACTGCGTCATGTCCGACTTGTCCAAGCCTTGCGGCTCTCGTCCGCGCGCCTCGGCCCAAGCCTTCAGACGCGCGAGGTCGCGCCTGTAACTCTCGACGGAGTTCGCCGCCAAGCCCTTCTCGACTTGCAGGTAGAGCACGTATTCACGCACGAGGTCTCGCGCCATTTCGTTTCCGTCTCAGCTCGTGGGCTTGTCGGGCGAAGGCATTGCCGCCGTGAACTCTTCGAGCATGCGGCGCGCGTAGGAGTTCAAGAGATGTTCGACGCGGTCGGGGTCGTGCGAGGCGACGATGAGTCCGACGTGGTGGAGCTTTCGGAGCCGGAAGACAATCTCGGGGTCGTCGTACGCGGACGTGTCGGGCCACTCCTGACGCGCGAGCGAGATGACTATCCCGGCGTAGTCTTCGCGCGACGCGGGCGCTTCGTATTGGCCGTGCTCGCCCGCGACTTCGATGCGCGCCCACTCGCGCCAGAGGTTGACGCCCGTCGCTGCCTCGACCACCTCCGCGATGTTCGCGCCGCCGACGCGCGCCGCCGTTTCGAGAAAATAGAAGCGGCCGTCGCCGCCCTTTATGAACTCTGTGTGCGTGACCCCGCGCGCGAGCCCGAGCGTGCGCACGAGTTCGTGGTTGAGCGAGTCGAGCGCCTGCGCGTCGGCCGTCTTGCGCGAGACGGTGCGCGTGAGGAAGACGCCGCCGCCGTGCGCCACCTCCATCGGCGGCTTGCCGTACTTGCTGACGGCGGTGAAGACGACCTCGCGCTCGGAGACGATCGAGTCCACGTGGAAGATGTCGCCGGGGATGAACTGTTCGAGCAGGTAGAAAGACTGGCGGTCGCCGAGGCGTTCGAGCAGCGGCCAGAGTTCTTCCGCCGAGTTTACTTTGCTGATGCCGACGGCCGAAGCCTCGCTCCTCGGCTTCAAGACCCAAGGCGGCGCGGCGCGCTCTGTGAACTCGCGCACGCGGTCGTGGTTGAGGACGTGTACGAACTCGGGGACGAGTATGCCGTGGTCGCGCGCCTTGACGCGCATGGCGAGCTTGTCGCGGAAGTAGCGCGCGGTGGTGTCGCCCATGCCGGGGATGCGCAGGTGCTCGCGCAGGGCGGCGGCGGTCTCAACGTCGAAGTCGTCGAGCGCGACGATGCGGTCTATCTCGCGCGTGCGCGCGACGTAGCTGACGCCGCGCACGAGGTCTTCGAGCTTGTAGTCGTCGGGGAGGTAGAAGAACTCGTCCACGTACTCGCGCGGCCAGTCGGCGTCGCGAAGCTTCTCCATCGTGACGGCGAGGACGCGGCAGCCCAAGCGCTTGCACTCGCGCAGAAACTCCTGCCCCTTCTCGAAGGTGACGACGCAGAGGACTGTCAGCGGGCGTTTGTCGGACAAGTCGGACTCTCCCGTGTGCGGCTGGCAGAACGTGCGTGGATGATAACGCATCCGACGCGCGTTGCAACAAGCCCACCCGACTTCGGCGGAACTTTTCGCGCCCGCGCGCGTCTGTGGAAGTGATAGACTTCGCCCTGCGCCGACAGTCGAAGCAGCCACGACTTTAAAGAATAAGGAGACGCCTCATGCAGCACAAGACTCTCCGCGCCGCGACGGCGGCCGCGACGTTTCTATTCGGCCTCGCCGCCGTCTGGCTCTCGGGCCTCGCCACGACCCTCGAAGTGAAACTCGCCGACTGGCTCGTGCCGACTTCCGACATCTCCGTCCTCGCCCCCACCGCGAGCGGTTGTGGACACGCTCTGACCATCCGGCACGCGGGCTACCCGCGAGACGACGAGGCGGATGTCTACGAAGCCGTGCTCAGGCAGATGTTCGGCGGCGGCCACGCTTGGCGTGTTCTCGTCGTCGCGTCGGAGACGGGCGAGTCCATGATGTACGAGCACAGCGGGCCGGACTTCGACGGGGTCGGGGCCGACACGTTCAAAGACTATCGCGCACAGAACCGCGCGCCGAAGAGGTTCGGCCGTCTTCAGTCACTCCCGGCCGAGCTTGTGCTGCTCGACCGCAGAGAGTTCTGGAAGATGTTAAAAAGCCGCGACGGCGACGGGTGGATGCGCTTCGAAGAGAAGTATCCGACCTCGAACGGCTTCATAGAGTTTTCCGCGGTCGGCTTCGACCACACGAGGGACGAGGCGTTGGTCTACGTTTCGAGGGTTTGCGGCTCGGCGTGCGCGGCAGGCTGGTACGTACTGCTCAGGAGGAACGCCGACGGCTGGCGCGTCGAGAATCAACTTCTGAGTTGGCAGGCTCCGAGCGAGTCGCGCTGGTAGACGGGGCTTGACGTGCGAGGGCCGCGCGGGACTTCGAACGAGTCCCGCGCGGCCCTCGAAGTTTAGCGTGCGGCCTCTTCAGGCTTTCGCCTTCGCGCCGTCGAACTTGAAGGCCGAAGGGCAGAGCTTCGCGACGGGGCACTCGCCGCAGAGCGGCGTGCGCGCCTTGCAGATTTTGCGCCCGTGCGCGATGAGCAGGTGCGGGAAGACAATCCAGTCCGTCTCGGGTACGAGCACTGCGAGGTCGCGCTCAATTTTCTCCGGCTGCTTCTCGGCCGAGAGGCCCAGACGCTCCGACAGGCGCGCGACGTGCGTGTCCACGACGACGCCCGACGCGATGCCGTAGGCGTTACCCAAAACGACGTTCGCCGTCTTGCGCGCGACGCCGGGAAGCTCTAACAACTCCTCCATCGAACGGGGCACGCGGCCGCCGTGTCGCTCGCCAATCATCCTGCACGCGCCCTGAATCGCCTTCGCCTTGTTGCGGAAGAAGCCCGTCGAGTGTATGTCGCGCTCAAGCTCTGCCGGAGGCGCGGACGCGTAGTCCTCCCAAGTCCGATACTTCCGGAAGAGGTCGGCCGTGACGAGGTTGACGCGCTCGTCCGTGCACTGCGCGGAGAGTATCGTCGCGACGAGCAGTTCGAGCGGGCTCGTGTGGTCGAGGCTGCAACGCGCGTCCGGGTACTCCTTCTTCAGCGTGCGAATTATCTGCCGAACGCGCTTCTTCTTCTCGGGAGTCGCTTCCAAGTCTCACCTCTTCGGAACTAGGTTCCAAGTTCCAGTTCCAAGTCGCAAGTTCAAAGTTTGAAGGCGTGTGTCTTCAACTTTGAATTTGCGACTTGGAACTTGGAACTTGATTTCAGCGCCTGCGTGCGCGTCGTCGCGTCGTCCTGCGAACGGGCTTCTTGGCACCCTTCGCAGCCTGCTCTTTGATGATGTCGATGACTGTCTGCTGCGGGACTGAGACGCGCAGGAAGAGCGTGTCGCCTTCGGTTCGATTGACCGCCGACGCGAGCATCGCGAGCCCCTCACGCGTGCGCACGGCGTCATTGCCCTTCGCCTTCGACAAGGCGTCGCGAAGCATATTCTCGGCGAACGTCTGTCCCATGCGCACGAGGCCGCTGAAGGCGGAGGCGTGCTCGGGCGCGTCGGTCGTCACGGCGACGCCGAGCGTGAAGTCTGCCGCGGTCATCCCCTGCGAGATGTTCAACTGCTTGACCCAGCCGATCATCTGGTCGAACTGCGCGTTGGCTGGCACGCCGTACTTGTGCGCCATCTCCGCGAGGTTCGGCGGCAGCTCCGCCGTGACGCTCCAGATGGCGTCGGAGTCCTGCGCCGCGAGCGACAGGAGGCTCGGCCTCAGCGTGCCCTGCCCGCCCGAAGCGTCCACCGCCGAGCGCACGAAGGCGGGCACGCCCGCGACGAGCGTGTTCGAGTCGAGCGCCGTGACGGCGAATTCGGAGTACGGGAACGGCTTCGGCTTCGGCGCTTCGCCGTCCGCGTTTCCGAGCGTCTCGGGGGTCTTGCCCGTCATCTTGGAGAGCGTCTCGGCGTCGATTATCTCGATGGACTTCGAGCCGTAGGTCTCCGTGCGGCTCGGGAGGTCTCGCGCGGCGAGCGCAATCTTGCCGAGCGCGAGCATCGAGTCGGCGTTGAAGTTGCCCCTGACGACGATGACGAACTCGGGCGGCGTGCCCGCGGGCGCGTCCTCGTTGAAGCGAACGCCCGCGGCGGCGAACTGTAGGCCGCGCACGTCGAAGCCGATCTTCTTCGACTCGTCGAGCATCTTCCGGTAGTCGGCCGGGGGCATCACCTTCGGCATCACTTCGTTGACGATGCGTTGGGCGTTGATGAAGAGTACGGCCTGCGAGTCCGGGAAGGTCGCGAGCGCGCCGCGCGTGTCCACGGGCGGATGCGCGACGCCATACACGGACGTCTGCGCGACGGCTGACGAGGCGAGCGCGCACATCAGCGCCAGAGGCAGAAGGAGCCTCGCGGGGATAAGTTTTCTCATTGTGTCAGAGTTTCCTTTCAGATAACGGGAGAGCGAATGAAACGAACCGGGGCGCGTCCAAAATAATCGTTAGAAGTTCAAAGTTCAAGACGAAAGTTTGAACTCCAAAGTTTCAGGTTCAAAGTTTCAAGTTCCAAGTTGAGGACAGTCTTGCTGCCTTCAACTTCAAACTTGAAACTTTGAACCTTGAACTATCGAATCGGCACGTCGAGCGCGAAGCCGCCGGGGCGCGCGCGCTGGCCCGGCTCTGTGAAACGCAGGTCTGCGAACTGCACGAGCCAGCCGCCCGACTCGTCTCGCCGCACGCGCGCGACGGGAAAGCGCGCGAAGTCGAGAAGGACTCTCGCGCGTTCGTCCTCCGACGCGCGCGAGACGAGCGCGGCATCCTCGCCCGTAGGCTTCTCGACCGAGACGAAGTTGCGCGTGCGCGTCGAGGACTCGCCGAGCGTTACGTCGAAGCGGAACGTCGCGCGGTCAGTCTCCGCGAGGCAGCGCCACGCCAGAGGGTCTGCCGGGAGCGGCGTCGCCGCCACGCGCGTCAACATCTTTTGAGGCTCGGACGGGAAATCTTGCGCGACGTGCTCCGCAATGCTCTGTGCCCTCGCCTGCAAAACGGCGAGCGCGCAGCAGTATGCGAAGACGAATGCCAGCGACGCTGCCGCCAACTTCCCGCCGAAGCGCGCGCCCGCGCCGAGCCTTTGAAGCAACACGAAGGCCGCCAGCCCCGCGAACCAGCTCGCGTACGCGGCATACGCGGCCCGCCCCGTGAAGAGGTAGAAGACGCCGAACGCCGCGAGCGCGGCCAGCGCCCAAGCGACCTCGCGGAGCCGCGTCCGCGCCGTCAGCAGAAAGCACGCGCCGCCCGTGACGAGCCAAATCCAAGGGTCTACGACGAAGAGTATGTCTCCGTAAATCCAACGCCCGTCCCAAGGCAGCAGCGGCCGCACGCCGTAACTGTTCGTCCAATCCAAAAGAGGGTGCGACGCGATGAGAAGAAGCGAGCACAGCATCAGCCACTTCAGTCGCGCGCGCGGCTCCCGCCCGCGTGCGCGCGCGACGAGCCTCTCAACCCCGACGAACATAAACGGGAACACGACGCCGAGCGCGAGCGTGCCGACTACCGAGTGTGTGATGCCCCTGTGGTTCGCGAGGTAGTAGGAAGGCCCGCCCGCGAGCGCGACGATGTCCGCGTCCGGCAGGTTCGCCGCGGCCACGCACACGACGGTCGCGTAAGGACTCAAGCGCCCGAGCCCCGCCTTCGCCGCCGCCAGCCCTACGAGAGAGTGCGTGAGATTATCCACGGAAGACAAATGATGAATGCGGAGTGATGAGTGATGAATTGAAGGCAAGCTGTCTTTTATTCATCACTCATCACTCCGCATCCATCATTTCCCTCAGAACGGTAGCGCGCCGGGCGCGGGTTTCGGTTCTTCGGGGAGTTGTGCGAAGCGCGCGGGGTTTAGCTCTTGCAGCTTGTCGGAGGCGGAGCGTATGACGCCAGACTCGGGCACGGGCTTGCCGTTCTTGCCCTGCGCCTCGCGCGCGGCCCTGACCATGTTGAAGAGGATGTCGACGGCCTCATCCTTCTTGCCCTGCTTCTCGTAGACGGACGCGAGCCGCAGCTTGATCGTGTTCTCCGAGACCGAGCGGTTCTTGTCCGCGAGAAGCTCCTGATAGAGCGCCGCGGCCTGATCGTACTGCGCGTCGGACTCGCGCGCCTGCGCGAGCGCGAACTTCGAGCGCGCCGAAACGTCCGCGTCGCCGCTCTTGGCCAAAGCCTCAAGCTCGCTCAAGCCCTTCGGCCGGTCTTTCCAGCACAGTGGGATCCGAAGCTTGGAATTCACGTGACTTGAAGTCGCGGC
>JADMIO011302050.1_pt1 | contig 10614 bp, 8 predicted proteins | sample 8958161 | NCBI WGS metagenome assembly JADMIO01 (sample SAMN16585339, study PRJNA669376) | soil metagenome | isolation source: Crop rotation soil | place: USA: Cullars Rotation, Alabama | collected 2011
CCGAAGGTGAGCCAGTGTGATTACATTTGCGGCCTAACTGTGGCCAGTCCAGTTACGCTGGAGTCACTAGTATTTAGGTGACACTATAGAAGCGGCCGCGACAACTTGTCCACGTGGAATTCTAAGCTTAGGATCCCAATGTGCTGGAAAGTACCGGCACGCTTTGTTCATGGCCATATGGCCGCTACCAAAGTTCACCTCCGGTATCTACCGCGTCTGCAACCTCAAGAGCACACTGCATTTGGCTGCACTATTCCACGTTTCAGTCACCTCGGCGATTGAACCTCGGAATGGCGCAACTAGCAGGTAAATCCCCTGCCGTATGGCCGTACGGCGTTGGTTGAGGCCCCCGTGAAGAATTTCGGCTCTCGCAGCACTCTGGTAACTCTCTTACTCACCCTCACCACCATGCTGGGCTGTTCCTCCTTGAACGCCAATCCAGTCACAGCGCAGCAGGATCAAAAAGGACCTGGCAGCAGCTCCAATGGAATCACTCTGAACTCCAGAAGCATTAACTTTGGTAACGTGCCCGTGGGGAAGACGCAGGCAAAATCGGTAACCGTTTCCAACCCCGGCGTCGGAATCATGACCATTACCAAGGCCTCGATTGTTGGATCAGGATTTGCCATCACAGGGCCGAGCATGCCACTGGTACTGTCGCCCAAGCGAAGCGCGAACATCGGCGTTAGTTTCACTCCGGCAGCCAGCGGCACGAAATCCGGGATCATTTCCCTGACCGGGACCACCAGAATCAGATTTGGCAGAAGCAGCGGCAACCGGCGCGGCCGCGAGGTGCCAGTCGACATCGCCTCAAGCACCGTCTCGACTACATTCACTATTTCCGTATCCGGTGTTGGGACGACCAACGGACAACTTGCGGTCACCCCTGCAACTCTCGCGTTGGGCAGAGTAAAGATCGGCGGCAGCCAGACTCAGTCTGTGACGCTGGCTAACTCGGGCACTTCGACGGTCACGGTTAAGCAAGCGACCGTCAGCGGCCGCGGCTTCAAAATGAGCGGCCTTACTTTCCCCATGAAGTTGTCTCCGGGACAGAAAAAGACTTTCTCGGTCACGTTCACGCCGCAAGCGACAGGAAGCGCGTCCGGAAGTGTTGCAGTTACCAGCGATGCGCCGAACCCGGTAGTCAGCGTTCCCGTAACCGCGGTAGCAGTTGGTCCGGGCACGTTGGCATCGAGCCCAGCTAGCATCAATTTCGGAAGCGTCCAGGTGGGCCATCCCGAAAGCTCCTCAGCAACCATCGTTAACACCGGCACGGCGAACGTGACGGTATCGCAGGCCAGCGTCTCGGGAGCCGGCTTCACCATGAGTGGGCCGGGGCTTCCCGCCACCCTGGCTGCAGGCCAGAGCGCTTCGTTCAACCTAACCTTTACGCCAACTTCGGGCGGAGCAGCTAGCGGATCGTTGTCCGTCAGCAGCGATGCATCAAACGGCGTGCTGGCGATTCCTCTTACCGCAACCGCGGTCACCACAGGATCGTTGACTTCATCCCCATCCAGCCTGAATTTTGGGACCGTGCAGATGGGCACGCCGAAAACACTGTCGGCAACCTTGACCAATTCCGGCGGCACCAGCGTCACCGTTTCTCAAGCTACCCTCGCGGGCGCAGGTTTCACGCTGAACGGGCTTAGCTTGCCGGTTGCACTGGCTGCTGGACAGACCAAAGCATTGAGTGTGACCTTCACTCCGCAGGCAAGCGGATCGGCGACGGGCAGTATTTCAATCGCCAGCAATGCATCCAACACCAGCATGACCATCCCTCTCACCGCAACCGTAGCCGGTGCCGGAGCATTGAGCGCCAGTGACTCCAGTCTGGATTTTTCCACCGTTCCAGTGAGCAGCACTAACACCCTGTCGGAGACTCTGACCAATACCGGCAGCAGCACGGTTACGGTGAGCCAGGCCAATGTCTCGGGAACTGGTTTCCGTATTACCGGATTGACCTTGCCTCTCACGCTGGCTGCCGGTCAAAGCTTTACGTTCGGTACGGTGTTCGCACCAACGACTGGCGGCAGCGCCACTGGATCGATCTCAGTGGTCTCGGACGCGGCCAACTCCACTCTCAACATTTCGCTGGCGGGAACTGCAAGTGTCTCCGGTCAGTTGGCGATAAGCCCTGGCGCCTTGAACTTCGGCAGCGTGATCGTGGGACAGACCAAATCCTTACCCGCTTCTCTCACTGCCAGCGGTTCGAGCATCACCGTCACTGCGGCTAACCTGAGCACTTCAGAATTTGCCGTGAGCGGCCTCTCGCTACCGGTAACTTTGGCGGCTGGCAAGAGCCTATCGTTCACCATCAGCTTCACGCCGCAATCCAGCGGTGCGGCTTCAGCCAGCGCATCGTTCGTCAGTAACGCTTCCAACTCGTCACTACAACAGTCTCTATCGGGGAACGCGACGGCGGCACCTCAACACAGCGTCGCTCTTTCCTGGACGCCGAGTTCTACAGGATCCGTTGTTGGCTATAACATTTACCGTGGCGGTAAAACAGGCGGACCTTACTCGCAGATCAACGCGATGAACGCCGACACCACCTTCACTGACAGCACGGTGCAGTCGGGTCAGACATATTTCTACGTCACCACCGCTGTTGATGGGACGGGGAAAGAGAGCTCATTCTCAAACCAGACACAGGCAACAATTCCGACTCCGTAATTGCAGGTTTGCAAACCTCTGAGTAAATGGGGGCGTGACAAAATTCACGCCCCAATTTTTTGCCTCAGACTCTGTCCAACAAGAAGCTTCGCAAGATCAGCATGACGCCCTGAATCGCGCACCAGAGTCCAGGTTCAGCAAATGTTGAATTCTGTTCAACGTTGATCTTGCGAACAATTTCAATATCTCCTCAAGCATTCACTCTTCGCACTTTCATTCAGTGTCAATCCGTCTGAACCCAATTTGGGACCGATGGTAATGTACTTGTGACATCTTCTCGGTCCGAGATGTCTCGTCTAACTTGCAGACAAGCCCTTGCAGGGTTCCATTCAACATGGAATTCATTCGCGGCGAACAGCGAAAATCGTCGACCCGTTCGCCCGATCACACGTAGTTCAGTTCGCGATAGTTCGCGAAGCATTCGCGGCACAATTTTTACAGTTAAGGAGCAACAGACGAATGAGTGGAAGATTGTTTTTGGGGCTGACAATTCTAGTGGCCACCATCGCGCTCGGGTGCGGTGGCGGAAGCAGCACGCACATGGATGTGGCCGCAGGTCAGCTAGTGGTAACACCCGCTACTCTTGATTTCGGCAAGGTGGCGGTTGGACAAACCGCGACCCGGACAGGAACTCTCCACGCCGGAAATGCGCGCATCACGGTGACTTCGGCCGACTGGAGTGGAGAAGGATTCTCCCTCGAAGAAATTACGTTTCCTCTAACCGTAGCCGCGGGCCAGAGCGTTCCCTTCAAGGTGACTTTCACTGCGCTGAAAGACGGTAGTTCCGCGGGACAAATCAGCTTCCTCAGCGACGCCTCAAACTCTCCTCATGAGGAAGCGCTGAACGCCAAGGCAACGCAGGGTTCAGGCAGCACCGGAACGGCGACCGACACAGGCCACAGCGTCACCCTTTCATGGAAAGGTGGCAAGCCCAACACCATCGGCTACAACATATATCGAGGGATCAAGTCGAAGGGGCCGTATTCGAAAATCAACGCCAGCCCGCACTCCAAGTCGACTTTCACGGACAATTCAGTCCAGGGCGGAGAAACCTACTTCTACGTCACCACTGCCCTAAACCGGAACGGAAAAGAAAGCCGGTACTCGAATCAGGTCCAGGTAACCATCCCGAACTCCTGATAGGCAGCAAAGAAACTTTCAAAACAAGGAATTAACTTCCCGAAGGGATCAATGAAAGTAGCCCGCCACAACTTTCAGTGGCGGGTCCCCTGGGATGAAGAGCGCGTGCCGTACGGACACTTGAAAGACAAAGGCGACTTTTCAAACCACTCGACTCTTGTTTCAGGCTAAATATCGAAGCATCATCTCAAAGAAACTGTACTTCCACTGGCGATCGCCTCTTCCACCGCAATGGTCGCCGAGGTAACTTCGATCAATTCTTTAAACGGTATGGGTGAACCGCCGCCGCTGCGCATCGCTTCCAGCGTGACTTCGATCTCGCGAGCGTGTCCCTTATCCCGCCGCGCATTGCTGCGCCTGGACTTCCCATCGCGGGCCAGTTCCAGACTGCGAAAGTCATCAATCCGCCCGACTTTCCCTTCGCAGAACACTTCATATACCTCTTTCGAGACCGACCGGTCGCCGTTGGCCAGGTAGACCACATTCGCGATCGATCCATCCTGAAATGCGACCGTGGTTACCACATTGTCGCGGTTGTAGCGCGCGCCGTCCGGAATTGCATGGGCTGTGACACTCACGATGGCGGCCCCAACCATGAAGCGGGCCCAATCCACGAAGTGGCAAAGCTCGCCAACAATCCTCCCGCCTCCGTCCAAATCACCCTGCACCCAGTGCTCCCGAGGTATGTGGCCGGCGTTTACTCGGATGTTAACAACTGTTGGTTCCTGCCGGCCGGCGAAGAAATCCTTTAATTTTCGGCTAAACGGAGCAAATCTGCGATTGAAACCGACTGTCAAAAACGGATTGCGGCCGTCTTCTTTTTCGGCCGCGTAGGCACAGCGCACTTCCTCCAACTGCTCGCGGTTCACCGCCAGCGGCTTTTCAACGAATACCGCCTTGTGATTCGAAAGCGCGGCAACCACGTATTGCGCATGACTGTCGTGGCGCGAAAGCACGAACACCAGGTCGGTCTCTTTGTCCTGAATCAACTCGGAGGGTTGCACCGCTCGATCGAAATGAAACAATCTGCGGGCCGATTCCGATGCAACGCCCGAAGCAGTAGCGACAGAGTGCAACATGACTCCACGCCCCTTTTTCAGCGCAGGGAAAATCGTGTCACGCGCGAAGTTCCCGCGCCGATACAACCAACCCGCAGGACATCTTGGGAAGCACTCGGCGAGTTTGAGATCGAGGGATCCGCCGAACGGGCCGGCATCGGCAGTAACGCCCGGCTGGGGTATTCAAGCAACACGGTATAAGCTCGCGTCTCTTTCAGATCCTGATAGGCGCGGCTTCCCTGCTCTACCGGACAACGCCTTTCAACCAGTGGCGTTACGTTCACTGCGCCGGAAGCAAGCAACTCCAGGAACGCTTCCATGTTGCGTTTTTCAGTCCAGCGAACATATCCGACGGGATAGTCAACGCCGTCTTCCTCGTAACGCGGATCGTAGCGTCCGGGGCCGTAGGAACGCGAAAGAACCAGAGAGAGCTCTTTCATGTACATGGCCTTGCGGGACACTCCTAAATCAACCGTGCCCACGACAACGATGCGACCGCGCTCGCGGGAAATTTCCGCTGCCAGCTCGATGGGATCTGCCGTAGGAGAAGCTGCCGTAACGATCGCCGCGTCAGCTCCGTGCCTAGCGAACTCGCGCAGTCGCAATGCACTGTCGCGGTCGGCGGAACATAGACAAAGATCTGCGCCAAATTGTCGTGCCGCCTCAGATCTTTCACGATCAAGATCGATGGCGACCACACGGCAGCCCGCGGCCTTTGCGAGTTGTACGGTAAGAACTCCCACCAGGCCGGCCCCGATGACCGCCACAACTTCACCCAGCACCGCCTGACTTTGCCGGAAGCCCTGGAGTGCAATCGCGCCGATCGCGCTCAGCGAAGCTGCTTCGAGTGGAACTGCATCCGGAACCGCCACCGCCAAATTCTTGGGGACGAAATTAACTTCGCAATGACTGGCGTATCCCACACCTGCGCAGGCAACGCGATTTCCCGGCTGAAACTCCGAGACACCTTGTCCTGCTGCAATCACGATCCCGGCACAGCTGTAACCCAGAGGGGCCAGATTATCCAGCCGCGACTGCACTTTTTGGTAAGCCGCTTTCACACCCGCTGTCCGCGCAAAGTCAACAACTTGTCGCACCAGATCGGGTCGCGCCAGAGCCTTTCCGAGCAATGACTTTTCTACCTGCTCTCGATGAGCCAGCTCCGTGCCCGCACTGATGGCGGAGAAGGCCGTGCGCACCAGAATGCCGCCCGGCCGCAGCTCAGGTTGCGGGACTTCCTGACCCGTTACTTCCCCTGAGCGAACGTTTTCCACAATGGCGCGCATGATGATTCGCTATTGTCTCATCACGCGGCAATCAGGTGAAAGAACGGTCACACCGCTTGTGTTTCCAGGCTCGCCCAATATCCGGTTTCATACCCTTATTTCGGGCGCTCTTGTGTGTTTTGGCCTGAAGCCCGTATAATCCTTGCACCGTAGAGAAATCGTATTAGGTGTAGGCAACTCGTTGGGTCGCCCACTCGTCCAAAGCACGATGTCGTAGAAGGTCTTCGAACGTCTGTCGATCTTCTTCACCGCACAGCCTGGCTTCCGCGACATCGGCGGTAGCGTCATTCGCGTTTCTGGTCATGACGCTCCCCATGACTCCCATTCGCGTTGGAGGATTTTTGATGCCATCGGTACGATATCGTTCCTCGTCTATCCCCCGGAGGAATGGTCGAAGGCTGTTTCTGACCATCACCGCAAACCTTTTATCCTTATTACTAATCGCGTGCGGTGGAGGTACAGCGCCGTCTACGCCATCGACACCATCAACACCACCGCCTCCTCCGCCACCGCCCACTTCCAGCGTTACAGTCTCGCTTTCGCCGCAGCTTTCCGCCTTAACGCTTTCGCAGCCGCAAACTGTCACTGCTACGCTCACTGGAGGCACGGGAACGATGCAGTGGTTTGTTGATGGAGTGGAAAACGGCAATACTGCGGTTGGAACGATCACCAGCGCCAGCGACACCACGGCGACTTACACAGCAAGCGCAACCACTGCGCCGGGCAACCATAGCATCACAGCGCAAGTCGTCGGAGGAACGCTAAGCACCGCGGTCACCGTCGCGGTAACTGACCTGGTGGCTGTTTCCACGCACCACTACGACAACGCGCGCACCGGTCAAAATACCAAGGAGTACGCACTCTCTCCGTCGACTGTTTCCTCCACTTCATTCGGCAAACTTTTTTCCTGCACAGTAGACGGTCCGGGATACATCTACGCCGCGCCGCTTTACGTAGCCAACTTGTCCATGAGCGATGGCAAAAAGCACAACGTAGTCTTCATAGCTACGGAAAGTGACTTTGTCTATGCCTTCGACGCCGACTCGAGTTCTTGCCAGCAGCTTTGGAAACAAAGCATGCTGGGCCCTGGCGAAACAACAGTCCCTCCCGCGGACACAAATGAAACCGCGGATCTGACGCCCGAACTCGGCATCACGTCAACCCCAGTCATCGATGTGCAAGCTGGGATCATTTATATCTGCGCTAACTCAAAGGGTTCAGGCGGATATCCTTATCGCCTGCATGCCCTCCAATTGGCCTCCGGTGCGGACGCGATCAGTCCGGTTGAGGTCACTGCTTCACATTTCGTTGCGCAATTCCACCTGCAGCGCCCCGCCCTTCTGCTGAATAACGGCACGTTGTATGTGGCCTTTGGATCTCATGGCGATCACAATACATACCAGGGCTGGGTCATGGGCTATGACGCGGCTACGCTGACTCAGAAGTTTGTGTGGTCTTCCACCGACCCGACCAGTGGAAACAATCAGGGAGCGATCTGGCAGTCAGGCGCCGGTCCGGCCGCCGATGCTGCCGGCAACATTTATGTGGAGACTGCAAATGGGCAGTTCGATGCCAACTCCGGAGGGCTCAATTATTCGGACTCGGTGATAAAGCTCAGCGCCACGGGCGCAGTGCTGGACTATTTCACCCCTTACAACGAATCCGCGCTCAATACTTCGGACGTCGATCTAGGATCCGCAGGTCCGATCGTCCTGCCGGATTCTGTCGCCTCTCCCGCACATCCACACCTGGTTGTCGCAACCGGCAAGCCGGGAATCCTCTTCCTGCTCGATCAGGCGAACCTGGGTAAGTTCAATTCGATTTTGAGCCAGGATCTGCAGGAAGTGAACGTCCAGTCAAATGGGCTGAATGTTTTTACCGGTCTTTTCGGACAGCCCGCCTACTGGAATGGCAATCTCTACACCGCCGCTTACTCCGATTACCTGAAGCAATACCCGATTGCCAGTGGCACGATTGCCAGCACCCCGCTATCGCATTCCAGCGGCGTCTATAATAAGCGCGGAGCAGCGCCTATCGTCTCCGCCAACAACACCAGCGGTGGAATTGTCTGGGCGCTCGATATCAATGGCTATCCCGGCAGTCCCGCCATTCTTAACGCTTACGACGCGACCGACCTGACTCATCAGCTCTACAGCAGTCCCACCAGCGGGAACGGCGCAGCCGGCAACGCGGTTAAATTTACCTCGCCCACCATTGCCAACGGGAAGGTATATATCGGATCGCAGGGACGGTTCGACGTATTTGGATTGCTGCCCAACTGATTTGTCAGGAAGTCTAGAAAAAATCGGAGCGGTCATACCGGGCATGCAGAGCATCGCGCGCGGAGCGCATATACACTCCGCGCGTGTACTGCAAGCACGCTAGCCTTTGCTCAGGATTTCCGCGATGCGCTGTCCCGCGTGTCCATCCCACAGGGGCGGTACTGAGCTGGCTTTCTGTTTACCTTCGAGCACTTTCGCCAGCTCGGTGCGAAGTGTAGCTCCATTCTGCCCCACCAGGATGTTCGTGCCCATGGTGACGGTAACGGGACGCTCCGTATTGTTCCGCAACGTCAGGCACGGCACTTTCAGATAAGTGGTTTCTTCCTGAATTCCGCCAGAATCGGTGACCACGGCGGTAGCGCGGCGCTGAAGCGCCAGAAATTCGATGTAAGGTAACGGCTCCCGCAAATCCAACTGGCTGGCATCGAACCCGAATTCGGAGATCCGCTGGCGCGTCCGCGGATGCACCGGGAACACAACCTTCAACTGGCTGTTCAGCTCCAGCAGAGCCTCCAGAATGCCCTTCAAGGTTCGGTCATCATCGACATTCGCGGGACGATGCAGTGTCACCAGGATGTAACGGTCCGGTAGTCCATTCAGGTTCTTTTCGATCGCCGCGGGCAGAAGCCGGACCAGCGAATCGATCATGACGTTACCTACGAGGTGAATCTTGCTGCGCGGTATCCCCTCATTCTCGAGATTCTCGTCGCCATCCGCGGACGGGGTGAACAACACGTCGGCAAGTTGGTCGGTAACCAGCCGATTAATCTCTTCCGGCATGGTGCGGTCGCGGGAGCGAAGGCCAGCTTCGACGTGGCCAACCTGGATGAGCAGTTTGGAGCAAACCAGCGCCGCCGCCACCGTAGAGTTCACATCGCCATAAACCAACACCATGTCGGGTTTGCGCTCCAGCACAATGGGCTCGAAGCGCGTCATGATTTCCGCCGTCTGGCGGGCATGGCTTCCCGAACCGACCCCGAGGTTCACGTCCGGCGCGGGGATCTCCAGCTGCTGGAAAAATACATCCGACATGTTGGTGTCGTAGTGCTGCCCGGTATGAATGAGGGTCTGCTTTACGTTGGAGTGATGCTTGAGCGCCCCAAGCACCGGCGCAACTTTCATCAGATTTGGCCGGGCACCCACCACGTGAAGAATATGCATGCAGGAACTCCTGTTATCGAGTGTACTATCACTGAAAGTTGAGTCAATTGCCGTCGGTAACGCTTCAACAAAAGCATGGCCCCGATATGCAAACCAACCGGATTGAAGCAGAAAACACTTCCGCTACAGCATTGGAATGTTCGTGAAGATTGACCAGGATTGCCTCAGGAAGCAGCGGGACCGGCCCGATAACGGCGATGTTTTCGGGAAGCATTCCACGCGTATGAGATAAAGTGGCGCGTGGCCTTGAGCAAACCGAGGCCCAGATACTCCCGGTAGACACGCCAGTGCTGGCGGGCGCCTTTCCACTTATTTTTGGAGATACCCGAAGGCGAGAGACGGTACTGCGTCAGAACCTCGCCGAGCCCGGCTGCAGTCTTCCCGTCGCGCAGGATTGTGCACCACAGAGCAAAGTCCTGGCGTGTGCGCATGTCCGGAAATCGCACCTCACCGACTTTCTCGCGGTCCAGAATGACTGTTGAGCAACCAATCAGACTGTTGCCCAGCAAGTGCTCGTAATTCATCTCAGGCGGTACTGCCGGGGCCAGTGAGAGCCACTCTCCGGTCGCCGAGATGACTTCATATGCCGTGAAGGAAAAGCCCGCCCCGTTTTTTTGCATAAAGGCGAGCTGATGCGAAAGCTTTTCGGGATGCCAGCGATCGTCGCTATCGAGGAAGGCTACGAATCTCGACTTCGCCAGTTCCAGGGCGCGGTTGCGGCAATATCCGACACCACGATTCTTCGCCAGGCGCTCGACTACCAGCCTCGGCTCTTCTTTCGCCAGTGCTTCCAGGATCTTGGGAGTGTTATCGGTCGATGTGTCATCCACGACTACCAATTCCCAATCCTGAAAGGTCTGATTCATAACCGAGCGAATCGCGTCCTCCAGATAAGCCTGGACGTTGTACGCCGGCATGATCACGGAAACGGTTGGTGAACCGGTCGAATGGGGGCCCTGTAGGTTCGATCCGCCACTCACCGCTTCGAACCTCGCGCGCCGGCGGTTGTCTTGT
>JADMIO011127051.1_pt1 | contig 10613 bp, 7 predicted proteins | sample 8958161 | NCBI WGS metagenome assembly JADMIO01 (sample SAMN16585339, study PRJNA669376) | soil metagenome | isolation source: Crop rotation soil | place: USA: Cullars Rotation, Alabama | collected 2011
GCCGCGACTTCAAGTCACGTGAATTCCAAGCTTCGGATCCCACTGTGCTGGAAAGCGCCCACCGAACAGGTCCACCCATCCCGGCCAGAGCGTGTCCACACTGGGAGACATCGCGAGACCCATCAACACCACGAACGGCAGCAGAACGAAGATCACGCTCAAGTACGCAACCTTCTGCAGCACGTTGTACTCGCGCGCCGCCTCGCCATGCGGATGACGAAAGCGCAGGTGATCCACGATGGATCGACCCACGGAGCGCCAATCGCGCCGTGTGGGCGTGAGATCTCGCGAGAGGTGACGACTCCAACCGGAATAGGCGACGTACAACGCGCCATTGATGACGAGTACCCACGCGAAGAAGAAATGCCAGCGTCTCGCCATCGCCAGCCATTGCACATCGGGCAGCGTGATCCACCACGGGAAGCCGCGCTCCACGAGTTGCCCGTCCGGGTCTTTCGAGAGCCCCAGCACGCCGGTGGTGTGCACCTTGCGGCCGAGCACATTGGTGATGCCAACCGGCTCCCCACTGTCCGTCGTCTCCGCACTCAGCTTCAGCACGGGAGGACGGCCGTCGTACGAAGACTTGCCCCAGTACAACGCGGGGTGCGCATTGAATATCTGCAGTCCGCTCATTAACAGGATGAGGAGCGCAAACACGTTCACCCAGTGCATCACGCGCACGGCCAACGTGTGCCGCAGGTACGTGTACCCGCGCGCGGTCTTCTCGCGCTCAGTTGTAGGCTGCGCCATGAGCTCCCGCCGCCTGCATCGCTGCGGGCTCGGTGCGTGGTCTGAAAGAGCCCGCCGTTGCGGTGCGTCGCGCGACATCTTATCGCCGCAACTGGCTGGCTCGCAAAGCGCAGCCAAGACGCGGGATTTTCGCGCGGCTCGCGAGGCTGCTGCATCGGCTGAACCCACGGTCGCGGACCGAAAGCGGCGACGGCTTGCCAAGCGCGGGGCGCGGGCGCAAGCTCGCCCGCGTTCCAACGTCGCGCTTCGCGTGGCGAACCTCGATAACAACTAGACAACGGGGGGTATCAAAATGGGCAAGATCAATGTCGGGCGAGTGATCCTCGGGGGCCTGCTGGCGGGGCTCGTGATCAACGTGTTCGAGGCCGTGCTGAACACGCTCGTATGGGCCAAGCAGGGCGACGCAATGCTCGCGAAGCTCGGCCTCACGCCACCGGGCCCGCAGCAGATCGCGTGGTTCATCGTGTTCAGCTTTGTGTTCGGCATCGTGCTCGTCTTCACATACGCTGCGATTCGGCCGCGCTTTGGCGCTTCAGTGAAGACCGCGCTCATTGCCGGTGGCACGCTGTGGCTCGCGGGTCTGCCGCAGGCCATCAGCCAGAGCATCCTCGGCATCATGCCTCCGGACCTCGCGACCATGGGGGCCGTCGCCGCTTTGATCGAGATCGAAGTGGCCGCGATCGCCGGCGCGTGGCTCTACAAGGAGGCCTGACCGCGGAGAGTCGTGCCCTCGACCTGCAGGGTCCGGTCTTCGCAGGAATTTCCACGGCGTAAGTAGCAAGCGGGCGGTTCACTCACTGAACCGCCCGCCGCATCAGAGCTCCTCCGCCCGGTTCAGACCAGGAACTGATCCGTCGTCAGCGCATCCGTGCTCATCCCGCGCAGCGTGATGTGCTGCGCACCGAGGTCGAGCACTACATCGCCATTCACATCGCTCGCGTGCGCCATCAGCCAATCGAAGTTGACGTCGAGGCCCGAGAGATCGAGAACGTCCCCGGCATTGAAATTCTGGACCACCAGATTCCCGCCGCCCTGGATGATGATGTTGTCGCCGGCGCCGCCGTCCAGCACGTCCGTGCCACCGCCGCCGATCAACACATCATCTCCATCGCCGCCGAGCAGCACGTCATCCCCCGCGCTACCGATGAGGATATCGTCGCCCGCGCCGCCATCCAGCACGATATGGGCGCCGCCGGCTGCGACACTGGAAGCGTCCATGACGTCGTCGCCGCCAAGTCCCTTCACGGTGACGGTATCGGCCACCTCGGCACCGCTCACGTTCACCTGCGCAGCCAGCCCGGACACTTGGATGTCAGTGCCTTGCCTGGTGATCACCGCGACATCATCGCCGTTCGTTGCGAAGGCCGTAACGGAGTCAGCCGCCGCGTCGCCTACGCCTGCGGCATTGGCGAGATTGACGTTGACCTGAGTGACGTCCGTGCCGGAAAGATCGTTCACGTTGATGTTGTCGACGCCGCCCAGCGCGTTGAAGGTGATGTGCTCGACGTTGTCCGAGTCCATCGTCACGTTCGCGATGTTACGGGCGAACAGTACCCGCCCGCCGTTCGCGGAGATGTCGACGTTCTCCGCTACATTGGCGCCATTGAACAGCATCGTGTCGACGCCGGCCTGGCCTTCCACAATGTCGTTGTCATCGCCCGGGTTCCAGATGAACGTGTCGTCACCTGCGCCCATGAGGGCGGTGTCGTTGCCGTCGCCGCCGATGAACACGTCATTGCCCGCGCTGCCGATGAGCTTGTCGACGCCGAGCCCGCCGGACAGCGTGAGATGCAGCGAGTCCTTTGCAAAGCCTGAAGCGTTGATCGTGTCATCACCGGCCCCACCGTCGACGGTCAGAGCGTCGCGGCCATCCGCATCTGCACCAGCGATGCGCAGCTCGGTCGGAATGCCCGTGACGCGGGCTTCACCGTTCACCGTCCTCACCTGGATGGTTTCCGCAGCCTGCGTGCCGTTGTCGGTGATCGTATCCGTCTGACCATCGCCGATCTGGCCCACCGTTCCGCCGAGATCGACCGTGAAGCGCGTGACATCCGTGCCCGTCAGGTCGCCGACGTTGATGGTGTCCGCGCCGCCGAGCGCGTTGAACGTGACGATTTCCACGTCGTTCGTGTCCATCGTGATGTTCGCGATGTCGCGCGTGAACCGCAGCCGCTCGCCGTTGGCGGAGAGATCGATTTTTTCGCTCACATTCGCGCCGTTGAACAGCATCGTGTCCGTGCCGGCCTCGCCTTCGACGACGTCGCTGCCGTCACCCGGGTCCCACTGAAAGGTGTCGTTGCCGGCGCCCATGAACGCGGTGTCGTTGCCCTGGTTGCCATCGATGAAGTCGTTGCCATCGCCGCCGATCAGCGTGTCCGCGCCACGACCGCCGAGGATCGTGTCATTGCCCGCGCCCGCATCGATAGTGAGCTTCGCCGAATCCGCGCTCAGCGTTGCGGCGTTGATGGTGTCGTTGCCGCCCAGCGCGCGGATCACCAGCGCATCCTGCGCCTCGCTGTGCTCGATGTTGATGGCCGCGGAAAGCCCCGTGATCGCGATGCTTCCGCCGGCGCCGGTGACGTTGATCGTTTGGGCCGAGTTCGTTCCGATCGCATTCACCGTGTCGGCCGCGCCATCGGCGACTCCACCCGTCGCGCCGAGATCGACGTCGACCTCACGCACATCCGTCGCCTTGAGATCGTTGATCGTCACGGTATCCACGCCGCCAAGCGCGTGGACATCCACCTTTTCGACGTCGTTCGTGTCCATGAGGATATTGCCGACGTTGCGAGTGAACCGCAGCCGTCCGCCGTTCGCGGAGAGCTCGAAGCTCTCGTTCACGTTGCTGCCGTTGAACAGCATCGTGTCGGTGCCGTCGCCGCCTTCCACGATATCGCTGCCGTCACCCGGGTCCCATTGAAACGTGTCGTCGCCGGCGCCCATGAGCGCCGTGTCGGCGCCCTGGTTGCCGTCGATGAAGTCGTTGCCATCGCCGCCGATCAATTGGTCATTGCCGTTGCCGCCGAGAATCGTGTCGTTGCCGGCTCCGCCGTCGAGTGTGAGCTTGATCAGCGCTGCGAGATTGCCCGTCGCAGTGACGGTGTCGTCGCCGCCACCGGCGTGCAGCACCAGGTTCTCGGTCGTGCCGATGTCAATGCTGAACGGAGCGGGATTCACGCGATCGAAACGCACGCGCGCGCCATTCGTCGTAATCGTGAACTGCTCCGCGCCGTTACCGCCGTTGACCTCTGCGGTATCGGTGCCTTCACCGCCTTCCATGAGGTCGCTGTCGTCACCCGGATTCCAGATCATGCGGTCGTCACCGGCTTCGCCGAACATCTGATCGTCCGCGTCGCCACCGGTGAGCGTGTCGTTGCCGGCACCGCCGAACAGCAGATCGAACCCGCCCTTGCCAAGCAGCGCGTCGTTGCCTGCCTGGCCGAACAGCATGTCGTTGCCCGAGCCGCCGGTGATGGTGTCGTTCCCGGCGCCGCCGAACATGTTCGCGCTCGGGAGCGCGCCGCTCGATTCGTTCAAGGTCAGCGTGTCATCGCCACCCAGCCCGAACACTTGGATCAGGGCGGTATTCGCGACCGTCGGCGTGCCGGCCGACACTGGCACGGCGCCGCCGTTCACGAGTATCGAGCCGGCTGCGTCGCGACTCACCTCGACGTTGTTCGCGACGGCATCGCCGAACACGCTGAGCACGCCGTTCGAGAACGAGCCGCTCACGAGCTGTGCCGTGACATCCGCGCTGGCGAGGGTCGCTTGCGCCGGCGCGGCAACTTTGCTGTCCGTTGCCGCGGATGAATGTTCGAATGGATCGGAGAGTAGGGGGCCTTCGTCGTCGGCCGGTGCCGTCACCGCCGAAACGTCTTTGAGGACTTTCTTCATCTTCTGCTCCTTAAGTTTCCGTGGTTGATCGGGGCTCTAAGGCTCGCGCATCGCATGGCTTGCGAAGGCGGTCAGGGGTTTGGTGAGGTACTGGAACAGGGTGCGTTCGGGCGTCTTCACGTACAGCTCCGCCGGCATGCCCGGCTGAAGACGGATCTCCGCGTGGTTCCGGAGCGCCGTCGCATCCACCTCGACCGTCGCCACGAACCAGGACTCGCCGGTCTCGGGCGACGTCACGCGGTCCGGCGATACGAATACGACCTTGCCGCGCAGCAGCGGCGTCGTGCGCGCGTCGAACGAGCTCAGGCGCACTTCCGCCGGCGACTCTTCGTGAACGTGGTTGATGTCTTGCGGACGAATGCGCGCCTCGACGACCACCTTCTCCTGCGTTGGGACGATGTCGAGAATGCGGCCGCGAGGCGCGATCACCTCACCGACGGAGGAGACCTGCAGCGACATCACTTTGCCGTCCACCGGGGCGCGCACGAACTGGCGATCGGCCTGATCCTTCGTCGGCCGTACGCGCTCCTCCAGCTCGCGGATTCTCGCCGCAGACTCCTTTGCCTCGTCCGTCGCTTGCTGCTGGTACTGATTGCGTGTCTGCGCGATGCGCGCCTGCACCTCCCCGGAGCGCTGCCGCGCGAGCGCCAGATCGCTCTGGCTTTGGGAGAGCCGGCTGCGGTAGTCGGATGCGTCACGCTCGAGTTGCAGAACCCGCGCGCGCTGGACGTAGCCCTCGCGCACGAGCTTCTCGTTGATCTGCAGCTCTTCGTCGGCGAGCTTGGCCGACGTTTCCGTCGATGAGATTTGTTTCGAGAGCGCGGCGGCCTGCGCCTGGGAGTCGCGCATCTGTGCATTGAGCGAGGCGACCTGCTCTTCCAGCGTGCGCCGTCGCGCCGCGAACAGCGCTTGCTCGCGCGAGAGATGCTCGGCGATGCGCGGCGTGTCCGCGAGTTCTGCCGGCTTGCTGAAGGTCGAAGTCAGCGCAGCTTCCGCCGTTGCGCGGGCGTTACGAATCTTTTCCGCATCGAGTTGATCGAGCAACAAGCTGAGCTCTGCGTCGTTGCGTACGTCACCGACGACGATGAGAGGCTGGCCGGCCCGCACCAGCTGGCCGTCGCGCACCAGAATCTGCTGCACGATGCCGCCTTCCTGATGCTGCACGGCCCGGCGATTGAGCTCGACCTTGAGTTTGCCCGCCGCGACGATCGCACCAGACAGTGGTGCCGCGCTCGACCACAGGATCAGCAAGACGCACGTGACGGCCAGAGGAATGAACGCGTGGCGCATCTGACGACGCAGCTCGCGCGCGCCATGAGGGTCGGGTTCGCTGTGGGTCAGGAGTGATGCGAATGTGGGCTTCAGTACGTTCGCGTTCATGCGAGTGCCTCCTCGTTCCGGGCCGGTGCGAACGCCACGACGCGATTGGCCTGCGGCGCCATGTTCAGCCGCGCCAGAACCGCCGCGCTCGGCCCGAAGAGATCCAGCGCGCCGTTCTTCAGCACCAGGAGCTTGTCGAGTGCCGACGCGAGAACGGGGTTGTGGCTCACCACGACTACCGTGACTCCGCGCGACTTCAAGTCCACGAGCGCGGCAAGGAGCGCCGCCTGGCCGGCGAGATCCAGGTTCGCGTCCGGCTCGTCGAGCACGACGAGACGCGGGGACCCGAACAGCGCGCGTGCAAGCGCGATGCGCTGGCGCTGTCCGCCGGAGAGCACGGCGCCGCCATCGCCGATCTGTGTGTCGTAGCCGTCGGGAAGCTGCAGGATCAGCTCGTGCGCGTGGGCGAGCTGCGCGGCGCGAACGATCTTCTCGGACGCCGCCGCACCGGAAGCCTCACGAAAGCGCGCAATGTTCTGACCCACGGTTCCGGCGAACAGCTCGACGTCTTGCGGGAGATAGCCGACGTGCTCGCCGAGCGCATCGCGGTCCCATCGCGAGATGTCCCCGCCGTCCAGGCGGACGACGCCTGCCTGCGGGCGCCACAATCCGAGTAACAAGCGCGCGAGCGTCGTCTTGCCGGACGCGCTCGCACCCATCACGCCGAGGCTCTGTCCCGCAGAGATCGTGAAGCTGATGTTCTTGATGAGCGCCGGCCGCGACGGTGCGAACGTGAATGCCAGGCGCTCGACTTCGATACGGCCGGTGGGGACCGGCAGAAAGACGTTCGGCGAAGTCGCATGCACCGCTTCCCGCTCCGCAAGGCGCTTCCACGCGCCGCGTGCTTCGAGCAACGTGCGCCATCCGCCGATCAGGCTTTCGACCGGCTGAAGCGCGCGCGACAGAAGGATGGTCGCGGCGATCATGATTCCGGCCGAGGCCCGCATGTCGATCACGAGCCATGCGCCGACTGCGAGCATCACCACCTGTAGTACCTGGCGCAGAAGACGAGCGGTGGCCGCGAGCGCGGAAGAGGCTCGCACTTGCTTCTGCTGGAGATCGAGCAACTCACCGCGTTGGATGTTCCAACGCTCGACGGCATGGCGCGCCATTCCCATGCCGAGCACGGCTTCGGCGTTTCGCGCGAGCTTCTCGGCGAGCCGCGTCGACGCGCGTGACTGACTTACCACCTGCTCCGCGCGTGCACGAGTGAGACGGTCCGTGATGACGCCGAGCGCAACCAGCGCTGACGCGCCAACCAACGCGGTGAGCCCGAGCAGCGGGTGCATGAGCGTGATGAGCAGGAGATAGATGGGCAGCCAGGGCGTGTCGAAAAATGCGAGAACGCCCGGACCACTGAGAAAGGCGCGTAGTTGAGCGATGTCGCGGAGCGCGTCAGTATCCACACGCCCGGGGCCTGCAGCGGCTTGCTCGAGTGAGCTGCGAATCGCCACCGGCGCGAGCCTCTGCTCGAGCGACCGGCCCGCGCAGGCGAGAACGCGTGTGCGTACCGTGTCGAGGAAGTAGCCGAGAACGAGGAACAGCAGCGTGATCGCGCCGAGCATCAGCAGCGTTTCGCCGCTGCCGCTGACGAGCACTCGGTCGAACACCTGCAGCATGTAGATTGCAGGGAGGAGCAGCGCCACGTTCAGGCCCAGGCTTGCGATGCCCGCCAGGAACACGAAGGACCTCAGTCGCTTCACGAACAACCAGCTCATGACATCTCCCCTCGGCTCTGCGGCTTTTCGGTAGATGGCCACAGCCTGGGCCGCTGGCGCGCGAGCGGTAACGAGCGTGGGGCAGCTTTCGCTACTGACTAAGGTGGGGTGTCGCTCCGACTGAAGTCATGGCGGGTTGCGGTGGCAGCGGTATGATGCACAGGCCGCGCCGGTCGTCCTCCGGGCTTCAACAAGCCGTGCGCCAGGTCTAGCCGTGAAAAGCTGTCGAATCGGAGCCGTTCTGTTCGCGCTCGCTTGGCTCGCAGCCTGCGCAACCAACCCAACGGTGCCGGCGGCGGACCGGCTCGCGCAGAGCGCCGAGGTCTTTGCGACGGCTGCCTGCTCCTACAACGCCGCGGAACGGTTCGCCGAGCAGGCGTCGGAGTTTCGTGAGATGGCCGATGCCGGTACCCCCTTGCAGATCCTGTCCTCCTTCGAGGATCTCTGGCGCCGATACCACAAGCTACGTCACGAGGTGTCTCGTTCCGGCAATGAGACCCTCGAAACGGATTTCGAGCCTACGACGCGAGCGTTCGAGCACGTCCAGCAGTGCGTGAAGCAGTGGTATTCGGACCGGGACCCTTTGCTCCTCGTCAGGGGCGGCTATGCCTTCGATCCCTACTACAACTGATGACCGGCGGCCGCGCATGATTCGCTAGCTGCGCGGAGGTCATCCGGAAACGCCGGGATTCACGCCAATTCACGGCCCGCCAATGATTCTTCAGGGGGGTCGGCCCATCCTCGGACATCGACGCAAGCCCCGCGCTCATGCGCAACGTCCATAACTGAGGAGCCAATCGCCATGTCCGCAGCCGCTTCACAGCTACCGTCGATGTCGTCGCCCGTACAGGCCCTGGCCCCTCTCGCGAACGGTTTCGTCCTGTCCAGGGTGTTGTACGAATGCCTGAACCTGGGAGTGTTCGACGCGCTCCGCGACGACTGTCGGAGCTCAGACGAGTTGGCGCGCCAGCTCGGCGCGCATTCCGGCGCGCTGCATCGGCTGATGCGCGCGCTCGCGAGCGTCGGTGTGTTCTGCGAGGTGAGGCCACGGCACTTCCAGCTCACGCCGGTTGGCGCGCTCCTCCGATCGGATGTCCCCAGCTCGTTCTCGAAAATGGGCTTTCACATCGAGTTCATGTGGAAAGTCTGGGGTTGCCTCGGCCACAGTCTGAGGACCGGAGCGGCCGCGTTCGAGCACGCCTACGGCGCCGACATCTTCACTTATCTGACCGAGCACCCACAGGCGGGCCGCCAGTTCGACGAGGCGATGTCGGCCTTCGTGTCCCAGAGCACGGAGGCGATCGTGTCGACGTTCGACTTCTCGCGCTTCGAGCGCATCGTCGACGTCGGCGGGGGAAATGGCACGTTGATCGCGGCCATCCTCAAGCGCAACCCGCGAGTCCGCGGGGTCGTGTTCGATCTGCCGGCGGTTGTCGAGCGCGCCGCCGCGCGCATTTCGAGCGCGGGCCTTTCCGACCGCTGCGAATGCATCGCCGGCGATTTCTTCAGTGCCGCGCCGCCGGCAGGCGATGCCTGCATCCTCGCGTCGATTCTCCACGACTGGGACGATGAGCACGCCCTCGCGATTCTGCGCAGCTGCCGTCGCGCGATGGCGACGGGCCACACGCTCGTCATCGCGGAGGCGCTGATTGCCCCGGGCGACCAGCCCTCGTTCGCCAAGATCCTGGATCTGACGATGCTGGTGATCAACGGCGGTCGCCAGCGCACGGAAGGCGAGTTTCGCAACCTGCTCGCCGACGCGGGCTTCGAGTTGAAATGCGCGATCCCGACGTGGTCGTCGACGGAAACGAGCATCCTCGAAGCGGTGGCCGTCTGAAAAGAGGACGCAACGGGCACGTGCGCGAGCGCACAATTTTGCGAGTTCACTTCCGGCTGTGGCCACGCACGTATCCGCAACAGCGGCGCGCAATACGGCGCGCCTGATCGCCAAGAACCTGAAAAAATAGGCTCGGCGCGCAATGCGCACGACGCAGCCGGCGAGTGCGAGGCGTCTGCGTCCGCAGACATGTAGCCAATCTCGCACATTGATCACCGACCAGCGTCCGTATCTACTCCGGTACAGCATCGGCTCGTGACAGTTTTTTGTGGGAACACGAGCTGCGATCGCGAGTTGCGATGTTTTTGCCGGGGGTCGCATGTCGTTGCATTCTTCGTGGCGCGGTCGCGCCACTGCGTTGCTGCTCGTCTTCACGATCGTGGCGCTGGGCGATGTGGCGCCCGCCTTCGCTCTGACCCTTTCAGGCACGCCGCAAGAGACCATCAAGCCCGGGCAGTTCTACGTATTTACCCCCGTGGTCAGCGACGCGAAGAGCCGACGCGTGCGGTTCAACATAGTGAACCGGCCTAGGTGGGCCTACTTCAGCAGCAGCCGCGGCTCCCTCTACGGCGTGCCACGAACGCGCGATATCGGCGTCTATTCGAACATCATCATCACGGCATCGGATGGCACGTCCATCACGAAGCTCGCGCCGTTCTCCATCACCGTCGGCTCGTCCGCATCGACGCCCCCACCGCCGCCGCCTCCGACGAACACACCGCCGCAAATCAGCGGCAGCCCCGCGGCGACGGCGACCGTCGGGCAGACTTACATGTTCGTGCCCACGGCCTCCGATGCCGATGGAGACACACTGACCTTCTCCATCAGTAACAAGCCTGCCTGGGCTTCGTTCAGCGCAAGCACCGGGTTGTTGTCGGGCACGCCCACATCCGCAAGTATCGCTTCCAACATCACGATCAGCGTGAGTGACGGCAAGGCCAGCGCATCGCTCCCGGCCTTCTCGATTCAGGCGCAGGCGGCGCCCGATCGCGCGCCCACGATTTCAGGTACACCAACGACTTCGATCACGGCGG